>Ga0307513_10001491_pt1 | contig 33659 bp, 36 predicted proteins | sample 15_EM_MG_FD_202174 | JGI IMG/M metagenome (GOLD analysis project Ga0307513, IMG submission 202174) | Populus trichocarpa ectomycorrhiza microbial communities from riparian zone in the Pacific Northwest, United States - 15_EM | ecosystem: Host-associated > Plants > Roots > Unclassified | place... | reverse complement strand
GCCTGTTCATCGACACTCAACCCGAGACTCATCTGCCGTGTGTTTCTTATCCCTGTGCACTAAACTGGCCCCCAGGAAGCGGGAAAACCTACCTAGCCCAACGAGTGCATTATCTTGGCGTGAGCTCATCCTTCTCGCTGGTACGGTACTGACATCCTTGTTTAGGGGCACCTTTTTCGTGTCATTAACTCAGGCTGGAATCCAGTTTCAGGTTCGGAGTTTTACCATTACAGTGCGTTGGTGTTAGCTCGCACGCTGTTCTCCTTTTGCGTTGGGATGTCATTACCAAGTAAACCCAACGCCCAACCGCTCTCATCCTGTCCTGGACGCTTCCCCCCAGGGAGCGATTCGTGGAAGACATTTCAGGTTTGCAAGGCTCCTCGAGTCAGGAGAGTATTAGCTCTTTTTCCCTGCCGACCTCGCGCACCCCAAGACTGAAGCTACGCTGCTAGGTTTAACCTCGGCTTTTGCAGGCCGGGTGCTGGGTTTCGTCCTCTTGTATCCCCCTTCAGACGGAGGACGGGACGCTTTGACCACGGATATCCTTGGATGCGACAGTGACCATGAGTTACTGGCTGGGTTAGCCCACTTGTATGTGTATGATCTCATCGGATTCTGCACGCTGGTGGTTATTTTCAGCCTGCTTGCCTATTAATTATCATTCAGAGACTGCGAGACCCGCCATTTCGCCCGAGCGAAGCCAGGAGTGTCCCCCCAACAAACTTCCGTCGCACTCAATCATCTCGACAAACCCTCCGGACTGCCAAAGAATCGGGAAGATTGGTGAATCCGCTCCTGCCGATTACTTGGCCACACATGTACCGTTTCTGAAGGTACTGGCTCGTGGGGAGGGTGGATTACTTGCGACGCTACGAGCGAGACGCTTCACCGGACGTGCTGTATGTGTCTCATATAATTGGTCAGCCCTTCTCGGGCGGGATCAAAGGGGGATCAGGGGCAGCAATTGAGGGTTGGATCACTTCTATGAAATGTCCCATAGTATGAACTATTCTAAAACTGTTTCCGCTTTCAAGTTTAACTGGGCAGAGACGACTGGAGCCGTTATTGAACACTTTGGCGGGTTCCCCACACGCGATCTACTAGGTTCTTGAAAACATTCACACCCCTCTGAATGCTATAACGCTTTCATCCCTGGCGCGGAAACTTTTCTTTGAACTCGACCTTTGGCTGACGCCGCTCGAGGTAGACCTCATCCTGTATCCCCGTGTCACAGACTAATCACTCAACTGCAGGACCAGGGAAGCGTCATCGCTAATCGGTATAAGGATAGCTGCTTTGTCGATAATTTCGGACCCCACTTCCTCCCCACTGTGGCATTCAGAATCCACGCACTCCCGAACGGCAAGTCAATCGAACCCCCTTCACCTCACCTCATCCCTCTCCACGCTGCTTGCGCCCGGATCGCACTCATGTCCGGCGCTGTGGAACACTAGGAGGAAACATTTAGGGATATGGAACCTATCCCGGTTATGGCTGCAACTCCGGGCGCCGTCAACAAATTTGGGTACTAACCAATTCCCCCTCCGGTTTGCGTAATACCCGACGGAGCCAACGGTAACAACAGACGGGAAATCCTATGGTAACGTTATCGTACGATCGAATGGAGTTGTAATCAAGGGGACCCACACCTCCTACATCCCGGTCGGATCTGCTTCACAAAACAAGGAATAAGCCCCGGATGATGATCCGTGGTGGTACTTGCACACAGTGCACGTATGAGGAGTGGCGGTGCCAGCAGGACGTTCATTCGGAATCTAGAGAGGGGCCGTAGCCAGAATTATGATCAGAAAGGCCTGAGTCAGTTGTGGGTTCCTCCAACACTCAGTCAGACATAAAGTGGAATACAGGAAGCAGGAATGGGGCTGAATCCCGGATCAATGCATGGATGTGCTTGCGCTCACAAGGAGGTAAAATGGATTGCCAGGGATATCTCGTTGACAAATGGCGTTTTCTCGCTTCGTAAAAAAGCCGGAGAGTGTATATAGAATCTGGTCCGAGGTCCGGTAATAAAATGGGAGTAGAAGTATGAATGAAAAATGCAAGGTGAAAAAGCGTCTTCGTGAAAGCGTAGATTGAATGTTTAGAGGACGCAACGAAAAATCATCACAATGTCAGTCCGGGATTCCTACCAAACAACCCCTCAGGAAAGGAAGAAGACAGCCAAAGCAACACCCAAAAGAGAGGTAAGCGAGGAGATGGCAAGGCCAGCAGCGCTGCCGTCATTGGAACCGGAAGAGTTTCCAGTGTTGTTTGGACCGCTCCCGGAGGATGTCCTGGTACCGCTGGGGTTGCCAGAGGGAGAGGGGGGCGTGACTCCGGTGGGGGTGGGGAGGCCGGTGTAGATGACGGACGAGGTGTAGCTGACACAGTTGGATGAGGCGGGGACCCTGGGTTGGTATGGCATGGTGGCGATGGCACCCAAAGACTCGGGGGGCTGAGTGTAGGTCTGGACCTGGCCAGTAGGATCGGTGTAAATGCCGGGGAAGTCCTGGTTGTCGCCATCGCACGACTCGAAGGTACCGTTCTGGGCATTGTTGGGGGCGTTGTAGGCGCATCCGATACGGTCGAAGATGTGTTCGCAGAAGCGAGCAGCGTTGGCACCAGCAGGATCGCAAGCCTTGAGGCAGAAAGCGTTACCACCCATGAAGTTGTGCCACTCGATGACCTGCTCGTAATTGGTGCCACCGTTCGACCAGGCGGTGGAGTAGAAAAGTCCTCCGAGGGGGTTACCGCGAAGGTCTGCGCCATGGGGGTCGAGTTCTCCTCCATAGTCATCAGCCTCGAGGTTGATGAGGGTCTGGTCGATAAAACCGACGACCTGAACGTAGTCTGGGGTCCTCATGAACTGAACACCCTTAAGGGCGCCGGCGGGGATGAGACGAGAGCCATGGCCGGGCTTGGTGCACCAGGCAACTTCCTCGTGTTCCGTCTCGCCAATGGTGGTGGGGCCGGTCGGGGGTGCCCAGAGGCAGAAGTCTAAAAATAGATTGATGTGAGCGACTAAAATGTCTGGGCAGTGTCAAGGGAACCAAAAATTACCATCGACAGAGTTGATGATGGAAGTCTGGCAGAGGGACTGTTGGTTCTCTGTCGTCGAGTTGCACCTGTTGTAACCGGATTGCGTGCCACGGATACCGAAGTCTGGGTCAGCCTGGTATGGCTGTTGGGGAAAACCGGGTCAGAAGCCATGCCGGAACAATGAGAACGGAGGCTAAACGCACAAGGTTGTTGTAGTCGAAATGCTTGGAAGCCAAGGGAGTGATGGCTGAGGTTACGGGGCTAGGCGTAGGAACAGGAGTAGGAACGGGAGTAGGAACGGGAGTAGGCGAGGGGGTAGGAGAGGGGGAAGGGTCCTGGGCGTACACCTTGGACGAGATGACGGCGGCGACCACGAGAGTTGAAAGAGCGAAACGAGGCATTGTCCTCAAAGGTGGGGGTTATGGGCAAAAAGAGACAGGAGCGAGAAGAAAGGGGGAGAGAGCGTTGAGAGCGACGCCAGCTCAGCCAGTGCTTTATTTGGAGGGGGGATTACGTAAGCAAGCACTTTCTCACACTCTAAGATTGGAACACTCCAAGAACACTCTGTAAAAGGGTGATTAGAAGAGGGGTAAGCAACGTTTTGTTACCTCGCTTGTATATATTTGTTACCCCTTTGTTATCCCCCGGCTAATTACACTGCAGCCATGGTCCCCGCCCCGAGGAGAGCGTTCAAGGCTCTCAAGACAAAACTTCCCCTCAAGGTCTCCTCGTCCTCCTCCGATGCCTTTGCGCCCAACCCTGGGGAACTCCCCCTCGTCACCCTCCGCGTCCAGATCCTTGGAGCGAGCAATCTCCTCGCGAAGGACAGAAACGGCTTTAGCGATCCGTACGTCTTCAGCCTCGCTTGATCTTGACATCTTCTGATATTCCCGCCCAGCTTCTTTGTCGTCTCGTGCCTCTCCGTTCGGTACCAGACATGCGTGGTCAAAAAGACGTTGAACCCATCCTTTCCGGAGAAGAACGCCACTTTCGATTTCGATCTCTATCTCTCGTTAGTCGACAAGCTCTCCGCCATCGAGCTCATCGCCTGGGATAAGGATACCTGGGGCAAAGAATACCTCGGAGAAGCTTCCCTTCCTCTCGAGGACTGGTTCCAGGATGCCCCAGGGGGTCGTATGTACGCTTGGGATGCTACCCAGGTCAGTCCGCCCAATGCGTCGATCCCGCGAGCGGACGCTGACGTAGTCCCCGGTGATCCGCAGCCGTTCGATGTCCCCCTCTTGTCCACGCGAGGAAGCACAGAGTCGCAAGGCTCCGTCAGAGTCAAGCTCGGTTTCCTCAGACCACAGAATACTCAACTCTTCATGGAGTTTCCTGACATTTACGCCGAAATCGTAAACCGATCGAGACCATCTATCGTTTCCGCTCCCCCTGTGAGTCCCCGATCGAGGTCTTCTCTCTTTCCCTTCCCTGCTCATAAAGTTCTGTATCTGCATATAGACCGAGGGTATTGGTACTATTCGTTCCAGTCCAGGCGACCCCGATTTCCAGGACGATGGTCTTTCTTCCGACGACGAGGATGATGACGATGACGACCTCATGGCACCCGTTGAGGGTCTCACGCCCACTGCTTCCACAACCGACTCAGGAGACAAGGACAAAACGCCGACCGTCCTTTCAAAGTCAGTCGGTGGATTGGCGAAGTTCTTGCCCCGAAAACGACGCCAGTCAGACCGTGCGGATTCGTACGACTCCACCCTCGCCACCGATTCTTCCACATCCACTCCAAGCCCACCGAGACCCATCACCACTCAAGACACCAAAGAGAAGAAACGTAAATTCAGAAGGTCCGGGAAGCCTGGCGGTGGCGAATATAGCTTCAACCCGGAGAACGATGTTCTTGGTATCGTCATGTTGGAGATCAAGGGCGCAAATGATCTCCCTAAACTCAGCAACAGTATGGGCATTTGCAGCTGTCGTGGCCTTCGCTGACTCATGATCGCGTGCAGTGACGAGAACCGGTTGGGATATGGACCCTTGTGTCGTCATCTCATTCGGGAAGAAAGTCTTCCGCACCCGCGTCATTCGACATTCCCTGAATCCAGTTTGGGACGAGAAGCTCCTCTTCCACGTGCGCCGATACGAGTCCAAGTTCAGGATCCAGTTTTCCGTTCTTGATTGGGACAAGCTCTCATCGAATGATCACATTGGCGATGCAACCTTTGACTTAGCCGAACTGATTCGCAGAGCGCCGCAGAAAGACCCAGGGACCGATTTATACGCTGCCCACGAGGACGGTATTCACGATTTGGATGATTTCAAAATTCAACTCGTTATGCCGAAAGATCTCGGGGCCAACCCCAAGTATAAACCAGAGTTATCGTTCAGGTTGGGACTTTTTTCGGCGTTCTCTTTTCCTCCGCTAATAACCGGGAACTCGTAGAGCCAAGTACCAACCGTACGACGCGCTTCGTCAACAATTCTGGCGTCAGTACCTAAAACAATACGATGCCGACGAATCAGGGGACATGACCCGGCTCGAAATATCCTCTATGCTCGACTCCCTGGGCTCCACCCTTTCATCCCAAACGGTTAACTCGTTCTTCACCCGTTTCGGCAAAGATCCATTTGAGGGGTCCATTACAATCTCCCAAGCAGTACAATGCTTGGAATCCGAGATCTGTAGACCCCCTAACGAGAGGAAGCGTGTGACCTCTTCCCCGAACGAGGATGACACTGCTCCGACTACCCCAAGGGGTGTCAAGATGGAGGGTCCCCCGCCATTTGATAAGATTGATTTCTCCGGTCCATCAAACTTGCAGCCTGATGAGACCGGAAGAGAGCTGAGGCCCATGCCGCCTACCCCACACCCAACCGAGGGGACTAATGTCCCTTTGCAAGATGTGGCGGATCCGGGCAGAAACAGACTCGGACATTCGGCTCGACAGTCTTCCACTTCGTCAGAAGATCCTGAGGAAGAGAGTAGTTCCGGAGGATCCGAAGAAGCTCGTGAGAGGGTCATCAATATCAAGAACTGTCCACTGTGTCATCGACCTAGGCTCAGCTCGAAAGGAGAGGTGGACATCGTCACACATATCGCACTGTGCGCCAGCCAGGACTGGGGGAGGATGGACAAGATTGTCGTTGGAAATTTTGTAACCGCCAGTCAGGCGCAGAGGAAGTGGTATACAAAGATCCTCGGGAAGTTATCCGCCGGAGATTACAGGCTTGGAGCTGTGAGTACCTCTCTGTTCTCTTTGGTGAGGGCTTCCAGAGCTCATGAACGATTTACGTAGAACTCTGCGAACATTATCGTGCAGAACCGAATGACTGGCCAACTGGAGGAGGAGAAGATGCAAGTGTATGTCAGGTTGGGGATCAGGTTACTCTACAAGGGAGCCAAGTCCCGAATGGAGGGAAATAGAGGTATAAATCTCTTCCTATTCTCTCGCGACACTCGGACATAAGACCTGACTTGACCTCGCACAGCTCGGAGCCTCCTCAGGAGCATGTCTGTCAAGCAAGGCATCAAATACGATGCTCCCGAATCGGCGAAGGACATTCCTGCATTCATCGAGTTCCACAATTTGGACACAACTGAGATCCTGGACCCGTTAAATTCGTTCAAGAATTTCAACGAGTTCTTTTATCGGTGCGTCTGTCCACATCGTTATCGCATCAAACACTCACCTTCTACCACCCATTTTCCCCAGCAAACTCAAACCCGACGCTCGACCTGTTGAGAACCCTGACGATCCTAACCGGCTTGTCTCCGGTGCGGACTGCCGACTGATGGCGTTCGAGAGTGTCAATGAGGCAACACGGGTCTGGATTAAGGGCCGAGAATTCACCGTTGCACGTCTACTTGGGGAGGTGTACGCGGAGCATGCGGAAAAGTACAACGGAGGGGCGTTGTGCATTTTCCGTCTCGCTCCGCAGGATTATCATAGGTTCCACTCACCTGTGGATGGAAAGATCGGGAAGATGACATACATTTCCGGAGAGTATTACACCGTCAATGTGAGTGTCGTCTCGCCGCTCCTTTGTGTTGGAACGAACGAGACGACTAACTTTTTTTCTTACGACCTTTTCTAGCCACAAGCCGTCCGAACCGCCCTCGACGTTTACGGCGAAAACGCACGAAAGATCGTACCGATCGACAGCCCGCAATTCGGGCGCGTTTTCGCGGTGTGTATCGGAGCCATGATGGTTGGCAGCATCAAGACGACGGTCGAGGAGGGTCAAGAGATAAAACGTGGTGATGAGTTCGGATATTTCGCATTTGGTGGATCAACTATCGTCGTGTTGTTTGAGCGTGGAACCGTGGAGTGGGACGAGGATTTGTTGGTTAACGGAAGAGTCAGCTTGGAAACCCTCGTTAGGTTCGGTATGGGAATTGGAAGGAGGGCACAGTGAGGATGCATGTGAAGAATTTTATGATGGTACGGACACATGGTGAACGACCACCATGAACTTCGATAGTTATATATGTATAACAGCTCGTCTCCCTGTGTTTCGTACGGTGAGAATTTCACGCAGCCCTGTCCCAGTTTTGCAAGGTTTGACGGCGATTTAAATATGCATCGTGCATCGCAGTCGCCTACGTCTTTAAAAGACCATTACACACAAGTCCCCATGATATTTTTCCCGTATAAGATCCGTAAGATATTTCCCAACAGCGATAATGAAAAAAATGGAAGGTGAGGATTGGGCGATGAGGGTTTGAATTGATAGCAATCGTTTTTTAAGGGTGAGATGATATCCCACCTTGTGCGTGTTTGATGGGGAAGAGTCATCGAGCGGGATGGTGCAAACGCCGTATGCAGGGTGTGGCGGGTACTGAGTGTCCGGAGAGAAGGAGCGAAACGATTTTACAACCATAGCCTCTGACGCCCGGCCGCGAGACCGTTTGCGATACGGAGCGAGAAGACGGTTCCGGTCAAACTTGAAAACTAGACAAGCAGCCGAGTGGTGAGAAGCGGAGGGGATCGGAAGAGAGGGTTGGTGCACTCACCCCGTTACCGATAAACACGTCCGACCTCTGGGCGATCATCATATCCACAGCCTGAGCGACGAACTTCTGTTCCCAACTGACCTGCATCTGCAGGGAACTCGTAATCTTCTCCCACGGGTGGTCCTTCATCAATGCTTCCTTGAGCTCTTCAATCCACTCTGGCGACCCGTTCGTCATAATAAAAATGTTCCTGAGCTTCTTGCCTTCCTCCGTTTCCCTAATCTGTCGAATGCGTTCGACGATCTGATTTATATCGGGGTAGCAAGCCCTCTGGAACGCGTCCATCGAAGCCTGGGTCAAAGAACCGCCCCCTGCGTCGACGAGTTTGATGTCTTTGTCCACGGTCCCGGGTTGGGTGTTGAGCCCAACGAACGGCGTTTTCCAAAGGCGCAGGCCCACGCAGTGAGCTTCGAAGTCTCCTCTACGGACATGGAGGGCGAGGAGACCGGGTATAGGTGGGTATCGGAGTTCTGGAGTTGGAGGAGGGATTATGGGAGAGAGAGTAAAGAGGTGCTGGTTTGCCTTGAAGGCGCCTTGAACGAGAGGTGACCAACCGAAGAGCTTGAATATAGGGTTATTGAAGAGAAGAGGGAGGCCGTCGTGTATACGCCAGGTACCAAATACACTAGGAGAATACGGGATAGTGGTTAAATGCAAGGTCATACGACACGACTCAGGTAGGAACCACATACCCGATATCAAAGACCCGTTCGTTGATCTCTATACACCGTGCCGGCTCGTCATCCATCATCCTCACCCATACCGCGAGGAGATGCAATGCCGTGTAGTGTTCCGGGAGCTTCGCCCTGATAGCAGCCTTGTCGAGAAGTTTCGGATGCGGACACACTGTATCGAAGTATGATTTCCGGACAGCGCGAGGGGTCAGGTCCGCAGATGGGAACGAACCACCGGCGAGTGGGCCTGCAATGAGAGAGGGCCATAAGGGCCCTGTGACGCGGTTGGGAGACCGGGGAGAAGTACGAACCGCTGAGGAATGCGTTCATGGGGATGTTGACCGGGACAATATTCCCGTATTCATCTCTAAACGGTGGTCCATCACTCGTACCGGAGAAACTATCAAAGGCATACCTGGGTTTATTTAAAGGATCAGAAATGGTGACTGGGTATAGCTGCTCAAGGAGCGATCACGCACGATCTGCGCCCAAGGTAGGCCAGCAAACCCTGGAAGAAATGTTCCTGGAGTACGTTCCCCCATCCCGCCGCTATTGCAGAGTAGGGCCGTTAGTCATGAGGCACCCCCGAAAATAAGATAGAAATTAGGACGCACTCTTCACGTGTTCCGAGAAGTAGACGTATCTGCCCTCCTTGCCCTCCGGGAATGGTAGATCCCGGTTATGCTGGGGAAGAGCCTCCTCGATTTTGTGCCACTCCGCGTAGTCCGGTGGATAGTCAGGAGAGTTGGTGAGATTCGAGGCGGGGGTGTTGCCGTTGTGAGGTTGCGGTTCGTGCGTGAAGGGGGCCCAGTTGCGAGCGACCTGGACATCTTCCCAGCCGACGCCGTAGAAGAGAGAAAGCGTTGTGAGGGGGCCGAACACGCAGAGGAAGTAAAGAACGAATTTCCAGTATCTCCTTGGGATGCCTGTCCGGATGGCGTCTGGAGAAATTGTGGGGAGGATGGAGGAACTCATGTCTGTCGTCACTCAAATCGTCTCGCTCTGGCGCCTAATCTCGCCCGACTGCAAAACCGGCTACACGTTTCGACGTTCGCGTCCAACGCCCACCCACTCCCACCTGGTCTGGGAATCCAGTCATCTACCTCTGGACGGATGTATAGTAGGGAGTTTGGCCGGATCACACCCTCGGTCTTGTCCGCAAGATGACGAGGGACTTCTTATGGATGCTTCACTTCATATATCGAACCCGACGCACCCAACTGCTCTCTCTCGTCGAACGCGACTCGCTCGCACCACACCCCCGCAACCGCAACCGCGAGTAGCGACGCCGCTCTTGGTCGGCATTCACGGTTCCTAGCCACCCTTGTTGTTCTGGCGCGTAGGAGCTTATGTGGGTGTAGCTTATGCGAACCTCCTTGCCGAAGCCGGGTTTGTTGCGAAGAGCACGTTCGCCTTGGTGCCAGTCTTTGAGGGCGGCGGGCATGTCGTGGTTATGAGCGGAGAACTTGGAGATTGGCGAAGTTGGTGATTCAGGTAGACCCCACCTTTACATATCATTTCAGATGCAGCGCCAGTGCTGAAACCAGCTTAGTCAGGAATTTGACCGACATGCCCGGTGAGAGGGCAAGTGACCGAAGAAATGCATAGTTAGGAATCTGCCAAAGCATAGGAATCTAGTTCTTTCATCTTTGGATCAATTCGAGACGACCAGCGGCCCAGGCGAGCGGGAAAGTTGATACGCCAGGGGTACTGGCATGGTGAACGAGACATCAGATCAGGAGGCTTGGGCATCAACATGTTTCGCACAAAGGGTTTGCACACCTTCCCGACTTTGGTGACGGTATTACCGGGAGAGTTCCAGCTTGGAGGCAGTCTCAAGTCGGGGAATGCACCCAACCGTGCCTCGGGAGTAATTGTTGGCTGAGGAAAGGATGGAAATATTTCTTACTGGACTTTGATGCATTTTCCTGCTTGCCTTGGAGTCCGAAGCTTGTGCCACGGGTGGCACTGTCCGGGATCACAGACCTGGCTACTGTAGCTCTCGTATATTGGTCACGGACGGTGAATCGTTAACCTTTGTAGATCCCCGACGCGTTCCCTGGTAAATGTGTTGTCTTTTCGCAGGACGAAGGGTTAAAGGAAAGGCTTGTTCAAAACGGCATCGTTTGCGCTTGGCCCTGGCAGGTGTCTGAAATCATGGCTTGGGTTTGGGGCAAGTATGCATCGTCATATCATTCCACTGGTATAGGAAACCGTATTCATGTCCACAACGTGCTCAGTACCCCGAGTCAAGGATTAATTGCGTGAAAGCAACCTAGGAGAGTCGTCAGCCCTCATGTTCAGGGAAGTACCCTACACCCATACCTCTACCAAATATGTCACATGCTCGCGAACCTCACTGCGCCCACTTCCGTGAACCGGTCCAAGAATTCGCCGAGCTCAATGTCTTCTTCGTCGTAAGTAGGATTCGCCATAAAAACGAGTTCGAATTTCGATTCAGATTCAAGCTTCAAGGCCAGTTCCCAAAGGATGTCTTCGACACTCTCCCATGCCTCCATGTGTACTTGATCGCCGATGTCGGTGGAGGATAACTGGCGCTGAACACCGAGTGTGACCCTCTTGAACTGGGTGGCTTGCGTGCTAATGGTTGACAGCATTAATTCAATCCAGGGGCTCGGCCGTTTGATTGCTAAGGTGTTCGTCGCGAGCTCCCTAAGAGCATAACAGGGAGAAAGACTGACAGGAACGAGTTTTCCTTCATTACCTAGCAAGCGATCATCAGTGGAGCGGCCCCGTATATAATGCAGTCGAGACAAGTACCAGACGTCAAATAAGCCAGTTCTACCCTCTTAAGGGTTGGGGCACACGCCTCGATAAGCTTGTTGAGGACCACCGGGTTGGCGATTTGACTGTGAGTGATGGATATCTCCTCCAAGTGAAGAGTAACGAGGAGAATTCCCTGTAACAGAGTAGAACTTGCCCCCCCAAGCCCACTCAACCGAAGCGTCCCCCGGAGGGGGGGAGCCCCTTCCGGTACCTTGGTCTCTCCACCGGAAAGTACGGGCGAGCTGATCGACAGGTGGTTGAGGCTCGGGAACAAGCTGATGAAGAAGAGCATAGTGCTCATATCCGTCCCGATTCCATGTAAGTGAAGCGACCCCACGGAAACCCCAAAATGTCCGAAGCATTGGGTAAGAGATGGTCCGTCGAACAAGTTGTCGAAGTTCACGTCCTGGAGAAGGAGGACCTTCAGTCGCTGAAAGGAGGCGAGGTGATCCATGATTCCCATCAGGGTCTCAGGTTCCAACGAGACGATAGATCGAGCCTGTCGTAGCGCGAGGGAATGGACATAGGCTGAAATTCCGTTTGGTCCCGGAGGAATGTTCCTTCGCCACTTGTCGAAGTTCCACGTGTTGAGCGCGACGTGGGCGAAGAGCCTGTGTCTGCTCCTCTCCAGCCATTCGGAAGAGACCAAACTGCAGGCGCGTAAGTCGCGGGGGTTGTCGAGGTTGTCGATGACCTCATCCACCAGTTCCTGGGGGAACTGCCTCGACGTTGGGGGGTGGAAGTCCATCAGTGAGTGCAGTCGGAATCTCCCGTCTAACCGAGGCAACTTATAGGTGCAGAGGTCAAGCGTTCACATAGGGTTCCTTGCCGCGTTGCGGAAAAAATGACCCTGACATCTCGGGTGGCCCGCCATCGGACCACGATGAAAACCGACTGTCCAGGGGCCATGTTTCGCAAGACGGGTCATGTGGATGTGCGTGCCGGGGTCCTGGCGATCAGCTGTTCATCCTTGTGGCCTTAGTCCTGCAAGGCGGGGTCAAAGATCTTTATTGCTCGGTAGAAGAATGACTACAGAGATAAGCTACGACGATTGACGATTTCATATCTGAAAACCCTAAACGTATCAAGCAGTCACGAGAGAGCCGAAACGTAACGGAACTGATAGGGATTCATACAAGAGAAGTTCCGGTGGGATGAACACCTGGTAAGCTGCACGTGTGGACTTCCGGGGAGAAGCAAACACAGAACATAGATTGGAGGTGTGCGGTCATTCGAACATGGCAACCAACAGCTTGCTTGGACATTCCTCGCGGCTGAAACGAACCCCCGTCGGAGATGAATGGAGGCAATGTGCGTGCGATTGGGGATCCTGCCGAGTAAGGGCCGGACTATCAGCAGGGGATCTCACCGTGTTGGCTGGGGCCAAATCCGATTATTCGGTAGAAGGGCCCACTACGGCGATTTAGGAGAGCGACTTCTACTGCAGCGCAGTGTGACCGGTTGAACCACCTAATCGGGTCAGGGTTTCAGGCGAATAGTTTCGTTCCTAGCTAAAGGTAGGAACCAAGAGGGATGCCCTGGACCTGGAAGCATGTCTAGGCGAGGATATAATACGGCCATTGGTGTTCTTTGTGAATGTAGGCGGACGGACAGAGGTCAAGGCAAACCGTCCACTGGGTTGGTCGGTCAATTTTGTGATACTTGTCAAGGAGTTCTCAGGAAGCGGACCCGGGGCGCACAAACCCGGGGCGCACAATTTTCATATATCTGTAACGTGGTGACATACCTACACCTCCTTTCGTCATTTTGACAGGTTGATTCTTCATTGACACATAGCCTCCAGGGAAAGGGATAGTTGAAGACCCGACGCGGTGCAAGCTCATGATGTGACGAGTAGAAGCCGCGACGGCACTTGCCGGACGGGTGAGAAAGTGAAATATGTCGTATTTTATTGGGGGTTACGGGTACTTGATCGATAGGAAGAGCGCTCTAAATGGATCAAAACCTGTTTTCTTCAACACACAAGGGACAGCGAGAATGGAAAGGGCACACACCAGGATTACAGCAACTCTAGCCTCTAACGGAGCTTCGAAAAGAGCTTGGGAGCAGCGCAAGCCTGATATATGCGTATGAGTAAGGGATGGGTGGGGTTGTGAGTAGTGTACGTACGTCCGCACAGTGCATCATGCTATCCGACGTTATTAGATTCGCCGTGCGCTATGCAAAAACAGTCGGGGTACTCACTGGACTATCATTCGGGGATTTAGGACGAGCATAAGTCAGACGTGGCAACGGCAAACAAGGTGCAAACTCACATCTGCAAAACGAGAATATCAGTGACAAGTTCAGTCTTACGCTTTGAGAGCAACTTACAATTCCTCAACGCAATCCTCCCCCTTGAAACCCTCGCCATTGTTTACCTTCTCCTGGCAGTGTAAGTAGTGCTTCGTAGACGGAGCACACTGAGCACTATTTTGGCACTCTTCTCGAATCTGGGGATGCAACTAAATGCTCACGTCGGTCAACATACCGCGTCATACATTCAGAAAAATATCGGAGCAAGCGGTTTACTCACGTCTTCTGGTTCGGGCTCCTCCTCCTCTTCAGTCGCCTCCTCAGAGGCTTCCGGAGTCTCCTCTGGTTTTGGCTCCTCGGCGGGAGCGTCAGCGTGTACGGTGGGGAAGAGGGAGGTCACGAATGAAGTGAGGGTCATGGTTGCTTTCGGAAGAGTCGCGATTGGTTGACGCCCAGCGCGCCTCTTCGGACGTTCCCTCCGACAACACACGACCTGGGATCGAATCGATGAGCACGAGTGGTATATTGGCGAGGAATGTTTCTATGGTACACGAAAGCGACGGCCTTCGACTCGACAAATAAACCAAAGAAAGCGAGGGAAATGCAAGAATAACGATACGGAGAAACGAGCGTTTTGGATGCTTTCTTCACAATAACCCTGGACATGTAAACAACAGAAAGCGAATGGAAGTACAACAGACAAAAAATCAGGAAGGGAACGAAGTTTACAGGTTTGTGAGTGTGAGGGTGTAAGGAACGGGGTGTCGATGTGTTAATACGGTTTGTTGTCCCTTCCCCACAGTAAATGCGGGTGGCGATGAGAGGTATACTGGTTGAGAGAGGTCTAGGTGGGAAACGGATTATTCAGATCTACGTGGGCCGCTATTAGTCAAGACGAATGTATCCGGGCGTCGTCCAAGAACGTACTGCCCGTGCGGCAGGTGGTGGCTTGATGTGGTCCACCGAAACCGCTGAATCGTTCACCTGTACGGTATGGAGCATAGGGATCGGCTGCATCGCATATTCGCTCTGAAAACGACCGGGTCAAAGATCAGAAGATATAAGAGTAGGTTCCTTGTCCTGACCTTTGCAGACACGGGGGAGGGCAAAACCGACAACGATTTTGGCCGTGGTGACGAAGTCGAGGTCGGCGCGTGTGAATGGTTAGACCGGGTAAGGTTTATTGAGATGTCTGTTCCTCCCTCGCGGATGCTCTTTCGGGCGTTTAACCTATAGGGGGCACGAGATTAGTCCTGGGTCGCCCGAACGACCTTCCTACTCACATGGCTAGCAACGAGTTCATGTAGACTATCCCCAAAGTAAGCACAAAGAGAAGATGAACATGAAAAGTGGGCATGGCGACGTACGTTTTGTGAGTAAGAATTCAATCGCCAAGAAGTACAACTTGTGTGGGAACAAAGCGTACTAGGACGATCCCCCTTTCGCATCAGAACCGAAAAGCAAAGAAGGGGTAAATTTCGGCTTACGGCGATCAGGGCACCCAGCGAACAAAGACTAAAACGTCCCACGTCAGCCAGCGGTCAAGGATACACAGCTCAGATCACTGTACCTCGTAACGACACCAGTACTCAATGTCCAAAAGACAAGCTTGGCGATCCTGTTGTTGGTACTGGGTTTGGGAGATCAGACTCTGTGGTCCCGATGTCGTAAGACAAGCTCTTACGACTCGAATTCACCCCTCGAACGCCGCAGATAATAGACAGTGGTCGCAGCCAAAATCGAATCGACTGCGACGGCACTCCCAAAAGCGGCATATGTGATCCACTGTAATACGGTCCGATGAGCGAACAAAGCGCAACAAAGGCAGCGTTACTTACCGCCATGGACGGCAATTCCGTAAACAACTTGAGTTGACAAGTTCTGACCGCAAGTACTGTGGACAGGGAAACCAATTAGCCCACAACCAAACATTGTGGAGCTGAGACACATACGAATACCGATAACTTTACGTCGCGAAAACAGTCATTCAGTTACTTGGGTCCACACGTTGAATGTTGGGAGCTTACCAGTCGCGATCAAAACGGTCAATGGCTGGAGAAGATATATTAGTACTCGAGACTCAGCTTGATTACTTGTTCACCACATACCATCAAGCGTGGAATCCAGTCTCGGCGATAATTGACTTGAGACAAATAGGTTCAGTGGGTCGGAGAAAGGGGAAGTCTGAGCGGACTTACGCCTCCACAACCTTAAAGCGTACAACGATTGGACCATGACAATTATCGGAACATTCATGACCGTTTGAAGCTGGAAGGCTGGTTCAGTAAACGGGATATTCCCCAGAAGCCAGGAACTCGTCAAACCTTGAAGCTCCTGGGCGTAAATTAAGTACAAGTCGACAATTAGAGGAGCTGGCAGAACGTACCACACGACATGGATGAGGGCATCGACGTTTTGGAAGTGAAGAACGAGGTAGTGGTACATCGCGTGGATCGTAAGTGCTAAGTTGAAAGCGTCGAACACCCTGTGCAGGTTATTCGGTTTGATGTTTATTGCTCAGGTTGGAAGAGACAGTACGGACCATAGCACGCCAACCTAAAGTACGCGAGTCAGGGCACGCGCTCTAGCATATAACAGCAAAGGCAACTCACTGAAACCTTGTAGACGATCCAGTCGTGCGGATACTGCATATAGTAGACGTATGTTTGAAGGTTTGATACACCAAACAATCTTGCATCGTGGCCGGGAGTCAGCACCCCACGTCTATCTAACCCGCAGTCGGATGGGACTCACAAGGTAGCAACGACCATGCCGATGAAAGCGGCACCCAACGTGCCGGTGAGGTCTATGTCGATCGCCATCGTCGGGGGGAGGGAAGGGGATGGAGGGAAGGGGCAATAGGAAGACGCCCAATCTGTTCCTTTTATCTCAGCCCGCTTTCATAAACATCCCGTACACTTACCCGAGCAATTGTCCAGTGTAAGAAGGCAGCCGTGGAAACGAAAGTGTCAGGTATCAGAGATGATGAGCAGCGACATGCCGGAACCTTTTCTCCTTAATTCGGGTACTCAACCCATTGTTCAGTCCCGAACGTTGCCCGGGTTTGGCATGGTATCGGCTGGAGTACGGGGGAGCTGTTCACGAGAAAGGATATTTGAATGACGGCGGCGACCTGGATCCGGAAAGCCGGCGAGAGTGGTCGGAAGGACAGAAGGCTGGGCGAATCAGACTTGTCATTTAATTTCACTCGGAGTCCTCACAAGTGCACGGCCCCGGACTCCACCCCCATGAGATAATAAAAGAACTAGCCACTAGTCGCAGTCTCGACCCCGGAACGGCAGGGTGGGGATGGAACCCTGGGTCCGCTCAATATTGAGGGGAAGGATCTGTTTATTGTCAAGATTGAATCGAATCGATGAAGCTAGCCAGTTCTCAGGCTTGCGCGGCAAGGGATGGGTAAGGCAGCGAACCGTATTGCGGGAGGACTGCGGCATCAGGGTGTCATCACAGAGACTAGTTGGGGAGGGGATATGGTTGCACAGGACGACTTGTCGGCTCTCAACCGAATAGCACCAAATTTGACAATGGGCTATCATCCACGTAAGCAATGGGCGCGGGGGAGGTGGGGTGAGTAGCGAGAGTGGTGAAGGGGGATTGAGCCTGGGCTTGACCGGCCGGCGTCGTCCCGAATAACGAGGTCGTGCGCACCAGGAGTTTCTTCTCGCACGTGTACAGCGCCTTCACGCCCCTCATGGGTGATGGCCGAGGTAGAACGCGGCTGGGTGCCTGACCGACCGTGTCCAAGAACGATGTCAGTTGCACTGGTTGACACTGCTCGGTTTATGAAGGCTAAGGAGATGATGGTCTGGAATCCAAACCGCTGTTGGCGGGCCCTGAACGCTGCCGGGTAACCGTAGTGGGTGACCAGGGGTGGGAAGATCGGCAGGGGAGAGCCGATCGGGAATCTCCGGAGGTTCTTCGGCGTCTCGCCTTTAAAATCTCCCAATCTTTTCGGTATCCCTGGCAGCACGAGAGGAAAGACAATGGCTGAAATCCACGATCAATTCGACACAATCCTCATCCTAGACTTCGGGTCTCAGGTCAGAAGTCAACTCATACCCGTGTTGAAAGACCTCATGAAGGGTTCGACAGTCTGGCCCCAACAACGTAGTACAGCCACTTGATCACAAGGCGGTGTCGTGAGCTGAACGTCTATGCTGAGCTTCTGCCTTGCACCCAGAAATTGAGCGAACTCAAGTTCAAGCCAAAAGGTCTGCACGAGGGCGATGAGATAGTTATCATCTCGCAGGAGATTTTCTGACCCAGCCCCACAGGTATCATCTTATCTGGCAGCCCATACTCGGTCTACGACGATGGATCGCCTCATGTGGACCCTGATGTCTGGACACTTGGTGTTCCGATCCTAGGCATTTGTTATGGCCTGCAGGTTTGATAACTCCACCACTTCGCAAGCTTTGACTTCTCAAGATGGAAGAGTAGGAAATGGCATGGCAGCTGAAAGGAAAAGTCGCCAAGTGTGAGCGCAGAGAATATGGATTCGCCCACATCCAAGTCAAGAAGATTGGGAACGGTGCTGATGTCCTCTTCGAAGGACTTGGGAATGAGCTCGAGGTCAGGGGGAAGGTTGTAACACTTCAAAGTCTTATTGACTCATCCCGGAAAAATCCCAGGTCTGGATGTCTCATGGGGATCAGCTCTCCGAAATCCCCGCCGATTTTCACGTTATCGGACATACCTCTACCGCCCCCCTCGCAGCCGTCGCCCATAACGATAAGCCATGGTACGGTATCCAGTTCCATCCCGAAGTCACCCACTCTCCGCGCGGACGAGAAGTCATCGGAAAGTTCGTCATCGACATCTGTCACTGTTCTGCGCACTGGACAATGGTCAGTGACGAGATATCCCGAGTGGTAGGATGTTACTGACGGTTGTCGCTATCGTCACCAGGAGGAGTTCATTGGCAAGGAAATTACACGTATCCGTGAGATCTGTGGGTCGGAGGGGCGAGTAATCGGAGCAGTGAGCGGTGGTGTCGACAGTACCGTCGCTGCCAAACTCATGCACGAAGCCATCGGGGATCGGTGAGGTTCTTAATCATATGGTCCTTTGGGATTCGGTTCATGCTGAATGTCTGCCTTGAAGCTTCCATGCCATCATGGTGGATAACGGTGTCCTTCGTCTGAACGAGGCTGCTCAGGTTGATCAGATGTTGCGTCAAAACTTGGGGGTGAACCTCACGGTTGTTGATGCCTCTGAGCTATTCCTTAAACGTCTTGAGGGCGTCGAGGACCCGGAACAGAAGAGGAAAATCATCGGGAATACGTTCATTCACGTCTTTGAGGATGAGGCAACCAAGTTGGAGGCTGAAGCTGAAAAGGCGGAGGCTGAGGGGGAGGATAAGAAGGGGAAAATTGAGTGGTTGCTCCAAGGGACGCTCTACCCGGATGTCATTGAAAGTATAAGTTTCAAGGGGCCTAGCGCGACGATCAAGACACACCATAATGTCGGAGGGTTGCTGAAGGACATGAGGTTGAAACTCATCGAGCCACTCAGAGAACTATTCAAGGGTTCGTTTGCCGGCGATGTCGTCCGATCAGTCGAGGCCTCGAACGGTGTTTGATTTCTCGTTTTTTGTTTTTGCAGACGAAGTCAGGGCACTGGGTCGCTTGTTGAATATCCCTGCCCCGTTGGTTCAACGACATCCATTCCCAGGACCCGGTTTGGCCATCCGCATTCTCGGACCTGTGTCTCGGGAACAAGTCAAGGTTCTTCAGCAGGCCGATAATATCTACATCGAGGAAATCAAGAAGGCAGGATTGTACAATCAGATTAGTCAGGCCTTTGCCGTGTTGCTACCCGTTCGAGCTGTTGGTGTTATGGGAGACAAGAGGACGTACGAACAGGCAAGTACCCTTATTTCTCAAGATAGGTCTTGCCTTGAGGACATTCCTGACCGAGTGTCACGACTAGGTTATCGCATTACGTGCAGTTCAATCAGAAGATTTCATGACCGCTGACTGGTGAGTTCACTCCACTACTCTGTCGGGGAAATCTCCCTCCCCAGCGCCATACACCAAGGAGGGAAGGTGGCCCAGGCGTCCGGGTCATATGATGCCATCGCCCATGGCCCTTTGCCCAACTTGTCGCTCCGTTTGTGCTTCGCACTTTTGACCCCGAATCTTTCCTTCTTGGGCAGGTATGTTTTCCCACCTGATGTTCTTCGGAAAATATCCTCCCGCATCACGAACGAGGTCGCTGGAATTAATCGTGTGACGTACGATGTTTCATCCAAACCACCTGCTGTGAGTTTCACGCTCTCACGTCCCGGCTTGCGGCACTTCTTCTGTCAAGTAATGGTGTTCTAACATAATCGGATCGGTTTCAGACTGTAGAATGGCTCTGATCTGAAGAGTTCCTCCGAGCCTATCGAATTTGAGGGTGCACATGGAAGGATTGGGGATAGAGAGGGGAGAGGAAGGGAGAGATCTGATCCCATCGCCGTTCTCTTTGAATTTCTCAGCTCGTTTGTTGTGGTTGTTACCCAAACAGAAGTTTTGACTTAAACTCTTCGGGAGGGGAGGAGGAACGGCTGTTTGGTCGGATTTTGGCATGACACGACGTTACCAACATTCATGCGTCGCCGGGAGTATGAGGAGAATTCTGTACGTATTTTGCAGATCCGGCAACGTCTCATGCGTGGAATAAGGTTATGTCCCTCTCGCTAATCTCGGATATCACGTCACTTGCCGGAGGAAGTGCGCTTCGGGGGGACACCGAATATAGTAAGCGTGGTGCGGTGTGCCCCATTTGGGAGGTCGGCCTCTATCAGATGGGGCGGGGACACATCAGGATCTGAAGAAGCACGAGCTTTTTAGCTCTCTCCAACGTCGATAGAAAAGGTTACGAGAACAGTGGGAGGTTCACGAATCAGATGGCCGAGAGGGTGGTATGTATTATGTCAAAGGCACGGCCGTGCGCTATGTTTCCCCCTTCATCCGGGGATAGGGAGGGAAAATCATGGAATGGAGAAACAAGGCGGATGACGGAACTGTCGTGCAGGCAACGATCCAGGCCGCGACCGTGTAGAAAGAAGAAAGAAGGAAGAGGGGATGTGAGATTGGGATCGTGGCGGATGATCGCGAGAGAACTTCGGGAATTTTCAAACAGACGCTCTACAGGGCGAAAGAAACGAACCAATAGCCGGCGGCCGTGGAAGCGAGCGCATCCTCTCGCCCGATAGACGCTGCGGGTGCTTTACCGTTGGTCAGGGACGCTCTTGTCGCCGCGAGGTGCGAGCTTTCGCGAGGAGCAAGAGGAGCAGAGATGGCGAGGAGGATGAGATGGCTGGTGGACATCTTGACAGTGGGCCTCAACCTTCTTCCATCTGGGACAGCCGGCGTCGATCAATTCCTCCGATGGACGCAAAATGATGGGACGTGTCGTTTTTCCCGTGTTTGCTCCTTTTCATCGTTGTTGTTCTCGTTTCCTCAAATCCTGGACCCGGCCGGGGAGGGCGCTGTTGCGGACAACCCCCGCGTACTGCATGCGACTTGGGTGCTAGACAAGCAATTTCAAAGGATCAGACAAATATCCGAACACGACTGAGATCTCAGTCTCAAGGCTCGGCGTATTATCAATCACCCGTCCTTCGGTGTTTATTTCCACCGCCAGTTTCTGTCTTTTCTTGTCGCATGACGGCAGGGTCCGGATTAAGTTACGCTTCGTCATCGAACGTCTGTTGGATCCCTATCGCCACATTGTATCATACGGATGGAGGTGGTGAAACCGCGAACAAGGACTGCGCTGCGTACCACGGAATCAAATACGGGAGGGGTAAGCGTGCGGCTCCGCAGTTTAGGTCAATCTCCCGTCCCAACATTCCAACTGTCACCAGTTCACTCTTTGAAATAGGAACGATAACGGGAGAGGTAGAAGACGATGGAGAAATGAGTAAGTGCGGCCGTACACACTAGACCGGAATATTGGAGCCCTGACGACCTTCCCGAAAGAGAGAGAGAGAGAGATGCGGATCTACCCTTTCCCCCTGCTTCCACTTCTCAAAAAACTCTAACAACCCAAACCCAGTTTTCTAGAGGGTGCGCGGCATCCGCACTCCCCTGTGGCGAGATGCAAGATGCGCGGGTGGCAGATGGCGAGTCTATCTCATAAAACTGTAACTCTGGAGACTTCAGATATGCCGACTGGGCGCGAAAGAAGCGTCCAGATGGTTGGCCCATGGGTTAACGTTACCGAATGTGTGACGAGAAAGATCCAATTCGTATTTCTTTTGTCCCCATCATCAAAATAACCCAGACGCCGGAAGCCGATCTGATTGGCGTCTTAGACAATTCAAACCCTGGCATGAACGGGCAAGGGTGGGGAAAATCGGTGGCAAGGTCCGAGTAAACCCACGAAATCCCGAACCCACAGCGTCAACCTGAACGAGGCACGATGGGGGCCAGTGCCCTCTACATCATTAGTGACGTCCATCTCTCAGAACCACCTAATCTCACCGCGGTTCTAGTAGAAATCCATGGACAACCAATGGCACAGCCGGAACGGTGTACTGGTATACACGCCCTGTGCCCGGGTGCAGTAGCCGAGAAGTCGGTCGTATACATTCAGTGATACCAAGAAATCACTTGGACTCGAAGGGGAGAGGTAGGAGTGTGATATTAAGTTCGGCAGATCCTGCGTAGCTTTGATTCGAAATCTCCGGATGCCATGGTCACGGCCTCTTCGAGCTTTCGAACCTCGCCCCACCCCCTCGAAGTTCGAACCAGGTCGTGGATGTTAGTCGATGAGTGGGAAATTGAGCCTGGAAAACGTACAAGGTCAGGAGCTCGCTTCCGACCCTTTGATCGTTACAGCATTCGCAATCCACCGGCCTGCGTAACGTTTCACAGGTGTGAAGTAAAACAACTCAACCTCGAGGGCGAGTGTTCGTAATTGTTCACAGTCCACCCATCACGCGGTCATTGGTAGGACAGCGCGAACAGAAGCGCAAGCACCTCATCGGCAAAGAGGGGAGGCGCACCATACACTCATGTTCCTGGGAGCCCCCCTCATTGTTGCCGAAGGATCGCGTGGGTTTGAGGAACAAAAAAGCAGTCCGATTTCCTGTGCGTGCTTCGAAGTTTCAAGGGGTAAAGCCGAAGTGAACGCCAAAAAAGCCCGCATCACGGTGACCACCGGCGATCCTGACCGAAGGAAAAAGATCCCCCACCCCACCCTCATTTCCAATTTTTCGCCACCGTTCCACCACCCGTCTGCTTCCGCTTCCCATCCCCCTGTCTCACGTCTCGATCCCCATTTCTCGACTTGCCTTTTCAGAGAAGTTGGATACGGAAGTCTCTCGCTGATCGTGATTGGCTTGCAAATCGAAACTGTATTCCCCCCCCTTGATGCCTACCGTCCGACCGGTCTACCTCTCACATAGGAGTAATATCGTGGGGCTCTAATATGGCCGTAAACCACATTGCGCTATGACAAAGCATCGGCCTATTTAGAAATCCAGAAACCCCATTTGTCCTTCGCCCTCCAACTTTTGAGCGGATCTCCCCAATACATTCTGGTATCGTTACGGCACTGGCCCCCTTCCGCACGGACGTGCATCCGTGTGCGTTCCTGAAGTTCCGAGATGAGGCTGGGGTAATAGAAAGGCGGGAAATGCGTCCACGGGCCCAGATCAGAGATCAAGGAGTAATTTCACCTCCAAGCGACAAACAGAGGAAAACCAAAAACAAGAAATTTGGGAATCAGGGGGGGCCAGGAGAGGCTTTCCGGGCCCAAGCGTAGGGCCCAGAGAGCGAAGTAACCTGATCAGCGCGGGAAGGCAGAATTGAGTTCCTCAAACCGATCTCCGCCCCTCCGCACCGTAGCCTCCCATCAGCAAGCAAAAAATCCGTGGAGAAAATATGGATATGGCCGGACGCTAGGCCGTAGGATGTATTCGTTGTACCCAGGTGCACATCAATGTACTTACGAAAGGAGAGCCGCTAGTACCACCGTTCACATCTTTTCTATTCCCTTCCTTCCTCTGCGGGTAAGGTCCCATATAATAAGAAACCGGTTCTTGGCGTATCTGGGACCGCGCCCTGGGCCTTAGATTATCTGCCCCCTGGACGCCAAACGGGAAGATCAACACAGATCACAGGACATAGAAAGTCTTGGTGTGCTCGACCGATCTGACGTGTGAAGGCGAAGGACCAGAACAACGGACAATGAAACGGGTGTCCACATAAAAACCGCAAACGAGGTCAGGCGGGTTCCTGTCCGTGCAGGGTCGAATGATAATCACATAAATTTTGACCAGTAGGATACAGAAAGCTACGTACAATGTGCGTGTGTATAGCGGATGATGAGGCGGGGCGTGTAGAGCAAACTGGAAGCACGGACGATGTGAGACGGAGCGAGAAGCCAAAAGGGTGGAATTGAGGAGCCGGTGAACGGGCAAAAAAAAAACAAGCTGAACGCCGTACTGAATAAATGTAGTGGGAAAGAACAGATTGGCGGTTGGGATGAGGAATACTTTTTGTTTATACAGTTGAGGGATTGAAAAAAGAAATGATGCCGGTATGGTTGGTATGGTACAAGCGCGTTTGACAAGAAGGCAAAGAGGGGAGCATGAAGAGCAAAACATAGCAGCAAAAATACAACCAATATGAATTGAAGGAGGGGAGACCGAAAGCATAAACGAAAAATGTGCATAAGTGGGGAGAGGCGAGATGACGCGGGGTTCATTTATAACCGGGCAATAAGGCGTTCAGGACTCGATTTGTATGGGAGAGAATATACAGAATGGGTCGTCTAGTAAAACGGAGAGAGAAGTTGCACGAGGGTGGTATGGGAAAGGTCGAAACCTCTCAACGATCCGGTCCGCCTCTATACATACCTCCCATACCACCTCCATGTCCATACCCACCTCTTTGCAACCAAGGTGGCAAAACCCCAGCCGAACCAGAGGATGAGCCAGAATGTCCAGGCGGTCCAGGAGGAGGCGGGGGTGCTGGTTGGTGAGGGTGAGGGTGAGGGTGAGGGTGAGGGTGAGAGTGGGGGTGGGGGTGGGGGGACGCCTGAGAAGGAGGTGGGTGGTGAGATTGAGACTGGTAATGATGGTGGTGTCCAGACATCTGAGAGGGTGGCGGCAAATTCGACGTCGGGGAATGAAGAGTCATCGGTGGTACTGATGAGGACGACGATTGCTGTGGAGGAGGATGCGGGAGGTTCGACGCAGACGAAGAGGCTGGAGGCATGTAGTTGTTCTCTTGTTGCACGTATCCAGGGAGCGGCAACTCGGAAGGGGATGGTGGGGGAGGACCACTGATAGACATCTGGTAAACCTGGCCTCCCTTGCCGTTACCGCCGCTGTTATTCGGCCCTGTCCCGGACGAGATGGAAAGCCTTTGACTGCGTATGGTAGAAGGAGAACCTGTGTCACTACTCTTGCCTGGGGTCGGAGGAGGCGAGGTGCCGTTGTCGGTCAAGGCTCCAGTTGCGCCTCCTCGAGCCTGGGCAGTCGACGCACGCAGGGTCTGCAAATCAACAGGTTTGCCGCCGTCTTCCTTATACCTCTTTCTCATAAGTTTCGCATAATCTATCATTCGGGGGGGGGGCGGTCTAAGGTGTTGCAAAAGGGAAGATATGAAATTAGGAACTCACGCAATCCACAAGCGTTGCACAAAGTCCTCGCGCCATCGGGACCTCTCCTCCATTCAGGGGTTTCTCGAATGTTACACGAATGACATTTTCCGGGAGGGGAGGCCCTCTATAATGGGTACGTGTAAGAAGGAATATCGGTAGGACAGGATCACAGAGAACTCACACTTCGTTTCCTGTACTTGGTCTTTTGGTGACCGACGATGGAACCACCCGTAGACGAAGCCCTCTTACTCCTGATAATCTCCATATCCTTCTCAGCGGTGGTCTGCTGGTCGCTGGGTTTCTCTGATAGACTTGTGGTCCTCTGATGTCCGGGGTTTGTAACCTACACCGATCGGCAATCAGAAAATGTGTCATGGACACGGGGAACAGGAAGCAAGAGGGACATGTCAGGGTCGCGAGTTTCATAACTGAATGGATGACAGAGCTTACCGTCGAGGTATGTGAGGCCTCGGGCTGATCCTTCGAAATTTCCTCCCAGGGACGTTTGGGAGCCCTGTACTCGTCGCTCGTGGCACTCACCGTGCCCTTCTCATCGCCGGAGGAAGCGGCGTTCGGGTTCACGATCTTTTTGAGGTCCCTGAGTAGTTGGGCGACCCTGGCAGCGCGTTTGGTCATGTCGGCGATTTCCTCCTTGCTTGGCTTGACGTCTCCTCGGCTCGTCTGCAATTGAGCATACTTGCTAGCAAAGTCGTAGAGTACCTTGCAGTTCAATGTGATCTGTGTGCGATTCTTAAATTATCAGGCACTTGGTCGGAGCGGAAAATAATTGGAGAAATACCTCGGCAACTAACGCCTGCCGAGATCCAGTAGTTGGGGACGATAGCTTGGATGTCTGAATTGGAATCGGATGACCAGTATTCGCGGCCTCAATCGGGGTAGGCAGTGCCTGGGATGGCGGCCGGGGATATGACCCAGGAAAGGTCGAATGAGGCGCGGGCCCAGGGTACCCGGTCTGTTGCTGATGAGAACCAGGCGGTAAGGGCAATGAGGAAGGCGGAGGCTGAAGAGGTGGCCAGTGGGTTGGAGGCTGAGGGTGAGAATAGGCAGGGGAGCCCATCTGTTGAGTCTGAGGCGGGGGTGGTTGTTGGGAATGAGATTGCGTAGGGGGAGGAGGAATGTGTGAAGGGGGAGGAGGCGGTGGTCGCTGTTGGGGAGGGTAATTTGATTGGTAGGGAGGATATCCCGTGTGCGTCTGATAAGACGGTGGTGGAGGTGCATGGTGGGCAGGTTCCCTCGGAAGCGTTCCCGGAGGAGGGTGGGTGTGAGAAGAGTGATTGTATGAAGGTGGGACGGGGAGAGCGTGTTGAGATGGAGGAGGGGGCGGGTAGGATGGATGTGAGGTTTGGTAGGCATTCTAGATCAGGACACGAGGGTTCGGAAGCAAAGAAAGAATATCACGGGGTGGCAGATATGAGGATATATGTCGGAAAGTCACATCAAGGGAAAACTTACGTGTGGGGGATGTGTGGAAGGTGTGCTTATCGGCGTCGAGCCCGAACGGGGGCGTTTGTGGGATTGATGAGTCTCGTCACGCGGACTCGGTCCAGCGCTTGGGTGTTGTGATGATTGCGGCGGGGGCATCTGTGGCAGCGACGGCGGATGCGTGGAGTCCGGGCCATAGGGATATGGTACATGCCTCGGGAGGGATTGGTGATGCTGCTGTTGGTTCTGAGACAAGTACTGAGGGTGCTGGGGTTGTTGTGGAGAATGAAGGGATTGATGAACGGTGGAAGGAGTTGAGACCGAGGTTGAACTAGACCTGCTGCTCCAACCGCGGCGGGGAGGCTGGTAAGCGGAAGAAGTATACTCAGAGGAAGCGGGTGGATTTGCCGGGGGAGCGGGAGGATCCTGAGCAGAAGAGGGGCCGCCGGAGACAGGAGAGCGGTAGGAAAAATTTAGATCCTTGAGCGAGGGCAGCTTGAATTCGCTCTGCGGCTGGGGGGGCGGAGGCAGGGAGTAAGAATTTTGGTGGGCGGAAGTCATAGGGCCGGCGAAGAAGAAAGAGCAAAGGCTGATGGTGGGAGACAAGGGTTAAAAAGTCAAATCTGAGCGCGCGGAAGTGAGACGAGGGTCTATTCCGTAAGAGGAGGGGGGGAACGAGAGGGGATTCTCCACGAATCTCGCGATTGAAACGGATCTAATCTGGTGTGAGATGAATTTCTTGCGCCGAATCCGAGTTCGCTTCTCTCGCGGGACCTCTCTCGCTCGTTCGGAGGGATTCTGCGGAGACAGGAGAGCAGCAAGAGGAGAGAGAGAGAAGGGAAAGGGCGAGCCTGTGACCGTCCCCGGACGTATATAAGTGGGAGGAGGTGGAATGCGGCAAGAGAGGCAGTTTGCCGTAAATTGGATCATCAGATCGGGTCTCCCACGTCGGACCTTGAAATCCGTTCCCGATTTCCCGATTTGAAACCAATCTGAAATCTCGACAACAAACGAGCCAAACGAAAATCTCTCCGGAAAAAAAGAATTATTTTGGTTTTTTATTTTCCGCCCATGACGCACCCACAGCGCGGAGGAAGTTGGTGCCGCACTAAAAAAAACTCGTGTGAAGGGTCTGTGCGTCCCTTTCCTGGCCGCAGGGTCAGGAAGGAGAAAATCCGCATCGAACAGCCGTGGCAATACAGCCACCAGATGATCTAGGCTGGGGTGCGGGCGAGATTTTGGGCCGGATTTGCTTTCTTTGGGAATCACGGCATATCGGGGGCCGAACAGGGAGGACAAAGTGGAAAGAGAAGGATCGATATCATTTGATGAAATTATTCGTTTTCAAATCCACAAACAGAAAACGAGGGACCGCTCGTGACTGCGGCCGTGTCAACTGCTTCTTTTCCATCGGCTCGCAACTCACTAAAACATATCCGTTGACATAAAGCCGCGTGGCAAAGGCACGGTACGGATAGAACTGGATCAGAATGTTCCGGGTGAACCTTACCTTGAGCTTGTTGCAATTGCTGCTCCAACCCGACCGCGCACCGTGGCAGATGGACGGACCGTCGTCGGCACCTCCATCCGCCCCGCATCGTGCTCGGGGAGAAAGGCCAGCCACAAATCAGGGACAGATATTTCGGTTCTGAGGCAAGGAACGGAGCAAAGCAACGTTCTTTGGCATCTTCCCAGCTTCGCGGCCATGCGGCACGGCGTCAAGATACAGATCCAGGGAAATCGGTTTGCCATTCCGGATCCGTACTAAGTGCTTGACAACTAGGTAAATAAACGCGTTCGTTCGCACACGAGACGCGCGGTCTCAGTTCTTTCCGTCGCTGGAGGGCGGCGTGTACGTCGCTCCTCCCTTGCCGTCGTTGTGGTACGTGCTTCCATTCGGATTCGCATAATAGTAGCTGCCATCCCTGTGCACACACGAATCAGCCGGACGGTTGCCCCTCCGAGCGACGAGGAATACGTACTTGTTGGAGTAATGGTACGAGTTGGACCCGTTGCCGTAGTCACGACTGCAGTAGTGGTTTCCCTATAAGAGAATGAAACAATTTAAGCTGTCAGCCCGACGTCTATATCGCCCGATAGCCGTGACCGGCACGCAGGACAGAGTTCGACCTTCACACCGTTCGCCGAGGCGTGGACTGGGAAAGGAAATCTCCTCGATGCGAATCCGATTGAGATCCGTTCGATTGTCCCTACGAATCGGGATCTCGACGGCCAATGAGGGGAATCGCCTGGATATCTAGATTCCGATTCGACGGAAGAAAATCACTGACCTGGGAGTTTGTTCCCGTGCTATCGATGGTGTATCCCTTTGAGCTCGATCCTCGCGGCATAACGGAATCCGGATTGGGGGGTGTTGATAACAGGTGCGATATGAAAGCTGTTGTTCGGCTGGGAGCAGAGAAATCTTAATTAGGGGGGAAGGGGCCTTCTCCATGGAAAGTGCGCGACCTACACGTTCAGCCAGACCCAGAATGAGGGGGGAGGACAAAGAGAGAGGGGGCGAACGACCCGAATTTATTCCTTTGTGACCCCGTCACACTGTGAGTCACCGCCGGCAACAACACCTCGCGGACTCGTGACACCTTGTCGCGGCTAAGCGTAAACCGTAAACAAACCTGGGGCGGAGGTAAGTTCGCCGCCCACGGCCATGGGTCTGTCACACAGGATCACATCGGACAGATAGCATGCAAAACCCACATCTCACTATCACATACCGCTGGTGGCCAATGCTCCGGATACGTTCTCTTACGCCTCGTGGTGCGCTTGCAAGATCTAGGCCCGCTCTAGCCATAAACTGAACTAAAATGTGTCCCAGTCGTCTATCAGCGAGGCCAAGGCGCTACCGGCGGCCTTCCGGTCACCGCACAGGTTGACGCCGCAAGCCACCCCCGCCACATGAGTCATCGGCCCAAAGAATGGAGGGAGAAGTACCACCTCCCTCTGGCCACGATTCCAGCTCGCCCGCTCAGTGTCAAGCAATCAATTGTCCAGGCGCGTTCCACCTTGACAAGGCTTCCCAGAATGCCCGCCGCGAGGTGGTGGCTCGGCCAGGTCACAGCGCGTTGATATATCATATGTATCGGTGACGTGAGTCCGAAAAAAATATCATGACAAGGCCATACTTCCGCGTTTTAGAGACTTGGGAAGCCCGTTAATATCTTTGGTTAGGTCCAGAGAGGCTTCTGACCTGAGAAGAAGAATATAACGGAGTGGAGCGAGCTTCGAGTGTGGTGTTCATCCACCCCCCAACACAGCCAGAACGGCGCGCCCGTTTCGTCTCAAATTAAGCCCCGGAGAATCCCGCAGTCTCCTCCCAGCAGGAGGAGCGGTGAAGCCAATGAGGCTTGTCTGTCGGTGACGATCAAAAAACTTGGGCATCACCCTGTTCCGCCTCTCGACGAGTAGACCACACGATGTTCACCACTGGCGATCACCTGGCGGGAAACCTAGTGCAAACCGCCCGACCGTACACCTCACCAATCCATCGCCAAGGGATCAGAACTCAGACCGAGCCAACGTGTCTATAGACCCGGACAACCAATACACTCATATCGCTGTCACCAATACACTCGAACGAATCGGCCGTTAATTACATGCGCGCGCGCACAAGGTAATATCGGATTCCCGCGTTCAAACGTTCATCAACGGCTCGAAGAGACAGCGGTGGTATCCAGACCTGGGGGGGCCGGGACTTGGAGTTCGAGAGGATTGAACGCCTGGAAAACCAGATTGGCTTCCATCACCAGGAGTGTGGCAGTGGCATCACCCACTATCAAACTAAGATGAAGGCGAAAGATCTGGGGTGGCGCCAAAAGTTTTTCAAAGTGCGTCGAACCAACGGTGAATGCCGTTGAATTAAATACCCCGTACATTCCAAATCCAATCAAACCACCGACATCAGTTCGGCGAACCCCAGCTTTTGGCTTGCTCTTCGCGAGGCCCACCGTACGATCGACAGGTGTTCCATTTCGGCGAGTCTCAAGAGTCTCGAAAGTCGGGATCAAATACTATCTGAATGTCTCTCGTAAGGACCCAGCCTCAACCTCGAGATGTGCTCACCCCTCGTGGCGCAGCACTGGTATTGTGACATCGTAATTGTATTCCATTGATTCATAGTACTCGTACAACACACAAAGGCAATCTCGGAGAATTCAACGTAACTCTTATCCTTCGCGCCTCGCCCCAATACCGATAACGGGCATCAAGCCAAAGCGTGGAAGTTCCTATCGTAAGGTTTACGAGCTGGGACAGTCTGAAAGTATTGAACCATCAGCACAAGTGCGTGAAGGGGAAGGAGCAGATCCCGGTGGCAGTGGGTGGGAACTCACAATCGGGGCCGGTTTGTTATCCAACACCTTCTCGATCCTCTCCATAATCTCCGGGGTCAACTTGGGCAAAACGTCGATAGCCCCCAGGTTCTCGATCAGTTGCTGGGGCTTGGTGGCTCCAAGGATCACGGTGTTTGTATAAGGGTTCACTTTCGTCACCCACGCGAGGGCGAGTTGAGTCATGCTGCATTGCAAGTCTGCAAACCCCAGTCAATCGCCAGCCGTGCTCTAGATAGATGTCCTCACCTTGTTCAGCAATCTTGGTCAGCTCCTTGACCTTGGCGATTTCCTTCTGGCCTTGTTCGGAGAGGAGATGCTGCGTCCACATGCCCCAGTCGCTCTTGTGAACAGCATACCGAGAGTCTTCGGGAACTCCATTGTTGTACTAGACCCGATTGGTAAATGGTCAGCACACCAAAATCAAACCGAGAGGTGGGATTGTCGTCGCCAGCTCACCTTGCCAGTAAGGCGACCCCCCGCCAAAGCCGACCACACCGTGGTACCGTATGTATAGTTTTTGTAGAGAGGACTGTGCGGGAGGCAAAAATTCCGTTCATTAGCATCGGTCCAAACGCGGGAGTGTGACCCTCGGCGATCAGCTTACGCGTATTCCTTCTCAGGACGCTCGCGGTGGAACATGCTAGGTTAGCGTAGACGAAATATCATCAGGCCTCGGCAGCATATCTCTCGCGTGCGGTGCACTTACTTGTGCTGGCACTGCTCGGCAACTGGTGGGATCAGGTTCAGCTTAGTGGCAACATCTGTGATTTTCCAACAATCAGAGGTCCTTGTTTGGGACGTTGCCGAAATATCCGTCAGCTGGAGAGCGAAACTCACGGTGTGCCTCCTCGATCTGGGCTGCTGACCACTCCGAAGTGGCCCAGTAGAAAGCCTGGCCAATTTTCCATCAGTGATAGCTCGGCATCGCACACCTAAGAAAGATACGAACCCAACCTTTTTCGATAACGTAGTTGAAAGCTCTGACGGTCTCCTCGATTGGAACTAACCAAACGTCATTTCCCCACACGTGAAGGCGGGTCCGAGTGGATGCTCACCGCTTGCGTCGGGTCGGTGGGCAAAAATGATGTCCACATAGTCGAGTTGAAGACGTTGCAGAGACTCTTTGGTGCCCTCAATGATACTGAATGGACAGGCGCAACCGTTTAGAACTCCCCGCGAGCACGATTAGGCTCGATACTCACTGTTTCCTCGAGAGACCAGTGTCGTTAGGTCCCTTGCGGGTGCCGAAGTAGATCTTGGTAATGATAATGATGTCACTACGACGGAATTTGAGTTCCTTTATGATGCGACCACTGTAAATTTGCCGATAATATTGGTTGATCAATACCTACATCACGTGCAAAGTGGGAAGGAGACTTACAGCTCGACCTCGGAACCTCCGTGACCATAGACCTCGGCAGTGTCGAACAGGTTAATTCCGTTCTCAAAAGCAAGCTTGATGATGTCTTTGGCAGGGTCTCCGCCAACCTTGTCACCGATGGTGAGCCCTGAGCGTCAAGAAAGCGAAATTGGATTTTGCTCGGCGAAAGGCGATAAGATAAGACGCACAGCTGCCAATAGAGAACAAGGGAACCCTCAGGCCGGTGGAGCCGAAACGCCTGAACGGCATGTTTTTGGGGTCGAAAGTGACGAATCCATCATTGTGAGCGTCGTAGGAAGCCATTGTTGTCGCAGAGAGGAAGAGGAGTGATGAGAGGGGTCCTGGTTGTGCCCCGGGTATTTATATAAAATCTTTTGAACTCGTGGGAGTCTAAAAGGTGGATTTTATGAACTGATCATGCAACACCCGAGCCAGACGTATTCCCTTCTACGGTGTAATCCGTATATGCGGCAGCGGACATGAATCAAGTGTTTTGAAGGAAGTTGCTTAGAAGAGCATCCGAACTCCAAACTCAGCGTCGGCAGTGCTCTGGTACGCGGGGAGTGGTGGGCCCATTTGTCCGCCACAAACACCCTACCTCGGACCGAGGGTGGGTCGTGCTCAGCTCACTAAGCAGGACACACCACGGAAGCTGTTTTTAATGCTCCGAGGGACGGTCCGTCCTGTGGGTTTTACGGGAGAACCGAGGCAATCCAAGTTTAACAGCAGTCGGGCATTCAAATACGGGGCGTTGGGCGGGAGGAACTTGCGTTCGTTAACGTGTACGAAGCCATGTTACGCGCCATTTGTCGACCGCAGCGTCGCGTCCTACAGGGAGGGAACGCGGGAAACGCAGGTCCGGGATGAACGGCGTCGGAAGATCCCGAGGGCAGGATGTCTGTCCCAGGTACTCCCAGTAAACGCATCACCCTCGACACGACCACAACACCCACAACATCGCGCATAGCGGCCACATCCTCGGCAGTCCATTCTTCTCCGCACTACCAAACCACTCGGCGACACTCCCTCTATGGAACGGAGGACAGAATCGTGATCGACCCCGGATCTCGCATCTGGAAAGTCGGTTTTAGCGGAGAAGGACGTCCGAGAGACGTGTTCTTTGGAGATGG
>Ga0307513_10001490_pt1 | contig 33661 bp, 29 predicted proteins | sample 15_EM_MG_FD_202174 | JGI IMG/M metagenome (GOLD analysis project Ga0307513, IMG submission 202174) | Populus trichocarpa ectomycorrhiza microbial communities from riparian zone in the Pacific Northwest, United States - 15_EM | ecosystem: Host-associated > Plants > Roots > Unclassified | place... | reverse complement strand
CCGATCACCGAATCCAGCCCTGCGCCATCGCCGACTACGAGATGCGCCATCCCGTGGTCGGGACCCTGACCCTGAGCCAGCAGACCCTGCTGAGCCCGGCGGCGGATGGCCAGAGCATCGTTGTGGCCACGGCGGAGCCTGATTCGCCGGCGCAGCTGGCGCTGGCCCTGCTCGCCCAGGCCAGCACACCCGCCGGGCCGGCCACGGCGACCTGGCCCAGTGCCGACGTGAAGCCCGCCGCAAGCACCCGCTAGCGCCACCCAAACCACCCGAGAACACCGTTCGGACACCGCCGTCCGAATCGAGGGAAAGCCCCCCAAGCGCCGAGGCCTGGCTTCTGCGCGCCCAAAAAGACGAAGGAATCATGACTACCAGGTTCACGAAACTCGCCCTCAGCGCTGCCACCCTGACCGCCGCCACGCTGGCGACCCTCAGCGCGGCACCCGCGACCGCCGTCACCGCCCCGCTCAGCCACGCCCGCGTCGCCGTCCACTTCGATCTGGCTGGGGGCCAGCTGCCGGAGAACATCGCCGCCGGCCGAAATGGCATCTCCTACGTCACTTTCGCCGGAAGCCGGCAGATCGCCCGGCTGAGCCGAGGCGGCGCCATTACCGTCCTGGCGACGCTGCCGGCACCCACTGACGGCGGCGTCCACACCCCGGCCCTGGGCTTTCCGCTCACCACCGGCATCGTCCGGGCCCCGGACGGAACCCTGTACGTCGGGTACACCACCGGTACCGCCGACCTGACCGGGATCTGGAAACTGGCTCCCGGACGTCACACCCCGGTGCGGATCGCGGCACTGCCGGCCGCCGGGCTGCCCAACGGCATCGCGCTGAACACCCACACCAACACCCTGTACGTCGCCGATTCCGTGCTGGGCACCATCTTTGCCGTGCCTACGAGCGGTGGCACCGCAACGGTCTGGTCCAAGGCCCCCGAACTGGCGGCCGCTGGATTCCTCGGCGTCAATGGCATGAAGATCCGCAACGGCGCGGTCTGGGCAACCAACCTGGATCAGGGCACGGTGCTGCGGATCCCGATCACCCGCCACCGGCACGCAGGGAAAGTCGAGATCAAGGCCACCGGCCTGAAGGGGATCGACGACTTCGCGTTCACCGGTCGCGGCGACACCCTGCTGGCCGCCATCGATCCGAGCAGCACCGTGGAACTGGTGAGGCCGGACGGCACGCACTCGGTGGTGCTCGACGCCAGTGACGGCCTGCAGAACCCGACCTCGATCGCCGTGCGCGGCACGACGGTTCAGGTCCTCAGCGCCGCCTATCTGACCCAGCAGGACCCCAACCTCCTGCTGGCCCAGCTGAAGAAGTAACCACTTCTCCGGCATAGCCTTTGGCGTTCAGCGCCATCGGAGCACGGCACGAGGTCGCCCGCCCAGCCGGGCGACCTCGTGCCGCCAGGCGACACCCTCGGTGAAGCCGGGCCCCAGGTCGGGAAGACCGGCGAGATCGTCGGGGGAAAGGTCGGCCAGGGTGCCGCCCGCCGACGTGATCATCAGCGAGAGCCGGGCGATCGTGTCCACACAGATCGCCCGCAGCACGGCCTCCTGCACCGATGAGCCAGTGCTGGCGAGTCCATGACCGCGCAGCAGCACCACCGGACGATCGCCCATGCTGGCCACCATCGCGGCCGCGCGCTCCTGATCGGCGATCAGGCAAGCCGAGGGATGAATCGGAACCCCACCGGCGGCCAGCCGGGCGCCGGGGATGTCGAACGCGCCGACGATCGGGCGGATGCTCAAGCCGGCCAGGTCAACCGCGACCACGGCCGGTGGATGAGCATGGACGACGGCGGAGACTTCGGTCTGCGACCGGAGGATGCCTGCATGCAGCGGCCATTCGTTGGGGATCGAATATCCGTCCAGCTCGCCTGGCCCCGCGGGATCGCCGGCTGCGTGCACCAGTCGGATGTCGGCCGGGACCGTCCAGGCGAGCCCACGCTCTCGCGGACCACGGCAACGAACCAGAAACCGGTCCTCGTCCACCCGAAGGCTGATGTGGCCGAGGAATCCGCTGGCCAGGTCGCGCGCGGCCAGGACTCGGCAGGCAGTGGCGATGAGCCGGCGTTCGGCCCGAAAAGCGCGGCGGATCACGACGCCGGCCCGATCTGAGTCGCATGCGGGCTGCCGGCCTCCTGAAGGCCGGCCTGCGCGCGCAATCGTGTGTCGAGCCGCGGGTAGAGCCGCCGCACATTGCCCTCGAAGATGGCATGCCGCACGTCGGCGGTGAGGTCCATCGCCTCCAGATACCGCCGGGTGTCGTCCCATTCGATTCCGGTCTCGGGATCGGCACCCCGGACGGCGCCCAGCATCTCGGACGCGAACAGCACGTTCTCGACATTGACAACCGACACCAGCAGTTCCATCCCCGGGCGGTGATAGACGCAGGTGTCGAACCCGACGTTGCGCATCAGATGCTCGGTCAGCGGCGGCCGGCCGAGGCGCTCCGCGAGCCCGCGATAGCGGCCCCAGTGGTACGGCACCGCACCGCCGCCGTGCGGGATGACCAGCCGCAGGGTCGGGAAGCGGTTGAAGAGATCTCCCTCCAGCAGCTGCATGAACACCGAGGTGTCGGCGTTCAGATAGTGCGCGCCCAGGGTCGAAGCGGCGGGTGTGCAGGACGCCGAGACATGGATCATCGCCGGGACCTCCAGTTCGACCATCACCTCGTAGAGGCCGAACCAGGACTCGTCGGTGAGCGGCGGGGACGTCCAGTGGCCTCCGGACGGGTCCGGGTTGAGGTTGCACGCGACGAATCCGAGGTCGACGCACCGTCGCAGTTCATGGACGAGGGGGCCGAGCTCTCCGCCCGGGGTCTGCGGCAGCTGGCAGACCGGGGCGAAGCTGGTGGGAAAGAGCCGCGAGGCCTGATGGACGAGGTCGTTGGACGCCCGTGCCCAGGCCTGCGCCACGGCGGGATCGGGCAGGTGGTGGCCCATCGCCGAGGCCTGCGGCGACAGCAGCACGACGTCAATACCCCGCTCCCGCATCACCCGCAGCTGCCCGGCCCGGAGCGTGGCGGCCACCGTCTCGTCGTCGATCGTGGGTGGGTGCACCCGCCCGCCGTCCGGTTGGGTGAGGGCGGCACGGTAGGCGGCGAGCTGTGCTGGGGCGCCGGTGAAATGCCCGTGGCAGTCGATGATCACCGCGGCTCCTCCGCCTGGTCGACGGCATCGAGGTGGTCCAGGTACCTCAGCCCCGTGGCCGCAAGCCGCTCGCGCATGCCGTGGATGTCGAGGCTGAGTTCCCCGGCGCGGTAGCGGACCCGGGCCGCCGCCTCGGCCGCGTCCCGCCGTCGGCATTCCGCCAGCACCGCGGCGGCCTCCCGCCGAGGAACCACCACGACGCCGTCGTCATCGGCGACCACGGTGTCGCCGGGCTGCACGAGCTGCCCGGCACACACCAGGGGCAGATTGACGGTGCCGAGGGTCTCCTTCACCGTGCCGGTGGCGCTGATCCAGCGGGACCAGACCGGGAACCGCAGCTGCCGCAGCTGGGCGACGTCGCGGATCCCGGCGTCGATGACCGCCCCGCGCACCCCGCGGGCCTGCAGCGCGGTGGCGAGCAGGTCACCGAGGTAGCCGGCCTCGGACGGCGTGGTGGGCGCGACCACCAGCAGGTCGCCCTCGCGGCACAGCTCGACCGCTACGTGGATCATCCAGTTGTCACCGGGCGGGACCGACACGGTGACCGCGGTGCCCGCGACCTGCGCACCGCTCCAGGCGGGTGAGATCGCCGCGGCCAGCAGCCCAGTGCGTCCCTGCGCCTCGTGCACGGTCGCGACGCCGTGCTCGCCCAGTGCCATGACGAGGTTGTGGTCGGTCCGCGGGATGGTCCGCACGGCGATCCCGGCGTGCGGGTTCATGCCCACGGCAGCAGCGAGACGTGCACGACACTCTGGTCCAGCTCGCCACCGACCGCTCGGATCGCCTTGTCGACATCGCCCAGCCCGAACGTGTGCGTGGTCAGCAGGTGCAGCGGGAAACGACCGGACGCGAGCTGATCGAGCGCCAGCTCGCAGGAGCGGAAACTGTGGCCACGCGCGCTCTTCACGGTGATCGCCTTCTCGGTGAGCTTCTTGATCGGGAAATCCGGGAACGCGGCCAGCTCGCCCTGAACGAGCAGGGTGCCGCCGCGTCGTCGGAGCGCGTCGATCCCGAGCAGGACGGGTGCCGTCCCGGCCCCGGCGGTGCAGTCGAGGACGATGTCCACGCCGTCGCCGCCGGTCAGGTGTGAGATCCGAGCCAGCACGTCCTCCTGCTCCACGTCGATGGTCGCGTCCGCGCCCAGCACCCGGGCGAGCTCCAGCCGAGCGGTGTCCCGGCCGGTGCCGGTGACGATCACCAGCGAGGCGCCGGCCTGCTTGCACGCCACGACCTGCGAAAGCCCCTGCTGACCAGGGCCTTGAACGAGAACGCTGGAACCGTAACCGACCCGGGCGTCGAACAGCGCCCACTCGATGCCGTTCGACAGCGGGGTGACGATGCCGGCCAGTTCCGGGGTCACCGCTGCCGGAACGCGATGCAGCGCCGCGTTCCACGGCAGGTACATGTACTGAGCGAACCCGCCCCACAGATGCGGCGGGTTGTCCGCCGAGGTGTAGCCGAAGCGACGGGCGTCCGGTTCGGTCCGCCAGTCGGTCGCCGAGCAGTGCCGGTACTCGCCCTGATGGCACCACGAGCACCGGCGGCAGGGGACGTAGTGCTCGACGAAGACCCGGTCGCCGATGCCGAAGCCCTGCCGGGCCACGAACTGGGGCCCTGCCTCGACGATGACGCCGACGTTCTCGTGACCCATGATCACCGGCCCGGGCACCACCGGCTTGCCGTACATCTTGACGTCCGTGCCGCAGATTCCCGCGACCTCGACCTTCAGCAGGGCCGCGTCGGGCGCCAGTTCCGGTCTCGGGAATTCGCGGAGTTCGGTGATCCCGGGACCGGTTCGCACCGCTGCCAGCACGTCGTCCATCGTCGTCCTCGCTCTCTGGGCTATGTCTGACCAATGCTAAGGCATTATGGTCATACCATTAGCACGCAGGGAAAGTGTTCGGAAGGAGATGCCGATGTCCAATCTCCGACTGCGGACGGTGACCAGGGCCCAGGGCAACAACCAGGCGGTGATCGACGGCTCGGTCCGGGTGCCCGGGGTCGAGCTGGAGCTGGTCGACGTCCCCGTGCTGGTTGACGGATTCCGCCGGATGGTGCGCGGTCTGGAGTTCGACGTGTGCGAGATGGCGCTCACGACGTACCTGGTGGCGCGGGAATTCGGGGTGCCGTTCACGGCGCTGCCGGTGTTCCTGGTGCGCGGCTTCCACCACGGCGCGATCGTGCACGACGTCACCCGGCAGGTCGGGCCCAAGGACCTGGCGGGGGGTCGGGTCGGCGTCAACCGCGGGTATACCGTCACCACCGGGGTCTGGGCGCGCGCGATCCTGGCCGACGAGTTCGGCCTGGACCTGGACCAGGTCACCTGGGTGCTGTCCGGCGACGAGCACGTGCGGGAGTACCGCCCGCCGACGAACGTGGTGCGCGCCCCGCAGGGCACCCGGCTGGTCGACCTGCTGCTGGCCGGCGAACTGGACGCGGTGATCGGCGCGGAAGTCGATCACCCCTACGTGGCCCCGCTGATCCCGCACCCGCGCGCCGCCGCCCTGGACGCGCTGCGGGACCGAGGGCATTACCCGATCAACCACCTGATCGTGGTCCGGGACGACGTCCTGCTGGCGAACCCCGGGCTGGCGGCAGCACTGTTCGGCGCTTTCGCCGAGTCCAAGCGGCGCTACGTCGAGCGGCTCCGCCGAGCCGAGGGCGTGACGACGGCGACCGACCGCGCCTACGCCGAGGTGCTCGCCGTCACTGGCCACGACCCGCTGCCCTACGGTCTGGCAGCCAACCGGGTCGTGCTTGAGGACCTGGTGCGGCACGCCACCGCGCAGCACATCGTCCAAGAGCCGCCGCAGCTGGAGTCCCTGTTCGCTGCCGAAACCCTCGATCTGACCGCCTGAAACGACCATCCACCGGAGGAGACCCGTGCGCATCGTTGTTACCGCCGACCACAACGCCACCGCCTTGCGTGAGCACCTGACCGGGTGGCTCCAGGAGCGCGGTCACCGGGTTGACGACCTGGCCGAGCACGTCGGGGCCGAGGTCGTGGACTACCCGCCGCTGTGCGCGGATGTCGGCCGCCGGGTGGTGCTCGGCCATGCCGACTTCGGCATCGTGCTGGGCGGCAGCGGCAGCGGAGAAGCCATTGCCTGCAACAAAGTTCGGGGGATTCGGGCGGCGCTCTGTCATGGCGTGTTCAATGCCGAGATCGCCCGTGCGCACAACGATGCGAACGTGCTGGTGATGGGCGCCAAGGTGGTCGGGCCGGAGCTGGCCGAGCAGATCCTCAGCACCTGGCTGGCGACCGCCTTCAAAGCCGGCCGTCATCAGGACCGGCTGGACCAGATCGAGGCCATCGAACTGGGCGAGCTGGGCATCGGCGGCCGCTGACGCCGGTCAGTTCCCGGCGCTCAGTACCGGGGTACTGACGCCAGAAAGTCCAGCACCCGGGCCGGCGCCGACACCTCGGTCTGCTCCTCGACCGGCACATCCCAGTACTGCGCGCCGGACAGGCACTCCTGCAGGAAGCGCGCGGCGGACGTCGCGTGGGAGCTGTCCTGGCCCGGAACAACGAGCGTCGGGACGTCGAGCCCGAGCAGGTCCTCGGGTTCGGGGCCGGGCACCGAGTCGCGATCGAACAGCGTCCGCGCGGTGGCGGCGACGATCCGCAGGTAGCGCTCGGGATCGAGGCGGGCGAACGACTCGGCGAACTGCGCGTCGGTGCGAATCACCGTGCACCACGGCCCGACCCGCGGGTCCTTCGAAAAGCTCGCGTCGGTGCCGGCGGCGAGCCGGACCACCCCCGCGGTGCCTTCCGTCGCGACGAAGGCCTGGTGCTGCGCGAACCGGGCGTGCTGCAGCAGCCGGTACCTGGCACCGCCGGCGGGGGAGTAGAGCACCATGGCGGCGGTGCGATCCGGATGGCGCACCGCGAACAGCGCGGCCACCGAGCATCCGACGCACCCCCCGATCAGGTGCGCCCGTTCGATCCCGAGCTGGTCGAGCAGTCCCGCACCCTGGTCGGCGTAGCCGGCCCAGGTCAGCCGCTCCACCCGGCCGCCGGAAGCGCCCGACTCGCGGCGGTCGAACAGGATGCAGGTGTACTCCTCGGCGAGCCGGGCCAGCAATCCGATCCGCTGGTAGATGCCGTGCCCGGACCAGTTCTCCAACCGGGCGTCGAAGCCGCCGGGGGAGAACATCAGCAGCGCGGGGCCCGAGCCGAGCCTCTGGTACCGGGTGTTGATGCCGTCAATGCTGATGGTCGGCACGAACTCGCCGTCCTTTCCGCTCCGGTGCGTGGGATCAGCTGGGCCGGCCGCCGGCGATCTGCCGCCCGGCGCGTACGTCCGCGCTGTACTCGCTGATCGCGTCGAACGCCGTGCGCGCCACGTTCGCATACGTCTCCGGCGGCTTGTCCAGTCCCGACGCCGCGTACCCGATCGCCGCGTGGGCCATCCGGATCCGTCCGTCCAGCCACGGTCCGCCGCCGAACCCGCCGAGCACCGGGATGGACACCGCGGCCGCGACCGCCGGGCCGGCCACCGGCCCGGAGTTGGTGAAGTTCAGCAGCACGGCGCCCGCCGCCTCGAGCCGGCGCGCGTCGGCGATCATGGCCTCGGTGAGCTCACCCTCCAGCTGGGCGCCCGGCATCGCCGCGTACGACAGACCGCGGCCGAGGGCCGTCTGCGGGGTGATCCCGAACTGGGCGAACACCGGAATCCCCGCCCGGGTGACCGCTTCCACGGCCTCCGGGAAGTCCGCGGCGCCATCCAGCTTCACCAGGTCCACCCCGGCCTCCTTGATCAGGCGGATCGCCGCGCGCACCGCGCTGGCCGGACCCTCCTGCAACGGACCGAACGGGAAGTCGCAGCTGACCAGCGCCCGGCGGACGCCGCGCCGAACCGCACCCGCCACCAGGATCATCTCGTCCAGGGTGACGTCGAGCGGGCTGTCCCGCCCCCAGAGGTTGACGCCGACCGTGTCGCCCACCGACACGATCTCCACGCCCGCTCGGTCGACGATCCGCGCCATCTGGTAATCCCAGGCGACCACGCAGACGATCTTGCGGCCCTCCCGCTTCATCGCCTGGACCTCGGGCAGTGTGATCCGGCCGGTGCGGTCGCTCATGCGGCTGTCGTTCATGCTCGAAGCGCGATCAGGACCTCGGCGATGTCCTGCGCGTCGGAGGTCACCAGGATGACGCGGGCATGCGGGCGCAACGCGGTCACCGTTGGCCCGAGCTGACCGCCGCCGTCGTCGTCGAGGATCAGGCCCGCGGTCATGATGCCGTCCAGGAAGCAGGCGTAGCCGATCACGGCCGCCACCGACGCGTTGCCGCCGGCGGTAGCCACCATGACCGCGACGTCCGCGCCGCGCAGCGCATCGATCAGGCTGTCGTCCGACCCGCCGATGCCGCGCAGCTCGATTCTGCCGAGCAGGTCGTCCAGATCGCCGGTGTCGGCCTCCGTGCCGGCCAGGGTGTAGAAGTGGGCGCCGTTCCAGGGCATACCCGCGACGTCCTGGAGGACGCCCGCCGCGCCGTCGTCGAGGGCGATCACCCGCGCAGCGCGCCGTCCCACGATCGGCATGTCGATCCGGAACCGCGCCTCGGCCGCCGACGTGGCCCGGGCGCAGCTGTTGGCCAGGATGGGCCGGATCGGCGCGGAACCGGTTGCCACATCTGCCGTTCCGGATCCGGACATGGTCACACCGAGCTCTGCGGGACGCCGACCCGGACGGCGAGGTCGGCCTGGCTCAGCTCGATGAACGCCTCGGACTGGGGGAGGACAACGGCGGCGGAGCGGACCCGGTGGTGCGCCGGGTCGACTCCCGGAGGGGTGACTCCCTCGTCGCGCAAGGCGATCGCCGCCTTCCTGAGCTTCTGCCGGGCCTTGATGATGCCGGCGTCGGCCGAGACCAGTCGCTCCTTCGTGCGGTCGACGATCGGTCCCATGCTCTCCTGCAGCGAGGCGTCCTGAATCGCGATTCCGCGCACGCCGGAGAAGAACTCGCCGCGATGCTGCGCCTCCCGGTCCATCCGGTAGTCGTTGTCCTTGTTCTCCACCGGGCGGTAGGTGCCGGGGATGTTGCGGCTGTGCACGCCCTGCCCGTCCTTCATCGCCGCCACCTCGTCCGGCGTCAGCGCCCGCACCGGGTGGTAGTCGAAGGTGTAGACCCAGCAGTTCTCGTCGTCGATCGGCACCCAGAAGTGCCCGTGCACGGGGTGGTCACCGCGCGGTGGAACCATCGTGAAGCTCGGCATGATCCACGGTGTGATCCGCCAGTAGTACTGGCCCTCCTCGGCGTTGCGCCGGGCACCGACGAAAAGCCCGCCAGGAGCATCGGTGACCTCGAAGAACGGCCGTAGGTCGTTAAGGTTGTAATCGTTGGCCTTGGTGCCCTTGAACAGCGGATCGTTCTTCAGGCCCCCGGAGTGCAGCCAGGACACGTGGCTGGAATCGATACCGCCCTCAAATGCCTGCAGCCAGTTGCTTTCCTGCCAGCGCTTGGACGTGAACGTCTGATCCTCGGGCACGTTCGCGAACTCGAACTCGGGCAGTCCTGGGCGCTTGGCCGGATCACCCATATAGGTCCAGAGAATGTCGCCGACCTTGACCAGCGGGTAGGCGCGAAGCTTGACGTTGGCGCAGAAGTTGCCGTTGTCGGACTCGGACGGCACCTCGACGCACTGGCCGGTGACGTCGTACTTCCACCCGTGGTAGGCGCAGCGCAGCCCGGACTCCTCGTTGCGGCCGAACCACAGTGACACGCCGCGGTGCGCGCAGAACTCGTCCATCAGGCCGTAGCGGCCGTCGCTGTCGCGGAAGGCGATGAGCCGCTCGGAGAGGATCTTCACCCGGACCGGCGCGCTGTCGTTCTCCGGCAGTTCCTCCGCCAGCAGCGCCGGGATCCAGTACTGCCGGAAGAGCTCGCCCATCGGGCTGCCGGGACCGGTCTGCGTCAGCAGTTCGTTGATGTCGCTCCGCAGCATGCAAGACCTCCGTCTGCCGAATGATTAGACCATTATACCTATGGCCATGCTGTACGCCTAGGCTGACCGCCGGTCAAGCAGCAAATGCTTCAGCGGCCGGGCCGCGTCGGCGGCCAGTTCCGCCGGCAGATCCACCCCACGCGCCAGCGCCGCGCGCACCGCCAGGTGGTCCGCGGCTTGATTGACCGAGTCCGCCGCGACCAGCCGGCCGGCGCGGTAATGCAGCACGGAGAAACGTTCTTCGGCCATGCTGCCGCGCACCACGTGCAGGTCGCCGGGGTGCGAGAGGCCCGCGATCTGGAGCTTCAGGTCGCCCTGATCGGACCAGAACCAGGGAACTCCCGCATGCGGTTCCAGCCGACCGGCCAGCGAGGCCGCCGCCGCCCGCGCCTGGGCCTGCGCGTTCTGCACCGACTCGATTCGGACCAGCCCCTGTCCTGACAGCGGCTCCGGGCAGAGCGTGCAATCACCCGCGGCGACGATCTCCGGCCGGCTGGTGCGGGCGAACCGGTCCACCTCGATCCCGCCCTGGCAGCGCAGGCCGAGTTGGCGGGCGAGCTCGAGGCGTGGCTCGGCGCCGATTCCGATCAGGACGACGTCGGCCGGCAGCCGGGAGCCGTCGCCGAGTTCGATCTCGCGGACGCTGTTGGGGGCCTTGTTTCGGGCGCTGTTGTCTTGGCCGCTGCTCGGGTGGCCGTGGATGGCGACGACGGATACCCCGGTACGCACGTCGACTCCGCGGCTGAGATGTGCGTGCCGGTAGAACTCCGAAATCGCCGGAGCCACCGCGCGCGCCAGCAGTCGGTCGGCCGCCTCGACCACGGTGACCGCACAGCCGTGTGCCGTGGCGGCCGCGGCCACTTCCAGCCCGATGAAGCCGCCGCCGACGACGACCACCCTGCGGCCGGCCGTCAGGCGCTCGCGCAGCCGCTCGGCGTCGCCCAGGTCGCGCAGGTAGTGCACGCCGGACAGGTCGGTGCCCGGTACCGGAAGCCGACGCGGGCGGACGCCCACCGCAAGTGCGAGCCGCTGGTATCGGAGCGTGCGACCGCCGTCCGTGGCGGCGATGCCGTCCTCGAGCCGGGTCACCCGCTCGCCGCTGACCAGCGTGATTCGCTGCTGCGTGTAGAAGTCCGGGGTGCGCAGGGCCAGGGACGCGGCCTCGGTGGTGCCGTGCAGGAAGGCCTTGGACAGCGGTGGCCGCTGGTAGGGCGAATGCGCCTCGGCGCCGACCAGGGTGATCGGCTCGGTGTCGCCGAACTCCCGCAGCGAGACCGCGAGTTGCAGCGCTGCCTGGCCCGATCCGACCACCAACGTGCCCGCGCTCACGGCTGCTCCGGTGGGATGTCGACCACGAGTCCGTCGAGCGCCGGGCTGACCTGGATCTGACAGGAGAGCCGGCTGGTCGCCCGTCGCTCGGAGACCCCGAGGTCGAGCAGGTCCTCCTCCAGGTCGCCTGGGGCGCCGACGAGATCGCTGAACTCCCGGCGGACCCAGACGTGGCAGGTGGCGCAGCTGGCGTTGCCGCCGCACTCGCCGATGATCCCCGGCACGCCGTTGCGTACGGCCGTGGCCATCACCGAGTCCCCGGAAGTCGCGTCGATGGCGTGCTCTGCGCCGTCGACGGACACATACGTGATCTTGGGCAATGCCGGCTCCAGATCTCGTCGGTTACCTGTCCATGGCAGTATGGACTAACCAATATACCTTAGCAATGGCATGAGCTTTGTGAGCGACGAGGATCGGGTGCATCTGCCCGCGTTCATGGTCAGCACCGGTTTGGAACGCTAATCAGCGGCTTCGGGCACCGGATTACGGTCCAAGCCGGTGCTGACCCTGGATCAGCAGCTGCCAACCCGTGGCCAACTGAGAGCTCCGAGCTAGCACGCAGCGGCGCCGAGGCCCGGGGCGGGCACGAAGCTATGCCGAGCCCGGAGCCCCGCTGGGATCGGTGCCCTGAACGTCGTTTCCGTCGGGCCGGGGCCACAACGAGCTCACCACGCGTCGGCGCTGGTCGACTCCCTCAGTGCCGTCCACACCGCGGGCCGGGTGGGAGCGTTCGACATCCTCCGGACGCCGGTCCGCGAGCGTGCTGTGCGCGGTCCGCCCGAACACCTCTGCCACCGCCCGGTACAGCGCCGGATCGAGCCCGGCGTCGTCCTGGGTGATCGCAACGGCCTCCATCTCGGCGACGAACCGCCAGGCCTTGGAGGCTGCGAGAGCTGCGTCCGGCACCGGGTCGCGCCCGAGCGCCCGCTCCAACTCGTCCACCACGGTATCCAGCACGTCGTGCGCCTGCGCCGTCAGCAGTGCGTTGATGACCAGCGCCGACAGGCCCTTTCGGACCCCGCCGGTGCACATTTTCGCCGCCGACGCCGCGCCGAGTCCGCCGTCGAGCACCCTCGCCAGGACCATCGGCGACCACGGCAGCTCGGCCACCCGGGACGCGGCCGGGCCGGCCAGGAACAGGCGGGTCGCGGAGGAGCCGGTGCCCGGCGGAGCCCCGGACAGGGCGCCGTCCACGACCTCCAACCCGACGGCAGCCGCATCATCGGCCAGTGCGCGCAGCTCCACCGGCGAGATGGCGTTGAGGTCGGCGAGCAGCGGCCGGCACCCCAGTTGCGTGCAGAGCTCGGCGACCTCGGTGGCGACCGCGCGAGCCTGCGCCGGCGGCACCACGGACAGCACGATGTCGGCCGTGCGCAGCACTGCGGCGAGGTCCGGCAGGATCGTCAGCCCGGCGGCAACCGCGAACCCGGCCGAGCGGGAACTGCGCCCCTGCAGCGTCGTGACGACCTCTGCGCCGCCGGTGCGCAGCGCGAGGCCGAGTGCGCTGCCCATCTCGCCGGGCGAGACCAGGCCAACCACCACTGAGGTCATCGATTCAGCGAGCCTTCGCGGCCGGCTTCCGAGCCCGGCGGCCGGCCGACTTCGGCGCTGCCACCCGGTTCGCCGTCCGATCGAGGTGCTCGGCCATGACGGCGGTCGCGCGCTCCGGGTCCCGGGCGCGAATCGCGTCCACCAGCGCGCGGTGCTCGTTGATCCCGGTGATCCCCATCGGCGCCCCCGAGTGCGCCTCCTCCAGGGACATCAGGGTCGGGCCGCGGAAGCTCTGCGACAACAACGAGATCGCCCGGTTGTGCGCGGCGTCGGCCAGGCGGCCGTGGAACTCGCTCGACATCGAGTTGGTGTAGACGCCCTCCTGCACGGCGCGCTCGGCGAGGTCACACAGTTCGGTCAGGGCTGCCAGGTCCGTCTCGTCGGCGCGCTCGCAGGCGAGCGGGATCACGCCGAGTTCCAGGATCCGGCGCGCCTCGGTGACGTCAACCGCGCTCAGTGCCGACATCGTCATCAGGTCGGTGATCCCCTCACCCACCCGGTCGGCGCTGGGTGAGGTGACAAAAGCGCCGCCCCGGGCGCCGATTCGGATCTCGACCAGCCCGGTGGTCTCGAGCACCCGGAGCGCCTCGCGAACGGTGACCCGGCTGACGCCGAAGCGTTCGCAGAGTTCGCGCTCGGCGGGCAGTCGGGAGCCCGGTGGCAGCTGCCCCTGCCGGATCAGTGCCCGGATCTGCTCAACGATGATCTCTGATACCCGGCCGGTGGAGACCGGGCTGAAGATGTCCCCGTTGGCCTGCATCACCGCGGTAGGAGCGGCGGGTGTGACGTGTGTGTCGGCCATGCGTCTAATGGTAAGACCTTCACCGCCCCGGGCGGGACCGACGAGGCCGGATACGTTACACCGGTTCCGCAGCGACGGGCTCGACCACGCCCGACCCGGCCGCAAGCAGGTCGCGGCTGGTGCAGGCGGCTGCCGTGAATGCGGTGACCGCGGCCATCGCGAAGGCCCACCGGGACCCGGCCACCGTGCACACCCATCCGGACAGCGGTCCGCCGAGCGGTGTGCTGCCCAGGAACAGCAGGCTGTGCAGCGACATCACCCGCCCGTGCATCGCCCTTTCGCTGCGCAATTGGAGCAGCGACCGGGCGAGCGTGTTGAAGAGGATGTTGCCGACGCCGAGGGCGACCATCGCCGACAGCAGCAGGAGCATGCCGCTGAGCAGCGCGGTGGCCAGGTTGACCGAGGCGAACCCGAGCGTCCACAACAGCAGCGAGCGGCCGCTGACCGTGTGCATCGACGCGGCACCCACCGCCCCGACGACCGCTCCCAGGCCGAGGGCGGCGGTCAGGTATCCGTAGGTGGCGGCGTCGCCGTGCAGTACCTCGGTCGCGGTGATCGGCAGCACCACCCGGAAGTTCTGCCCGAAGACGCCGATGATCGCCACCAGGATCAGGCAGGCGCGCAGTTCGCGGTGCCGGCCGGCGTAGCGCAGCCCCTCCAGGATCTGTCCCTTGGCGCGCGGAATCCGGTGCCGGGGCTGCAATTGCGCGGGATCGATCCGGACGAGCCCGACCAGGACGGCGGCGAACGACACCGCGTTCACCGCGAAGGCGGTGCCCGGTCCGCCGGCCGCGATGATCAGGCCCGCCAGGGCGGGACCGACCAGACGCCCGGCGTTGTGGATGGTCGAGTTGAGGGCCTGCGCGTTGACGTAGTCATCGGCCGTCACGAGATCGGCCAGGAAGGCCTGGCGCGCGGGGGAGTCGATCACCGTGACGAAACCGAGCAGGGTGGCCATCACGAAGACGGTCGCCAGATTCACCCGGTCCAGCAGGGTCAGCGTGGCGAGGATCGTGGCCAGTACCGCGCTCATCGCCTGGGTCAGCAGTAGCAGGGCGCGGCGATCGAACCGGTCGACCAGGACGCCGCCCCAGAGACCGAACACCAGGATGGGCAGGAACTGCAACGCCATGGTCACGCCGATGGCGAAGGCGCTGTGGGTGAGTTCCAGGACCAGCCAGTCCTGCGCCACCCGCTGCATCCAGGTGCCGATCATGCTGATCGCGTGGCCGCCGATGAAGCGCCGGTAGTTCGGCCGCGCCAACGACCGGCCGGTTCTGGCGACGATTCCGGGCCCGGTACTGGACCGACCGGACCGCCATCGCATAGGACTGACAATAGGCCATTATGCCTTTGCGGTTCCAGCGCCCTGCCGTCCACGACGTACCGGAGGAAGCGATGACCCCGATCCATGACGATGAAACCCAGGACACACCCGAGGCTCAGCAGGCCCGACCGGCGCCGCCGGGTGCCGCCGTGATCGGGCTCGGCGCGATGGGTGGTCCGATCGCGCGGCACCTGGCCGCGGCCGGTGTCCCGGTCACGGTTGTTGATCTCGATCCGGCCAGCGTCGAGGCGGCGGTCGCGGCCGGCGCGAGCGTCGCCGCCGATCCCGCCGCGGCGACGCACGCCGCGGGCGTCCTGATCGTGGTGGTCGCCACCGACGACCAGGTTCGCGAGGTGCTCCTGGGCGAGCGGGGGATCTTCGCCGCCGCCCGGCCCGGAAGCATTGTCCTGCTGTGCAGTTCGGCCCTGCCGCAGACCTGTCGCGAACTCGCCGCGGCCGCTCCGGACGGCGTGGACGTCCTCGACGCCGCGCTCACCGGTGGCGTGCGTGCCGCCGAGGCCGGAACGCTCACGGTGCTCGTCGGCGGCGGCGCCATCGCGCTGGAGGCAGCGTTGCCGGTGCTCGGCCCCTGGACGTCGGCGGTGCATCTGCTGGGCGACGTCGGCGCCGGGCAGATCGGCAAGACGGTCAACAACCTCATTCACTGGGCCCAGATCGCGGCCGTGGTGCAGGCGCTGGAGCTCGGTCGCCGCCTCGGCGGCGACGTGCCGGCGATCCGAGCAGCCCTGTACGACAGCCCTACCGACAGTCGCGCGCTGCACGAGCTGGAACTGATGAGGTTCACCTGGTTCGAGAAGGACATCGCCAACGCCGAGCAACTGGCGGCCCCGGTCGCGGCCGATCTCTCCCTCGCTCGAGCTGCCCTGTCGGTGATGCGTGGACTCGACATCGAGGCAGCCCGACGGCTGCTCGCGGGTGCGGATCCGGGACTTCGTCCTTAGTCGTTACAGCTAGTCCTTTACAGCACGACGTGACCAGGGTTACGTTAACCGCGAATGGTTAGCCCGTTAGTCCCTTCGTACGGCCATGACGGATCCGGAGGCGCCACAGATGCGTGACTACGACGACTACCCGCCCGGAGTGCTCTCGAGCGAGAAGCGCAACCGCGAAAGCAGCGAGATCGCGGCGCGCGACGAGTTCAACCGGCAGCACCCGCCGACCACCGGTCTGGTCGTCCCGGAGGACCTGCGCAAGATGGAGCTGCCGGCTCGGCCCTGGCGCAACAACCGGGGTCACTACTTCGATCTCGCCGACTACGAGGTGCTCAGTGCACATCTCTCCGAACTGATGCCGGGCAAGGCCTCGGTCCGGCACCGGCACACCACCGAGGCATATCTGTACGTGGTCAAGGGGTCGGGCTACTCACTGATCAACTACGACGACGAACCGATCCAGGCCGTCGAATGGTCCGAGGGGACGTTGTTCGCTCCACCGCGCTGGGCCTGGCACCAGCATTTCAACCTGGACGAGACGGACACCTCGCGCTACCTCGCGATCCAGGACACCGGACTGCTCAGGACCATGCGGCTGCACAACATCGAACGTCACCCCGTCCAGCTGTCCCCCGAGGAGGGGGAGCAGCTGCTGCGCGAGGCGGCTCGCTCCACCATCCAGCAGGCCACGGCGACCCGACCCGATCGGGACGGCGTCGTTGAGGTGGGCACGCCCGAAGCGAGCTGAGAGCAGCACAACCCGGCGCGCCAATGACGGCCGCCGGCTTCAACTCAGTGCCTGGAGGCACGATGCAACAACGATCGGTCTTCATCGGAGCCGGCCTGGCCGGCCTGGTCCTGGTGGCGGCGTGCGGGGGTGCGCCGACGTCCGGGAGCGGTTCGAACGCCAACGATGCCGCCGGTGCCAAGGTTTACGCGGAGGTCAACCCGCTGACCGGCACCGCCCGCCACGACAAGCTGGTTGAGCTCGCCAAGAAAGAGGGCAACACGCTGTCCCTCTACACCTCGCTGAACGCCGATGTGGCGGACGTGGTGACACCTGCCTTCACCAAAGCCACCGGGATCCAGGTGAAGGTCTATAGGGCTGACTCCGAGACGATCCTGCAGCGGGTGCTCCAGGAGAGCTCGGCACGCTTCGCCGGCTCCGACATCGTCGAGACGAACGCCACCGAGATGGCGGTGATCGCCGACAAGGGGCTCACCGGCGACTACCAGAGCGAGCAGCGCAAGAAGGTGAACCCCGAATTCCAGTACACGGGCTGGACGCCGACCCGGTTCAACATCTTCGCGCCGGCGTGGAACACCAAGCGGGTGAAGGGCGACCTGATCCCCAAGACCTGGGAGGACCTCGCCGACCCGAAGTACGACGGACTGGTCTCCCTGGAGGTCGGCGACTCCGACTGGTACATGACCCTGTACGACTACTTCCGCAAGCAGGGGAAGTCGGACGCCGAGATCGACAAGATGTTCACCGACATGGTCAAGGGTTCCAAGGTGGCCAAGGGCCACTCCGGCCAGGTCGAGTTGCTGTCCGCAGGTGAGTTCGGCGTTGTCGCCGCCTCGTACAGTTACCTGACCGCGAAGGCGCGCACCTCCGGCGCACCGGTGGACGATCAGCCGTTCGTGCAGCCGGTCGTGGCCCGGGCCAACGGCGGTGGGGTGATGAAGTCCGCGCAGCACCCGGCCACCGCGATGCTCTTCATGGACTGGTACCTGTCCGACGGGCAGAAGCTGATCCTGGACAACGGCCTCACCCCGGCGATCATGCCCGACGGCTCGGATCCGCTCGGCGGCCTGAAGGTGCTGCCGGTGGACGTGAAGCAGCTCCTGGCCGAGGGTGACGAGTGGTCCAAGCGCTACGACACTCTGCTGCAGGGCGGCGAGAAAGCCCCGGACGCAAATTGACGCCAGTAACACCACCGGCGACCCACTGCACGCCACCGCCTGACGGAGGAGCCAAGGATGGTTTCGACCGCCCCACCCCCGGTTGACCCCGGCCGGACAACGCGACCACGGCCGGGGATCAGCACGGAGGATCTGCGAGCGCCGTCGCGCCTGGCGACCTTGTGGACGGCCCTCGCGCGACCGCGCACCCTGGTCGGGGTGGCCACCGCGATCGTGATCGGTTACCTCGCCCTGGTTCCGCTGTTCTATCTGCTGTGGGGCGCGTTCAGCGACGAGACAGGGTTCAGTGTTGACGGTTTCGCCCGCGCCTACGGCGACCCGCGGATCGGCTCGTTGATCGGCAACTCGGCGCTGTTCGCGATCGGCTCGGCCGGCCTGGCCATGGTGGTCGGCACCGGACTGGCGTACTTCAACGTCCGGACCGACGTCCCGTTCAAGGGGTTGTTCTTCGCCGCTTCGATCATTCCCCTGATCATTCCCGGGATCCTGTACACGATCGCCTGGATCTTCCTGGCCAGCCCCCAGATCGGCCTGATCAATGCCGTGCTGGAGCCGGTGTTCGGGCCGGGCACCTTCAACGTCTTCTCGATCTGGGGGATGATCTGGGTCGAGGGTCTGCACATGTCCCCGATCGTGTTCCTGTTCATGGTGGCGGCCTTTCGCAGCACCGATCCCTCGCTGGAGGAGTCGGCCCTGATGAGCGGCGCCTCCCGAGTGCAGACCTTCGTCCGGGTGACGCTGCCTCTGGTCCGCCCGGCGCTGGTGGCCGCAGGCCTGATCATGATCGTGCGGGCGCTGGAGAGCTTCGAGGTACCGGCTCTGCTCGGCCTGCAGAACGGCACGTACGTGTTCACCAGCCGGATCTATCAGGTGATCAAGTCCTATCCGACGGACTTTCCGGTAGCCGGCGCCCTGGCCTGCGGGTTGCTGCTGGTGGCGGCACTGGGCATCTTCATCTCCAACCGGGTCGGCCGGAACGGCTCGGGCACCATCTCCGGCAAGGGGTTCCGGCCCCGGCCGATGGACCTCGGGCGCTGGAAGCCGGTGGTAGGCGTCGGGATCCTGCTCTACTTCGCGCTGACCGTGGTGGCGCCGCTGGTGGTGCTGCTGTACACCTCGCTGCTGCCGTACTACCAGCGCCCGTCCGGTGAGGCCTTCAGGTCGATGAGCCTGGAGAACTACACCAAGGTCTTCGATCAGCCACTGGTGCTGAACGCGCTGAAGAACTCTCTGGTCCTCGGTGTCGCCGCCGCGACGATCGTGATGGCGATCACCGCGGTGGCCGCGTGGGTGGTGGTGCGATCCGGGCTGCCCGGACGCCAGCTGCTCGACCATGTCGCCTTCGCCCCGCTGGCGATCCCCGGGCTGGTCCTCGGTCTCGGGATCGCGTTCGTCTACCTGCGTAGCCCACTGCCGATCTACGGCACGCTCTTGATCCTCTTGATCGGCTACTGCACCCGATATCTGCCGTACGGCATGCGCTATGCGGTCAGCGGCATCCACACCATCTCCACCGAGCTGGAGGAGTCCGCCGAAGTGTCCGGTGCGAGTTGGTGGTCGGTGTTCCGGCGGGTGCTGATCCCGCTGCTGGCACCGGCCCTGCTGGCCGGCTGGGTGTACATCTTCGTCGTCTCGTTCCGCGAGCTGTCCTCGTCCATTCTGCTCTACAGCCCCGGCCACGAAGTGCTTTCGATCCTGATCTTCGAGCTTTATGCCAACGCCCGGTTCACCGAGCTGTCCGCATTGGGGGTCGTGATGGTCCTCGTCCTGGTTGTCCTCGTCACTTTCGCGTACCGGGTGGGGGCGCGGGTCGGTCTACGCAGCGACTGACCACCGCTCGTTCCCCAGGCCCGCAGTTCCACCCAGTCATGGAAGGCACACCATGTCAATGTTGACGATCGAGCACCTGGTCAAGAGCTACGGCGGAGACACCGAGCGGGCCAAGCGCGCGGGCCGGGCCCGGCAGAAGGCCGGCTCCGCCGCGGCCGGGAGCTCCGCCGCGGCGGCGAGCTCCGGCCGGCAGCAGGCCGCCGCCCGCGTCTTCGCCGTGCAGGACGTGAGTTTTGAGGTGGGGGAGGGTGAGTTGTTCACCCTGCTCGGACCCTCGGGCTGCGGCAAGACCACGACGTTGCGCTCGGTCGCCGGGCTGGAACGGCCCGACTCCGGCCGGATCGTGGTCGGCGACCGCCCGCTGTTCGCCTCGGACGGCTCCGTCACGCACAACGTGCCGGCGAATCAGCGCGGCCTCGGCATGGTCTTCCAGTCGTACGCGATCTGGCCGCACATGACGGTTTTCGACAACGTCGCCTTTCCGTTGAAGGTGCGCAAGCGGGCGCAGCGGCCGGGCAAGCGGGAGATCTCCGAGCGCGTCGCCAAGGTGCTGGAGACGATGGAGCTCGGGCACCTGGCGGATCGTCAGGCGACCAAGCTGTCCGGCGGCCAGCAGCAGCGACTGGCGCTGGCCCGCGCGATCATCATCGAGCCGCCGCTGATGCTGCTGGACGAGCCGCTGTCGAACCTCGATGCGAAACTGCGCGAGACGCTGCGGTACGAGCTGAAACGGCTGCAGCGAGAGCTCGGGATCACCTCGATCTACGTCACCCACGACCAGATCGAGGCGCTCGCGCTGTCCACGACGATCGCCGTGATGCAGGACGGAAAGGTGCTCCAGCAGGGCAAACCGCGGGCGGTCTACCAGAACCCCGCGACCCGGTTCGTCGCCGAGTTCATCGGCACCTCGAACTTTCTGCCCGGAACCGTCCGGCATCGGGCGGACGGGCTGGTCGACGTCGAAACCTCCTCGTGCCGGGTCAGGCTCGAGTCCGACGTCCGGGTCCCGATCGGCGATTCCGTGGTGGTCTCGATCCGGCCGGAGAACCTGACGATCAGTCGTGAGGCGACCGGCGGGCACGCGAACCAGTGGCAGGGAACCGTGGTCAACCGCGCGTTCCTCGGTGACGCCGTCGACCACATCGTCCAGGTCGGTCAGGGAACGCTGCGGGTGCGCGGCAACCCGTCGGTATCGCTGGAGCCGGGCACGCAGGTCTTTCTCGGGGCCGAGCCGCACCAGGTCGCCCTCGTCCCGGTCGACTGACCGCCGGCGGTGCCCTGGGGAGATCTGTTCCGCAACCGCGATTACGTCGCCTTCTGGTCCGGCGTCGTCCTGTCCCAGATCGGGACCCGGGCCACGGTCGCCGCCTCGCTCTACCAGGTCTACGCGCTGAGCGGGTCGATCGCGGCCACCGGGCTGGTCGGCGCGGCGCAGGTGGCGGCGCTGCTGACGCTGAGCCCGCTCGGCGGTGTGCTGGCCGACCGCTGGGACCGGCGGCGGCTGCTGCAGGCCGCCCAACTGACCGCGATGGCGGTGGCGATCGGGTTGGCGCTGCTCACCCTCTACGGCCATGTCCGAGTCTGGCACATCGTCGTGGCCACGCTGCTGACCAGCGCCGCGGCCACCTTCGACCAGCCGTGCCGGCAGGCGCTGATCCCGGCGCTGGTGCCGCGCCCGATGCTGCCGGCGGCGATCGCCTTGCTGAACCCGTCCCGCGAACTCGCCGTCCTCAGCGGCCCAGCGATCGGCGGCCTGCTGATCGCCGTCGGCGGCCCCGGTCTGGTCTACCTGCTGGACGCCGTCACCTATCTCGTCCTGGTCGGCGCCCTGGCGGTGCTGCGGATCGCGCCGATGCCCCGCTCGGACACCCCGGCGGCCTCCGTGCTGGCGTCCATGCGGGAAGGCGTGCGCTACGTGCGGCACCGGCCGCTGATCTGGTCGCTGTGCGGGCTCGACCTGGTGCTCAGCGTCCTGGGCGCCTACCGGGTGCTGCTGCCGGCCCTGGCCGAACGTCTCGGCTTCGGTCCCACCGGATACGGGCTGCTGGCGAGCGCGCCGTCGCTGGGCGCGCTCGCGGCGACCTACGGGATCGTCCGGCTGGTGATGGCCTCACACCGACTCGGCCGGGCGCTGCTGCTCGCGATGATCGGGTACGGCCTGACCGCCATCGTTTTCGTGCAGGTCGCCGTCGTTCCGGTGGCCATCGGGGCGGCCCTGCTGCTGGGTGCCTTCGACGCCACCGCCACCACGATCCGGCACAGCGCGGTGCAGTTGGCGACGCCGGATGCGCTGCGCGGTCGGGTCCAGTCGCTGTACCAGATCACCTCGCGCGGCGGGCCGGCGCTCGGTGACGTCGTGGTGGGCGCCGCGGCCACCCTGCTCGGCCCGGTGCTCGCGCTCAGCTGCGGGGCGGCGATCCCGGCCCTGGTGGCAGCGGCCCTGCTGACCCGGCCCAACCGGGTACGCGACTACGCAGGGATCGCCGACCAACCGGTCGAGCGTGAGGTCGCCCGGCCGGACTGAGGTTGGCTACTTCGGCTGGCAGACCACGTCCACCAGGGCGGGTCCGCCGGTGGCCAGCACATGCGCCGCGGCTCGTCGCACGGCCTCGGCGACCTGGGCCGGGTCGGTGATCGGTCCCTCCGCATGCCAGCCGAAACCCTTGGCCACGGTGGCGAAATCCGGCTCCGGCTGGTCGATCGCCATCCCGATCCGGGCTCGCTCGAGCGGGGTTCCACGCTGCTCGGCGAGGCGCTCCTGGTGCTCCCAGTCGTTGTAGTACGCGCGGTTGTTGAACATCACCACGAGCAATGGCAGTTGGTACCGGCTGGCCACCCAGAGGGCGCCCACGTCGAACATCAGGTCGCCGTCCGGCTGCAGGTCCACCACCAGCCGGCCGGTTCCCTTGTGCGCCAGCGCCACGCCGAGCGAGATGCCGATCTGCGTCGCGGTCCCGAGCTGGCGACCGGGGTGACGGTGGGGAGCATCGAAATCCCAGATCCGATAGGCCCATTCGGCGGCGGTTCCGGCGGTCAGTACCCAGTCGTGCTCCTGGACGACCTCCCAGACTGCGGACGCGAGCTGCGCCGTCGACACCGGGGTCTGGTCGGCGCGCTCGCGGGCCTGCTGGGCCCAGCCGGCAAACGCCCGGTCGTGCAGGTCGGTGAGCGCGCCGACCCAGGCCGCCCGCCGGGACGTGCGGGCCGCGTTGTCCGCCGCGACAATCGCGTGGCACTCCTGCAGCAGCAGCGGCAGGGCGATGCCGGTGTCGGCGGCGATGCTCAGGTCGGTGCGGATCAGCTGCGCGTAATCCTCGCTCCACGAGGAGATTCCGATGTCCGCGAAGCCGATCGACAGCACCTGGCAGTCCGGCGCCAGCCGGGAGACGACGCGGCGGGCGATCCGATCCGTGATGTGGGTCGGCTTCACCATGTCCTTGACGTCGACGAACAGGACACAATCGGCCGCGTCGATCGCGTCGGTATCGGTGACGGCGAGCGGGTGCCGGTTGGGGAAGTTGAGTCGCCAGCGGGTGTCCAGGGCGCCGACGCCGACCAGTTCGGCCAGCTCCCGCAGGTGCCCGAACGACTCCGGGTCACGACCGGGGTAGCCGAGCACCATCACCGGTCGCTGCGCCGAGCACAGCCGCTCGGCCAGCTGCCGCAGTGCGGCCGGGTCCGGCGCGACCGGGGTCGGCGCGGTGGCGAGCGCGGCGACGTCGTCCACCGGCACCGGTTCCCCGACCCGGTCCTCCTGCAGCCCGGCGTCCAGCGCCACGTAGGTGGGCCCGGCCGGGCCCGTCGTCGCGATCCGGTAGGCCCGGGCGAGCACGTCGGGGACCGACTCGATCGAGCGCGGTTCGTGGTCCCACTTGGTGAACTCGCGCACGGCCTGGCCCTGCACGTTGGCGGAGTGGATCCAGTCGATGTACGGGCGCCGCCGGGAGTGGTCGGCGGGCCCGGATCCGCCGAGGACAAGCACCGGAACCCGGTCGATGTAGGCGTAGTAGATGCCCATCGTGCCCTGCAGCAGGCCGACCAGGTCATGCAGGATCACCGCCATCGGGCGGCCGGAGGCCTTCGCGTACCCGTGCGCGATGCCCACCGCGATCTTCTCGTGCGGGCACTCGATCATGCCGATCTCATCGCCGGCGTAGTTCACCAGCGAGTCGTGCAGGCCCCGGAACGAGGAGCCCGGATTCAGTGCGACGTAGGGCAGATTCAGCTCGCGCAGGGCATCGGCCATGACGTCGGAGCCCCACACCGGCTTGTCGTAGGGAGCATGGTTGAGCGTCATCGGTCACCTCGTCGTCGGGGGTGGACCGGACCGGCGTGCGTCCGGCAGGGGTCAGGCCCAGCTCGGCAGGTTGTCGGGCTGGATCAGCGTTATCGCCTTCTCGCGGGTGTAGGAGAGCAATTCCTCGGGTGAGTTCTCGTTGCCCAGCCCGCTCTGCTTCCACCCGCCGAAGGGTGCGCCGGGCGGGCGGCGGCCCGCACCGTTGACGGTGACAAAACCCGCCTCGAGCCGTTCCGCGAGCAGGTGCGCGACGCCGACGTCGCGGGTGAGGACCCCCGCGGTGAGGCCGAGCGTGCTGTTGTTGGCCCGGCGCACCACGTCGTCCAGTTCCGACCAGGACAGCACGCAGATCACCGGGGCGAACACCTCCTCGCGGGCGATCGCCATCTCGTCGCTGACCCCGGTGAAGACGGTGGGCTGCACGAACCAGCCGCGCTCGAGGCCGGGTGGGCGACCACCGCCGATGGCCAGGTGTGCGCCCTCGTCCAGGGCGCGCCGGATGTGGCCGAGCACCCGGTCGTGGTGCTCGCGGAAGGCCAGCGGTCCGACGTCGGTGGCCTCCTCGAGCGGATCGCCGATCCGCAGCCCGGCGATCCGGGCGGTCAGGGCCTCGGTGAACGGCGCCAGGATGCTCTGGTGCACGTAGATCCGGGACATCGAGCCGCACGACTGCCCGTTGCTGCGGACGATGTTCATGCTGCTGAACGCCCGATCGGCGGCCCATTCCGGGTCGACGTCCGGGCAGACGACGAGCGGGTTCTTGCCGCCGAGCTCGAGCGTGACGTGGCTGATGTTCGGGGCCGCCGCCTCCAGGATCCGGCGTCCGGTCGGCACCGAGCCGGTGAACGCCACCCGCTGGATGAGGGGATGGGCCACCAGCGCGGTGCCCACCTCGGGACCGGTGCCGGTGATCACCGACAGGACGCCGGGCGGCAGCACCTCCTGGGCGATCTCGGCCAGCGCGATCGCGGACAGGGAGGTCTGCTCGCCCGGCTTGACGATCACGGCGTTGCCGGCCGCCAGCCCGGCCGCCGCCTTGCCACAGGCGAACTTGAACGGATGGTTGAACGGCACGATCCGCAGGACCACGCCGTACGGCTCGCGCTGGGTGAAGGCGACCGTCCCACTGCCGGTGGGAATGCTGGTGCCGTGGGTCAGCTGGGCGATGCCCGCGTAGTAGCGCAACTCGTTGGCCGCCGACTGCACGTCGGAACGCATGCCGAGGATCGGGTTTCCGCTGTCGATCACGTCGAGCCGGGCGAGCTCCTCGGCTCGCCCGAGCACGGCGTCGGCCAGGTCGTGCAGCAGTTCGCTGCGCCGGCGCCAGCCCAGGGCGCGCCAGCCGGCGGACGCCTGGTGCGCCGCCCGAACCGCCAGGTCGGCCTCCTCCGCGGTGGCCGCCGGGACCGTACCCAGCAGCTCCTCGGTGCTCGGGTCAACGCAGTCGATCCGCGGGCCGACGGCTCCCGAGCGGTGCCAGTCGCCACCGAAAGCCATTCCGGCGTGGACCGGTTCGCGGCCCCGGTCGACGCCACCCAGCACCCGCTCGCCGGCCGTCAGAGTCACTGCCGGGGAACCCGTTTCGGGGATCGTCTCGGCACTCATGCCGGACTCGTCCGGACGTGGACGACGGCCAGCGCGCCGCCCTGCGCCGCCGCCAGGGCCTTGGCGAGAGCCTCGGCCAGGTCGCCCGGCTCGGTCACCGTCCCGGCGGTCCAGCAGCCGTACGACGCGGCCAGCCCGTCAAGGTCGACGACGGGGTCGGCGATGCGCATGCCGATCCAGCTGTTCACCTCCGGCCGCCCGCGCTCGGCCGCCATCGCCGCCTGGTGCGGCTCGTCGTTGTAGAAGGAGCCGTTGTCGTTCACCACGAGCAGCCCGGGGATCCGGTAGTGCACCGCCGTCCAGAGCGCGCCCGCGGCCATCAGCAGGTCGCCGTCCCCGATCACGCCGACGCCGAGCAATCCGCGGTCGCGGGCGGCCAGCGCCCCGCCGACAAACGCACCCGGCCCGTAGCCGACCCCGCCGCCGCCGGAATGGCCGAGATAGCTGCCGGCTCCGGGCAGCTCCCAGACCCCTTCCGGCCAGCTGCGGGTGTTCCGCAGGCAGAGCAGGTGCGGGACGTCGCGGACCACCGACCACAGCTCGGCGACCATCCGCGCGGGCGAGATCGGCCGCTCGTCCCAGTGCTCGCGCAGGTCGGCGGCAGCGAGTTCGCGCTGCGTCCGGATCCGCTCGGCCACGGCGGCGGCTCGCGCGGCGGCCCGAGTCGCGAGCGCAGCCGCGTCCGGGCGGGACATCCTGGCGCGCAGCAGCTCGAGCAGCTGGCGGGCGCCGGTGATCGGATCCGCGATCAGCTGGACGTCGCGGCCGATCGGCGCGCCAAAGGCGTTGCTCCACGACCGTGCACCGAGGTGGCCGGTGGAGAGGTCGATTACGCGCCGCCCCGATGCCGTGGCGCCGGCCGCGGAGGTCCGGGACCGGTCTCGCCGCCGGAGCAGGCCGGGCAGGTCCTGAACGCCGATCGCCAGCACCAGGTCGGCCTCGGCCAGCCAGGTGGGCTGCCCGGTGGCGTTCTGCGGATGCGTTGAGGGGAACGAGACCACGTTGCGGTCGTCGTGATAGGCCGCGCCGAGCAGTTCGACCAGCTCGACGAGAACCGGCGTCGCGGACGGGTCCCAGCCCAGCGCGCCGGCCGCGATCACCGGACGCTGCGCGGCCAGGAGCAGGTCGAGCGCGCGCTCCAGGCTCGCGGCGTCCGCGGCCGGCGGGGGAGCTAGGGCGTGCCGGGTCAGGTCCGGCAGCTCGACCGGCACCTTCAGCCGGGCCTCTTGCACCCCGGCGTCGAGCGACACGTAGGCGGGACCGCGCGGCGTGCTGGCCGCCCGCCGGTGCGCCGTCAGCACGTCGGTGACGAAGGCCTGCGCGGTCATCGGCTCGGCGTCCCAGGTGACGAAGTCGCGCACCAGCTCGGCCTGGGTGGTGGCCGAGTGGATCCAGTCGACCGGTCGGCGTGCGGCCGGGTCCGCCGGTCCACTGCCGCCGAGCACCAGCACCGGGGCCTGGTCGCAGAAGGCGTCGTAGACCGCCATCGAGGCGTGCATCAGGCCGACCAGATCGTGGACGGCAGCGACGCCCACCTGGCCGGATCCCTTGGCGTAGCCGTGCGCCAGCGCCACCGCGATCTCTTCGTGCAGGCAGAGCAGCAGTTGCGGGTCGGTGTTGCCGCCGTGGTTCACCAGCGAGTCGTGCAGGCCACGGAACGAGGAGCCCGGATTCATGGGTACGTAACGGGTTCCGAGCTCGCGCAGGAGATCCACCACGAGGTCGCTGGCGTACTCCGCCGGCCCTCGGGGCCGCTCGATCGCGGGGCGCTCGGGCTGCTCGTCCGCGGTTTCCGTCCTCCTGCTCGTGGACTGGGACTGAGGCTGGGGCGTCGTCGCTAGCGGTGCCGGTGTCATTCGTCCGCGCCGCTGAGAGCGCCGACCGGCTCCGCGGGGCGCGAGCCCGGCTCGCCGAGCACCTTCACCGTGTTGTATCCGAGGTGCTTGAAGACCCGGTTCTGGAAGCTCAGCAGGCGCAGCGGGGTTCCATCGGCGGCGAAGTGCTGGGCGACGGTGTTCTGCGGCACGTAGAGGGTGTCGCCCTTGTGGAGCTCGTACCGGGTGGGCTTGAGCGCGATGTGCGCGTAGTAGCGCTCCGCGATCTCTGCCTCCACCTCCCAGTGCAGCGAGTAGCCGTCGCCCTCCAGCACGTAGAGCACCTCGTCGGCCATCTTCCAGTAGCGGGCGGTACTGCTGCCGGCGGCCACCGCCCACTCGAACCCGTCCACGCTGAAGATCCGCGCATGATCGGTCTCCGGGCTGGTGAGCACGCGCACCCGGCCGAGTTCGGTGTCCGCCCAGACGGTGTCCTCGAGGCCGATGACCTTCTTCCGGTCCAGGACACCCGGGGTCCAGATCGCCGACCAGTCCTCGCGGGGGCCGAACTCGTCCGGCCGGTCGATCGGTCCACCGCGGCCCTGCTGCAGCAGGCCCATGAACATCCACGTGCACTTGGCCTTGACCACCAGGGCGAGGGCCCTCTCGTCATACGGGTTGAAATGCCGGTGGACGGAGTCGGTGTGGACGAAGACGAAGTCATCCTGCTTCCAGTCGTAGCGCAGGTCGTCATGGATCTCGTACCCCGCGCCCTCCAGGATGTAGAAGGCCGCCTCGTTCTGATGCCCGTGCCCCCGGTTGCTGCCGTGCGGCTCGATCTCGACGAAGTGCACCTGCAGTGTCTGGGTCAGGAAATCCTCGTCGCCGGGCCCGATGCGCCACCAGACGTGCGCCTGCTTGCTGGCGCTGGAGTGGCTCTCACCACTGCCGTCGTCGACGACCACGGATTCGTCCCGCACCCGCGGGTGCGACAGCTGGTGCCGGCGGAACGCCCCGAGCTCGTACTTGTCGGACTCCAGACCGCGCACGAAGACGCGCCCATCCTCACCCATCGGTTCCTCCCACGTCGGCGGCGGCCGTGCTCTGCCTAATGGTCTAGTGGTAGGACCCTTATCTGTCAAGGGATCGCTTTGCTCTGCGCCATATGTAAGTCTTTTGGTATGACCAATATCCGGCTGACGATCGCGACAACCGATTACGACCACTTCCGGGACTTTCGCACCGGGGCGGTGACGGCCGAGGGGATCGACCACACCTGGCTGACCCTCGGGCATCACGAGGTCTTCGCACGGTTCACCCTGAACCGCGAGTGGGACGTCAGCGAGTTGTCGATCGCCAAGTTCGCAGCCCAGGTCACCCGCCCGGACCCGGACATCATCGGACTGCCGGTGGTCTGCTCCCGGGTCTTCCGCTTCGGGTCCTTCTACGTCAACCGCAAGAGCGGCATCCGGACCGTTCAGGACCTGGCCGGCAAGCGCATCGGCTCGCCCGAATGGGCTCACTCGGCGGCCGTCTACATGCGCGGCTGGATGCACGAGGAGATGGGGGTCCGACTGCAGGATGTGCACTGGTTCCAGGCCGGCGCCAACGCCCCCGGCCGGGTGGAGAAGGTCGAGCTGAACCTGCCGGAGGGAGTGCGGCTCACCCGCGTGCCGGATCGATCGCTGTCCGACCTGCTCGCTGCCGGCGACATCGACTGCGCGATCATTGCCAGGCCGCCGACCTGCTTCCTGGAGGGGCACCCGGACGTGGTGCGGCTCTTCCCCGACTACCTCGACCGTGAGGAGCAGTACTACCAGGACACTGGCATCTGGCCGATCATGCACATCATCGCCCTGCGCTCGCAGGTGCTCGAGCACGATCCATGGATCGCCCGCAACCTTTACACGGCCTTCGACGAGTCCAAACGCCGCAGCGTCGAGCGACTGCTCGATCCGGCCGTCTCCCGGTATCCGTTGCCGTGGCTACCCACCTACGCCCGGCGGATGACCGATCTGTTCGGCGGTGACCCGTTCCCGTTCGGCATCGAACCCAACCGCGCCACCCTCGAGCAACTGCTGCGGTACGCGCACCTGCAGGGCATCGCCCATCGTCGGATCGAGGTCGACGACGTGTTCCCGAAGGGCATCATGACCAAGGTCGTCATCTAGCCGCAACCGCCGCGATCATGCTGTGAGGAGGAGGTGCGTCAGCGCCGACGGCTGCGCGCGCACCGGTTCGGCCCGGCCCGCCCAGGATGGCCGGCTCAGTACTGTTCCCAGCCGGGCCAGCGCCGGGTCACCACCGGCGGTTCCGGTTCGGTGCGCGGCCACAGCACGAGCCGGTACGACTCCCGATTGACCCCATCGAACTCGTCGAACGGAGTAAAGCCTCGCCCGGAGACACGCACCCGATAGGCGCCCGGCGGGACCGCGTCCACCTCTGCGGCCGAGCCACTGACCAGCCAGACCTCCAACCGACCGCTGGCCACGTCGATGTCCAGCTCGACCTCGTGGTCGGCAGCGGCCTCGTCGGCCTCGTCGGCGGCGAGGTCGTGAGGGTCGGGGAGCCGGTCCCAGACCTGGATGGTCACCGGAGTGCCCACGCTGTCCTCGGCCGGCGTCACCACGGTGAGCACGTCACGGACCACGGCGACGAACCGGCTGGACTCGGTCGCCTCGGTGAGGCCCTCCTCGGTCGCCTCCAGGTCACCCAGCGTCGGGTCGGTGACGTTGAACATCCCGCTCTCGACCGGGACGCTCAGCTGTGCCACCACGACGGGCCCGGGTGCATTCATCACGTCACTCCTCTGCTCGGTGCTACCGGTTGAGCTACCGGACCTGCTGTCCGAAAATGCTTCCGGAGGGCCCGGGGGCACGCCTACCGCAGCGCGCGCCCCGGGCCCGACCTGCGGAACTCAGCGCTGGATCGTCACCCGCCCGGACATCAGCGACCACGGGATCGCCCGGTCGACGTCGAAACTCGCGCCCCGGTAGGTGTCGTAGAGCGAGCCCTCGGAGGGCGTGCTGCGCCCGCCCTCCCAGACCACGGTACGGAACCGGTCGGGCTCACCGGGCTGGCAGCCGGACGAACCGCCGTTGAGGCAGCCGTCATAGCCGTAGACGACGAAGCCGTAGTCGGCGTTGCCGTTGACGGTGCCGGTTCCCTTGGCGGCGATCTTCCCGTCCGGGGTGACCACAAGCCACTCCAGGTTGGAGTCGCCGGGCGCCTCGAAGCGGAAGCCCGCCGGGTCCAGCCACGTCCGGACGGTGCCGACCGGCTTGGTCCTGTTCTGCTGGTAATACCGGGCGGTGAGGTGGAACCAGCTCTCACCCGAGGCGTCCGGTCGGCGGGTGTACGTGCCGCTGGGGGCATTGCCCGAGCCGTCGGCGTTGGCCCAACCCGCATCCGGGTCGTAGACGATCACCATGGTCTGGAAGTGCGCCTCTCCGCCGTCGTCGTCGTCCACGAAGACGTCCAGGGTGAACATCCCGGCCCGGGTGAACACGTGTCGGCGGCTGCAGCTGTCGGCGTTGGCGGGGTACTCGTCCCGGACGCCGTCGTCCCAGATCACCAGGCAGGTGTGGGTGTCGTTGCTGCCCGGGTCGGTGAACTCGGCAGTGACGTCCACGCCCGTGTTCACCCGGTACAGCGTCCACGGGCTGGGCCCGGTCTGCAGCCACCGCGGCGCCACGTTCTGCAGGGTGACCAGCATGCTGTCGCTGACCGCCTCGTCGGAGCCGTCGTCGGAGCTGAGGGTCAGCTCGAAGACCCCGTCATCGGTGCACTCGAACCAGGCCCGCGGATCGTGGCTGTCGCTGAACTGGCAGGTCGCGCCGGCATCAACGCCGGAGACCGGGCGGTAGCTCCAGTTCACCGAGTCCTCCTCGGCCGCGTCCGCACGGCCCTGCAGGAAGACCTCGGTGCCCTCGAACCCGGACAGGTCCGGCCCGGCATCCACCACGACCGGGTTCGGCGCCTCGCCCGGGTCACCGGTGTCGACGATCTCGACGTAGAACGCGTCGGCGTCCCGGTAGAGGATCCGATCGCCATCCAGATAGATCCCGAGTGTCGCACCGGCAGAACGGTTCTGGCCGCGGTCCACGGCCTTGACGGAGAAGTCCCAGGCCGGGTTTGCGGCACCCTCCACGGTGGAGCGGAACGGGTACTCGTCGCAGTCCTGCCCGGTGCCGGGCCGGGTCGGCAGCCCTAGGCCGGCGTAGTCGGCCGCGAACGGGCCTCTGCCGTAGCAGGCGGCATTCTTGTGCTGGGTGTTGAGCGCCAATTGGGGATCGAGCTTGGGCAGCCGGTGCAGCGCGGGGTCGTTGAGGTTGCCCGTGTACTTGCCCGGAATGCTCTTGTCCCTGGGCGGATTCACCAGCGGGAAGGTGGAGTTCGGCGTGTCCTGCGCCTCTCGGATGTGTACCGCGACGTCGTGCTGCTTCTTTGACGCGGTCGAGTAGGTCAGGTGCGGGATGACGTCGTCGAAGATGCAGGCCTTGCCCTGGTTGCGGATGTAGGTGGCCGAGTCGCAGCGCAGCGTCCGCAGCACGGATTGACCGGGCAGCACGGTCTGGAACAGGTCCACGGGTGAGCCCTGGAAATAGGTCTGCCACTCGTGCCGCCGAATCAGCTCGGTACCGACGGATCCCGCCTCGGCCGACTCGAGGTCCCACGACACCCAGTCAACGCCGCTGTCCCATTCCGACGCGATGTGGCTGACTCCGCCGCCGCCGACCGTGCAGCCGAGGTCCGGGGAGGTCCCGTTGACGCACCGCACATTGATGTCGATGTGCTGCAGCGGCGCGGATGCCTTGAATTCCGAGCGCCAGCGTTCGTAGTCGACGGCATCGTCCTGGGTGCGGAGAAATATCCGCACGCTGCGAGACTGCTTGCTCGCGTAGGCGATCAGTTGATAGTCGAGGTCGGTCGTGCCGACGAATTCCGGGACGCCGTCAACGATCTTGTAGTAGTCGACGGACAAAGTGGTCTGCCGGCAGTACAGGAACCGGTTGTGCACCCGGCCCAGGTGAGTCTGGGCGCCATCGGCGTTGGTGCACTCATTGACGTCGAAATCCAGTGGCCGGACCGGCAGGTCGACGCCCCCGGCGAGGGCTGTCGGTCCGCTTCGGGTGGCGGGCTTTCCCGCCGTCAGCTGAGTGCCGTCGGTGTAGACGTTCTGGTGCTGGCTGACCGCGCGCCGGTGCGAGCGCTCGCGCAGTTCCTCCTGGCTGTACGGCTTGACGGTGGCGAGCTTCGGTTGGGGCAGGGCGGTGCCGGGCTCCGCGGCGATCGCGTCGGCATGGTCGGCCTGCCCCAGCGGTAGGTCGGCGATGATCGCCGGAGTGCTGCCGCCGTCCGGATCCGCAGGCGCCGCACCGGCCGGCGAGCCGACGGTGAGGCTGGCGGTCAGCAATCCGAGAAGCACGGCGACGATGGGTGTGCGCCGTCGGCGCGGTTTCCGGGCATGGCAAATCAGGGCATTCGACATGAGACCCCCTCAAGACAGAAATGTCGTACCCCCGAGCGACAAAAGGGTCGCTGCGGGCGCAAGCCTGGTCAAGAGGCGGCTGGGAGCGCTCCCAACCTGTTATGAAATCGTGACCTTGAAGCGCGCGGGCACGTGTCGCCGCGGCATTCCAGGTCGGGGAGCGTGGGTCCTGCGGTCAGCTCAGTCCGAGCATCTCGGCGGTAAGGATGACGACGATGACCTGGGGTGTTCGGCATCAGATGATGCCGCCGTTCGCGCGAACGACCTGCCCGTTGACCCAGTGCCCGGAGCCGCCGGCGAGGAACGCGACCACGGCGGCGATGTCCTCGGGGGTTCCGAGCCGCTCCAGCGGAGGCACCTTGGCGAGGCGCTCGATCGTGGCGTCGTCCTTGCCGTCCAAGAACAATTCGGTCGCGGTCGGGCCGGGCGCGACGGTGTTGACCGTGATGTCACGTCCGCGGAGCTCACGAGCGAGGATGAGGGTCATGGCCTCGACCGCTCCCTTGCTCGCGGCGTACGCGCCGTAGGTCGGAAACTGCAGCCCCACCACCGACGTCGAGATGCCGATGATCGCACCGCCGTTCCGGACTCGGCGGGCCGCTTCTCGGGCCATCACAAAGGC
>Ga0307513_10001488_pt1 | contig 33678 bp, 45 predicted proteins | sample 15_EM_MG_FD_202174 | JGI IMG/M metagenome (GOLD analysis project Ga0307513, IMG submission 202174) | Populus trichocarpa ectomycorrhiza microbial communities from riparian zone in the Pacific Northwest, United States - 15_EM | ecosystem: Host-associated > Plants > Roots > Unclassified | place... | reverse complement strand
ACAAATTTGCGTTGAGCTGTAAGTTTGCGTTGAGCTGTCAGGCACTCTTTAGAGTGGCCCCGGTTGTGAGCCAGCGAACATGCGGGGGTTGCGGCCGCACGCCGCAACCTTGGCACGAGTACCAACCCCGCACTCCCCACCGCCAAAAGCCGAATTTATATCGGCTAAGTGGCTCAGTAAATATTTTCGAGCTTAGTTTTTAGCAAAAAATCTAATACGAAATTCGCATTTAAGGTATCATAAACACGAATTAATTGATAGGCCGTCAGCGGGCTCAGGGAACTGGACGCCCATAATAATGAAAGACTAAATACAAAGTAGTTACTCTATCAAACCCTGCCCCCATCCCATTTTCACCAAATTGAAGCAAAAATCCCAATCGCCTCCATTTAATACAAAAGAAAGAAAGAAATCAAGAGAAAAAGTGAAAAAGAAAAAGAAAAAGAAAAAGAAAAAGAAAGAAAAAACGGTTTGAGGTCTGAAGGCTGGAGGACCTCAAGAACTAAGTTTCATGACCTCCATGCGGTTAGCAGGTCTGCCCAATATGTTTAAAGCAGTTGGAAACGCTTACAATAACGATAACTCCAAATCACCATGGATCTTCGCCTTGAGCTCGATCTCTATTTCGAGATTAAGGTCCAACCTTAGTTTTAAGGGCTTATCTCTTCCACCGCCCCCGCCACCAGTTTGCTGCACTTGCTGCTGTTGTTGTTGCTGTTGCTGCTGCTGCATCTGTTGCTGGCGCTGGCGCTGGAGCTGCTGCTGCTGGGCTCTCTGCTGTTCCTGCTCATCGTAATCGTCGTCCGTCTCGTCTACAGACCGAAGGTTGCCACCAACGCCCCTCTTTCCTCGTCTCCTCTTCCCGCCACGACGAGATCGCGACCGGGCTGGGGGCTCGTTGTCGGAGGTGGGAGCGCCGGCCTCGGAGGAGCCGTTATCATGGTCATCCGAAGCTCGATCACTTCGATTTTCCGGACCATTGCCGTTAGTATCGCCATTCCGTTGATCCCGCCTCCTGTTGCCATGGCTCTCACTTCGGACGGGGGATCCTGGGATCGAGCCCGCCTCCTCCGTCTCTGGCTTCGTTGCTTCTGCTGTTGCCATTTCGCCGGATGGTTCGTGTGGGATCTAAAAAGACAAGAGCAATATAAGGAAAAAAAGAGAATGTTAAGTATTCGTCAGATATATCGTGAGTGCACAAATGTATAGGAATTAGAGTTCTTTTTTTTTCTCCTTTGAAAAAAAAAATCCGAATCCAAGATAAGATCTCAAAGGCGGGAAAAGCTCCGTACTTAATATACTCTGCCAACATTTACTATAAAAAAAACATTCCCCACTCTTCGTCAGATAAAACCCAAAGATCAGAGAACATGATCTCTAGAGAGTTCCTTAGGGTCCCATCATCGACTGTCGACCTTCCTTGAATTGGATATCCTGTGACGTTGGACAAGATAGATGGGAGCGTGTGCCCCGTTGATATGCAGGCCAAGGCCGGTTTTGAACGCATGCCCTGTCGGAAACGTCATTACAGGGATGGCCAACAGGAAAAAAGCGGAGGGACAAGGGTTGGTTCCTGCCAAGACTCAGTCGCAGCGATTACATGCTAATGCCATGGTTCAGCGTTTTGAGGGTAGAATATCAAGTTTGGTTCCTTCTGTATCTTGGTAGCTGAAGATTTTACCCCATCACAGTAGCCCATGATACTCGATTTCCGTGCAACCGGGCGGTGCAGAAGTGGGACGGGAAATAAATCAAGTTGGATCGATAGAGTGCCCAATGCTGCAGAAATCATACCCCGCAGCACGAGGGGCACATCCCACAAATTGCATACAGTCTAGGCTCCCGAGCCTAGGCTTAGAAAAAAATAATCCCCTCTTCCCCTGTAAAACCGGGCCGGGAGGCATGTTGACCCCGCAGGAGTGTCGGAAAGCCAGATAGGCAGCTCAGGCTATGAAACACGCACACTGTTAGTATGGCGGCTGCCATGATATCACTAAGGGGTTCACTCAAATAAAGTTGGGATAAGAACTGCGTATTTTGAGGACCCCCGAGAGTATCTGTGTTCCCGACATACCCCCCCGTAGTGATATCGCCCAGCACAATTTTAATAACCCGCTCCCCCCTTCCCTAGCTGATCGAAAAATCACCCAACTTTACGTCCCCGAGTGACTGTCTATGATGGCTTTGCCACCACACCCCCTCCGACTTTTCTTGCTCACGAAGGAAAAGAGCAGTGGCTGGCGCGTCATGCCCGGTGCTGATTGGGTATTGGTTCCCATCGCACGCACACCCCGTTGGCAATCTGGTTTCCCCAATTCGTTCCCCAAGGACTTCACTAAGTCGGATCCTGGTTCTGGGCTTCTCATTGCACGTTCAAGCAAAGATCCCTCCTTCGTAAGATCGCTCGGGTAGGAACATACTCGGTCCAGGGGTGTTGCATCTATTCAATTCTATTCTGACGCAATGACGAGGTCATTACTTCAGCCACTAAGCTGCCTGTATTAGTAGGTAGTACCCTTTTGAGGGTAGAGCTAGAAGGCTAGGGAGGTAAAAGGCCTTATATAATGCCACCAAAAGAGAGTTCCCTAGAGTTTATCGAACGGAAAAGCCTATTGTTATTTGGCCTAATTCACTACTACTTTATCGCGTTCAAAACACTTTTATCCACATTTCTACTACCCATCATGTCTACCGAAGCTATACAGCGAGACCTCACGAGCGTCCCCCCAGAGCCCATCAGCTCGCAGGAGGCCGCAGCTCCCAGGTACGAAAAGGTTTCGGCTGATGCTACAAAGGAGGGCATAAAATCCGATGGCGACGCCGAAGAAGACGCCGCCAAGATCGCGAAGAAGATGTCCGGTATTATCGACCCCGCTATCGACAGATTGAAGCCAATTCTGCAAACGATTACCGAAGTGAGTACCCTCCTGCGCTACATTTCTTTCTCCTTCAGGTTCCGGTTTGAGTACGGGAGCTAAGGGTGAGTGATAGCATGTCGACAAAGCAAACAACACCAAGAAAGAAGACCTCGACGAGGAGAAGCTAGTCGACCAGCTCAAGCCACTTATCCAACAGGCAACCGGGATTCTACAGGAGACTCACGGGGCTATCAAGGCCCTTGACCCCGGCGGAAAGGTTGCCCGCAATGCACAGTACAAAGCAGCCGACAGCGAAGCTTCATCAGAGGAGCAGCACCTTGCTCGAGGTCTTGCGGAAGTATTCATCCCCTCCCTCTCCCTCTCCCTCTCTTTTCCCATCTAACGAACCGGAAAGCTAACCACCGTCCACAATAGTTGACCGGGGATGTCACAAAGACGATCCAAAATGCGAAAGATAAGATCAAGGACATGCCGCACGCAAACAAGAACTTGGGCCCTCTCCTAGACCTTCTCGGAGATCCTTTATTCCAGATCATTTCCGCCGTCGGATTGCTACTGAATGGTGTTTTGAGCCTTGTTGGGAATTTGGTGCGCAACCTCCACACTTCTGTGCCCTTTCCACGCTTTGTTTGTGGAGTGTAGGAGACTAACGACGGGAACTATTTTAGTTGGACGCCCTTGGCTTGGGCGGTATCGTCAGGAACATTCTTGGCGGCCTCGGACTCGCCAAGGTGCTCGAGGGGCTTGGCTTGGGAAAGTGGCTCAAGCAGCCGGACAGCAAATAAAACGTTCTTTTCTCCCCTTTTCTTTCCTTTTTGCAAACGAAAAAAAAATTTGCCCAATAGCGCGAGATCGGGTTTTTGATGTCCGTCTTCGGCGACTATTCCTTCCGCAATCTCATGATGCTCCTTGTATGAGTTAATTGTGTTTAGATAATCCAAAAAGTATTGCATTGTAGGATTATGAAAAATAAAATTCCGTACAAGATGAATGTTTGCCTCCAAATCGGTGATAAGCGAAAGTGTGATACTGTAATGAAACAGGCTATGATACGAATAATAAGGCTGAAATCGGTTACCCTGTCTAGATGTTTAAATCCCGCCACAATAACACCCCGCGTGAGTCTTAAGCCTCAAAGCCACACTTTGAATGTTACTCCTGCTCGATTCAAGATAAAGCTCATCGGGTGAACACCTTCCTCTCTCTCTTATTCTCCGCCATATCCGACTCCACAACAACAACAACCCTTCTGAAGCCCTACCCCAACCCTGCGCCTCCCCGCTACCCTCCCGCAGTTTAAACTCGTCATGGAGGAATCACCTCTGGCTCTAGTAATATACCCACCCCACAGCTCCCCCCACTACCACTGTTTCCAACCGAAGCAAACACTGACACACCAAACCCTAGGCCCACTTGCACGCTTGCCAGGCCTCAAAAGCCCTCTCCTCAGTTCAGCCCCCTTACCCTTCCGCCACTCTCCTTGCAGCCGCAAATTCCCACGCTCTGGCAGCGACCTCATTCACAGCTGCCGCAAAGCTAACGAAAGACCCCGAAGCCCTACGCACCCTCGAGCTACTCACCAAAGAGCACCAACGATGGGAAGCCCAACTCCGACAGGATGCCGAGCGGCCAGCACAGAAGAGCAAAGATCAGGAAAGCCAAGGTGGGCCTGATACTGTTGTCGGAGCGGGGGCTTCGGGCACTACCACTGAGCCATCGAAGGGTGGGGAAAAAGTCTCACCGAAAGATACACCTAGTTCCCCACCTTCATTACCGTTCGCAAATACCGGTGGTGCGCCTTACCCGCCAAGGTTGCAGAAGTCCTCGTCGTCCCTAGCGACAAATTTAGCGTCTGCTCGTGGGATCCAGCTCCCAGGCTCATCCAGGGTTCCTGGTGCATCCTCGCAGTCGCCAAACCGGCGGCGCACGGGGGGTCGACCGCCAGCAATAGATGTATCGGCGAAACCAACAACAAACCCACTAACCATCCTACCCCCGGACGAACCCAAGCGAAAGGATCCCGAGGAAGGCTTCAGCATCTTCTACTCTTCGCTAAACACATTCATCTCACGGGTCGGCAGTCCATTCGCCACATCCCTAGCTTTCGCTGGCCTACCACTACCAAACGATGACGAGGGAGACGAGGAAAAAGACCGCGAAGCCCGCCGGAACGTCCTCCCGAAGAGCTGGGTAGAAAAACACGGCCGCGGCCGAGGCCTCGAAAAAGGTTGGCCAACCAACGACCCTAATGGCGGAGAAAGCTTTTACGTGGTCCCCGTAACTGGCGGCACACTATCCTACGCCGGCGTCGTCCGCCGCGACGCCTCACCAGCCAGTCAAAACTCCCCGATAGACGATTTCGAATCCCTCCCCCGAGACCTCTGCTCCAGAGCCCTATCCCCTCCTCCCCAAACCCAGAACCTAAGAGACGCCGGCCTGGCCGGCCACGCAAAAACCAAAGAGGAACTCCAACTGGAAAACACGGGCCTTCGCCAAACAATAGACCACATGTCCCGCACCATGCAATCCTGGCAACGCAAAACCCGAGAAAGCGAGAACATGCTGAAGAACTCCCTCATGGCCCTCTCCAAGACCAACAACCGCGACAACCCCGACGCCGGCATCGACATCCTCAACCAAGTCCAGCGCAAGTCCTGGCTGCACGTACCCTACGACGAGCCCGACGATGTGGAGTTCTCGGACCGCGCCGCCGCCGTCGTCGTCGGTGGCGAGTCGGAGTGGGAGAAGGAAAGGGAGAGGGAGAGGAGCGAGGCGGAAGAGGAGGAGGACGATCGCGAGGTAAGGATCGCTGCGCTCGAGAGAGATTTGGCCGAGGCGAGAGTCGAGAATGAGAAGTTAGCTAGGGAGAATGAAAGATTAGGTAGGATCGTCGAGAAGTTCAAGATCAAGTGGGAGAAGCTGAAGGAAGGGGCCAGGAGCAAGAGGGCACATCCGCCGACCGGCGGTCGTGGGGGTAGTGGGGGGAGTAATGGGGGGCAATTGAGCAGGGTTGATGAGGCAGAATAGTTGCGACAGTAGCGGTGTTATATGGATTGGGACCCCCCTTCGATAAAACATAAATTGAACACGCAGTGGGAGGAGGGGGGGGGGGGGCTGAAGGTATCACAAAATACTGTATTAGTAGTCATTTTCATTTTCTTCTCATCTCCACTTTCTCACAGCACTTACAGCACCTTTATCCATCATACAAATCCGGCGTTTATAGGCCTTCACAATCAAGGAGGGGAAATTTAACTTATCAAATTAATCAGCGAATCCGGGTACCTTCCTAAATTACACGGTACAAGTAAAAATCCCGATAAGTTGGCCACTGGAATATAGTAAAAGAAAGGTTATCATAACACATCACTCGCGCACTAACTTTGCTCAACTTGACCACCATAAAAAATTAATATGTATGCTATGGTATAAATGATATTCCAATATATTCCGATAAACAAACTAGAAAATTTAATGGTGATGGTGATGATGGTGAATATAAAAAATAGAAAGAAAAAAAAAGAATCAGCAAAGTAAAAATTACTGAAATAGACTAAACTACACCCAGCGCCAGGAGCAACAAACATGCCAGCTTTCCAAACTAGAAGAAGAAGAAGAAGAAACGCTGTGATTGACAGGCATCAAGGAAAGAGAGTAGACTTACACAAGGAACCAATAATCAAAAAGCAAGGCAAAGCAATGTCCTGTCCCTGCCACTTCCAACCACATCTCCAAACTAATCAACTCAATCAGCACCATCACCATCATACCTCCCCTCCTCAACCACTTTCCGAAGTATCGCCAACCGCTCCTCCATAACTCCAATCGCATCTTCAACCTCCCGGCGCTTCATACCCTGAGTCAAGCCAGCGCCTGCAGCACCACTACCACGTCTCGATCGCGCAGTCCTCTCGAAAGAATTCGCGCGGGGGGAAGGGGGGGCAACGACCTCGTTGATTCCGACGCGGTCTTCCAACCACTCCCATAATCCGTCCTCCTCCGAGCGCCAGAGGGTGTCCCAGTATTGGTGTGGGTGATGCACGCCCGAACCGCCGCCAACAGCTGTATTAGCATGCCGGGAGTAGGCACCACGACTTTGCCACCAAAAGAATACAGTCAGGACAAGGCATATTGCAACAAGTCCTGGTGCGCCGCCGATCAATGGGCTGATGATGTCCGCCACGGGCCCCAGGTACGTCTTCAATGGAGTGAAAACGCCCCAGTTATCTTGATCTGTGGAGCTCTCGAAGCCGGCTGCTTGCGCCTCGCGGCCTTTTATGGTCCCACCAGCAGCAGAGCCGATGGCTTCGCTGGCGTTCAAGTCCCTTTTGCGCTTCTTAAGCTTATTCTTACCCTGCTTACCGATGGGCTCCTTCGGTTCGACTTCCTTCTTGAGTGCGATACGTAGGTTTTTGTTGTAAGCGATCTGGCCGTCGTTGGCTCCTTTTTCGATTGGGCCTAGAGATGGTTAGTCGGCACGGTACCGCGATAATTGCTTCGAGGGGGATCATATTACCCTTAAGCCAGCTCTTCCCGGACCATTCGACGGTGCAAGTTGTCACTAGCCTTGTTTGGCCGTCGTCCGCCCATGTAAGACAGTAGCGAGTTTTGACCACAAACATGTTCCCAGAAGGGACGTCGGGTGTTTGGATAGTAACAGTAACAATGACATTGTCCTCCAAGTCGCAATTCTCTAGAGTCTCTGTGATATTACACTTTGTCTGCTTCGGCCCGATACCGCCGCCAAGAGGTTTGACATAAGAGAAACTGCGAGTCTTCTTTCCATCGGGCCCTTCGATCCACTCGCCCTTATCCGGGATTGAGAGCTCAAGCACCTTCTCCTCATCCGCCAAGAACCGGGACATAAACGGGAAACTGGCAGGGCCAAAAACAAGTGAGTAAACCTTCCCGAGAGGGGCAGGAATAATGTCATCGCAAAGTGGCCTGTCGTAGTGGTCATCATTGCAGGACGTCGGAGGGTGAGTCTGAGGTCCAGGATAGTCCACCACCGCGCCGTTACCGTCCCCACCGGATGCACCTAGGGCCGCTTGGCTAGCCTTTCTGCTCACTGACTTGGGTGCCCCACCCCCGCTCTTGCCTTTATCATCGGAAAGCATCACATCACCAGCATCGGTGTAGCTCTCTCCTAGGTCATCGTTGCTAGCATCCTCATACTCGTCGCCGTCTCCATCCTCCTCGTATTCGCTTGCCCCATCCGCCTGATCACCTCCCTCAGCATCCCCACCCTCCTCAAGCCTAACCCCAGTAGCGCCGGCAACAAGCTGCGGATGTCCGATCTTCCAAATACCAACGATAAGATCATAAGTACTGTCTCTGGATATAAAACTTGCAAAGACATTCCGTGCATGGAGTGTCTGAATAACAATCGCATTGGGAAACAGCATAGCAGTATTCTTCTTCTCAACGCTGACGATTTCATCGAAGCTGATAATCAATGTATTGACCCATCCAAAAATATTAGAGTAAAAGCATATGTGCCCCTCGGAAACGTAGAGCCTCCCCTGGAGCAGGATTTCCTTTTGTAGAGCACATCCGTAATCCTCTATTAGATAATCATCCTCAGGCACAGACCTAAACATCTCGTGAAATTCCCGGTTACGTCTCTTAGGCGCAACAGCGAATCCGGTAGGTCTAGGTACCGGCTGTGGGTTCGCTCCGGAAGCCGCAGACGACCCACGTTTCCGCCGGCCGCCGCTTCTCACACTGCCAGACCTCCGTTGGTCAGCATCCCCGGACCAGGTGTCATCCCGATCTTCCAGAGGATTTAGGGGACCCTTCTCCGGGGTGTAGTCGTTGTCCCGGCCTATAAAAGCGGAATCTTCCGCCATGGGTGTTTTCCTTAAATTCTCCAAACTATAAGAGCCGCTAGGACCAACGGGGCTGTTAAAAGCGCTTTCTCCAGCAGCCTCGAACCCACCGCGAGGGCCGACAGCAGAATCCAGGGATTGGAGAGCCTCATCACTGAGCCCCCCATCAACAAACCCTGCCCGGTAAACTGGAACAGCGGAAACCCCGGTCTGCAGCACGGGCCCACCGCTTCCGGCGATTGCGCGACTATCTCCGGTCTCCGAATTTGCCCCGTGACTATTAACACTTGCTGATCTCGAGGGCCGGCCCTCGCTGGGAGACGCACTCGATTTTTGCGAATTAGGGAGTATGCCCAAGCTGCCCAAGCTAAGCTCACCCTGGCCCAACGTCTCGACGGCAGGCCGCTTCTGCGGCTCGCTCTCTTTTTCTTCGGCCCCAGAGCCTCCGCCCTGCAGCACAATTTCACCCCCAGACTCGCCCTTCCCGGGCTCCGAACTCCCCGTTCCACTCCTCGATCGGATTCCACTGGCAGTGTTTGCAGCGTTGGCATTAGCGATAGTATTACCTAGGGTTGTCGCTGCATTCTGTGCGACCGAAAACATGGATTGAAAGAATCCGCCGCTCGTATTATTGCCTTGACCGGGCTGTTGACTTGCATCTGGAGTAGCACCACCTTCAATTGTAGGAGTCAGGGGCGCCGTCATACTCTGGGACAGCTTGCTAGGAATATTACCCAAAGAATTTGTTCTACCCCTCTTCTTCACGCCGTTATCCCCAGCCTGCACTGCACCAACTGGACTCTTTGGTGGGAAGTGCTGCTGCGAATCTGTGGGCGTGGGCGGGGTTATGGTTGTCTTTATAGTCCCATCTGCATTCACGCCGCTTTCGGAAGTGGTTATCGGCTATGCATGAGTCTCAGTCAAAACACTTGGTCAAGGTTTGGGATCGCGTTCAGTAGAGGCTACCTTTGGTGGCATTGCAGCAGCTATATCACTTCCATCTGAGGTTCCAACGGACGAACGACCAGAGCGTCGGTTTTGATCCTCGGACATACGACTAGCTTCCCCTCCAGATGTAGCGGGACGAGCCGCCGAGGGCAACGAGGGTGAGGATTGGTTGGGGACGCTTGGATTACTACTAGAAAATATGGTAGACAGGCCACCACCGCTATTGGAACTCGTATTCGCCTGTTTCTCCGGCGGTTGGGGAGAGGTGCTACGTCGTAAAAATGGAACACCCAAAATACCACCCGAACCCTTCTTACCGCTTCCAATCTCAGGTTTAGCGTTTCCAGCGGTTACGGTAGCGGTTGTACTTGAGTACGGGGAAAAGGTTGCAGCGTGAGAAGGCCGTCCGGACCCGGGTGGGGAGGGTTGTCCGTTTGAAGGAGCAGAGGACGATTTGAGGTAACCGGACGCATCCGTAATTGGGTGAGCAGGCCTGACAGCGGCGGCGGCAGCAGCAGCAGCCATGTCAGTCACGACAAGCTGCAAGTGAATAATCAAATAAAGCAAAGACAGGAAGAAAGGAAGAAAGGAAGAAAGGAAAATTAATAAGAAGGAACGGAAGGAAGGAGGAAAGAAAAACAAAGAGTGAGGGAAGGAAATTGGAAAGAAAAAAGAAAACGTTCGTGGGAATAAGACTAGCTTATATCCAAGGCAATCCACAAGAATGCATACAGTAGTAATAGAACACATGTTCGGTGTGAGGGCAAACAACCGGTGAATCAAGTCAAGCGAACCCCAACTTACATATCTTCATCCGAATCAGACAGAAGACCACCAGTATTCCTATCATCCTCACTGGCGCCCCGTTCCCTCCCATTCTCCTTTAGAGAATCCCCGCCTCCGCCTCCTCCTCCTCCTCCTCCTCCTCCTCCTTTATTATTCTCACCACCATCCCCCTCACTGTTCTTATCCTCCTCAATACTCGTAAAGCTCGCGCCACCCGAATCATTCTTTACCTTTCTCCCGAAAACACCCTTCCTCTTCTTCACCCCCCCTCCTCCTTCCGCCCCTCTTGTCCCGCCACCAGAGGTGGTGACAGTGGTAACAGTAGACCCCGTAGCGCCAGCGGAAGCCTTGTCCAAACTCTCCGCACTTTCCCCGCTCCTCAGCGAGCTCCCGGTCGAAGCGAGGGTATTTGACGACGACGACGAGGCACCAAGGTTTTGCGCCGACCTCTTTTTCAACCCAAATAGTGAGCGTTTCGGCTGCTGGGGTTGGCCACTGTTCGTGCTACTGGTGGACGGAGGAGCCGGAGGAGGTGAAGTTGGTGCATCGGGGATGGTCGTCGACATTGGAACGGTTATAAGGTTCAGTTTTTTGTTTCCTTTAAAGAAGATAAGGAAATGGTTCAGAGAGAAGTAAAGGGGAGACGGGAGAGAAGGGGGGGAGGAAGCTCAGCTCAGCTTAGCAGAGGCCTCGCTTGCTTACGAAAGTAAGAATGAAGAAACGCGGCGGAGGATAAAGAGAGGCAAAGCAGGAGAGAAATTCAACGGGCTATCGTGCTCAAGTAAATTAACACAACTAGGATGAAAACCGGTGCACGGGATAGTCCTAGTGCTACTTCAGCCACACGAGCCCCCTTCGCCCCCCGCCCTCGCCACGGAATATAATCGTATCCTACTACGGTATACCGGTATGATAGAAGTATTGACGAATTGGACTAACCCCACAGCTAATCAATCATACTCCTTTAGTCTCTGGCCCACTATCGCACAATACAAAGTATTCAATGCATAAATAGAGTACCACCGCCGGAGTACCGCACAGCACAGCACTGCACAGATTCCCGCCACCACTTCACCCTCCGGCGAACGATCTGCTGCGCAAATACAGTACTAGTAATTTACATACAATCAAGACTTAAAACGGTATTATGCTATCGCCACCGTGGCTCCAAACATCCCATCCATCCCCCTCCCAAACCAATCCCACGCCCGCACCCACACCCGCGCCCGCGCCCAAGCAGTTTGCTCAAACCCGGGAACAGACTTTTCCGTCCATCCGTCCTTTTGCGCACGGCTGCAGGAATCTCCACTTAAATATGCATTCATCGTATGCGAGCGTCCGAGCTCAGCCACCGACCGGGTTACAGTACGGTATGGTATTTCCAACGGTGCAACGCTCTTAGGGGAAATGCGGTAAAGTCGTACGATATCACTCGGTTTTGGGTTTTACCTCCAACTCTCGAGTGTGTTTGTACCGTAAGGTTGGGTAGGGGTGGTAGGATACCGGTGGTAATCTTGCATGTTCCACGATACATCTTACTGAGATTTGCCGAGAGATGAAATACCGGTAGGTTGGTTGAGTTGAGGGGTGGAAGATGTGTGCACTTTAATGAAGCATAGATTATGCTATGATTAGGACCAGACTCGAGAGATTCATAGGAAAGATTTAGGGCATGGGTAAAGTACTCGCCCATTCCAAAAGTGACCGGAAATCCTGTAATTTCCTAGGCTAAAACGGTGCCAATATCTCCGGCCTACTCTTGCAATGAGCAGGTGCCATACTACTGGACATTATGACCCTGGAGGCGGAGCAAAATCCCGAGTGAGCAGGTGTGACCGCCCCACTCGTAACCCCTCCCCACCCCTCATAAAAGACTCCCTCAGCACACGGGAGAATAAGACTCTGCTTGGCACGCCATGAAAGCGGTCTTTTCAGACCTTTGCAGCGTTTCCGTTGCAAATGAGACATCTCAGCATTGCACTTTCTCCAACTCCCCATATATCGCGCGGTCCGCCAGACCGAAGCTTAACACAACATTGCGAAAATTACCCCTGAACCTCCCAATTCCTGTAGGGCATCATGCATGCCGGATTAACCTACCACATAATATTATGATATCATACCACTCAAACATGATGACTCTACCGTGCACCAAACAAGCCCTCCGCTGGAACGACGACAACCTCTATCACATACTCCACCAAAAGCCCACATGATAAATCGAAACCCTTTCAACCCTCACGAGAAAAAAAAAGGTGGAATCCTTATTAAACCCCCGCCTAGATCCGGCCCTGCCAGATCCACGGTACTACCGGATGCGCTAATGGACTCAGTCTAGCAGACAAATAGCCACGCAGTGTCATCACGTTATTTGCATGTGCTGAATACGTCATCCCTCTCGCGATAAATCCATTGTCTACTCGAGTAAAATACTCGTATAACTATATGATGTTATAAAGATGCCCTATCTTATCAGATACGCTATCTCGAATAAAGATCTAGAGAAAAAGGACTAACTCAGATATCATTGGTTTCGCCCCTTTCCTCCTCGCTTCTTTTTTACCCTTGGGATAAACGTACTCTTCACTTCGTTCGGGACATTGCGGTACCGTGCTTGAATGATAATGTATGATGGGGAATCCTTCCAATGCGCAACTAGACCAGCCCAACTACGGTACTCAATCCCACCACAGCCCACCCCCTCCGCCCAGGTGCCCCCCCCATCCCATCCTCATCAACGGCCTCCACGCTCAAGCCACCGGGTTGCCATGCTGCAGCATCGAACTAACTTTAACACCCCAGAGCGCGAAACCAGCCTCAATCTCCCCACTTCTTAGAATATAAACTACACCCTCCCCCCCACTTCGATGCCCGGGAACCTCCTTAGCCAAGACTACAAAGGCACATCGCACCCCCACCCCCAGTAGACCTGGCCAGATGCAACATGTAACTTTAGCACTCAGCCCTGCGAGGAATAAGTGCTATTATCATAAAAGTTGCATGATAAATAAAATAAAAACCAAAAAATTCAAGGAATTGACCATAGGACCCCGAGGAATTACAACCTTTTTTGATAATATAGCCTTTGTTCCTCACAGGGCTGAGTGCTAAAGTTACATGTTGCCTCTAGCCAGGTCTGCACTTTAGACGCACAACATCATACGCCCTCAAAGAGCGCAAACGCCCCAGGCGCCTGAGCCTTGGACGCAGGCTCTGAAACGCCTCTTAGGCTTGCACACACCTCCTGCTGGCTGCGCAAGCCCTTCCACAGCAAGAACGTGCCCTCCTTTGAAGATGCTAGCGAGAATTTGGTGTTTGCCGAGTCCGTTCGCGCATCGGCCTAATAGCCCGCTAGAGGCTGCAGCTCCCATGCCAGCGAGCACGACGTGCGCCTGAGGAGCTTTGCCTGTCATCAGGATCCAGGATACTCGGTTTGAGAGGAGCTACGATGTGTGTGTGGACCCAGGCCGGTGCCTTTCGGGGATTGCCTTTTGGAAACCGGTTGAGAGGATCTTGAAGGAGAGGTGTTTGAGTGAGGGGAGGGGGAGAAGTACGGTGGGAATTCCCCCCCCACGTAAAGGATTTGGAGCAGAGGTGGCTTAAGGTTTTCCGGGACTTTGTGACGCATTGGATGGAGGGAGATGGTATAGTGGTACTGCCGAGGCTCGCTCAACTTGGGGTGAGGGGGGCGATGGGCAGGCCTTTCTGCATGAGGCTATTGGGGAGGGTGGGGAATACTTTTGTAAGAGTACGCATTAGGTCACGGTATCCTTAAATATACAGTTGTTAGCTTAGCAGAACTTACAACCTATCAACAGCACCAACGCTACCTGCCGGTGCTCTACGGATGGATGGCAAGCCATAGCGACAGTGTGTATGTCCCCTCAATCACCCCTCACAATGGAGACGAAAATGCTAACTCTCGAATGAAACGAGTTGAAAAAAGATGAAATTTCAATTGTAAGCAAACCAGCTACTATCTGAAATCTACCTAACAGCTGGCACAAGAATTTTAATAGTATGCATTGGCATGGGGCACCGGACGCGCGTGTATACTATCCTCCTGAGTGACAGCAGGAAGCATGCCCTGGTTATGCTTAAGGATTGAATTAACAATCCTCTCAAGTTCCTGTTGTTCACCCCAAATTAGCTTACGCCTTGAAGATATCGCCACGAATGAAATGTGAGCCAACCTCGACATCGCCGGTAGGAACCTTAGAAATCTGGACACCGAAATGGTCCGAGACTTGCAAGAGCTGTTCCCAACTGACTGGATCATGAACGAAGCTAATACTAACACCAATCCGCCCGAACCTTCCAGTGCGGCCAATCCTATGAAGGTAAGTTGGGAAATCAATCTTCCCATCCTTGTCCATGGGGAGATCATAGTTGACGACCATGGAGACCGTGGAAACGTCGATCCCACGAGCTAGAACGTTGGTCGTAATCAAAACCTTTGTGCGGCCGGAACGGAAGTCGTCGATGACCTTATCACGGGCTATCCCACCATTCTCAAGCGCAGAATGGAGCACAGATATTTTATGCCCTTCTTTGGCCATACGTTCCGCGATACGTGTTGCATCATCGCGCCGCTAGTAAAAGTTAGCAACCCAAACTAAATTCTTGCTGGGATCCGCTAACATGGACAAAAATAATTGATGATCCGATGGTTAGAACATGGTAGAGCTGTACCAGAACGCCAAATTTAGCTTCAGCGTTTAGGCAGTCCATGTACATTTGCTTAATGCCAACAACCGTCAACTCGTGGTGCTCAAGAGTCATGGTAAGACAATCCGGTGCGTATCTCTTGCTAAATTCAACGATCCTCTTAGGGAAGGTGGCACTCCAGAGCAGGATTTGAACGTTATGGCGTATGGTACTATAGTAGCTCAGTTAACTCCAGAAGAAGGAAAAGGCAGAAATCCAGATACCTACGATTTGATACGAATACATTGTTCGCCTAGCCCCTGTAGGTCGAGCATGTTGTCCGCCTCGTCGACAACCAACATCTTGAGGTGATCAAGATTCAGGTGCCCTTTTCTAACACAGTCCAAGGTAGTTCCCGGGGTTCCTACGACGATGTGGGCCTCGAATTCCCTTCCTCTCGCAAACATGGCTGGGATGGCAAATTGCGTCTTCACACCCATATACTGTCCGAGCCCCTGAACAACATCCATTATTTGCCTAGCAAGCTCGCGGGTGGGGGCAAGGACGAGTCCCTGGGTGGAGCCCTTGGTCAGATCGATGCGAGTGAGCATGGTGATAACGAATGCGGCGGTCTTTCCGGTTCCCGACTGAGATTGTCCCAACAGGTTTCTCGGAGGGTCCTGTAAGAGAATTGGGATGGTTCTGGCCTGGATTCTTGAAGGCCATCTAAAGTTCAACAAGGCCAGCGCTCTCAAAAGAGGCTCGGGACTGTAGAGCGCAGAAAATATTTTAGTTGGTCATGCCGAGTTTCTCAGTACAAGGAGAGGTTAAAATTAGAGGGATAAAAGATAGGAGGAAAAGTAGGAAGGAACAAAATGAGAGATGTAAACCTACAGACCAAACCCATCAAAGGTCTTGCGATGAGCGTCACCGGCAGTATCGTTGAAGCCTTTCTTATGAATGGACTCCATCATTGGGTCATCCGACTGCCCGGAAATAGCAGCAATATCACTGGAGGCCCTCCCATGAGCGGACTCTGTCATAGGGTGGTCCAACTGCCCGGAAATAGCAGCAGCGTCGCTGGAGGCTCCCTGGTGAATGGGTTCTATGGAGGACGGACTCGATTGCTTAGCAAGAAAAGAGAGAGTGTTGTAATCGGTATCGGGATCCAGAGTCAAGTCGTAGAATTTACCATCGCTACCTTGAATTGGTTCAGTCATATTGTATATTCGAATTGAACGGGATTGGATATGAATTGAAACAGTATAAGTCACGATAAGACGTTGACGTTTGTTAGGCGGGGGGGGGAGGGAAGGAGGGGAGGCGATAAAGGCGCGATAAGGGCGAGAGGAAGAGAGCGCAGGGAAGAACAAGAGTAGGGCTAGAAGGTGGAAAGCACGGGGTTTCCGTAGAAGCTTGCGACGTCTTTGTCCGGGTTACTAATTATTATTATTTTAATTATTATTATTTCCTGCCAAAGAAGCGAGTGATCTTCTGTGACTTCACGACACGAATTGAGGTTGCCAAGAATCCAAGACTCATCAATGAAAAGGCTAATAATTGCCAAGAATTCGGGATGTCACGTTACTCCTCAAGTCACAGGACGATTCAAAGTCCTGTGACTTTCTATGTGAGGTCACAGGGTCACCCCAACAACTTGGCACTCTTGTGTGGTTTGGCTGTTGATTCAAGCGTTGGCTTGCGTGTCCTGCTCCGTCTTGATACGGTACTTAAAAACAACCACTGACGCAAAAGAACTACAAGTACCGTACAACCCTGGGGGTGAGTAAGTGACAGCGTGACTGACCGCAAGAAGTGGTGAAGCGTGTTCCCTTTTGTCCCTTATGTGCGTTTGCAAAACCTTTCCACCCTTCTTCCCTGACTCCAAGCCCCTCGGGCTCCGGAGTGGATTATCTTACTTCTGACAGCCATTTATGGTGGCCTAGCTGGCTTTCCATTTTGCCTTTCTTCCCCCTCCTTCCTTCTCTTCCTCTTCTCCTTCATCACCACCTCGACTCTCAAGCTCCCCCCCCATCACTGCTCCTCATCTTCTTGTCCCACATTCTTTCCCCCGAGCAGACCGAGATTCGTTAGTCTGTCGGGTTATCCTGCATTCATCATCGCTCACATTGTCGTCATTATTTCACTCTTGAGCCCCACATCTGGTCGACCCTGGCGAAAGCTTAAAGTTGAGCCCCCCAACATGGCTTCATCGATTCTATTCGCTCCATGCCCACCGGCTCTGGCCGAGTTGGTCAAACCCTATGCCACCAAGATCGGTTTCCACTCACTCCCGCTTCACATCCACCAGGTGATAGCAGCATTCGTAGTGTACCACTTTATCTTTGCTGTTATCTCACCGATACTTTCCTCTATCGCCCTCCCGAAAACCTACCGCAACTTCGACAAACGGACAAAGGTCAACTGGAACGTGCATGTTGTCTCCTTTATTCAGAGCACCTTCATCTGCGTTTTAGCGATATGGGCCGCCTGCAATGATCCGGAGCGGGACGCGTGGAGCAAGGATGAGGCTGCGATGTTGAAACGAACTTTTGGATACAGTCAGATTCAAGGCGCCGTTCAAGCCTACGCCGAAGGATACTTCATTTGGGACCTGTTTATGAGTGCATGGCATTTGGACATCTTTGGGCTGGGGTTTCTAGCACATGCCGCGAGTGCCGCGACGGTCTTCAGCTTGGGCTTTGTGCGTATTCACTTTTTGTGTTATTTTTTTAATTTTTTCGTTTAATGGCGATACAAGGGTTTTTAGCTAACACTTTATTTCGCCGCGAGTTTAGCGACCTTTTGTCAATTACTGGGCATCCGTATTTGTGTTATTTGAGATTTCTAGTCCATTTCTCAATATTCACTGGTAAAACCTCACCCCCGAACCCCCGCCCATCCCCCGCTTGTTCAATGCTAAGCAACCAATAAGGTTCTGCGATAAAACAGGAATGACCGGGTCACTTACCCAACTGATCAACGGCTTCTTCCTTTTAACCAGCTTCTTCTGTTGCCGTCTCATCTGGGGCACATGGAACGCAGTGCTCGTCTTTGGTGACCTCTACGCCCTCTACAACAACCCACCATCGGTCCTGCGCCCATCGGACGATAGCCTCATCCATCCGGACCACCTTGAAGCCGATGAGATCGTCGCCCACCCATTTTCTGGGAAGAGTATCCCATTCTGGCTCATCACAGCCTACCTCAGCTCAAACGCCATCTTGAACTTGCTAAACTATTACTGGTTCAATCGTATGATCCAGACCGTCAGCTCAAGGTTTACAAAGAAGGACAAGCCGGCCAAGAAGGAGAGGAGGGAAAAGAAGGAAAAGAAAGAAAACATTGAAGTGGATGCTGACGGTAAGGTCCGGGTCGAGGGGACTGATGTGAACGTTGGGACCACAGTTGAAGTTGCAAAGGAGAAGCTGAAGAAGAGAACTGTCACTAGGCAAGCTTAAGGGCGCGCTTCCCCTCTTTTTGCCCTAAAACAGGGGGCACGTCTTCTTGCTACTCCTCCCCCCTCCCTATAGTTTCTTGTTATTTCTTTTCCCTCCCCTTCTCTCCTATTGGGTCCTTCACTTCGAGCTATGTATAAGATAGATCTCATTTCGCGAGGTTATGGAATGGTCGGTCAGTTGGTTGATTAGCCTGTGGACTAAGTTTGGAATGTTTGTTTGTTTACCGGTCGGGCGGGCAGGGTAACGGAATGGAACGAGCAGGGTTTTTTTTCTTTCTTTCTCTCCCGGAGTTTGTCGTTTTGCGGTTTTTCTCATTTTTTTTCTCAGGCGTGATGTGGCTGTTCTCTCTGTGTGCGTTTAGTATGATATACTGTGCTGTCATTTGATTGATTGATTTGAATTTCCGTGTAACGATATTTCGTATGATAATAATATTATTATGTGCGGCCTACAGTTATATCCGGACTAGACTAGACCCGACCCAACCAGGCCGGGTGTGTGAGCCCTAGAGGGGGCCCTGCTCAACCATCCCTCATGCAGCCTCTGCTTAGGACACGAATAATCACTCGAGTTTGCCTTTGGCTTCTGTTTGCACGTGATTTGTAGCGTTCCGAGCAAGTTAGCCAAGCCATGGGATTAATTCATTAATCAAGTATGATAGCTAATGTACTGGCTTTTGGGGCTTTCTCTCAGGCACCCCATTATATTGGGGGCGTCAAACTTGCAAACTCTCAAGCAAGCTGGTAAGTAAAGCAAAGCAAATCAAAGCAAAAACAAGCGATCCTCAGGATTCTACTCCAGCCACGGCAAAATAAAGAAAAGCAAGTCACCTATGGTTAGAATTCAGCCAAAGTCAACGCAATGCAATGCAATGCCAGAAGAGCGATAAAGCCGGCACAACCGATCAATCTCCCACCATAAGACACTCTCTCATGGACTACCTGGAGGTTTTAGTAGTGGCAGTCTTTCCCTCCCATTCCTCCACCTTTTCCGTCTGAGTACTAGCATCCACATCCTTCATTCCTCTCTTATCTCCCACTCCATAAGTAGCGCCATCATCATCGTGGTCCTCTAAAATTCCGTCATTACCGCTATCGCTCCTCTCATCATCCCCATCGAATCCTCCACTTGCAGTCCTGGATCTGCGCAAGCGGGCACCTTCTCCAGAGCGGCTTCTATCCCTATACCTTGCCAATCTTTTCCTTTCAACAGCTTTATGTCTCGGGGACAGACCCGAGACTCCATCCCCCGGGGATGACGACTCGCGTTCTGCGAAGCGGCGGAGTGAAGTGGGAGTCTTCGTGCCTGTTGTGGTGGTGGCTGCGGTCGAGATATCTAGAGAAGCTAGAGCGGCGGTGGCACCGTCCAGGTATGTTTCTATAGTTGGAGGGCTAGATAATGGAGAATCTGGCGGATCAAAATCGACGTCTGCGAGGTATGCTATGTCAATGAAATCCTGCAGTACGTCATCCACATCCCCTGTGCCCGGGGGAGAAGAGGTAGAACCACTGCTGCCGCTGCCATTTGCGCTGGCGCTAGCATCGCCACCATCCGAACCGGCACGCTGAACCCTTCCCCCCCCCTCCTCCACCTGCACCCCCTCCTGCACTCCTCTCACGTCAACGTCTGCAAACGGCAAAATCAGACTTTCTGCACTCCCCTCCAGAACCACCCCTTCCCTACCGCCTCCTTCCCCACTACCCCCTCCTCCACCACCACTCCACCCCCTCACATCCTCATCTTCCAGAATCTTCACACTCCCTTCACTGCCCTCTTCCAATTCCGGTGCGTTCAGGTCTAGCGCCTCAGCACAGTACTTGCGAGACGCCCTTGCTCGGGCACGTCGTCGGGTGATGTTGTGGTCCCACGCTAGTACCGCGGCCGGGGATGGTGTTGAGCCGCTACTGCTGGTACTTGTGTCACGGGGGCGCAGGTTGCGGACTTCATCCGGGGTTAGGACGATGCGGTTTGGGCGGAGGCGGATTATTGCTGACATTGTAATTGTGCGTGCGTTTGCTGATGGCTGGTTGGTAGTTTGGTATATTAAGCCTCAGCAGGGGTCGAGTTTGACGGTGATGGTGATGATGGTGACGATGGTGATGATGGCGATGAAGAGTGGGGGCGGGGCAAGAAGGACGAGGTGGGTGGGAACTGACGGGTGTGCCGGCGTCGCAAGCTAGAACGTCAGTCCTTTCAATCTAAGACCCGACCTTTCACGCACTCTCTTCCCTCCTTCCCTACCTCCTAGGGCAAGAAACCGGATCCAAAAGCTTGCAACAATTGAATATTTCGAGTGATAATTCGTGAATGATATGCCTGCAGCACAATACCCGAAACCACCCAAAGACTTTTTAGTTTCTTTCAATTATTTTTTTAAAATTATTTTCCGACAGAAATCATATCAGATCACATCATTATCTGATCGATCCACCTCCCATGGCCCCAACATGATGACCCCAAAAGTACGCAGTTCGGTACCGTTACCGCAACCTCGCCATCCGTTAGACTATCCCAAACTTAAAGCCTTCCCTCCTTACAATAAACTCTAATTATAGCACAAAGCACGCGCATCAGACCAACGTCGCCCTCCCTATATTCCCCGACCAGTTGGGTAGTCTATCGAAACATGATATATACCAATACCAAGTTTGCCGCACCAAGCTGTACGGATCACCTTACCGCGGACAAGAGTTTGGGAATTAAATCGCCCCCCCCACCGCTTACTACTGTGATTGATTTGCAGTGTATCTATTATGTCATCCACTAACCCGATCTATTCACTGCCTGTATGATACCACAGTATGGTGCTCTACAATAAGTACTATACTCGTAATGTGATAAAGGACCTAGTTATTTCGTCATACTTCTTTTCTTCTTCTTTCTCTTTTTCCTTCTTTCTTTTTATAATAATAATATTATCATCATGCACGCCTTGCCTTACACCAGCCTACCCTAGATCAAGGTTAAGTTACTGCCCCGGTCCGTTCCTGGCGGAGCTTCTAACAGCCATCATATTATGATTGAATCCTGAACCCCCCTCCCCCCAACACTCTCACACACAAGGCTATCAGAGATTGTTTTCTAAATATAGAAACTATGGATTGATTGATTGATTGATTGTCGTTGACAGGTTGCGTTGCCTAGGCTGCCACGGAGCAAGTGGACGTACGAGACGTGGGAAGTGAAGTGAAGTGAAGTGAAGGGAAGGAAAGGGAAGGGAAGGGAAGGCGGGCAGATCTAATCGAGATTGCCCTAAAACGGAGAAGTGGCCGGTTGGGTGTGTGGGTGGTATCGTATGTATGGGTGGGATGGGTGGGGTTGGTCGGTTGGTCGGTCGGTTGGTTGGTGCAGAAGTCAAAGTGCACCTTTTTGGTGGAAGAGAATGGAAGGAGAAACTTGGATCTTACTTTATTTGAATTGCAGATTTTTCCCACTGCACGAATTCTTATTATAACAACCACAATGTAATCAAGGTCCTCTTGGCATATTCTCACAGCAGTAGCAGCAGCAGCAGCATCCAGAAAATCAACTTGGAAATTGAATGATACCGATTATTATCATAGGCAGCCCTTTTCGTAATGGTTACGGTACTGCAGCCCCGTCCGTAGAAAGGGAAAATGCGTGCCAATCATTGGCCCGGGTATGCGTTGCTTGCCATCCCTCCCTCTCCCCCAGACCCTCCCCCTCGGTTTTTCTCATTTGAAAGGTTCGGGAATTTTGGAAAACCTGGGTACGATTGGTCGAGCTGCAACCGATGGTGCGGTTCTCAATACATTGGGCCTTCTTTTCCAACGCCAAAGTGGAGAATTGGGGGACTACTACTGTTGCATGCGTTCCTATGGGGAATCATTCCTTGTTGTGCTTTTATTTATCATGCTAGAGTTCTTACGAGTAATCCAAGTTTTAGTTCCACGACTGCAACCTAGAAATTTAGCCGGTCTTTCTTTTGTCCGTCTTTTTGCTACAGGAATAAGTCTGTGTTCCAGTTCTTTTACATATTACAATGGGAGGAGATCCTCCGTTGGGTAAGAGGGGCGTTCCTGCCGGCCAAGAAAGGATGGAGGATGGAAGATGGGATGGGACCTCCGAGTGATCACCGATGACCACCCCTCCCTTCTCCCTTCGCGAGGCTCAACCATAAGACAACGGGCGACGAATCCACCTCGTGATCCTACTGTATTATACCGCATCTTCCAGTTTCGCCCTCCTGGTAAACGCCGCCCGAGCCGTCGGGCAAACCATCCCCCCTAATAACAACCTCCCAGATAATAAACCTTAATCCCGAACTCAACACATACAAATTTCCATATAATCTTCTTCCCGATGGAACATCCCGTCTCGGGTGTTAAACCCATCCTGGCCCTTGATCGACCAATCGGCCGATCAGGCAATTACGACGCCCGACTGCGGTAGCCAACGACTTGTTTGGTCCGCGCGCTTTCGTGGGGGTGGGATTGGATGAATGGGAATCTCCATGTTCGATGGCGGGATGGGTGGTTGCCGGACCGGATTCCTGGGTCGGTTGGGGTTGGGGGGTATTGTTGGAGCTCCCCTCGTCCTTCTCTCCATGGGAGGAGGGGGTGGTGGTGGTGGAAGTGCTATCATAGCAAGGTAGCTTCCAGTATTTGAAGTTCTATTATTATGATCGCTAGGGTTACTGCCTGCTGCGGTACTACTGACACTGGGCTTTGCGACATACTCGAGTAGAGCGTGCGGGGCACAGTGAAGCCTCTGATCCCTCGATAACAAGAACGAGAAAGTCGAGTCGTAATACGGTATTCGTTGCGTCCATTCATTTATTCATTCGTTCATTCACTCGTGCAGAAGAGCGCTGAACAGGTTTTTCGCCACACTTTTGCATGAGTACTGTATTAGGGCAGTAACCGGTGCCTTACTAGTACTAGTACACTACTTTGCCGATTGGGGCTCGTCAGCACCGGGCTGTTCCCAACCGGTAATTCGATTACCAAGTACCTTATTATGGGCTCGCCACTGTCTGTCTATTTATTTATTCTTTCGCGAAATTACCCAGAGAGAAATTAGCACGCCGAAACCACAACAATAATGATATTAATAATATCCGTTTTATTATTGTGAGGACCGAGGGAGATGAGCAAAAGGTGAGGTGAGACGAGGGGTGGAAGGAAAAAGGAAAGTTGGATATGGTGGTACAAAGATTCGGACAGAGAGGCCAAGCCACTGTAGTATGAGATTTGGCACTGTCGTGCTCGGAATGATATGATATCTGCGATATCTCCGGGTTCACAGCAAAAAGTAAGGTTGCTTTTGCCTACGGCACGATACAGCACCTATTCCGCTGCTTGCCTGCTCTGCAGAGGAGTACTTGCCACGTTGTATTTTTTGGCTTCCCCCGCACGATGGTCGATCTGGTGGACTGCCTGTTGGTTTATCTGGTGTCACTCCGACGGAGGAAGAAGTATGATAAAAAAGAAGGAAAAGCAGATATGGTATGGTACCGGTATCCGGACAGCAGCACAATCCTCTTTCCTACCACACTTCTTCTCTTGACAGGGGTGGATTGAGTGATGCAGGTAGGTGTGGAGTACTATATGAAAGTACGGCACTATGGTTCAGTGGTTCCCGTGATGCTTCTTTGGAATCAGGTTATCAATAAAGAATGCCTTGAGGATCTGCGTTATTGTATCTGAGCCCCCACGAGTAGTACTTTTTTCTTCCCTACTCGAGCACAGGATACTCCACAAGGGGAAGAAAATCACACAACGTGCGATGGGTCGTCGTCGTCCTTCGATCTAAGCCGGTGCGAGTGTGGATAAGTAAAGTGAGTGTTCATCCTATTCATCCTGTTCATCCCATTACTAGAGTTGGGCGGAGAGAACAATGCGGTAACATATGCAGAAGTGCATAGCCCATCTCGTCATCCCCTCCCTTAAAATCCACTGCCAAGGTGTAAGTTTTGTCCGTGTTACATTTTGGTTGTCTTCCAGATCAGTAGAGTGTAGAAAGAATCGGAGTGCAGATAGGGACAATGCCTTATGCCATCAAGTGAGCATGTGGGAGGAAATAAAAATTAAAAAAACACATCTGCTGGGATATTCTACGGGAAAACTCTGCTACTGTGTGAGCGCTGGAGCATCTTGCTTCATTGATTCCAGTGGTTTATCTCTTGACCTATCGCGGGGGGGGGGCTTTTTCTTCCTGATCCGTCCGGCCCCTCTCCTTCCTTTTAATGCCTGGCAGGTCTTGGCTGGGGGCACTGCACGGCACCGGTATCGTGTTGAATGGGTAAAATGCGGATTTTTGAATGGTTTGCCGAATGGAGAGGAAAGCACAAGAACGACCGATACAGCGGCTGCGTGCAGTGCATACATATCCCACCATGGCTTGCTATGTAGAAAAAAGTGACTGACGGAATTGACAGCTTTCTATTATTTTTGACTGCAATCAATGTTAATTTGGGACTCCGAGTGGTAATTAAGCAGGAAGGTGACGAAGTTGCGACCCACTTTTTGGCTTCGCCTCCCTTGCTTATCCATCTATTGTAGCTTGAATAGGTTGCCGTGAGGGGAGAAAAGGAGCCAGAGGGAAGGCAGAGGGGAAGTTGAGGAAAGAAGGAAAGAAGAGAAAGGTTGATCTGTTCCTCACGCGAAATAGGCCAGCCGGCCTCTGCTTTACCACGAATCTTGCAGCTCGGCACCCCCCATCTCCAGTTAAAATTTTCCTTCAAGTTGTTAGCTCCCCTCAGCACGGCCTTCCCCCGTTCTGAGAGCCAAGCGAGTGGAAGGCCAAAGCAGAGCAGAGCGGAGCAAAGCAAAGAAATCGATCAAGCAACCTACCCGCATCCTCCCTTTCCTCCGCCAGGCTACAGGAAGAGCAAGGTAGCGGAAGAAGATATTGTTGTCTTCCCCGTCAACATCGCCTGTGAACACCGCTGCTACCCTACACCACCCACTCGCACGACACCCACAACCATAGCTATTGCCACCATCTGCCTGCTTCGTCACTAAAACAGACCTCTCTGTCAAAGTCTTTCACCACCGTCATTCTATTACAATCACGACCGCCTGTCAACATTACCGGTATTCTCACGATAGCCAATCTTTTTTTTTCTTTACTTTTTTCTTGGCCATCTCCCTTCAATACCGTGACACGGAACATCAACCACCCCATTCTTTCCGAACTTAATCTCCCGCTCGCCTTCCCACCTATTTCAACCAACCCCCCACATTGCCCTTCTCGGAGACCCTGTCCTTTCAAGTCATACACAAGTACAGGCAGGCCCTTACCCTCTCGCCGATAGATTACCGAAAGAAAAACAAAAAAACCCTGGGTGAGGATCTCGCACCTCGGTCTTTGTTTACCGCTGCATCATATCAACTTGTCTCCAATATACTCAACACAAACCACCAGTCATTAACTCCCTATCTATTCTTGGCGCGACCTGGTCATACTCCCACATCAACTTTGAGCGTGGATGCATCTTGATTTAGACTCGACGCTTCGTCGATTCGAATTCCCATAATACAATCCCCCCCTCCCTACCTTCTACCGGGGTCTATCTCCCTTCAAACTTAGAGCATCTTCCTTGCGAATTGGTTTTAAAGAAGACGCGAACTGGTATCGATAAGAATAATGGAAGGCGACTTAAACCTCTCCCAAGCGCTGGGCGGCCTCAGGATCGCAAATCAGACAGACGATTCACCACCCCCGTCGCCTCGCGATACCGGAGCTTCGAATAACTTTCAGTCTCCTTCGATACATATTCCTGACCTTCAACAGCTCTCACCTCAGATCACAGAATCATATTCCCCACACACCCCTGGTGCCTTGTGCCAAACACCACCATTAGGGCCTTCCTCGCAACTTCGGCAGTCTGCTGCCTATCCCCCGCCTACCCCTCCGTCACGGCCTACCTCACAGTATCTAGCAGCCTCCTACACGTCAGGACCGTCAACAATTTATCATCCACAGGGTGTTTCCTCCTCTGGCTCTGTCTCTTCCGTTAACCCCCTGGTGTATCCGGACTACGCTCGCATTTCGCGTGAACCTTCAAGGTCTTCATTGTCAGGGCCATCTATGGGGGCAAATAGGCAATCTCAGAGGGAACGTTCAAACACCGATAGGTCTTATCGACAATCAGGTCCAACAGGTCCGTACCCCCCTCGTGGTTCTAGCAGAGGAATGGCCCAATCGGGATCGGAAGGTCTTGCAGGCGCTGGCCTATACGCTCTGGAAAATGGCCCTCCCAATAGCAGTGAAGAGTGGAAGGAGAGAGGCGCGGCAGTAGGAGTACAGAGAGAAATAGATGCTAATGGAAACACCATCACACGGGTAGTGAAGAAAGGTGTCAAAGATTTTAGCTTTGGTCGGACTTTAGGTGAAGGCAGCTATAGCACGGTATTCTTATTTTATTATATTGTTATTGTTTGCATACCTAATTATGGCAACGTTTTCTGACAAAATTTAGGTTCTTGCGGCGACCGATAGGACAACTTTAAAGGAATATGCCATCAAGGTCCTTGACAAGCGGCACATCATTAAGGAGAAAAAGGTTAAATACGTCAACATAGAGAAAAATACCCTCAATAGACTAGGTGAACATCCAGGAGTTGTTCGATTGTATTATACATTTCAAGATGAGCGGAGTCTTTATTTTGTGTTGGATCTAGCAGCTGGCGGAGAATTACTTGGTTTTCTGAAGAGGGTATGTGCTTTGCGGTCCTCCCCTTGAGAGAGAGTTGTGCTCATAATTAATATAGATGTCTACTTTCGACGAAGAATGCACCCGGTATTACTCGGCGCAAATTTTGGACACAATTGAGTATATGCATTCCAAAGGAGTCATACATCGTGATCTGAAGCCGGAGAATGTTTTACTGGACGATCAGATGAGGGTCAAGATTACGGACTTTGGCACTGCGAAGATTCTGGACCCACCAAAGAACCCCCCACAGAATGGGGATGGGCCAAACGGGATGTCGTATCCTGGGGATCCTGTGGAGGAGGATGGTTCAAAGGCAAACTCATTTGTGGGCACGGCCGAGTATGTTTCTCCGGAGCTTTTGACAGACAAAGCGGCCTGCAAAGCTTCGGATTTGTGGGCCTTTGGATGTATCGTTTTCCAATTGCTCTCCGGAAGGCCTCCGTTCAAGGCGGCAAATGAATACCAAACGTTTCAGAAGATTGTCGGTTTGGAATATGAATTTCCAAAGGGATTTCCTCCGGTGGCCAGAGACCTTGTCGAGAGGTTACTGGTTCTCGATCCCGCCAAGCGGCTCAATATCGAGCACATCAAGAATCATGAGTTTTTTGATGGTATTGAGTGGGGTCGGAAACTCTGGAAGATCAAGGCGCCTAGATTAAAGCCATTTGTGCCGCCTCCAGCCGAGGAGAGAATCATCAAGTTGAATGATGTCGGACCAGCTATTCATCGAAATGGCGCCACAAATGGAGGCACAACAGCCACCCGACCACAGCCACCCCCTGTTATCACAGAATTACCGCCTCCGAGTCAGCTTGACATCGAATGGTCGCCAGTACTTACAAAATCCAATGAGCGGATATTAAAACTAGGCAATGCAGTTGTTCAGACTAGCCCCGCGCCACACTCACCTGACGGCAAGGGAGGTATCAATGGACATACGGAAACACCCAAGAAATTTGCTAGGTTCTTTGGTAATGGTAGCAAAAAGCGGCAGAGGTTGGTTATGATAACCACGTGTGCTCGCGTAATTGTGGCTGCCGCTGGAGGAGATGATAAACGTATGAAATTAGAGATCAACTTGCAAGGACTTGGCGTCGTGGCCAGAAGTACAGGCGGAAGTGGTAGCACATCATGGGCCATTGATACAGTGAGTTTAGACGCTACTAAGGGCGGCTCTACCAAATGTACGGCTGACGTAATAACTGAATAGCGCGACAAAACCTATACTTTCGAAGACCCCAAAACTCCAGCCAGTGAATGGCTAGAAACCATTGACAGGGCTCGGGAGATAGCGGCAGCTAATTACCCACCCGATGACGGCTTCATGTCCAGCAACCTATCCAGTCCGGCCTCGACAATCACTATGGAGGCCGGAAACGGACCGTTTCACCACGACAAGTCCGGACGGGAAGGAGATGGGCACAGCAGCAGGGAAAAGTCGAATAAACGGTTCTCCAAGCGGAACTCTCGGCACGGACTGGCAGCGGTTTTTTGACAACGAACAAAGCTCTAAATTTTGAGCCTTCTACTACTTTTTTTTTATCTTTACCTTTTATGATTCTTAAATTCCATTATACTTTATTCTAAACTCGGCTGGTTGGATGGAGGCGCACTACGTGACATGAAACTTGGGGGTCAACGGGTAGGCTACTGACTGCAGGGAGAAGGGGGGGAAAGTTGAAGAAGTGCAAGAAACGGGTGGGAATCATAATGTTGATATGTAACTTTGAATCCTTTTCTTTTTCTTTTCCTTCCTCGTTCCTTACTGCCAGGGTGTCCTGTACTGTGGAATCTTCTCATTTCCCCTTTGTCCTTTTATGCATTTTCCTTTTCTTTTTCCCTCTTCTCTTTCCTGGGCTTGGCGTGGTGTCCGTGTTTGGATATTTTTTTTCAATCTTTTTTCTTCATTTCTTCGTTTCTCATCCCAAAAATGGAAAGTTTTCCTTTTTTTTCCCCTCTCCCTCCCTCCTCTACAAAAGGAATGCTTGCTTCGACGTCTGCTCTTGTGTACCCTGCCCTGTCGTGCATTACTTCTAGTGTAGCTTCCAGCATCTCTCTATCTCGCTGGGAGGGGGGGCAGGGTTCAACACGAGAAAAAATAACATTATTTCTTGCCCTGTCTTATACGGCAGCAACTATGGTAGAGTACTAGTACAAGTACGTAGGATCAGAAGCGGAAACAGGTAAATCGGGAGTCGGGCTCCTGTGTTTTGTGTTGGGATATACCCGTACTCGGACATGCAGGTAAATGATGAGACTGACAGGGGTATGGGTGTCCCGAGAGCATATCTCTGCCTAACACCAATTATAATAAAGTCTCGGGCGATACCTACTCTGGTCCGTCTCATCAAGTTACCTGTTTTCCCCGAGTGCTTGAGTAAACTGAGTTTATATCAAGCCCAGGTATCGTGTATGACACTAGCAGCAGTAAGTTGGCTTTGGTGCTCTGGGTCCAGAATGGTCGTGTCGAGCGGGACTGGCTTTGTTTGATTAATTTTGGTTTCAATTTGGGTGAGCCAAGATGTGGAAGGTTGGTTCTGGTTTTGTGTGACAGGACACAGAGCAGGATGGTATGGTAGTGTACGAGTACCGTATAGTACACTCAAGGAATGGAATGGGGCATCATACATCTCCTTGACTGGCAAGGCATTGAAATGTTGTGCGGCCCCTGTCAATATTTGAGGCATGGATGACTAAGGAGCTCTTGAACCAGCATCTGGCATAAGTGCGGTCATGTACCGGTAGCTAATATTGGTTATGAAATTTATCATAATATCATATTAACAAAGGCCTGCTTACTAACCTCTTTCCCAAAGACCCACAAGAGCGGGACAACATTTTAATGTCTTGCCCGTCCAAGAGACGGTGCCCCGCGAGGTTTTGTGTTACGAGCGAGAATCTTCGCCCACAGGAGTTTACTGTCGCAGACTCCCAGCGCCATCCCGGAAGAATGAAAAATTGATCATGACTAGCCAAGCCACCACTACTACAGTACGGTAGTGCCACGAAGAAGCCTCTACCAAAACTCACAACTCCTCACTTGGGAACAGTACCGGTCCAGTACTCGAAACATTTCTAGTCGCCTTGCATGCCCTCCTGTGCCCTCCTGTACCCTCCTTCCTCCCGTACCATCCCAGCCCGCTGATCCAAACCCCTTTTGTTCTGTTGTAAGAACTGGAATAACCGTGAATCATGCCGGGACGTCTAGATTTTTGCCCTTTCGGACTAAGGGGAGAAAACAAAAGGGGAGAAAGAAAGATCTTCTTTCACTCAGCCCTCGGTTGAGACAGATAGAAAGAAAGAAAGAAAGAAAAATCCAACAGACCTTGCGAGTGACGGGCACCGATACTTGTAGGAGATACCCGAGTACCGGTATTCGAGTACCGGTAATGTGCCAGTTTGGTGTAAGCGCTCAGGTGGGTTCGAGTGCTCACTGGTACACCCAGGTACTTCACATATAGGTAACTAGTTAAATGCCTTCCTAATTCCCCTGTTCAAGTTCCTTCCTACCTATTACTGGAGAGGCAACCCCCAAGTCCCAGTGAGATTCCCAATTATTCCAATCCTCACCTACAAGCACAGCAATGAATACCAAAGAGGGGCAACCCAACCAATGGCACGACTAATCACTCGATTACCAGCCCAATCCATACAAAACAAGGCAAAGCGCCTCCGGTAGTCCCGGCTGAGGCATTGCCTCACAGCAATCAAATCTTGACTCAGGGCATAATCCAACCTTATTAAATTTTGAGCTTAATCTACCGGCACCCGACCCGACCAAACAAATCCTTTTTCCCACAAAAAAAGTGCGGAAAGGTAAGGAGTTTTTCTTTGTTCTTCATTCCAAAAAAACCGGAATCTAAAAAAAGGGGTGGGTTATTACACAAGTAAGTCTTGTAAGTAAGTACAGTAAGTTTGGCCCTTCTGGTTGGTCGGTCGGTTGGAATCCGGAATTCGAATCCAAATTTGAGATCGATCGAGTGGTTCTTTGTTCTTTGTTTTTCTTTCTTCCTTTTTGCGTTCTGCGGGAAGGGTGGTTTGTGGTGGCGGCGGGAAGTTATGAAGTGGCACTCGGAAGCCGTCAGATTTAAATTACCTACTGCATGCAGTGCACCAGTACGTAAGAGCTGGGGTAGTTGAGCCTCGTGCTGAGACGTCGAAAACTTCCTCTTTTGGGTATAGGGGGGGGGGGTGAGGGAACAACTGCGAGCCCTGGTTTATAGAGTGAAAAAGTGTCGGACTTTGGTAGAGAGGGCAACTCTATCGGTAACGTACTCGTACACGGTACTAGACCCAGGTTCAATTATTCGAGTTCTTATGGTAGGGTGCTCGAGTATGCTGAATCCCGGGGGAAATTTTCTTTGGAAGAAAAGGGGAAGGGGGTCCTGGATTTTTTGCAGCCAGGTTGTACTGGATGTGTAATTTATGGCATGGTATGGCAAAAGGGGGGTTGCCCAGCCGGTTCCTATTGTTTTTTTTAGTACAGTAGCTGGAATTAGTTAGCAATTGGTAATAACGTCCTTTGCTGGTCTCCCAAAACCCAAAACATCATGCAAAACCTCGTATTTTACTGTATTGTTGGCCACCGCTACCACCACTAGTAACCCCGTGCTGCCTACTCAAGGGCATAAATTTAACCAGAGAAGGTTAGAGTGGGTACATGTGGAGTCACAAGGAAATAAGGTGCCACTCATACCCCCGTATCGGGTGGCCATCGGTCAGGCAAAAGCATAGGGAGCAAGGGATGGAGGGAGGGAATAAAAAAAAAAGAAAAAGAAAAATGGAAAAAAATGGGAGAAAAAAATAGAAGCCCCCTGTGAAAAAGTTCGTTATAAATTCTTCATTCCCGCCTTCAAGGGGGAACTTCTCCTCCTCCCCTCTACCCACCCACCAACCGTCACTCGTTCATCGGTCCGCGTGTTCACACATTCGTTCGTTCGTTCAATCGTTCAACTACCACCCACTACCAACCACCTACTTAATCACCTAATCTTTAACAAAAACCAAAGACAAAATGCAACCTCAAACCCTCCTCCTCATCCTCGCCTCTGTCGTCCCTGCAATGGCCGCCCTTGACTGCGGCGGTGGACGTGCCCCGCCAAAGACCACCGTTCCAGGGTGCCCGGGATTTACCGGCCCCTCACCAACGGAGTCGACTGCCACATCCGACTCCACAGCCATCAGCGTGCCGACTTCATCCCCCAGCGCGACGGTCAGCGTGCCTTCCTCCGTATCTACGGGCACCGGTGCTTCTTCTTCCAGTAGTGAAACTGGATCACGGCATGCTTCGTCGACCAAATCTTCGGGTTCCTCGGCGACTACCTCTGCCAAAGTCGGTTCTCACACTGGCGCTGCGAACGCTACCAGCACTGATATTCGGGGCACTGGGACACGTGGGAATGGGACTGCGACGGTTACACCTCTTTCCGGGAACAACAGCACAAGTGGTGGCTCTGGTTCTACTGGTTCTACTGGTTCTGGTTCTGGTTCGGGCTCTGGTTCAGGCTCTGGGTCTGGGTCAGGAAGTGGGAGTGGAAGCGGGAGTGGAAGTGGAAGTGAAGGCTCTAGTTCGTCCGGTTCCCCACCTAGCTCCACCTCGACGAATGGTGCTGGAAAGGTCGTTGGAGGTGTCAGCGCAATGGTGTTGGGTCTTGTCGGGGTCGTTGCATTTGGTATGATCTAGGTATTGGATATCGGTGGAACGGATACTCGAGTAATAACATGTATAGATATTGTTAGTAATGTAATCTGGCTGCGTTTTAAACTAGTATTCGTAATAGTGCCTTTTTTGCTCACATTTTCGTGATATGTGTGACATGGTATCGTGGTTTATGTCTGTAGGGGTTTTCAGCTTGGCTTCGCCATCTCTTATGGACTGTAGCGTACCTTAGGGTACCATAAAAACTCGAATAATAGGACTTCACACTATGACGTCCTGAATCCCCCTCTCTTGGATAGGGGGGGCGAAACCACCGCGAAAATTGACCCCTCAGCCCCAGCTTAAGACAAAAGTACCGGACCTAATAATACCAGCAGAGGAAATTCCAACGTCCTAGCGCGAGGTCCAATTATTCGAGTTCTTCCGGTATACTGGAAAATACGACACAGCAAGAGACAGGAGGCTTGTGGGATCGGTCAGTCCCTCCAATTCTAGTCGGATGGCAGTCGGCGGCAGTCTTCATCCGGGACTGGACGGCGCCAAGACCGTCCGTCTCTACTAGTAGTCGGCGGGCTGTCGGACGGCGCTGGGGTTAATCATTTGCTTTTTCCGGAATATTAGAGAATCACGGACGGGGAGTAGCGCCTCTGTGGTGCGCAGTAGTTGTGCTTTTTATATACAGCCTCCGGTCGAAAAGATCGGGAATTGTGGAAATTAAAAGTCAGAAACACGGTTGCTCGATTGGCTCGAGCACACCGAACCCTCCAATCAAAGCACCAGAGGCCCG
>Ga0307513_10001487_pt1 | contig 33682 bp, 49 predicted proteins | sample 15_EM_MG_FD_202174 | JGI IMG/M metagenome (GOLD analysis project Ga0307513, IMG submission 202174) | Populus trichocarpa ectomycorrhiza microbial communities from riparian zone in the Pacific Northwest, United States - 15_EM | ecosystem: Host-associated > Plants > Roots > Unclassified | place... | reverse complement strand
AGAGTATCGGCCACACAGTTAGTCAATGGGATCATGCTCCTCCGGAATTGAGTTTCGAGAAGCCTCATGGCACTCGGAGAGCCCACGAGAAGCCCACGCCTTCCCACTCATATTCACATTCGTGAACGTTTTTTTTTTTTTCTCGCACACCGGCCACACGTCGGTGAATGTTTGGAAGAAACGTCACGTCACCCGGTATTACGAGTTGGGCAAATGCTAAATTATGGGTCCTAACCTGACATAGTCTTGGGTCCAGCAGACCCTTCCACGGCCTCTGCTTCTGCTTGTTGAGCCCCATCCAGTGGAGTCGTCTCCTGCTGCGCGAGCCACATGTCATGATACAGCCCCCGTTGCGCAAGAAGGCTATCATGGGTTCCTTGTTCTGCTACTTGACCGTCCTTCAGGACAATTATGAGATCTGTCATGCGTCGGTGAGTACGAACAGGTTCTCCGACGAAAGCGAGCTGCGTACCTGCTTGAACAACCGTCCTCAATCTGCCATTCGAGTCCGGTCAGCATGGTAGACGTGCAGACGAATACATTCAACTTGCCGATGTGCGATAAATATGCTAGTCCTCCGCTTATCCAACAAAGTCGAGTTGACATTTCGCATCAAATCGGTCTCCGTCTGGCTATCCAGTGCAGAAGTCTACGCTTAATCAGTCAGCGAGTAAGATCAAGTACGGTTCTATCGAACGTACCGCTTCATCGAAGAACAGGATTGGAGGATCCTTAAGTAGCACCCGAGCAATAGCCAGTCTCTGCTTCTCTCCACCGGAAATCATCAACCCACGCTCTCCCACAGTCGTTTTATATCCTTCGGGGAGTCTCGAGACAGCGTCATGGACTTTGGCTTTCTTCGCTGCCTCAAGGATTTCCTCGTCGGTAGCGTCCAGCCTGCCATACCGCAAATTATGCCACACGTCTGCATGGAAAAGAGGGGTATCTTGTGGGACCACACCGATTTGCTCTCGCAAAGATTTCAGTTGAACCTCAGTGATGTCTTGGTCGTCGATCAACATCTTTCCGGACCATGGCTCATAGAATCGGAAGAGTAGACGGAGGACAGTCGACTTTCCGCAGCCGGAGGGCCCAACGAGGGCGACCTTTGCACCAGCTGGGATCGTAAAGCTGAGTCCGCGCAGTATAGTTCGGTCGGGATGATATCCGAAAGTGACATTGTCAAATGTAATCGTACCTCCTTTGGGGAGGGAGAGAGGCTTGGCTCCGGGGATGTCCTATAGTTATTGATCAATTAGAGACGGACATCGAGGTCCGAGGCCGTACGAAATAACGCACCACCATCGGCTGGTTCTGCGATTGGAGATTAAACAGGACTTCCATATCTAGGAGACTCTGGCGAAGTTCGCGATAGATTGTGCCAAGGAAGTTTAGTGGTAGTGAAAGCTGGAAGACCAACTGGTTGACCATAACCAAGTCTCCAATCGTCATAGTCCCTGATAAATACTCTAAGGTTGTTGTGGACAAGTGAACCTAGGTCTAAATCTCACCCTGCACGACACCTTGAGCTGCGAGGAACATCATGGCTGTCAGCGCCGTGGAGAAGATGACGTTCTGGCCGGAGTTGAGATATGCGAGAGAAGTCGCAATCTTAACTGAAGCCTCCTCATATTTCCTCAAATGTTTGTCATACTGTTCGGCCTCGTACTTCTCGTTGTTAAAGTGCTACCGGCAATTTCTGATTCAGAAACTGGTTTCCATCTAGCTACCGATCACTCACCTTCACAGCTTCATAATTAATGAGCGAATCTACCGCGCTTGTAGCTGCCTTATTATCCGCTTGGTTGGCTTCCCGTCGGAACCTTGTCCTATGCGCGAGAAGTGAGGAACAGTTGGCCCTGTTAAAAAGAGCCGCCATACATACCTCCAAGCAGTAGTGCGAATAGTGAACCAGGAGTATGTCGCCATCGTCGCAAGGGTGATCCAAGCGAAGTCAGCACCGAATTTGTACGTCTTTCAAACGACGTGAGGACGGTATACAAAAAAAGGCAGAATCCGATTCACCAGGATGCCGCATACCATGCTGATTTCGAGAGCGGTAGGAACGATGTGAAAGACGATCGAAGTGAGAAGGAAAGTCACACCCCTGCGGTATTTTTGTGAGTCATTGTCGGACCTTGGAGTAAACCCACCCACTTCGTCCCTCTGTCTATGGCTCGGGTGAGGCCACCGGTTTGCCGAGTAAGATGGAATTTGAGATTGAGATTCAGCAAGTGCTCAAATGTATTTCGGGCAATGTAACGGACTGCCTTCTGCCCGACGTTTGCAAACACAGCATTGCGCAATTCTGAGAATAGAGTCGCTCCGATACGCGTGGCTCCATCTGCGAACCGAGAATGAGTGAGTTCCTTCGCAAGAAAATGGCGCCACCGCTGAACAGGATGGCGAAAGAATGACGTGAAGGTAAGTAAGGAGTACATACAACTTAGTACCAGGGAACCAGCAACCACCCAAACTGTTGAATTCGCATCGAAAGGTACGTTCAAGGTGTCAACTACTTGCTTGAATATAAGAGGGACTTGTACATTAAGGAGCTAGAGTCGAGGTTCATAAGAATCAGCCCGTGACACGTTTGGTCGTTGTACCGGCTAACCTTGCCTCCGACGAGGAGTGAGAGTGCGACAATGAGGCGTGCTTTCACGCTCCAATCATCTCTGGGCCATAGGTGTCGGATAAGGTTCCTCACTATCCTCCAGTCTGCTTTTCGTTGTTCGGCTTGCGTCTTGTGGACTGTGTCACCACCGAGGTCTTGTGGTCCAGTCGTGGCAGGCTTTGGAGTGGGCGATGGAGCCTTTTGTGTATTAGTTTCTTGCTTCCCGCTAGTAACGGACGGAGCTTGAGTAATATCTTGTGAGTTTGCAAGATGCTGGTAAGGACGGAGTTGCAATGGGAGCAGTGTCCTTCGTGACGGCAACGGTATAGATGAGAGGGGAGGACGAAATATTAAAGCAGAGTGTTTATTGCATGGTATTAGATGCCGAAACGCCAGCACCGCGGGCGGCCTCAGCATGGGTTATGAACAAGCTACAAGCGCCTAATTGGGTAAGAGGCAGATAAGATACAGAATATGAAAACTACGACCAAGGCCATTTTCCATCCGCAATCACAACAAATGTCATTCAATCCGATCGACGAGCCATTTACGAAGACCTGCTGTCCCTTCTTTCTCCCAGACACGCCTTGCAGGAACTCGGAACTGGAGAGTGCGTGAGCCGAAAAAGATGTCGTCAATCGTCGAGGCGACTCACCGCATTACCCTCAACTAGAAGAACCTCTAAGGGTAAGAGCCCGACAAGGGGCGGCAGCTATGAGCCAAGCATGAGTCGTATTCGTGGTACGACTACCGAGCAACACTCACTTTGATTAGTTCATTGTCCCGCAGGTCAATCTCCTCCCCTCGCCAGCCTTGAATACCAGATCCAGAGCGCCACGCACCAGCGAGTTCCTCCAAAGTTTCCAGCGAGTCGATCCTGTTCCCTCGCACCCGTAACACCTTCAACCCCTTGCGCTTTGCCCCTTCATCTGGCGTTAAGAGAGGTGCAATCCCGGCCAACGAGGTCAACGCATTATTAGATAGGTCCAATGTCCCAAGAGACGGGAAGAGGTTTCCGATCAATTCTATGACGGGCTCCTTCGTGCTCAGTCCTCCCTCAGACGTGATCTGCACGGAGTTGCCTACGTTACAACCGTCGAGCCGAAGCTCATCGAGATTCGGCAAGTATGAGTGGGCCTTTCCTGTGCTCGGTAGAGCAAACGAGGGGTCCATCCTACGGCCTGTTAGGACCAGTGTGCGTATAGAGTTGAGAAATGGCTGCTCTAAAATGGTCGCCAACGGGAACGTCGGCGACGGGACTAGGAGTTCTGCGGCATTGGTGGGGCGGGGGAGCACCACAGATGAGAAGTTGCGGTTGTGAGCCCGAGGTTGCGATTGTGGGAGAATGAGAGTCGAATGCGGTCCATCGAAGAAACTGGTTAAAAGGGTAGCTGTTCGACCAGGCGAGGTTGGCGTTTGTCCGTGAGCGACAGTGGGGGAGGTAGCTTCAACCTCGGCAGCTGCGGCTAATGCCCTAGCACGGCGTCGGCCACCCTCGGTCATTAGTCCTTGTTCAGCCTCGAGTTCCCAAACTTCCTTGACGGAGGCTGCTTTGGCAGTCACGAGGCTCGTGGCGGGTTTTGCCGCTGTGTTTGTTGGCATAGGAAGAGGGCCAGACACGGGTTCAGGCTCAGGTTCCGGCTCAGGTTCCGGCTGTGGCCAACGCTTCACACGCACACGGCGTTCCGCTTCTATCTCCCAGGTCTCTTTCATAGGTCGTTTCTTGCCAATGACAACTTTCGCTCCTCCATCGAGTAGGTTCTCTGTTGTACCGATCTCGATCTCACGATCTTTGATAGCGGCCGCCACAACTTGTTCTGTGAGCGCAGGGTTCTCGCTCACATCGAGGAGCCGGAGTCTAGGGAAATTTGACTGAGAGGCCGGAGGGAAGGAAATCGGTTCCAGGTTGCATGATGCCATCCACAGCATCTGCAACGATGGTAGAGCGGCCAGGGCGCCAAAGAGGGTCGCAGAGTCCCCCAGATCATTGGATGAAAAGTCGACTTCGACGAGGTTGCGAGGGAGATCACCAGAGTCAACGGACAGTGCCTTGATCTGATTGTGGTTGGCTCTGAGTGTCTTCAACGCTGGAAATGGCTCTGAGGCGCGCTCGAGATTGGGCGAAAAGAGACTGCGACTTCCACGAGATTGTGACGAGGGCACTGGGACTAGCATAAATGGCATGCTAGTGAGTTGGTTGTGGGATATGTTAAGAGACGAGAGGTTTGGAATTGAGGAGAACGCCGTAGGGAGTTCCGTCAACGCGTTCTCCCTGTAAAATGCTTAGTACTTGCCGTCAGAATCAGAGAGGAAGTTCACATACGAGAGGTCCAGGGCCGTTAAGAATACAAGGTTTATGAACGACTGAGGAAGCCGCTGTAGCTTATTACGATGGAACTAAAAACGGGTCAATGAGTGCGTTGTTGCCGGGATCTACAATACTCACGTCGACAACTTTCAGAGAGCCAAATAGCGACAACTCTGGTTGTAATTCGACTATCAGATTGTCTGGCGCTTTGAGGGCCGTCAAATCTGCCTGCTCGTACCAGGCGGTACTACCCTTTGATTTCTTGGCTTTCCCAACTGCTTCGGGCTCCTCGACTTCTGGGGGTGAGCTTAAAAGCGGCTCCGGGGTGACGCTAAGGTGGCTTTCGAAGAGGTAACTAGGTAGTCGAGTCAAATCTCGCGCGGCAAGATTAATCGAGCCTATATTGAATTTTTTTTCGCAGTCAGATATTTCACAGAAATACATGGCACAGAAGGACTGCCTGGACGACTGAAAGCGTACGTACCGGAGAGCCGCGCGCGGTCAATGGTCTCGCGCACACTCAGGCGACCTAATATATCATCTTCTGCCGGAGCGTGCGTTATAGCAAGTTGGTCAATCTCAGGGAGCCCCCTCGGTGAGATGGCTGGTGACACCGAGCGTGCAGATTGCTTTTGCTGTTCGGCGCGCTTGAGGGCGATTTGCTCCTTTAGGGATAGCTTTGGCTTGCTCGGTTCCGGTTCAGGCTCGGGCGTGGGAACCTTGAGGCGTGTCGCTGAAGGCTTCTTCGTTAAGGAGGCCTTCACGGGTGTCAAATTCGCACGAGACGACCGTGCGGGAGAGGGTGCTCCACGTGAAGGACGATTTGGGATGCCACGTCGTGGAGTAGACATGCAAATGCACGTTCGATGACGAAAGCAGAGGAAAATCGAGGTGGTTGAGGTTAACGGTCAAGGTGTTGATTCAACGCAACCTGCTTCCTCGAATGACTGTTTCAGCCTATCCCAACCCATTAGCGCTGGTCCGTTTGGACCACCAACATGCTCAAAAGGACCGAATAGATGTGGTAAGTTCAATAGAGGCTGCCATTTCCGTCCCATCTTGGCGGTCGAAGAACTTAATATGTGGATCATGCCAGCATAGTATGAGCAGAGGTAATTTAGCTTTATTCCACTCTTCTTACAACCATGTAGTTATTTGGTAATCTGACACTTCTTTCATCCTTCCAATTCGACCGGTTCGCGCGCTACGGAGTACTTGAGTTTCTTGAGGGGCCGCGGGTCTTCATTTATGGGGCCATCCAAGTGCTTTCGTTTTCCTTCTCCCAAACCAGGTTGGACCCAATCAATAGGCATTACCTGTTCCTGCGTTTGAGAATCCTCGAGTGCGGTATTCTGCAGAGAAGCTCGCTCATGTGAATGTGTTACGCCAGGATTATGTGTCAGTGCAGGAGAAGAAACGGTGCTTGTCACAGCAGGTGGGTTGGGTGATTGCATTTCGATATCGGGTCTTGGGAAACGATCAGTGAATTCAGTGTGTAATGGATGGGAAGAGTCGTGCTCAGAGCTGGGTTTCTAATCTCCTCGTTAATTCTGGCTAATGAGAAATTCCGACCGCTTACTCTGATATTAGAGCCTCTGTTTGTGTCATCCTGACGGCGGCTGTCAGGACACTCATTCAAAGACTCAAACCGTGTTCGAACCCTCTGCCCCAGGCCAACAAACTTGCGTTCCGTATCTTCGCTAGGATCGAAATACCTTTGCCGTGCCCGTTCGGCCAACATCGAAGTAACCGCACGATACCTTGTCGGTTGCATTTCAACCGGTGAGGTTGAACTCATGCTCATCTCAGTATTGAGGTCGGGGTGTGTTTGGGTTTGGAGATATGAGAGCTCGGGAACCGGGCCACGCAGCCCTTGGGTAGATTCGGCAGAATGAAGGTGGTGGGGTCCACGTCCAGATATGTTACCACCAGCAAAGCTCGGCTGCTGCGGCTGATGCTGCTGAGTAATCGTACTTTGGCCCCAAGTCCCTGTGCCCAAGGAGCTGGGGAAGATTGTTGAAGTGGACCAGGGTGTGCGGCTTGCAGGGAGCCTGGAGCCTAAACCACCCATAAAGGGGTTGAAAGTGCTCGGTGTAGAGAGAGGCTGTCGCAAGGGAGAGAAGGTGGTAGGATTGCTAGTGGTCCCCGTGGAATGTGGAGGTTGGACCGTTGAGTGTCGGGGAGATTGCGTCAACAGATCCACGCTGGTAGTCCTTGGGGAGGGTCTGGCAGTTGTGATCCGGGAGGAAACGGAGGCACTGGATTGTGTAGGGCTAGAGGATGACGGCGCAATCATCCTAGATTCTCGTGGACGACCCAAGAAATGACTCCATTCCACCACTTCACTGGCTTGTGCGGCCAGACCCTGGAAGGCCAGGGGATATTGGGATACGAGGATAATTTTGAAGTGGCGGTTACGTAGCGCCGAGATAGGATAGATAGATAGCTCTGCATTGGTGATCAAGACGATGGTTGATGGCGCAGGATTATCCAGGGCAAAGGTGAATAGATCGGTAATAAGGAGCTTCTCGAAGTTGGAGGCTCGCGTCGCCTGAGGGTATTGCAAGAGTGTCACACCATGTAGTGTCAGTATATCTCGAGTGTGAGTTAGCGGGTTAAGTCCATCGTTTCGTTCGAGGTAAGCTCGGAAGGTCGTGAGGGCTCCGTACGACGTGCACTTGTGGGAAATAGTTGTGACAGTAGTATAAGCTTGCATAGAAGGGGATATGCCGTATGTCTAAACCCATGATACGTCAGCAAACAAAACATGAAGGGAAAGGAAGACTACCTCCACATCCCAGAAAACACCGACCCGCTCAGTGTACCGGATAGGTCTATTATCGGTAGCTTGTTGAGCTGGCATTGGGCGCGGTGGTGGCATGATGAGGCATCGATGGTGGGTCGGCGGCTTCTTTATGTTATGAAAGCCTTGCAGCCTGCCGCTTGCCGTCAGGTAGACCTATCACAGCCCGACTGAGCTGTGGTCGGGTTACATTTTCACCGTATCAGACCGACCGTGGCAATTGCACGTCGGCCTCGTTGTAGCGGCGAGGTGCGACTAGGGATTGATTCAAAACCCACACCATGCGTCAGGGCACCCGGCATTAGTGGTAATCTCGAGCGTTTCAGGCCAGCGTTCGTCATTCGTCCCGCCGCACCAGCAAGCGGGCGGATCACTTTGTCAAATTGACAGTCTCAAACCATCCTCGTAATGAACGGGGACGGGTTGATAACCGGGCTACATTGGGACATGGGGGTTACGCAGGCCTCGAGTTGCACGGCTTCTACCCTTGTACGGCAACCACCAGAAGTGTGCTGGACGATGAACGAACGCCCCGAGCATGTGAGAGAGATTAAGCTCCCAAAGGAATCTGAGTTCCGCTTCGAGTTAGAGGCTGGTGCCCCAATCGCAATCCGCGGGCGTTCCAAGTCCAAAAGCATTATCACACCAGCTTGACCTCCTACCTCCATCGAGTGCTTAGTGGAACCTGATACCCCCCCCGCTTTATATCCAATTTGAGATGCTATTCACTAGGTGTAACGGTCCCGATCAGGTCGTGGCGGGCAACGCAGAGATGTATGGTTCAGAACTGGCTCCTGGGAGGACTTATGTCTTCTCACAAGAATGCAAAGCGGCGATCTATAGTTGGGAAGGCAGTTGTTCTCGCCCTCCTGACTCCACTGATGCTCCTTCAAGCGACTGTAACCGAGTGTGTCTCAGAAGAAACCACTATGACCGCTTACGCCAACCTCCACCTACTTCTCGAACAAATGCGCGTAAGGGCCCATCGCAGCAAGCGAGGCGCTGCTCCCAACCCTGACCGATGAGGCCAGTCATTATAGAGTCGAACCCCCTCGCGTCCTTGTTGTGGGTCCGGAAAGCTCAGGCAAGACAACCGCGTTTCAGCCCCATCCCAACCCATTAGCGCTGGTCCATTTGGACCGCCAACATGCTCAAGAAAGATGTGGTAAGTTCAATAGACACTGCCATTTCCGTCCCATCCTGTCGGTCGAAGAACTTAATATGTGGATCATGCCAGCATAGTGAGCAAAGGTAATCTAGCTTTATTCCACTCTTCCTACAACCATGTGGTTATTTGGTAATCTGACACTTCTTTCATCCTTCCAATTCGACCGGTTCGCGCGCTACGGAGTACTTGAGTTTCTTGAGGGGCCGCGGGTCTTCATTTACGAGACCATCCAGGTGCTTCCGTTTTCCTTTTCCCAAACCAGGTTGGACCCAATCAGCAGGCATTGTCTGTTCTTGCGTTTGAGAATCCTCGAGTGCGGTGTTCTGCAGAGAAGGTCGCTTGTGTGAATGTGTTACCCCAGGGTTATGTACCAGTGCGGGAGAAGAAACGGTGCTTGTCACAGCAGGTAGGCTGGATGAATGCATTTCGGTATCGGGTCTTGGGAAACGATTAGTGAATTCAGTGTGCAATGGATGGGAAGAGTCGTGCTCAGAGCTGGGTTTCTAATCTCCTCGTTAATTCTGGCTAATGAGAAATTCCGACCGCTTACTCTGATGTTAGATCCTCTGTTTGTGTCATCCTGACGGCGGCTGTCAGGACACTCATTCAAAGACACAAACCGTGTTCGAACCCTCTGCCCCAGACCAACAAACTTGCGTTCCGTATCTTCGCTAGGATCGAAATACCTTTGCCGTGCCCGTTTGGCCAACATCGAAGTGACCGCACGATACCTTGTCTTTCCAGTCTTGCGTTGTTGCCCATTCTGCTTGGAGACACCTTGGCGCTGCGACTGGTTGGTAATTGTTTCGAGCAAGCCGATGGCGTCAGTTCGGGTGTGTTCCAGAGCAATAAATCCTAAATGGCAGTATCACTGAAGTGGCCCCCGTCAAGTTCCTCTCCAATTCAAGAATACCTTCTATCTCCAAGCGTTTCCAGAGCTGTCTGGAAACTGCCGGACTGCAACCTGGAGGGCTTTGGTTTCCTCTACACACCCTCCATAATTCGGGACATACCAACGAGTTTCCTAAAGCTCGTTACGTTCTCTGGATCCTCTACCTCGACGATCTTGATGGCGCGACTATGCTCGCTCCTACTATCTGCGACACGGAGAGAGGAGGGGCATCACTCACCGAAACAAGGCAAGATCTTTGTACTTCGCGATCATCTCGAGGATCTTCCTTTCGCTGAATAGACCGATCGCAGGGTCTCCGCGAAGACGACACTCAAAGCACTTGAAGGTTTCCGGAAGCCGCGGATCCTCGTCGGAATGATAACCATGGCACCTATCCCCGTGGTGAGATCCTGGAGGGGAAACACCTAGAGAAAAAAAATGGACCATAGGTGGACCCAACGTTTACAAGAGCCTTCACACAGGCAGATCGAGTAGTCTTCCGCATCAGCGGCAACGTCGCACTCGCAAGAAACGACAGCGGTTTCCATATCGACATCGGGATGTTCTATCCCCTTGCTTACTCCGGCATTCGACTCAGCGATGGGGGACACCGTGCTGGGTGCCTGATCCGGTCCGGGACCCGTCCACTGCGTCTCGAAGGCTACCTAAGCGTTAGGCAAAAGGCAATTACTTATAATAAGGGGACCGCCTTACCCAGGACCTGAGATAGCTCTTGTGGCGGACCTTCCGAAAGGGCGAGCTTTTGCATGCCAAAGTCCTCTTCGATTCCGGAAAGCGGCGACGACTCAACCGAGGAGGGCACGAGTGCCATTGTTCCGGGTATAAGAGGTGTCGAGGTGGAGGACTGGACATCGTCGATGAGTTGAGTTCCTTCGGTTGCTTGTGTCGTGGCCACAGAAGGAGCCTGTGAAGCCGCCGCAGGTATTAGTGAAAAGGAAGGGCTGAAGGATAGCCTCATTCTCACTAGGGGAACGTCGTCCGGTACGACGTTCGGACGACCCTCGTATTGCCTACCAAGAGGTGCGAATGTACCATCCGGCTGGCGCTCTCCAAGAAGGGTTGAATGCAGTGAGTCCTCATGTGAGGGGCCATTCGTACCCTCCTGAATAGAGTTCTCGGCGGCCCAAGCAACCTTCCTCTGTAGTCCGTCCTGCCTTTGGATTTCATGTTGTTCGTCGAGTGCGGCGAGGTCGTCTTTGCGAATATTGTTAGGGCTGCCTCCATGGGAGATTCCTTGAACAACGCCGTCGTCCAACTCTGGGTTGGGAAGATAGCTCGCAATGGTTTCGACTTGAACCACGACGCTACGGCGGCGAATCAGTCCTATCAGCCATATTCGTGCAGTCGGAGAGAGCCACCAACCCGAGATGGCGAGTATCCACAGAGCCAATAGATATACGTTCAGGCGGTTCGTTTACGTCGTGGGTGGTGAATACGAGGCAGTCAGATTCTCCACTGCGTGTCTGAGGAGCTGGGATGAACATGGGCGGTTCATAATCGTCCGGACAGCTCTCATTATATGCCAACTTGAATGTCACGAGCTTGCGTTCTGTGAGACAGTTCAACACAGCCGTCATCCGTAGGAGGTTACAGACATACTTGGGAGCGTCTCCAACTGCTGAGTAATAGCTATGAGGTTCTTTACAACGTTCTGCGAGACAGATAAGCGACGTTGAAGAGGGATTTAGACCACAAGAAAGAAGTTACCCGGACGCTAAGCTTCACTTCACTGAGCCTCGGTGCACGGTTGGCAATAGCCGCATTAGCAAAAGGATCCTTTGAATTCTCTTTCAGACGTTGGTGATGATCCGTTATGGAAAGCGTAGGAATGCAGACGGACGAATCGGCGAGCGTGTGGTAATGAAACGAAAACGTGTACGCCTCGACGATATTATTCGGGTCCTCCTTGTCCTAAGGGGAGCAGTCAAAACGGGCGCCAAGAGAGGGTAGACGCATACCAAGTACAACGCAAGAATGAAATTCTTCAGGTACTGCCTCTCCAGCGCATGGAAGACACCCATCTCCAGATAGTCGAGGAGGAGATCGCCCTCGGACGAGAACCCACGACGGACGGCCATGATCTTGAAATTCGAGACGCGACCGGGATCGGCGGCCTGCGACTGCGAGCAACCCGAACCCGAACCCGAACCCAGGGCCGGCGGCGCACTCTCGGAATCGCCGCCACCACCCACAACAAGACGAGCTAAACGGAAGCCGGGTCGCGGTCGCGGGTCAAAAGGACGTTTACAGAACCTGTATTGTGGGCGTAAAAAAATAACATAAAAATACGTACCGTTACAGAAGTTGTCCTCGGGCAACAGGTTCCTGGGGAGGGGAACGGACGGGAGGCCAATTCAGAGAGGTGAGGTATTGGTAAACGGTAACTGGCAACTAGTAATTGGTAACCGCACCTCAGGTACATAATGCAGCCGAAGCTGGCAGAGAGAACGGTCTGTATGGCGATGAGCGATTGAGCGCGTGTCATCTGCGCCTGTTTCGGGAACAACAAAAAAAGACGCGTCAAACATGGCGACTTACGTGCCGTCCAATGCGCTCAACACACCTGTTCAACGTCTTCGAGCTGCGCTTGCATCGTTCGTTCTCCCGGTGGCAGTTCGCGGTGGAGTTCAAGATTAAAATTTGGCCCATTTGTTGATCTGCCTTATGAATATTTAATGTGAATCAGCACCCTCTAAGAGGACCGATCCCGACGAACAGCATAATACCATAACGGTAGAAAAGCCTTTAAGGGACAAGGAATACTTTATATTGACACCTTGATTTCATTACTGTCCACGCGTCGCCCCCTTGCTACTGAGTTGAGTTGACATACTCTCTCGGAGTTTCATACGAAAACTGCAAGCGCCCACGTCTCGTGAAGCAAATCCACACGGGATGGAGATAACGTTCAGGCCCACTTGGGTCATTCGGCGGCAATAGACCCTCACCCTACAGGGGTCGGGAACTCATTAATGTCAACTACTTAGTTCTCAGGCACATTAGAGCCCAAAATTACAGGAGATTGACGAGCAGAAGACACATCAGAAAGCAGTGTATGAGTTAGTAGCACACCAAGAAAGCAGCAAAATGAGATCGTATGAGACATGTACACAAACCGCTAACCAAATCAACAAAAGGAGACATTGCTCCGTTAGTTATATACCAGTGTCCGCATGCGTCTGGCCCCCCCTAGGGGTTGTCCACCTGGGCTGTTCAGGGTCATACTGTTCTGAAGGGTCGGTGTGCTCTTCGGTTTGCGTCTTCACGTTGACGATCATCGAGGGTGACGGCAGTGCAGCCCTATCGTTTGAACGGAACATAGCCACGACTTTCGAGACGAATGCCCCCGACCCTGGTCCCTTTTCTTGTGCCTCCAAATCGCTGTCAGGTGATCCCTTGCGTGTTGGCACGGCCGATGTGGGGCGGTTCCGGGTGTCACTCGGCGACCGAGCCTTCTTTGGCCCCTGTACAGGACCCTCGGTCCTGACGTGAACCTCGGTGGATTCACCTTCTGACGTCGAATATCGTGGCATTTCGGAGTCACGGACGGTGGCGGCAATCTCAAGATAGCGTTTTTCCGAATTTGGTTGTGAGTTTTTCCCTGCTGAACGGCTGATTATTAGCTTTGAAGCCATGAAAAATAGGGATTCTGAACGTACGGAGTGTATCTGCCCTGCCAATATGAGAGGCGCGACGGTCCTGTCTCGATTCATCCACACCTCGGTTTGCCCTGGACCCTGGATTCCTCATGAGGAAGCCGGGTGTGGGTTGTACCGGGTTGGTCACGTCATGCTTGTCGGTCATCTCGTATTCCGAAATATCTGACACGTTCGTTCGTGCCGCGGGGGGAAAGAGGATTGTTCGTTGTGGGGTGATGCCCGAGGGGACGTCATTGGTAAGCAGACCCTTACTCCGAACGACGTAGGAGACGTCGGGTGCATTCTCCGGTGGGTTACCCGACTTGGGCGTTCGATAGGTGGGGGTACCCGACTGTCGCTTGGAAAGCGGGGTAGCAGCATGGTCGGCAGAAGCGGCTTCATCCATGGAATTGGTGACAAAGAACAACGCGAGTGCGTTGACGGTCACATCGGTGCCGCAGGAGCCGAGACAGACCCAACCCAACTGTTGGCCGTGCATGACTGTAAGGACGACTATGTTTACGGCGGATGTGATAAGAGCAACAGCTGCAGCGACGAGAGTACGCCTGGCAAGGCGTCGGAGGCGGGGGGTGAGCCTGTAGGAAGAACGGTAGAGGGGGTGCAAAAATAGGCTGGAAAGTAGATGGTCGGAGATAAGCGAAGAGTACTGTGGAAAGAAAAGTGACGCACCAGGTGAATAGAACATTAAGAATAAGGTCGTAAATTAGGAGGGCTAAAGAACTGTGTGATAGGAATTTGAGCACCGGGGGGGTGTGCAGAAGAGGGAGTAGGACGCACGAAGGAGTGACCAAACCGATAACACAGGCGTTGTCTGAGCCATCCATGGTGGCATTTGTGTAGGGGAAGTAATGGAAGGTGCCATCTCGGAGGAAAGAAACTCTCCCCCATATCATGAGTACGAATATGACTAGGTATCCGGTAAGGAATACGAGACAAATTCGGTAGGCAGTTGAGCGCAGGCGAGGGACCCCAGGATTGACAGCGTGTACACGCTCGGCTGAAGGGATCGGGTTCGTTAGGTTAAAGTGCGGATAAGAGCAGACTCTGAAACGGACCGAGGAAAGTATAGACGAGTACTTTACTCGACGCGTAAAAGATGATGCAGAGGAAAATCGCGCCTTCACAGATTGCAGGATTGAGTGAGAGGCCAACACCAGATATCATCAGAGCCGAGGCGAAAATGAAGATCCAGCTATCGATAAAGGTAGCGATGAGGATCCATCGACTTGCGGGAGCTAGGGAATTGGGGGGGGGGCGTGGCTAGGAGATCAATAGAGGGCGTGCAACTGGCAACTGGCAACTAACCATCGAGTCTGAAGCCGGTTATCCTCCTTGCGGTACAGAACGAGAGCACGGAAACGCCTGGCAACTGTTGGAGAAATGGGGGATGCCGAGGGTTGTGGAAGTGAGCGTACCGACAAGGCCAACGAGGATGGAGAGAGTGCGAAATGCCTCCGGGGAGGGGTTGGGAAAGATGAGCGGTTCGGCAGCGGATACGAAAGGGAGGAAGAAGGAGAGTAGGGCGAGGACGAACGCTAAGGTGGGTGGCGAAGGGGCCATCGATGACGGCGATGACGACGACGACGACGACGGAGGGGGCGGTGAGAGGAGGGTGATGAGAGCGGCCAGGTAGGTCGAGTTTTTGGACTTTGGCTGGAGAAAATTAACAAGCAAGCGCCGACACCGGCGGTTCGGTTCGTCGTCGGTCGATTGACACGATTGACAGCCCATTCACCCCGCCGGCTTGTTCGCACCCGCACCCCCTCGATCGATCATTCGACCTGCCATTGACCTGCCACCTGCCACATCAGTATCACGCGTGCGAACTCCGGGACCTCCGGTATCCCGCACAATAAGCAATAAGCAATAAGCAATAAGTAACAAACTCGCATTAATAATCAATTCTATCTAATTTGTTTTTCAAATGCCCCTCTCTCCACCTCTCCACCTCACCCCCTCAACCCTCACCATGCTCCACTTCCACCAAATGCAACCCTCAAGTCTCGCAGTATCACCCCTCGATTCGACCCTATCTGTCGTGTCATTTCCGCCTGCCGCCCCAGAGGCAGCATTTCGAACATCTGCAGCACAGGCCCATCCAGGATCCCCTTGAGCAACGGCCGTGCAACAGAGTCGTTCCGTACCGTCCTACAACAACGAACAAAATCGGTCAGCAACAACCCCCGCCAAGCCGCCTCGCTTCGTACCGGAATGCCTTGGGGTTCAGCCCCGCGACTTGTTGCACATTCCGCGACAATTGTCCCTGCAACAGCTGCAAACGCTTGTAGATCTCGTCCTCGATTGGAATTATCTCACACAGTGAACCATCTGCACCAGCTGTAAAACACATTAGCCCCTTGATATCCAGCTTCCGGAACGGGACCTACCCAAGACGATTTGTGACGCCGGAGCAGCCATGGCATCTCCTTTACGCCTTCGAGCAATCGTTGTGATGCTTTGTGGCTGTGTGTGACAGTGGAACTCGCACAAGGTCAGCAATCGAGTCCCATCCTCGGTCTCCAGATCTGTTCAAGACAATCAGCACCTCGGTGGTGGTTAAGAAGCAAGGCACCACCGCACGTGAAGGATCGTAGCTATGAAGCCGGACTACCCCCTCTAAATCGGCTGAAAGGAAGAGCAGCTCATTCTCGGCGAAAAAAAACTCCGCACTGAATAGCCGCAGGGGCGCCATATCCTTGGACAGCACGATGAGCTTAAATGGATCTTCCTGATAAAACATATGATTTAATGAGTGGAGTGGTCTCCAAAAGTAATTCCCGCAACGAACCTGAAATGCAACAAACCAAACGCTCCTCACAGCATCGCTAACGAGGAGGAGATTCTTGAGACACCGAAGCGCGGTCACATAAACTCCCACGTCCATGAATGCCACACCAACAAGACGCTCGTCCAGATCAAAGGCACGTACGAAAACCTGGAAAGCGATCAATACAACCTCGGTAAGCGCATGGGATTCTTTCACACCTTCTGCCCCATAGAAGATACCAGATAGCCGTTCATACCACAGAGAGCTGTCACCGGGCCCTTGGCGTCCTCCCTGCAATGCAACCTAAGTTTGTGCCGGCGATGGCCGTGAGCAGCTACGTCGGCCACCACCTCGACCACCTCGAAGATGTACGTCTGTGTTTCCGGCCATTTTTAGCATTCGTGTGGACCCCGCTCCCCCCCAACTCCGTCCACAAAATAAAAATAAAAATAAACTTACGGCGCCGCGAACTGCCAAGTCTTCCCCTCGATGGACGCTCGTCGCCACAGCGATAAAGTCCTTATTCCCGGCTTCTGTACTCAGCGTTTCCAGATTCACGCTCTGTACGACGTTGATCACTTCGTTGGTCGCAAACTCGTAACTGCCAAAGTAGATATATCAATCCAACCCTCACGCGCATATCGGGCTGTTGCAAAAAGCAAAACGCGAGAGACACCCACCCATCGATGGTACGCCAAGTCGTAGGTTCGATGAGTTCGAGAGAGCACGATGGGAGTGTTGGGTACCCCACATTAAGAGCTGGGACGCATCGAGTCAATAACTGCTTCGTGTTGAAACAAGGTCCAGGTCACACACCGTCAGGTTCCCAAACGATGTCGCTCTCGTCATCATAGAGCGCAAAGTCTCGCGGCAGAAACGATCCTGCCACTAAGAGCTGCGTGCTGGGGTCGAACGCAACGTTGATATACGTCCTTCCCTTTCGCACCCGACGACTAGGTAACGGTGTGTGTAGGTCAACGTTGGGTAGCAATTCCACGAGGCAAGGACCCTGCATACGTCGATAATGATTATGAGCTCTGTTCTTCCAATGCCAAAATGGATTGGGCTATACTTACCTCCTCAGTGTACATCAAGAAATCATTTGGCCCCTCGACCGTCGGACAGCTGGTAAACGCGTGCACAGAGCTATACAAGGACGGAATAGCCGTCAAATCACTTTGGTTCGCTTTGGTAAACCAGGATGGGCGGTCGCCAGTAAGGAACACTCCCTGGAATCCGGGCGTATCATCACGAGCGGTGGAGAAGGGAATCAGATGCCGGCGAGCGATCTTGCGGTCTGCGGCAGGTGCCTGGGGGATAGCCGGTTGATCCTCCTCTTGGCCTTGTACATCAAGGGATCGTGCAGATACTTTGATGAATTGGATTTGGAGTGGGAATTCACGCAGGTTCACTGCAGACGCGCCCGGGACAGCTCGATAAACGGCAAGGATTCCTGTCTTGAACAAAAGCTGTGGGTGGTGTCAATAATGGCCGATAATAGACTTGGAAGGAAACGGACGAAGAGATACGGATGGACGGTTTCTTCACCAACACAGGCAATAATCGCTTCATCTACCACTCCATCCGATGGAACCTGTGTGTCATCATCCAACACGCACGTCGCGGGCTTCGGCACCGAGTCAAAAACCGATGGCTGGAGCCCCTCAATATTGTTCGCCGCGAACGCCAGCGACAATTTTGGGAGCGTCCATATCTATATTTCAATTGCATGAGAATTCTCTCAACTCAAGGGAAAAAAAAAAGGCGAAATGTACCTCGAAGGCCCCCGAAGGTCGGGTGAGTACTAGCCACTGCGACACGACAGGTTTTTCATTTTCAGGTTTGGCCTCACGCTCAGAGGTTGCACCTCCGTCCCATTCGACGGGCGTCTCGGGCGGCTGATCGGCCGGTTGGGCCGACTGTAGGAGGCCTGAGTGATCGGAATAAAAGGAGGCCGAAGCATAGCGCGATCGCTGGGCGACGAGATCAGTTAAATTGAGGTTCCAAGATGCTCCACCCAGACCCTTACCCTATCGCCAAGCATACTCATGTCCTTCCTTCTAAGCTTCGATTTTGACGGTTCCCCTATGAACAGACCCATCGTCTCATCCTCACGGAGAATGACAATGAACGGGTCACAAATGGAGGCGTAACGAATCCTCGGCCTTGTCATATTCCCGTCCATGTCCTTGATAACCTGCTTCTCTGTGCCATCTATGAACAGCCGTTAGCATACGCTTTTGGGAGTCATAATAAAGACGAACCGCGACTTAGCAGTCGAATAGAATTGGTGGTAACTTGCACGATGTGAGTATTCGAGAACAAGGGACCCGCGGCGATCGTGACAATTGGAAAACGAGCATTTATTGTAACATCGTTATTCCCGCCTTTGGTCGCCAGCTGATGTTGTCGTCAATTGCGAGCGAATCAATGAACACTGGATTGTTACCCTCGAAACCCCAGGGGCCGGTGTGGCATCTGTACTGAAGATAATCGTGTCCGAAGAAGACAAGTTCCTCGAAGATCGACTGCTGCTCTTGCCCTCGGTTTTGATATTCATTGACCATAGGCCTTTGGCTCCTGCAACGGCATGAAGTTTCTTCTTGAAACGTGTAGGAACCTCTTTCTGTGAAGTGGGTCAATGACCGGACCGATTTCGTCACGAGGAGGATGGGGACCTGAAACAACGTAAATCCGCCCAATATATCTGTCCCCGTACTGGCGCAGAGTTCTGGAACTGTTCGATCCTGCTACCCAGGTCAGGGAGCAATTCATAGTACTTTACGTTACCACTCACCCCGATCCGCGCAATCCCAAATGTGATGTCCAAAATTTGCCCTGGATCTTGCAAGGCGTCAATAGGGATTAATTGATTTGCTTGGCTATGGGTTAATATGCGCTCGGGGTCGTCGAATTTGACATTAAGTTCCGCGCCATATAGATCTGGCTACACGTGAGACCTGCATCTAAGCCAGCCAAGGAAAGGGAGGTACCGTTGTCAACATCCATCGTTTCGTCACCGTCACCAAAAGCAAGCGCGCTTGCATTGGCAGGGGACACCCCTAATCGCTTGAACAAGACCGAGGTACTGTCACCACCCACAAATACGTGATCGCTTGCAACAGCAATTACAGTTGGAGCCGCAAGCTGCCCAATGGCGGGGCCCAGAGAGAAGCCAGAGACCACCCGGCCTTCGTGGATTATTGTGAGAATATGGAGAGCACCATGCGGCAACGCGATCAGGGCCGATTCACTGTCCAACCAGGCTAATTGTGCACCCTCGAGAGCAATGGAAAGATTATTCTCCTCCGGATATGAGACCGCCTCAGTGGCTCGAGACGCCCAGCCATTCAGAGCTATCGCAGCAATCTTAGCGGACTGGTCCACGTGTAATACAGCGTTCGGGGTCCGAATAACAACCCCACCAATGGACGTCGCACATGCCGAAATAGAGAGGCAATCGAAAGGGAGGTTCGCAACCGTAGTGATGATCTGATGAGCTCGTGTAACGAGATCCAGAGTGACAATAAAGAGGAATACATTATCCTTGAGCTCCTTAAGGCGCCTGTTAATGTCAATTAAGAATTGTCAGGAAATTCGAGACCTCCCTGCCTACCCGGTCCACGTCTGTTTGGGTTGTGAAAGTATGGCAAGCGTAGAATTGTTGAATCCTGGTAGGAAGACGAGGTCGATTATGTTGCGCAAACGATCGTCGATCTCAACGAAGTCGACGATGAAGCTGGGAAGATATGGCACAGAGCTGGACGAAAGTCAGTTTGGGGCTCAGAAGGAGGAAACCGTGGTTACCGAGCGGCTGGTGCAGTTGAAGCAAGGTCGGGTAGCTCTAGTTCTGTCTGTGCTTGGGACCATGGCAATATGGCCATGACATCGCGCGGAAGGGAGAGTGCTGCACAGCGATGCTGGGGATCTGCTAAGAGCTTGGACTTAAATGTCCTAAATCCTGAGTTCACGACTTGGGGTGTTCGTTCATACGTGTGTATTGAGACGGTGGAGAGGTCGTATAATACATCAGACCACTCCATGAGAGCAACCTGCGAGACATTAATCCTGAGACACGCCTATATAATAGAAGTGTACCTTGGCGTCTCTAAAGGAGATCAAGAGACGGTCTATGCGTTCGCCCTCTGCTGGCACCATGCGAACCCTTTGCAAGCCACTCACAACGCCATGTAGACGGTGTTCTCGGAGAAGATGCAACTTGGAAAATACCTCAGCTGGTTCATCGACGGCCTCCTGGCATAGAGAGTCAGATGGGATGCGATTCGCTGACTGGACCAACTTTTACTGGGGAGATTTTACTCTGTCCATTACTCTCGCTGCTCGTATTTTCGGATTGAGATTGCCGTCGAGAACCCCTCTTTGTCGACTCAGAGCGCGTTGCTTCGCGCAACTCGAAGATGCGAAGACGATTGCCGCGGGCCACGACAAGGTGCTGTCCAGCTTCTGTGTGACGAATTGAGGACGCGCCTATTAGTCGAAGCCATACTACATAATCAACGCCGCTGGGAGGCAGCAACTCGTTGAACAGCCCGTACATGGTCGCGGTTCAAGCTCAACACAAACATCGATTAAGCTCAACCACCACCTTGTTCGCCTATCGTCGCAAACCTCCTTCAGCACAATGGCAAGCTGCGAGAGTCAAGAAAATATGCCACGTCGTCAACGGCCAGCTAAAATTTGCATCAAATGCAAGAGCCCATCACCAAACCTAGTCATTCGCAATGTCATGTACTGTAGGTCAGCCACTTGTTCCTTTGACCCCGATCGATCTAATACATGCTCTATCAGAACGTGCTCGTTAGCTTTGATTGAGCAACGCTTCAAACGCGCCATTGATTCTTCCCTCCCTCAGAAAAGGGAGGACGACCCACCATGCTTGGCAATCGCCTACTCAGGTGGACTGGGATCAGCGGTGTTGCTGGACCTCGCTTCGCGCCTATTGGCGCCAAATGGCAAGGACAATAGCCCAAGAAGGCGCTGGAAGGAAATCCACGTCCTCCATATTGAAAAGGAGGAGACGAATTGTAGCTCTACCGCACAATGGGAAAATATTATTGGTCGATACCCCGAATTCAAGTTCAAAGCCGTTGGACTTGCGGATGATTTCCAAACTATTTTTCGCCCAGCTGCCTCCCAACCTAGCTTTGGCTTAGTTGGCGCAAAATCTTCTTCCCCCACTTTTGAGCAATATTTACGGGGACTACCCACCGAGTCTGCACGCGTCGCGACCATTCGTACTCTCACGCGACTGGCAGTGGAACATCATGCGCGAGTCTTGGGCGCATCTCATCTCTTATTGGGGACATCTCTTTCGAGCCTTTCATCGGCGATGATTTCGCGAATCTGTCAAGGTGGAGGCTTCACCCTTGCCTCAGAGCGAGGAAGGCACACCGACGACCTACATGTGGTAGTACCGCTCCAGGATGTAATGTCCAAGGAGTGCGCTGCCTGGCTCAAATGGAATGACCTGCAGACCACGGGTGGCACAGTTCCGAGGCCTCTCGCTAGCATTGAAAGCCTCACGAGAGGTAAGATGTTCTGCTGGAGCGTCTCCCCGCGTTAAAGCTGCATTTACCTAGAATTTATGACCGGACTTGAACGCGATTACCCTTCCACGGTCTCGACAGTGAGCAAGACGCTAGCGAAGACCGTACCCAAAGGCGCATCTAGCGGCGAATGTCAATTATGTCAACGGTGCACAAAGTTTCTATTCCGTGGCACCAGTATTGACTGTTATACAGACCTATACAGAAGGATGCGAATAGTTGGATCAACCAGATTGCCATTACCGCGCCACGACGGGGCGGAGCTCCCTCACCGCCGTATGATGGGCTTTGTTACGAGTGCCACTCCACACAAAATAGTACCAATCGAGGCGGGCGAGATTCATTGCGACCCTCTGGCTAACTCATCCGCGGTTGAAGCGTAATGTAAAGTTACATGGGAAACTATGACAAAATAATGCCGATTAGGAGCACTAGTTACGTAGTTGAGCAAAGAGAGCGTTCAGCGTCCTGAAAGGAACCGGTTTCACAAAACTGCGAAGGACGTCAACGATATGGGGTTGCTTGACAATCGTAATACTCACTAATCGTCGACGCCAGCTTCAAATGCCCTCCTTTTGTCATCCACTGTACTCCTTCCTGTCAAAGCTACGATCTTCACCCGGGAAGGCTGATCGGGATTGGCTGCATTGCGGCTTGCCTCGATGTCTCGTATCTGTTTTGTGGCTCCAACACCTACGTGGGATCAGTTTAAATCCTTGTAATTGGTCGAAGGGACATACCATCGAGTCGCGGCATGCTGACATCCATAAAGAGAATACTATCAACAATCGTGAGTGAAAGAATTATCTGCTAAGTCTGTAATAAACTTACTCGAAATAATTTGGCGGGTGCTGTTCAAAAAATTCGACTGCCTCCAAACCATCAGATGCCTCTCTGTACGCAATGTCGTTCGATTCCAACCATCTAACTCTGTGTAGCAGTATCAGCAACAGATCGTTCTTAGAGGTGAAAAGAATTTACAGCATACGCCGAAGCATTGCGTTGTCTTCGACGCACAAGACTCGGAACCTGGAAGGCTCTTCATCCTGTAGTTCTGGTTTGGTTACAGGGCCACCTATATTATCAGGTATATCCCAGAGGGGTGCTCCTAGGTCACAAGGCCCATCCCCCAGGAGTTGAGCTTGGGCATGCTTTTGCGCAGCACGCACAAGGGCGCAATGCAGGCGTACGGGCCCCAAAGGTTTAAACATAATTTCACAGACACCTCCACTATTCCCATACTTGGCGATGTTCAATTTGCAGACATCAAGGTCCCGCCGGTTGGACATGAGCAAGACGATAGGTTGCCGTATCTGTCGACGTTGGACCCGGGACCGGAATAGGGCTAAGCTCTCATCGATAATAATAAGGTCAGCGTCAGACTCCTCCGGTTTGAGCACTCGAATGCCCCACCACTCGGCGAGGTATCGAGTGGTGACCGCTTGGAGGAGAGTTGATCCGCGATGGCTCTCGTCGCAGCCATAAAACACTGCGCTTTTGAAAGGAATAGGAGGAAAGATCAGTTTAGGATCTTTGATGATCGGCTCCGCGGGAAAACCCAGCGAAACTGTGGTCCCATCGCCTTCGTCTGAGGATATTCGAAGGTCGCCCGACATTCGATCTGAAATGGCTTTAACGATTGCAAGGCCGAGTCCCGTACCATTTCGTAGAGGGTCCTCTTGTGAGAAAGGCCGGAAGAGACCATTCTACGAGTCCTTTAGCGGGAAGGGCTGTCGTTCCATGGCAACGCTTACCCGTATAAACTCTGCGCTCATACCCTAGGTACTTGGTCAGGTATAGTATGGCAAACTGGGATTGACGGTTATACCTTCCCAGTGTCGACAACGGTCAGGGAGCATAGACCATCACCTGTCCTTCGTACAGATAGGTGTATATATCCGTGCTTCGTTGGTAGCGTCAATGACATACAGCAAGCGGGCGAAAGGTAACGTACTTCCGTAAACTTGATTGTGTTGCTGAGCACATTGAGTAATATCCTCCTGAGCCCGTTCTTCTGGCAGCGAAAATCCCAACCATCGGCTTGATACCCAACGTCAATGACTAACTCGACCTTCGTCGACGCCCCTGCGTCCTCCTGAGCGAGGGGCAGGTCGTCTGCACCAAGGTCAATGGTGGCTTCATAGATCGCCTTCGCACCCATCCAACCGCACTCGGCTGCTTCTTCTACGAGCTGAAGCAAGTCGACTGGGGAAGTTGCTATCGCATCTACTGCCGCGCCGGAGAGCTTCTGGAACTCGAGAACATGGTTCACTGTCTCCGCGAGCGATTGTCCGCATGACCTAATTGAATGCAGATAGGCAGATTGCATTGAATCAAGGCTCCCGTTATCAAGCAGCTCTGCCGCAGCGAGTATTCCGTGTAAAGGTGTCCGCTACAGAGGCAGTCAGGAAATCGGATATGGAAAGATGGCTTCACCCACTAATTCGTGACTGATACTGAAAGGGAGCGCATGGGTTCAGGATGCGATTTAACATGTCGTCGCAAGGACTTACTTTGAGATAAATAAGGTCTTGGCCCGATCCGCAATCTGCATTTTGCGCTTAAGAACCGCGGAGAGTAAAATAACCCCGATTGCGCGAAGATAAATAAGGTCTAGACAAGAATATCAGTAAACCCCTGCAACCACGTCAACCCATACATACCGAACCTTTCGAGGAAGCGCTTCGGTTGCTGTGTATATACGCAAAGGAGTGCAAACGGAAGCTGGCCAGTACCGTGATACACGGGTACAAGCGCATATTGAGTCCGTTGTGGTAGGACATGCCGCATGAAGGGTAGAGGGAACCGGTCGTGATAAATATGTCCATCTGGAAATTTCTTGAAAAAGTCGTCGATGTTGTCGTAGTCGCCCTCTGAAAGGCTGGCCTGTGGGCGTGCGTCCTGTCGACCCAAATTTTCTGAATGGTACACTGTCGCGGTCATCGAATCTTTGCGATGTGTCTTCTCAGCCGTATGAAAGGAGGAGATATCCACTACGAGAGCTCCATCGACGCTGAGAGTCCGTTTTGCGAGCGACACAGCCTTGTCATAGACCCGATCCATACTGTTGCCTTCCAGATCGATACCTGGCTTTTCGCCTGGGTCCATGTCCAGGCACTCTCGAGTGAACTGCTCCAGTGATTCCTGCCACGTTTGTCAGGAACCGCTCTCCGAAGGAACGGTCGAAACTGGCCTGCATCCTATCCTTCACCTTGAGGCGCATTTTGTCGCGAAATAGCTCTAGCTCACGCATCACGATAGCCTAGTCATAATTGAGCATCGCACAGCATAAGTGAGGAGCTCATACAGCAAACTCTTTCAACTGGTGCTTTTCCCGTGAGCTGAAGTCTATTCGTGGCTGATCGTCAATGATACACAATCTGATTAGCGAGTCAGCTAAGGAGAGTTTCGCAAACCCATAGTGTACCTACGAGCCAATGTTAAAGCCAGAGTTCGTCCGCAACGGAGCGCCAGCGTAGAATCGTATATGAGGTGGTGCTGTTACAAGTGGCTGCTTCTGTCAGTGAAGGAGTAAGCTCCGAGGAGGCTAATACGTACATTATTGCGGAATCTCCAGTCCTGGTGGGTATCAAAAACAACTAGGGGTTCGGAATTTGGTTGAAGGATAGTGTGGGCACAAAAGCTCAAACGACCTGTTGGTAATTCTTACGAGCGATAATTGTCAAGGGGTTGAAAAGACATACGGTCGGTACGATCTAGCCCAAGCCCGGCTGCTCGCGCGAATTCAGAACGGCAAACTACAGGAGCAAAGAAACACTTGCACTCAGCCTTGAACCACCTATAGAGTAACCAAGTCAGGTCAGGCCATGTTATGACTGAAGAGAGCAGCACTCACTGTTCATCATCGTCAACGAGTGCAATGATCGCGATCTTCGTTCCAAAGACCATCTTAGTCAATTGGACGAGGCGGTCAAAATTAGGATCTCTGGTAGAATGTAGAACGTTGAAGCGATAGAGTGCTCGTCTCCGGTCGAGTTCGTCTAGCGGAACGCATAAAAGGGTATGTCTCAGGCTCGGGAGGAGACATACGGGGAGCGAACGGGGCGGCGAGGTATCCCAAAGACTCAAAGTTGTCACCCTGAGGTATTACTGATTGGGTGAAAACGGACGGCAATGAGCACGTCATTACGCTGTCATCAAGCTGCGAGGAAGTGAGATCGCCGAAGGTCAGTGGGGCGTGGTGAATAGTCTCTGAGGACTCCTCTGTGGAAAGTCCTGGGGATTGGGTTGCGGCGGATGGATTTGAGAGAAGAGGAAGGCTACTCCTGGCCCCTGGTGCACGCGAGCTCCGTTTTGGCACGACGGGGACTTTTTGGGGATCCCAGGCACCTCGAGAATAGAAGTGAAGAAATTCTGACCACGTCACTGCGTCACCGTCTGTAGATTTCGTCAACATAGGCCGGAAACTGGATAACGCCTTGGGTGTACCACGCCGCGGAGTGTCCTGTCTGGGCAATGGTACTGCGGGGAACGGTGGAGAGCGGTCGGTACCGCTGTGACCACCGAGGATACGCTCCATGAAGTAGACTGGGACGAAGGAAGGGAACGGATGGTGGAGCACAGGTACCCCACCTGTCGCATCGGAGCGCTCGTTGGTCGCCTCGTCGACGGTTTCCTGGGCTCTAGGAAATGCATATCGGGTGCGATGATCAGGCTCGTCTGCTTCAAAAAGGCGTTTGCGTGGAACGTGGGTACGGTTGTGTAACCTAGAACAATAATTAATAAAAAATAAATATATTTCATGAATTTCTTTATCTACGCGCAGCAGCTGTGCGTAGATCCAGCCACATCGAACAGAAACCTTGCTACTAAACATGTAGAAGCACAAACAAGAAAAGCGTGACTAAAAGCGATCGATATCACATGTCCAACCCGGCCGCTTTCTCACCACGAGAGCCGGAGCCAGCCAGCACTTGAACTCTACTCCCACCAATGACTCTCAGCTTCGCAAACCTCACCGTCGTCGTCACTGGCGCTGGCGGTGGCCTCGGAAAGGCGTACGCATATCCGCATCGCCTGTGTTCAGGTTCAGGTGACTGACGTTGTGCTCAGCTACTCGACCTTCTTCGCCTCGCGGGGGGCAAATGTCGTTGTAAATGACGTTAGCAAGGAGAATGCAGAAAAAGTCGTTGCGGAGATCACCAAAGGTGCTTGACACTCAATCCGCTTGGCGTTCGCAGACTCATTACATCTCACCAGCCGGAGGAAAGGCGGTAGCAAATACCTCTTCAGTAGCAGATGGTGCTGCTATCATTCAGACTGCCCTAACGGTCTTTGGTGGTGTCCATATTCTTATCAACAACGCGGGCATTCTCAGGTACGTTCTGGGCGGCCTTGGAATCAGCGTAATACTAAACTATCAACTCTTATATACACAGGGATAAGAGGTCAGTTTCCACTTGATGACTCCAAAGTCAAGCGACTTACCTTGTCCTGCTACAGTTTCAAGAACATGACCGATGCTGTACGAATCGCCATTTCCTCATCTGAGGCCTTGCAACTTACCTTCGATCAATAGGAATGGGACGCAGTCACTCTTGTCCACATCAAAGGTGCATTCTCGTGCACAAAAGCTGCATGGCCCCATTTCCGAAAGCAGAAATTCGGCCGTATTATCAACACCGCTAGCGCAGCAGGGTTGTATGGAAATATGGGACAGGCCAACTACAGTGCCGCGAAGATGGGTCTTATTGGATTTACCAAGACCCTTGCTCACGAAGGCGCGAAATACAACATCAAGTCGACCGCCATCGCACCGGTACGTCGATCGCGTTCATCCCACCTGAGGATCACCAATTGACCAAAATTGCTTAGATCGCCGCATCAGCAATGACCGAAACTGTGATGCCCCCCGAGTTGCTTGCTGGTATAAAGGTAAGCCCTACTCGTTCTCGAGTCGAAATGTTCGCTGAGACTGTACGCCATAGCCGGAATACGTCGTTCCCCTGGTCGCGGCGCTCACGCACCCCGATGGTCCGGACGCATCCGGCAAAGTCTTCGAAGTTGGTGCCGGGTTCGTTGCCGAAATTCGCTGGGAGCGGACGAAGGGCGCGATTTTCAAGACAGATACGTCATTTACGCCTTCTGCAGTGAAGGCTCGATGGGACGAGATCGTCGACTTTACGCACCCCAGCCACCCGGCTCGTATGGGCGATCAGGACATGATTGTACGTTTAAACTCGCCCACCCCGCTCTCTTTTGGTACTCACTCGCATTCAGGGTACCCTGGAGAAGTCAAAGGGGCTGCCACCGAACCCGCAAGCCAAGCCGGATGTGCGGTTCGACGGCAAGACTGTGATCATCACCGGTGCTGGTGCTGGGCTGGGACGTGTGTACGCGCATATGTTTGCCAGACTTGGTGCCAACGTCGTTGTCAACGATGTAAGCGAAAAGGGTGCCAACGCCGTGGTTGACGAAATTACCAAGGGTCAGTATCCGTACTCGTTTGCGTGGAAAGACATTGCTGACCGTATTCATAGCTGGTGGAAAGGCCGCAGCTGCTATTGCGTCTGCAGAAGATGGCGAGGTGATCGTCAAGGTTGCTCTCGAGAAGTTTGGAGGAGTGCACGTCTTAGTTGCAAATGCCGGTATTCTCAGAGACAAATCCTTCACTGCCATGACTGAGAAGGACTGGGACGATGTCATTGCTGTTCACTTGCGGTGGGTTTGCGCCGGCTTTACCAAGGTGTTTATTCATACGGACCGGTTTCCAGTGGCACCTATAGGAGTGCAAAAGCCGTCTGGCCAATTTTCCAGAAGCAGAAGTACGGTCGCATCGTGACTACTTGCTCTGCTGTCGGCATCTGTGAGCGGTGCCAGCACTGTCGGTGAGGGAGGGCACTTACCACCTTTCAGACGGTAACTTCGGCCAAGCCAATTACTCCACTGCCAAGGCCGCTATTATGGGCTTTACCAAGGCACTCGCCGTCGAGGGTCGCAAGTACAACATCCTCTCCAACGTTCTCGCTCCATCCGCGGGCACTGCCATGACCCAGACTATCTGGTATGCTTATATTCCATAAGCACGATGCTGGTTCCTCATTCTATTCAGGCCGCAGGAAATGGTCGATAAGTTCAAACCGGATTACATCGCACCCGTAGTAGGCTATCTTGTCAGTGAAGGTAATAGATTACACTTTTCCCATGTCGTATGCTGACCGTCACTTAGCTAACCAGGAGACAAACGGCAAGCTCTTCGAGGTCTACGGTGGCTGGGCTGCTGAGGTCCGGTGGCAACGGTCCGGTGGCCATGGCTTCCCTCACAACAAGGAATTGACCCCTGAGGCTGTCATCTCCAAGTGGGATCTCATCACGGGCTTTTGTGAGCGATCTGACCCCCAAGTATGGCTTCTGTTGACGCATTTCTACGCAGCGGATGGACGTGTCACGTACCCTACCTCCCCTCAAGAGTCAATTCAGCGAGTCCTCGAAAACGTCGAGAACTTTGCTTCCGACGACTCCCCATCTAATCCAATCGCCGAAGCTCTGAAGGTCGTCGACAGGTCAGAGTTTACATACCAAGACCATGACATCACCCTATACAACCTGGGGGTTGGTGCCACCGAGAAGGATCTGCAGTGGGTATTCGAGGGGCACGACCAATTCCAGGCCCTGCCAACATTCGGAGTTATCCCTCAGTTCCCTGCAAGTTCCGGACTCTCTCTCGACTTCCTGCCTAACTTCAACCCGGTACGTTATTTATCTAGATCCTTGCGTGCCTCTGGTTAATAAAACGCGTTATAGGCCAAGCTACTTCACGGCGAGCAATACCTCGCGATCAAGGGTCCGATTCCCACAAGTGCCACGCTCGTCAACGAGGCCAAGATTATTCAAGTGCTCGACAAGGGCAAGGCTGCAGCTGTTACTTCCCGTGTAGTAACCAAGGACAAGCACTCTGGAAAAGTCATCTTCGAGAACGAGTCGACGATCTTCATACGAGGATCTGGCGGCTTTGGTGGCCCTCGAGAAGGTCTCGATCGCGGGGCTGCCACCGCTGCTAACATTCCGCCAACGAGAGCGCCTGATGCCGTCGTCGAGGAGAAGACCCTTCCGATCCAGGCGGCGTTGTACCGACTGAGCGGAGACTACAACCCCCTCCATGCGAGTTACTCCTCCCAACTGACCTTCATGCGATATCTGACTCCTTTGCAGGTCCAGCCTGAATTTGCTGCCCTTGGCGGTTTTGACAAGCCCATTCTTCATGGCCTTGCTTCGTTCGGCTTCTCTGGTAAGCACATCTTGAAGACCTTTGGGCCCTTCGAGGACATCAAAGCTCGCTTCGCCGGTGTCGTTTATCCGGGTGAGACACTGGTAACAGAGATGTGGAAGGAGGGCGACAAAGTTATCTTCGGTAGGTCACAGACTGCATCGGGATATGGATTACCATGCTGATCTTCCGTATAGTCACAAAGGCGAAGGAACGTAATACTGTTGTGCTCGCTTCAGCGGGAGTAACACTTGCTCCGGCGTCACAAAAGGCCAAGCTCTGAGTAGTTGCTGCATGATGGGCATATCGAAGAGTTATGTCTGGATATCCGGTAAATGTCTGTACTATTATTCGATGTCGAATGGATATCTTGTCGCATATAGAGACCTACCACTGGAAAGCGTCGATACTGGTTATATCGAGTATCCTGCGAATACAGCCGATTCGATTCGATTCGGCCCTTCGCGATTTGGTTCCTCTCCATAATCAACGTTCGAGTTCAATCATTCACAGAACTATGGTTGGTCGTAGCCACGCTCCTATAATACGTCTTCGACAACCTGAGAAGTCTATGTTAGGGTTCACGCGTCGAAATTCTTAACGCAGGCGGTTTTCGCGCCGACGGGAGAAAACAGTATGAGTTGCGGGACATGTCCATCGACCTCTCGACCTCTGAAAACGCCTTGCGACTTTCTTCCTCGAGTACCCAGCGCTTGACTGATCCCTTGTCGTACCCGCACCCTACGAGCCCGGACGGCACGGCACACGTCTGCCATGGACTTACAGAAGTCTCTGTGCGAGTTTTTGGACCGCGGGAGGCCAAGCTGAGGAGAGAGACAATACACGATCGGGCAAATACGAACGTACAGATTATGATGGTGCCATTTTCGGGCAGTGGAGGTGGGAGGAGACGAGGTAGGGGTGACAAGTACGTTTGATGGCAGTTTTTTTGGGTGGTGATGAGAAGGATCCAAAGTCTAACCGATCTCCAGGCGATTACTCGAATTGGGCGCGGCCATCAAATCGACTTTTGAATCTGTGATCCAAATAGGTTTATACCCTCGATCTCAAATAGACATCGTCGTAGACATTCATCAGCAAGACGGAGGTTCGTCTCCTGTATCAATGTGTCATGAAACGCGTAGCGGGGTAAAGTCAGAACTCATATCATGCGTTTCATAGGTGTCCTACAAGCGGCAATAAACGCCACAACATTGGCACTGATAGACGCTGGGATCGCCCTGTTCGACTATGTAGTCGCAGTCTCAGCAGGGCTACATTCAACCTCGATCCTTCTCGACCTGACGAACACGGAAGAATCGGACCTCCCCCATCTCACTGTCGCAGTTATGCCTCGTTCCGGAAAAGTCACGTTGCTGAATATGGAGTCGAGGCTGCATGTTACGCGGTTTGAGGATGTGCTCAAAGTTGCGGGGCAAGCCGCGAAGGTGCTTAGGGAGGAGATGGGGAGTGCCGTCAGGACGAGGTCGAAGGCGCTCATTAATGCTATGGAATCTGCAGGAGGGGCGGAAGGTACAGCTGGAACCGGTGGGTATGGAGTCGATATGGATTTATGAGAAGGGATAGGACGAACAAGAGTCTCGAAATCATACCTGGTGAACTAGTCACGATCATCCTTTGATCGCCCAGACGCGTGGAGTTTCGACGTTCGATCCAGCGCGTTGTCAATGGGAACAGAGGTTAAGAGTAGGAAATAGGGTCCATCTGTATAAACTCCAATATGTTTGTATACAAGGATGATAGACGATGGCCCCCAAAGTTTCTCAGTCTATCATCTAAGCTGCTTAGGGGGGTTGTAGACTGTCGGGTGGAAGTTAGTTGCGCCGTAAGATGACACTAGAATACGAGGGGTTGGTTGTACATACCAATCTTTCGATTTTTCAGTGTTGTCCACTTAAACCTCTTGACATACAACGAGAGGCCAAGCAGCGTCGAGAAGACGATGACTGATTGCAGACCAAGCTTCTTTCTATCGTCATGTTCCGGTTCGGCGGCCCAACTCAAGAATGTGACGACATCCTTTGCGTACTGGGAAGTTGTACCAGGGGTACCTACAATCGACTTTAGAAGGGTCTGACTTGGCTGGTGCGTGTGGACTAACCATCGTCGTATTCCACGAGACCGTCAAAGAGCACACGGGCCATTGCAATGGCACCAGCAGGGAAGTAAGGGTTGTAGTTCAAGCCCTCGCGAATCTCCACTCCAGCTGGCGGGTCGGTATAACCAGTCAACAGCGCGAAGATGTAGTCCTAGAAAGGAGATGAGGAGGAAGTTGCAAAGGAATGAAGAGCTCTGGCCAACGTACCGCGCCACCATGTCGGGCCTTTGTGATCAAGGAAAGGTCAGGGGGAAGTGCACCACCGTTGCTGGCACGAGAAGCTTCTTCATTAGGGTAAGGAGCGGGCATATAATCAGAGAGTTTTCCGGGTCTTGTGAACATTTCGCCTTGATCGTTGGGGCCGTCAGGGTACTCGATCTCTTCAGCGAGCGCCCGAGCCTCATCAGCAGTATGAGAGACACCGACCAAGTTGCGCCAGGCGATTCGGTCAAGGGAATGGCACGCCGCGCAAACTTCCTTGTAGACTAGGTAGCCGCGTCGAATGCTGGAAAAGACGGAGAACGCGACGAAAGGGTCAGTTCGGGATCCAGGAACACCAATAAGAGCTTGTGCACACCTAGAGTGATCAAAAGTATCGAACCAACCCTTGTGACCCCAGGGATATTTAGGTGGATGGAGGCCATCCTCGGCTGGTGAGTTTGCGCTGACTGTTCCAATGAAGGGGAGAGAGCCATATACGTGAGTGTACCAGGCGATAGTCCCAACCGTGAAGACGGAGACCGTGGCGAGGGCAGCCGTGGACGTAAACGGCGACGCTTTCTGTAATGTCACGCGTCTCTATCAGCGGAAGTCCGAAGAGCCAGAGAGAAACAGGGCTGACCCTGGGGGCGGACGACGGTGACGATGACGATGACGCGAACCTCCTCTGGAAGACGACAAGCGAATTCAGCTGAAAAGGCAGACCCACGACCGTTAACGACGACGCACAGGAGCAGTCTGCCGGAGTGCACATGCAAGCTGAATACGCGCACTAGAGGTACTGCCGGTCGTTCTCACTGCCGCTGGAAGCCGCGACAACATTTCGACCTGACAATTTTGCAGAAAGATGAAGAGAAAAGGATTGGGACACAAAGAAACACTCGACGGCCAATCGGACGAAATGGATTCCACAAATACTCTGGACACTCAGGGAGGGCTTTGGGACGTGTAATATGTTTTTACAGAAGTCTCGAGGCAGGAGGAGTACTTAGCAACGCGACTCGGCGCCCTGCTTTCACAGCCAAACGCGCTGTTGTGGAGTCGAAAATCACTCATCACAAAAGCAGTATCGTATGCACGATAAGCCATGATTTGCCACCGAAATTACGGTGCCCAGTGTGACTCGACAATTGATTGCGCTTGAGACGATTGTAGAGAATGAGTACCTACGCGCAATAACGCAAGAGCAGGTTGCCTATCTCTTGAATACACGACGAAATGCTGTAGTAACAGGTCTGATGAATGTCCGAGAAAACGCTGGTGCAAAGTACATGGATGTGCCAATCCGAAGCGGAAGTAGAGCCTCCAAGTAGAGGGC
>Ga0307513_10001486_pt1 | contig 33691 bp, 44 predicted proteins | sample 15_EM_MG_FD_202174 | JGI IMG/M metagenome (GOLD analysis project Ga0307513, IMG submission 202174) | Populus trichocarpa ectomycorrhiza microbial communities from riparian zone in the Pacific Northwest, United States - 15_EM | ecosystem: Host-associated > Plants > Roots > Unclassified | place... | reverse complement strand
CATCTCCACAGACACGTTCTTGGGTGGTACAGGCTTGCGCAAGAGCTAAATGACAACGGCGTCGAAGCAATTTGTGTATTTGATGGGAGAGAGCGAAGCGCTGCAAAAGCACAAGAGGTGAGCGACAAACGCTCTTGTCCACTTTCCCACCATTTAACGGCGATCAGAACGAAAGAAGGCGTGCAGTTCAGCGCTTGACCGTTGCCCGAGGATCACTGGAACAAGACCGTTTTCAACGCCTCCGCAAGTTGAAAGATGGCGTAGAGTGTTTTCAAAATCTTGACGTTTACCAACAACAAGAGGTCATCCAAGGTCTTAACATCGAACCTGGAGAAAAAGATGCCTGCGCGACCCTCCTTCAAGAAGATGTTGTTCTTACTGAGGAGAAGCCTGAGGAAATACTGCTTCCAATACCCGAGAGAATTCCTCTCCCAACGCCTGAGGAAACACCTACAATTACGGAAGAGGACCACCCTGCCAAAGTGGTTAGAATGCTGTTTTTATTATATATTTTCGCCATTAACATTCAATATTTAGGATGAGATATCGCCTCTCCTTCCGTCGCCTGACCCAGGCAGCCTTGCCACCTTATTTACATCTCTCCATCTTGACTATAAAGCAAATGTTGCAAAATCATTCTCTCTCACCGTTGACTCTATCAGCACACAAACTCAGAAGTTACCACCAGCCGACGCCGATGACGAGACTGAATCCGTCATGACGAAGGCGCAACATCAGCTAACGGTGGAGGAACACAACCTTTGGAATCACTTGGCCACCTCGCTGGCTTCTCCGCCACCTGTGTTATCGGACCTTGTTGAGGAGGAACTTGATGCTTTGGTTGATAGGAGCCATACCATGAGAGCTTCTTTCCAGCGACGCACCAATTTCCCAAATTCTGGTACCTATAGAGAGTCGAAGGAAATTCTAACAGCGATGGGTATTCCGTGTATCGATGCGACAGGCGCCGTTGAAGGGGAGGCTCTTGCGTCTTCTATTGTGCTCCGGGGACTTGCTGATTATGTGGCAAGCGAAGACACGGTGGGATCAGCATCTATCCGTTTCTACGTTTCTACATATACTTATAGTTGGTTCAGGACGTTCTCGTATATGAAGCCCCTCTAATTAAGCATATCAGCAGCCGCTCGGAACCCCTCGTTGTCGTTTCAGGAGCAGATGTTAGGACGTCCCTCGCGTTGGATCGTCCAGCCTTCGTCGACTTCGCTCTGCTTTTAGGGACCGATTTCTCACAGCGAATCAAAAATTTAGGACCGTCAAATGCCTACCAACTCATTCGCAAACATGGAACGATCGAACAAGTTCTTGAAGCTATCGAGGCGCAACCCAAATACACACTCAAAGTTTCTCGAGACGTCTACCTCGCCCAAGTCCAAATCGCACGAGAAGTCTTTGGAACTCTGCCACCAATACCTCCTGCAAGCGCGTTGGAGGCTGGCAAGAAGAGTGATGAAGATATTACAGAAATAATGCAGCGCCATGGGTTTGAGTCTGCGCTCCTGGGCCATGTTTCTGAGAACTGGGATTATACTGTTGCCTACGATACTGTCTTGGGTGCGAATTCGTTTGAAGACGATCCTCGAGCCCTATAAGATTTTAATTGGCATACAACATACAGTATATCTTAGCTTGGAGACAAGGATCTATGCAGTACACTTAAGTTGGCGAAAGTAACACCTTAGAGGCTGTTAGTGTGCCTGCTGTTGTACTTACAAACGTAGGCGATGAACATGCTCATCAAACCCGCTTTTGGCATTTCTGGGTGGACAGCCGCCGGGATTGGCCGATCTACAGATGTCCTCTTCCGGTCCAAGGAGGCTGCTCTGGATCTGGTGTCCGAAATATGCCGCGATTCACGGCCCCGCAGGCAAAATGGTCGGTGCAAGACGTTTCGCCCGAAAATGGCCGGCCCCCTTAATCATCCCACAACGGCCGTTCATTCAACGCGCCTCGGACTTTGAGGCCATCCATAAATGACCGGAAGAAGGTGGCGTATCTGTATTCCAGGAGGCGCTGTTGTATACAGTCGACGGCCGATAGCACGGCGGATTAGTGTTCGGGCGAACGACTGTAGAAGTCCATCAGACCTCGTTGAATATAGATTCCTGGGAGAACACTCGAAATGCAACAAGGCCTGCGGAGGCAAGGGTATTAGGCAAGAGCCCGTTTGTAAGTAATCATTGTACACGAACCGGTGTTGGCATGTATGTATCCAGAAATGCTTGGATTCCATGCCACCGGGCAACTAAGGACTTACGTAGTCTATAGATTAGTAACGGCTGGAAACGAGCGTAAGCGTAGGGAGAAGGAAACGCATTTTGGGTTAGCGTCCTCCATGCCCTGCGGTGGATTATGAAAAACTGGCATTCAGTGAAAATATAGCTTACGCCATGAGTAATACCAGTGCCTAAGCGGTCGAAGGAACTCAATATCAATCCGCAGATCGATATTCCTGGTCAAGGGAAGGATCCTAAACGCCGTTTCGTCAGACGTCGCACAACCAGCACGCACTTGCCTGTGACCCATGGCCAGAGGAGGTATCATGGCCGTTAATGCAGGACCAATAGGCACAGGGACCACATTGATCAATTTTCGGGCTTACAATTCAGAACAGTTTGGGTTATTCTTCAGCCTTTGGGACCCTGAAAGCAACATCTCTGAGGCGCCCCATCCCAGTATACCCAGGCCATTTAAACCATCCAGGGTGGGCATGGGAAGAGAAAGGGCGAAGAGATGATGTTACTTGGCCTATCACCTGGAACGGAGAATTTTCAGCTAATTACTTTCCATATTGATGAGAAAAACGAAAGGTGTTCCAGTAAATGAGTTTGGGTAAGAAAATCCTAAGGGAAGGAAGAAGAGAAAATGAGCTTCCATCATGGCGACAGCGAAAAATTCCCGAGTCGTAAAATCCCTGTCCATGTTGTGTTCAGGAGCTCGGCTGAGCTCGGTTGCCAATTTTCTTTCGTGCTTTTGTCGTACAATTCGTCTGCCGATTGGAAGTTGGTGGTATTTGCTTCTGTTACATATTCCAGAATCAATTTTAAAATGTAATAAGCAAGATCCGGATTCCCAACATGCCCTCCAAAATGTCCTCACCACAGGAGAAATGTAGGAAAGGGGGTCGGAAATGGACCTTCTAGAGGGGCCCGCTCGTTCACTTACACTAGGATAACACCGAGTGAGAATTGACCCAAATATTCATTGAAAATGGATCATCGGCCTTCGAAAGATTCTTGAAAGATTCGATTCAAACCGAAAAAGGCCGACATAACAGGCATTTTTGCGACTGCGGACTCGGAGCCTGAGGCCTGCCGGATAAAATGCACGGCCGCGGCAAATTCAAAACGACCTACCACGGGAAAAAATACACTAATAGTCCGGCACAGTGACAGTACCTGACTTAAGTACCTTGGAATGCAAAGTCACCGGCGGTCGGCATGCATCGCCATGTGAGTTGTCACGCGTTTATTATGTCTTGATCCGCATCACCTTTGATCCGCATACATACACAGCCATAGACTAACATATGTACGCAGCTCTTCATTCACACCCGCTGTGACACACACAGCTCTGGGTATACAAAGGATTCATATTAATGTTGACTCTTACATTTTTCCCTATGTCTGGCAATCTGAGCCTGCGTGGAGCGGTAGCGACGTTTTTCAGACCTAATTTCCTGCGCTTGACATGCTGTGTCAAGACTCCAACAAGACCCCATATTTGCAGACGCTTTGGGTATGTAGTAACACATGTCATAATTTATTGACCGGATTATGTAGAATCTTTTCATGAAAACCCTAGACAGGGCTCCACTTTTTTCATGTGCGCCTCCCGCTGCTCCAAACAGCCAATGGCCCCCTTCCAACTGCATATTTGTGGAGTAAAGCTCCACAATGAGGCCCGAGGGTAGTAGCTCGTAGCTTGGTAACGAAGGAAGGAAGGAACGTAAGCGTTCACACCAAACTTCCCATCGAACCCAATTATATCGCTGACGGAAAGCCGTCAGTGGATAACTTGAACTTGAACCCGAGGATCCAGTGTAACGCCCGATATCTGGGTTACCTCAATCTTGCTACCAGTGCCAAACAGGCAAGTCTTATCAACGACTCACTCGGGAGACTCCAAGTACCTAGGTTCCCAAAAATGTAATGTCATGCTATTTGCCTGGTTACTATCATTTCACTGACCATTTTCGGTGACCCAAGGATCGTTGTACTTGGTTTCCTGTTTGTCTGTTGTTTGTCCTTATGGGCGCTGTACTTTGCCGAAGGTCAGTGTTAACGCTGGCTTTGAAACAAGAGAAGGTATTGGGTAATCCTATGATACAATTGAAAACTATTGAGCTATTGCTACAATTCCGATTGAGGGGGTATATGGTGGTATAGTATGGCACTCTATGACAATGCAAAAGTCGTCTAGCTCAGGGTTCGTTTGATTCCTGGACGACAAACGAGCGTCCGTAAGAGGAATCACCGAGGTAGATGGGTCTAACACCTGGAGGAAAAGAAAATGCATCCCTTGCTCGAGAGGGAATTGTGCCACATCCTGAAAAGCGATGTGTTCAGGAAGGAGAGGGCCATGGGTCTCTTCGAGTACCCTATACCATAGTGTCCTCCTCTTTTGCTGAGCGGAGCCACCGACTTGAGAAGGATGGGCGAGGCAGCTGAATGCGGGACGTGGCATATTGAAATGCGATCAAGGCGACAAATATCGCACCGATGCAAAAGGAGGCGTGGGGAAGGCAGATATACTGGCAGACGATGAAACCCCACTGAGATAGGAAAGTGATGATGCTATACAGGAAGAAAGCCCTTGGGAGGGCATATGCAAAAGCTGCACCCTGCATACCGAAATACTTTGATCGAATTGCCTCAAGATAGGCATGAGCTGGGGCAGCTCCGGCCATATCAAGTTCTTCGTGACGATGGATAAGAAGTACTGAGGTCAAGAGACTAAGACAGGCAAGACTGCCAGAAACGTAAGCAAGAAGAGGGGAAACAGGGAGGAAGAAGCATAAAATATGAAGCCTAGATAGGACGGCCAATATTAGTAATTGGATCAACAGTGCTGGAAGAGTACACACAAAAGCAATGCGGCCGAATTGAAGCTGGATTGTTGCCATCCCTTCATACAGGATGTCATGAAGGCATCCCAGGCATGTCCGTAGACGAATTCATCGACAAACAGGGCCTCAAGACGGTCGGCGTATTGGTCGGCAGCCCGAAGAGACAAGACGGAGATGAGAGGTTTGGTCCATTGAATTTCTTGCCCTTCGTTGGCTATGATCGAGATTTCCCGGGAAAGCCGAGATTGCTCTTCGCCGTAATGCGTCTCATATCGGGCATACACTGGTATAGTCAGAACGATGATTTAGCGCGGAGCACTGCCCGACTTACTTATTATGGACCATAATCGGCCAACGATGGAAACCGTACGCCCGTCGTTAATTCGGTCTAAGAAAATGGGGTTAGACCAGGGCGATGCAGAAATTTTGCGTTCCTCTTACCTCGTGAAGAAATTAAGAGGCTACGAAACTTTTCGCAGTCCGTGCTATTGTATGGGAAAGTTGATTGTGTAGAAGTGAGATTATCTATAGTGATTGGGCATCGTGAGCTTTAAATATGAAAAAACCAAGTTAAGATTTGCCTACCAAGAAGAGCATGCGAAAAAATATCTATGAGATCGTCGATTGTCTTGAGAGGAAGACCACCAATGTGCATACAAAAATTTTCGATATGAGTCCAATATTGAGCTTCCAGCAGGGTTTCTAAGATAAAATATCAGGATGCTGTGGAACCAATCGAAAAAGTTAGGCTTACTTAGATGCGAGGAAGAAACGACAGGCAAAATTCCAAGTTCAGACGTGTCATATGTGTCAAGCCAGAAGAGCGTTCGGACACCATGATCCACAAAATAGTAGTTGCAATCATTGCCGTCAAGTTGAAGGAAGAGCTCCGTATGGTCCGTGAACGCGAAACCCTTCTTGGACGCTCGCTCCTCAACCTCTATGATCCAAGCAGAGATATTTTCGGCGGTCACTGGATTGTAAAGATAGGACTCTGTCACGACGCGTAGACCGGAATTCCGGTGGAAGTAAATTTTGCCCTCTGGATGAATTGAATCCGACCACTGCGGCGGAAGGTAGGTTGGCCTGGTGGCGAATTGATTTAGAAAACACGAGAGTTGATTGAAAACACCACTCACAAGGTTGAAAGAAATTTGCCAGGCTCAATAGTACAGCTTGAGCGCTGAACTCTAGAAATTGGAGAAATTTAGTGCTTTATAAATGGGTTGACAGTTGAACCAACGCACTTGTTCGCAACATCATACCTAGCTGTTCGTTGTGCTACAATGGCACGAAGGGATCCAAGATTTGGGGTGGCATCCCGAGAAAACTTCACCGTTCCTTTCTGTTCCATTGGTAGAAAATGTGTGGCAGATGTGAGGAAAGGTGGAGTACGGGAGCGAGGACATGGTTCATTTGTGAAGCTTTATAGCAAGTCCAATGGCCCTATTGTGGCCCTGCTGCACGCTTCTGACTCGCGTAACAGCTGTGCCACAGCAATGTGACTGGCGTGAAGTAATACAAACACTACCGTCACTGCCTACATAACCGAACACCACAGCCTCTTTTATATCCCAAAAAAAAAAATCCACAGATTCGGAGTATCTTATCCCTTGGCAGCCGGCTGTGGTTCTCAAAAATGCAGATCTCCCCCTTTTATGTACTCCAGATGGGCCTGTGAGGTGGTCACGCTTCGGAAACTGGCAGTTCTTGCCAGTGGCCAATTTTGGAAATAACGACTTCACGTCGATCCCCACTATTTATGCCTGCAGAAATAACAGATCATGGTGTCCCAAGGTTAGTAGTTGGGTATTACAGGAGGAGTATTGACATCTTCTGCAGAGTACTTGAAGACCCGGAACCAGATTTAAAGCCAAACGTGGACCCAGTCAAGCAAGCCGCCAGTCATGATCATACCCAATCACCAACTGTTTGCGCACAAGAGTTAGGCGCCGATTCGATGAGGAAGGAGGCCACTCTCGACCTACCTAAATTATCAGAAAACGATGGATTCGAGAGCGATTTGAACCCAGATAATGAACCCACTCCTTCACAAGAAATCTTAAAACCAGGTACGGCGATTACATCGCCGTGTTGCCTTTCCGCTCATGCTTTTACCCCAGTTCCAACGACCGGCGAGGATGAAGATTTCGGCATCGATGAAATTCCGCAGGGAGGACACTCTGGTGATTCTGGAGGCGATGACTTACCCATTTTTGAAGGGTGAGGGTACAATCTTCATTTTCCAGGAGTCTTCTAATATCATTCATTTCAGTGGCCTGCCCAAAGGCCGTATTTCATCCTCTGTCGCTGGCCGACCTCCTCCTAAGCCAAAGCCGCGCCCAAAGTAAATGTCTACCCAATCGAATTATTCTCTCTCAATCATGAAGTCCATCTCGTTATTCTGAGTCCAGTACTCGCTTTATAATAATGATAACTCCTCAACAGGTTATTATGAAGTAGCGTACCTATGAGTGACCGCACATTGAACGCATTATTAGTAATTACTGAAGAGCTCGACTACATGGGCTCCTGAAAATCAACTGAAAACGCCACTGTTATTTCGGCACATCGGGCGCCACACATGTGACGGCCCTTTTAATCGAACGATCAGGGCTTCAAGTACTAGCCATGTCCATGCGGCCATCGCTCGCACACTGCGTTCCGCTGTCAACCTCTCCAGTTACCAAACACTTTACAGCCGTTTGCACTGGCATAATTCCGTGAACAGCGCAATTTTATTTTCGAGTGTCACGTGCCCAGTCCCACAGCCAAACAAAGGATGCTCCAGGACCGCTCCTGCCCTTTCCCTATTGATTTCATGCTCTTGCAGCTTTCCCTTGTCCTCTGAAAAGTACCAAGCTTATTATTAAACTGTAAATGCGCAAAATAGTATTATTTGAAGTTTCTGGAGCTAGTTTACAAAGCAACGATTAATATTCTGTCACGTGGAAGACAGCATTCCTTTTTCAGGAAGTTTTGCATACTGGAGGTAGTTCAACGTGGTATTGTGCCCTTGCGCAAATTAAATGCCCAGTATCGTATGCATGCCTCCTGGTACGTGAAAATATACTTTCTTTTGAAAGGGGTAAAGCAGAAAGCACTTATCGGTCAAACCTTGGCTATCTTATCTGCTTTGTTTGGTTGTGGGAACGTCCACGTGATGTGCTGAAAGAAAATGTCGGTGTTCCCGGAATTATGCAAATGGCTGTAAGTGCACAGTCATGCGAACCCCGCCTTCCTTCAAGTTGTCGAGTACAAGTCCAGTGTGTTATTCGCTTTTAGCATCGCAATATATCTGACGTTGGTTCTGTGATAATTGTTGCATAATATGAACATGTGCTCCAGGGTTTGCTTAAATTGCGTGAACAGCCATCAAATTACAGTGCCTTGCATGTATAATTGCCACTTTTTCTGTGAAAGCTCTGACAGTTGATGGTACCTTGCGGCAGACTTCGGCTTCCCACACCAAGAGCCTTCCGTTGGGCGTTTTGGAGGAGAAAAAGCACTCTTTGAGTTCCAAAATTCTCTGTTCAAGTCTCGAGCGCATACTCAAAAAACATGGGCCACCCCGGACGAGAGGTGGGACGGAGGACAGCAAGTTGGGTACCCGGCATGTCTCCGCCGTTGATGCATATGGCCCACACAAGGCCAAACAGTTGAAACAATCACAAAATGATGCGGCAATTATTCATGCAAGGCACTGTAAAAGAAGGCCGTTGGATGCATTCCAGCTGTATGCAAAACCCTAGACACTGCTCCACATTTTTCAATTGCGCTCCACATAGCCTACTTTAGCAATGGCCCCTTCGCCTGGAGACCATATTCGGTATGAGGCCGACTTCTGTGGAGCTTTGCCCCACAACGAGTTGGGTAGTAGCTTGTAGCTCGGTATACAATTCATTCTTCCCCAATTACTAAACCAAAAATGGAAGGTACAAACAAACAAAGGCGCAATTGCGAAAAGTGGAGCATAGTGTGGCGGGAAATAGGCCTGTGAAATTTGCTGCTAATTTGCCGTTTGGCCAGGATTCCAAAAATGGAGGTGCAAATTAGGGCAAATTAGCTCAGTCTACCATGCCTCAAATCCAGAGACCTAGAGCGAAATTTGGGCTATCTAGTGATAGAATAGATGTAGTTTTCCTTGGAAATTACTTAGGGTCCTTGAACTGGTTTATTAGGCTCAATTTCTTAATTCAAACTTCAATGATGCCAATGGAAACCCATTGGAAACCCATCAAAAGTTGATGTGCCTTCTAGTCGGTACTTACTTGCATATACAGCAAAAAACATGAGCCCAGAAAAGTTTAGAGACCTCAAAGAGTATTTGCGATCCCTGAGAGGCTTCCACTGCTAGTCTCCCCTCTTCTAATTCGCCTGCAAATTAGCTAATTTGGGCTATTTCGCACGGCTAATTTGCGCAAATTAGCCTGGGCTCCCGGGGGCGCAGCCCCCGAACCCCTGCTGCAAATTAGCCCTAATTCGCAACGGCAAATTTGAACTTCCACCACACTCCAGCAAATTTCCCCGGCGAAGCAGGTCGGCGGGCTATTTCCCGCCACCCTAGCACTGGAGCAGTGTCTAGGGTTTTGCATACAGCTGTCAGTGGCACCTTGAAATGGCATCCCACTCTCACCTCCTTGTATCGAAACGATAGACGCAAAATTGAGATGAAAATCCAAGACCATTTAATTTTTATCCAGATCTTGCCATTATATAAATGGGTACGTGCCACTCCCGGCAGCGCTTTGATTTGATAATAATTAACTTAACTTCAACTTTGGATAATTGCTTGTTCTTCTTTTCAGATAAAGTCAGAGCCCACGAATCTCAACATACGTGAAGGCATAGGATTTTCTGTCTAAAGCTTCCGCCACCGATCGCGATAAACAGCACAATCACCAATCTTGACAGCGTCTCCGATGTACTAGATATACTGTACTATTCCGACCGATTGTTCATGCCATGTTACGCGTTACCTAACTTGTTCACGGGACAAATCGTTCATGGACAGGTGTTACCCGTTACAGTCGGAAAAATTGTTCATTTGAGCTAGGTTTGGGTCCTCAAACTGGCCTGCTTTTGGGTGTATGGACTTTGTGTTCGTGGAATAGATTGAGAATGGATTGTATCTAGCCTTTACCTAGCATAGCACCGTAGGCGGCAAAATTTAGTGTTTTTATCTCTCTAAAAGCTCATTTTGTAACATGTTCACCCCCTGCCGTAACCCGTTACACGTTACATTTACTACAATTGTTCGGTTCATGACCGACCGTTACCCGTTAGTACACGAACAATCGGTCGGAATGGTACAGTATCTTGATTAAAGTTGATTCCTGGTAGCTATGTGGATTTTTGACATGATCCATCCCATCTCACTACTCAGTCCACGTAGTAGTGCTCATCAACAATGTTAGACGGATCACTCATCTCTCTCACTCGGAGCCTGTGCCTTCACAGATTCCCCAGGTGATAGCGCGGCATTCAATCATGATGCAAGTCACCTTCAAATATCGTCACTGAGAATAGCTATCCTGTTTTTGGTTGAATGGAACCTCGACTCTGGCTCAGCCGCTCATGTCGTGGGTATCGCAAAGCGTGCGAGGGTGTATCTCACCGTCTGAAATGCCCAGGCCTAACTTCTGGGGCGCTAAACCCACTCAGCTGACCATCGCTTATCGGTGCATCTGTATTCATGGCCTTTTCTTCCCCTTGTTCGTGTCTCGTTATTTTTACTAAATGGATTATTTAAGACACCTGCCAGTGTCATGGTATGGGTGGAAAGCCGTTCAAAGAGCTCGAGCCGTCCTCTTCTTTTTGCACTACTAATCACGCAATATACAGTTTTGTCATGGCCTGGCACCAGATTCTATATAATCCAGCGCCTAACTTCGAGTCACAAATACTCTTTACTCAATGCACAACTACATGCTCCCGAAAAAAGACACCAAGGGTATCGCAGGTGCTATCGTTGGTGGCGTCGGGTGAGTCCCATTAGTTGCACTGAACTCACTCTCATCATTGCACATCTACTGCGATCCTCGTCTATAGGCAAGTTGTCAATGCCTACAGCCTAGGCCCAGCGAACCAGGGCACCGCCTCACCCCCCGTAGGGTTAGTGCACCATCTGCCTGAACCCTCTGTCTCGCCAGGCAGTAGTCTCGACTCGAAATCCGCCAACCCTTCTCCAGCGTAGGTTCCCATTCATATCCCTATGAGCCTCATCGATACTAATTTACGGCGGATCCTTTAGGTTCCGCCCTAAGGGCAGAGTTACGGGTCCTGTCAGGGGTCCTGTCAAGGGAGGTGCCCCACCCAATGGTGGCCCCCGACCGGTTAACGACGCCCCCTGCACTCGATGTGTCGAGATGTCCTTGGTGTGCACGATTCAGGATCCGGTGCCGTCGAAGAAGGCAGGGGGAAAGCCAACCGTCATCCATGTGTGTGGGCCGTGTGGTAAGGCAAAGGCAAAGTGTAGCCTGGTGCCTCCTCCATTGTTAAGGAAGGATGAAGAGTAAAATCTTAACAATGGACCCTGATTAGTGGAATGTTCGAATGTTATGAGGATATTAGTATTAATCCCCTTTTTACTGTAATCCCGATTTCTTTTTTTCTCCCTCACAAATAATATGTATTGCATTGGTCACTGTTAGATTCTCTCACGAGTCCGCTATGTGTTGCCCGTCGGCCTCTCCTTTTAAGGCTTCCAGGCGCTCCACATATAGGCGATGCAGTTATTGAAAGACTTCAAACCCCCTTCTACACGGCCGTCTTGTCAGAATACCAAGATCCTCGAGGTATGCTAAAAAAGTTCGGTAGCCTCCAGAATGGCTTTGGGTTGGTGTTCGTTTCATCCATGGATGAGTTCTGAAGCTCTCTAGTATCTGATTCTGGGATGGTGTCCTGGTCGACAGACCATTTTGACGGCCAATACGGCGACAGCCAGAACAGAAGCAGACCAAAAGATAAGCAGATCGGCCCAACTACAATGGGTGTCAACATGCTAGGGCTCTGAATGCACCTAATGCATATGGCCACTGAGAATAGCAACAACCTAGATTGATAATTATAATCGTTATTCTGCTACCAAATGGCAGAGATATAAAACCTACCCCCACATAAGAAGGCCATATGGAAGGCTGTATAATATTGCAAGAGGTTCGAGTCCAAAAGAAGTATTGTTATTCTTCGCGAGAAATTGTTGCTTCGAAATAGGAAAAAAATTAGCGACGACGTGAAGGCTTATACGATGAACGATTTAGGAGGAGCTTACCACATTGTGCGCACTCATTCGATTGCTTTCCCTATTTTGGTGCAGAAGGAGTAGGCCCAAAATAACAGTTCCCAAACAACAGAAAGTTGACAAATAATCCAAAGTTTGCACAGGAGTTCCGTATAAACTTGGACTCTTAACTCCAAGGGCAAATATGGAGCATGTCGCCTACGGTAGAGCATTGATTGTTATTTGTTTGAAACCTCAGTATAATGTGATGCTCACCACTAGAGTTAATTTCACCCATTCGTCTTTCATGGTCTCCGTTGTTCGGTCCCAATCATATTTGTACAAAATTTTGTCCACTTGCATCTTTTGTAAATTTCGCAAATGAACGTCTGGCAATGAAAACAAGAGATAAGAAAATATCTTGATCAAGCGAGTCTTTTGATCAGAAGGATATCCATAAACGGACTGGTCACGCTCGAGGCGCGCCTGAGGCTCTCCATGGAAGTTATAAAACCTCGTATGACCTAAACAGCGAAGTGAGTTTCTATACCATGGAAAAAGGTGGAGACCGGACAAAAGATGTACATGAACCGAGCTGATTTTCAATAGAGTGAGTCAATCAAAGGCAGCAAAAGCGAGATTTCACCTACAAAGAAGGCTAACTGCACCAACGCTGTACTGATTTAAATTTTCTGCACAAAAATGAGGAACCAGGGGGCAAAAGCTAAGGTATCTTGGGTCATACTTTCTAAGGCGTTGACCGTTTTCAAAATTCTCTGGAGCTCCTCGTTGGTATACGGAGAAGTTGCCACCGCAGACGTCATTGTATCTAATTGATGGAATGGATAAGAATAGTATCGTGGAGTGGGAGCAGAAGAAATTTCATGCCTCCAATGAAATGCAAAACCATGTCTCTCAGTTCACAAATGAGCGGCAGAGATAATTCCAGAGTATGTGGATATAAAGAAACGTGAAACCTGTGTACGGAATCCATGAGTGACAGCCGCAAAAGACAAAAATCAGTTACCAATATTGGGCTTCAAGCTCCTGGTCTAGAAGAGAGAAACCAAATTTAGTTTGCAATAGTTGTAAAGACTTCTCAAAACTTACGGAGATGAGTGTTTGACTTGATGCCGGGGACCTCGTGCCAGGTCAACAAGTCACCAGCTTGATAAAAATCCAGGAAGAAAATAACCCGCAAGATGGTATCCAAATAATAATAAGTAGATTGAATGCTTCCATCTTCCTGGTAATATGAATCAATGACAAGGATAGAGGTTTCGGGAAGGGAGATATTATTCTCTAGCAAGAAACATTCAATTTGGGCCAAATTATCAGTTATGCATTCGAATATTTGGGAGTCCAAAATATCGGCGTCTGTGTAAACTTTCTGGTGCTGAAATGAGTAAAAAGGACTAAATTTTGTTGGACTGTGTTTGCGGACCTTCTCTTGGTTGTAAAAATACCTCGCTCCTTCAGGATGAGCATGTTTAACCCACCCAAGTGGGAGGAAATACCTTCAGGAGTGGTTGTCAAACAGAATGAGGTGCGAAGTGGCGGCTAACGCACTCGTTGAAGCTTAAAGACAAGGGTTCAATCGTCATTGTTGTTTCATTGTCCGAGCTGAGAAAGTTTTGACACAATTTTTTCAATGAAAGATAAACAGATAAGAGATTCCATTTCTTACAGTGTGCTCCTTCTGTCATATCGCTGAGTAGCTTCGGGCATGACTGGTTTGATGCGAATATTTGCCAACGAAACGTTCACCTCAATGTGACTTCTCATCGCTATATTGTCTTGCTCAGCGATTACAACATCTGGGGGAGAATTACCCAATGCTGGACCATTGTTCGACATTGCGTCGTGTACTAGGTATGACGCGTTATTTATTCCACCAGAGGATGGGTAGAGAGAGAATGCCGAAGCTGAGTCCCTTGTAATAATGCCGCCCTCCTCAACGAGAGTGTACGGGGGAATAGAGCTTCCCTGCGAATATGGGCCTTGTTTCTCTCCAATAGGTTTCATTCTGGTACCCACCCATGGAAGCTCGGGTTTGCTTTGGGGGGGAAGGGATAGCGTATCGTCCTGCTTTCTTGACTGCTTTTGCCGCCAAAAACTTCCCAGAACCACCGACCAGAACGATCCCAGTCGATAACGAATTACAGAGAGAGCCTGCCATACAAACCCCGATATCCGCGATGAAAAAGCCCGAGTGCTGAGGTACATCAGTCGATCCACAACACCAGCCATAGGAAAGTGGACGAGAGTCGTCTCCCTAGCGCTGTGCTGTGTGTATTTGAAGGGTCATAATCCGAGTATCCATTTAAAGGGTTCCTTATGTGAGGCTGTGCGGATTGACAAGGACATATATGCACAGCCCGATCGAGATAAGTACAGTCGCTTGCATATCGTTTTGCACAACGAAATGCACGACGCAGCGACTGATGTGACTGACAGTCACATTCCCACCTGCCATGCCCGAAGATCCGTCTGCGAGCCAGACCATATTCGGTTAAATTTGATTGACAGGTGGTCACATCAAATGCTGCGCTGTGAATTTCGTTGTGCAAAACAATATGCAAGTGACTGTAAGGTTATTTGTTCTGATTTATGAGCGGACCGCCGTACTCCGGCAAGATTTCATTCTCCTAAAATGGCAAGCTCCAAACAATCGAATCCTAATTCCGCAGGAAGCTCGTCCTTGCGTTGCGTGTTCACCAGCCAGGGGGAAAATCCAAAATTACTTCCTACAATTACCTACATACAACATCTTGTTCCATTGCTAACTTGAATACCATACCACGTATACTAGGGAATAAATATAGAATTAGAGGGTGACGAGTATCCCCTTCATTCACCGCTTTGCACTGAACAATAAACCCGGCGAGGTTAAGTAAAATTTACACTCAAATTTAAACCGTTGATCCCTGGGAATCATGCGACCGTCGGTGGGCGGTCAAAAAGCCGCTCCGAGCTTCGAAGGTCGGTTGACAGGGCCCCTGAGGGGGATTCACTAGTCTCAGGCTATTGGCATCGCCGTGCTGCGCAGGCGAAATGATATTTACGGGCCCGTTATCCTCTTCCTGCAATTCGGGGGCCGGGGGAACTGGTTTGTCTTCTGCCACTTCTTCCCAAGAGGCCACGATGGACCACAGGATGAGCACCGCGAGGATAAAACACACCCAACCAATCATCGAATAGGTCAAGATGCCGCCGCCTTGGAAGAACATGGAGCAACAGGCGAGTAGGAAAGACACGGTCCTAAAAGACGGCGAGTCTACGATTAATAAATTGGCCAGGTGATATACTTAACCCAACACGTACCCCCACATTACGAGAGCGTAGGGTAAGCTGTAAAGGATTGCCAGGGTTTCTAAACCAAGGGAATGGTGATTCCACTGGTCAAGAATCTTTTGCTGTTTTTAAAAACGCAGGGATGAGTGAATGTCCAATTCTCAGGAGTTTGAAGCGTACTATATCATCCGTCGTGTCTCTAAACTTCGTGTGATGTTGCCTCTTCAGCAGCAAACCAAGAATGATACTTCCAATGGTGGCAGCAATGGAGATGCAGCTGGAAATGTATGGGACGGAGTCCTTGTTGTTGGTGATATTTGAGATATTTAAAAAAGAAACGGTGGCAGTGAGGATAACAGTAGCCTGAGAATGGAAGTAACTAATATCGAAGCAGAAATCAAAGTTGAATCATATGTTGCTTACCAAAATCGTGATGTCTGCCCACTCGTCATTCATTCTCTTGAATGCGTCCTCCCATACTGATTTATGTAGCACGCGATCTACCCACATTCTCTGCAACATCGACAGGTGGACTTCGGGCGCGAAGAAGAGAAACACGGAGATGGACTTTATGAGCCAGGTTCGGGGGTTGATGGCATCTCCATGGACAGAAAAGGTGCGTTCAAGGCGCGCATGTGGTTCTCCATAATAATTCAAGAATCTTGTATGATCTGTGGGGGCACCTTGAGCAATGGAAAGAAGGAGAAGGAGAAATGCTGACGGAAAGTGTATAGGATCCGGGCTAGAAACAAAAAAGACCAAGATGAAAAAAAGTTACTCAGAGGGCCAAGTATCGTTCGGACCAACTAACCTAGAAAAGACATGGATCCCGGGGATACTTCTCCTGCATTACCTAAATCACTTTTTAGACATGAATATAAGAAAGAAAAAATATATTACGCACTCTCTAAGGCGTTCGAAAGACTTATAAGTTTATACAGAACTCCCAGTGTGTAGGGGGAGGTTGAATATGCTGATGTAATACAATCTACAAAATAAGCGTAAAGAGGAGGCCATTAATCCTGAAGGGAGCCATACCTCCGATGTGATGCAAGATAATACTCTTGAATTCGTGGACTTGTGATATGGAGAGTTCCAAAGAGCAGGGGTAGAGCTGAAGGAAAAACCTTTGTTCCGGTCCTGATAAGTTGATATGCGTACAATGGTTGGAAGCTGATTGAACAATTCACCAATATTGAGCCTCAATTTCATGACCTATGTTCGAAGTCGGGATCAGGATAGAACGCAGGAATATCTCAGAGGGGCTTACTGATATGTTGGTATGTATTGACGGTAGAGACTTCCTTCGTAACAGACAGGTTTTTAACCCGGAACCCGTCCAAGAAGAAAATGCAGCGTGCTTGATGATCCACATAATAGTAGGTTGTGAGGATATCCTCTCCGTGATAAAACAGATCGATGACTAAGGCCCAACTTTCAGGAAGAGGAAGACCATGCTCTGTGATGAACTCATCCAGAAGGGTTAAAACTTCCTCTGCTCGTCTAAGAATTTTTGGATCAGAGAGGTCAGCGTCTGTGAAAACTTGCTGGGGAAAAACTCAGCAACATATAAAGATAAATGAATGGTTTGCCTTGCCTTTTCCTTGTGTTGGAAGTATCGTGCGCCTTCGGGATGTACGTGCCGTCGCCATTTGGCTGGTGGGGCAGGTCTTCCAAAAACAGTGAGTAAGATCACATTGTGAGAATGTGGAACCATACTGAGAAAAATCTGTCAGTTTCGGGGGTATATTGATGGAAATCCCTTTCTTCTGACTACCAAGAGAGATATGTGAGGCGCTTCGAAAGGAAGAGATAATCACTCACATTCTCGGTCTCCTCTCGTACCGTTGGGTAGCTTCCGGCATCACGGGAGTGATAAGGGGTTGGTTAAAGTAGACGGGCGGAACATCATTGGGAGTAGTTGGGACAGCAAGACGTGTCCCAATGGGAGAAATAATGTCAATATCTGGGGGTTGAGAGAAGGTTCGTGTAGGAAGTCGGGTTTGTTCCGGGAGAGGAGGCTTTCCGATGGGTTCAAGGGGTTCGGAGGGCGAAGTGCTTCTGACTGAAGCTGGGGAATCGACACCAAAAGTCGATGAAGCTGGCGAGCCTCCCACAGTAGACAATTGAAATAAGTAGGGAGGATGTGAGCTTCGCGAATGGATTGAATTTTGGGTCGGGGAAGGGCTAGGGCTCCGACTTTTGGATGCGAATGTCTCTCTTGATTGTGAAGCAATTCGATTGCTCACTGCGCCTTTATGAGATTTGATAGATGCATGTAAGCTTTGGGCAGACCGATTGGCATTGCGGATGTACCCAGAATTCGGGTAGAGCGAGACAGAGTAGGAAACATTGTCCAATGACACAATCTCTCCATTTGGCTCGACGGTGAAGGGAGGTGATGTGTGAAGCAGTTTATCCTCTCCTTCCGGATGGTCTAGGTCACCCTTTGTGTTCTTCAATCCAGAATCCTCGTTCTGAGAGGTGGGTGGTCGGCGCCTCCAATTCCTACCAAAGAAAGCCGATAATGACCGGTATGTGGCGGAGAGGCGCACAAGTATCCATGCTAGGGTTCTATGGATAGGGACGTATTTCAATATCCAGATTAAGAGATTGCGTAAGGGGGCCAAAAAAGTGGGATGTTTGACGGTCGTCATATTGAAGTCGAGTCTCCAGATAATTACGGGGTCGTTGGTGAGAGGGCAAGACGCAAAAGATGACGATGAAAGACGTCCGCATCTTATAATTGCCTCGTGTTAGGTGCTTCATATCAAGGCTGTTATTGTCAAAGTCGGAAAGGGAACTTGCCCAACCAAAGGGCCGGCGGGCCGGCTTGGGGAACTTTTCTCGCGTAGACTGCATACATCTCCGCATTCCTGCGGAATGCGCCTTCCAAAAGTTGATACAGTCATAATATATCATACAATTTATTGGTCATGGCGGGTAATATTCAAACCTCCGTCTGGTCCGCGTCATCCTCTCTCCCCCGACTTGATAGGCTCATGGGCCTGTCGAGCAGGGATGGCCTGATTTCCGTCCTTTCAGAGCTCAAAAGGTTGTTGGCCGCCATTTCTTCTTCCTCATCAGCAAAGGTGGGGATTGGTTGCTCCTCTTTTCGTCGTTCCCAGATAGTCCAGACGCACCAGCCAACAAGGATGGCAACAGCTGCGCAGAGTGAACCAACGAGAATTTGAGTGACGGTGCTGGAATCATGGAAGCACATGAAACAATGCGACAAGGAATGAAATCATACTGAATGATAATGATAAATGTAAATTACAACAAATTTAGAGCATATAGAAGGTGAACGTAAACATACCCCCACATCAAGAGGGCGTAGGAAAGACTGTACAAAATCGCGAGTGTTTCCAGGCCTAGTAGCGGATCATGACGGGAAGCAAGAAACGCCACCTTTTGCGTGCGCTGGTAAATAAGAAAGGATAGAGGCGAAAATAACTCACTATCTCTTCCGTTTGGGTTTCCATTCGATTATGTCGCATCAAGAGCAGACCCAAGGCAATGCTTCCAATATTGGCTCTTACAGGCAAATAACTAGAAATTTGGGCAGGGGATCTATACGGGTTTGTATTGACGTCGACACTCTGGATGGCCAAAAATGCGAGATTGGCGTTCAGCACCACCGTTGCCTGGGATGTGGGTTGGATCTAATCACAGCACAAGGTCGTGTAAACCGTCACTTACAGCCAACATAAATGCATCCCACCTCTCGCCCAGTTTCTTCACAGCCTCTTGCCACAGATGATACCGTCGACCCACATATTTTGGAGGGTTTTCAGGTGGATATCCGAGGCTGAAAACAAGACCAAGGAACACATTTTGATAAACAGAGTTCAAGGATATAAAAGATCGCCGTAGACCGAACGAATTGCATTCGAGGCGCGCATTTGCTTCACCATGGAAAATTGAAAACCTTGTGCGACCTACATTAGAGATTCAGCATTCAAAGGGTGAAATAAGAGGGAAAAGGTTGGGCACAGTATATGAACATGAGTCAAGCTAAGTTCACGAGTTAGCAGCGAATCAACAAACCTTTATAATATTAGACTCACCGAGCAGAGTCATGGATCCGACGTTGACTATACGGACATTGTCTTTGCGGGCGTTCTCTTGATAATAAAAAAGAATCGGGGTTAACAAGGTTCGCAGTGAATATTTGAGATGGTATGACAACTGACTTTCAATCTCCGCGGAAAGCATCAAATTGTTGTATAAATCCTAAGAAACAAATGGTGAATTGGAATATGCTGAAGTCATGAGATCTAGAATCATGGTTAATGAAAGTACACATCGTAAACGAACGAAAGGCTGTGACCTCCGGTGTTAAACAGGGTGATGTCCCGAGGTTCAGCGATCATCGGCGATGTCAACTCCAAAGTATGAGGGAAGTGTTGGATGAAGCACCAATATTGTCCCTCGATTTCGCAACCTGTCAATCGGATGCCATCAGAAATTTAGAAACAGGTACTTGACATACTTAGCAGTTCTTACAAAGATGTGTTTCTGAGGTGACATTCTCGATTTCATAGCAACCCCTAAGGTCACTCTAGCTTCGACATTAAGCTGGCGCGTTGTTTGTGGCCTGCGAGATGGTAGATAGTCTGAATGACCTTGTTGTTGGAGGGTCGGCCTAGCTCCTCTCCTTCATCTTCGGCGTAGAAAACATCCAAAACCAAAACAATGGAATCGTAGAGACGGACGAGGTTATCGCTGAGACAATCCTGGATGGTGGTGATATCTTCATATGTCTGGCGAAGGATCTCACGGTTAAAGAGGTCGGCATCAGTATATACTTTCTGCGTCATAAATTTGAGTATGGAGAGGGCATGAAGTCGATGAGGCAAATCTCTCTATTATTGTACACCTTCCGGATGTACATGACCCAACCGGATGGTGGAACAGGGCTTCGCAACACCTCATCAGCCAAGAGACGAGGAAAGAAATGAGAATGTTATACCTAGTAAAGTTTCTTTGTAAAGGTTCGATGGTCATTGAGGTGGGTCTAATTTTGAGATTAATCTATTTCAGCCTTAGGTTGTGTATCATGGGTCGTGTTTCTTACATTCGAAGCCGATCATCGTACCGACGACCGGCAAAATCTTCGGGCATTCTGGGTGAAATACGAGACACGCCCAGCAGCATAAACGCTGGGGTAGCAGATCTTGTCGGGACCCGAAGATTATCGACTTCACCGCTGCCTGTCGGAGACATTTCTTCTATAGGAGATATGACCTCAAGGTTTGGCGTAGACATTCTGGGTTGACGATGTGGAGTGGATGTGGTTTGCTGCCAACCGGGGGAATCTCGAGTTGCTTGGTCTAGATGTGTGGCAGTTGTCCGACCGGGGCTGTAGACCGAGTTTGAGTAGTTTGAATTTTCCAAGTGGTATGAATGCTCCGATCCAAGACGTGGCCACGAGGGAGATGCGTTGTTGACGGTGGTTACGAGATTACGGACAGACCGGTGTGAGTTGGATAGCCTATCTGTGGAACGAGTAGCCACGATATTGCCAGGAAATGGGTACGCGGGAAGCGCAACGTTGTCCAAGGATATTGTTTTGGCTTGTTCGATGAGAGTATACGAGGTCGATTCAGGCTCCAACCGCGAAACCTCTCCTTGTTCCTCCTTGTTCCACGCAATTGGAATGGGTCGTAACCTTTCGAGCCTTCGAAGTTCTGGGTTCTCCGTTCTGAGATGATGGGGGTTTGCCTATCCCTCTTCGTCGGAAGCCGAGCTTAGTCTGCAATATGGACCATATGAAAGCTAGTCGTCCAAGGATCCGTCGGAGCACCCATGGTATTAAACTTCTGAATGATTCAAGGAGCTGGAGGTGTCGACGGAGGGCAAGGAAAATCTGGGGTAGGCACGAAGCTATGGCCGTGCAGAATTGAGTTCAGTCGACACGTCAAAGATGAAGGTGAGAAAAAGCGCGCAGGGTGGCCAAGCTTCGGCACTTCAATTTTTGACCAGTTCTGTACGCGAATCCCGGAAAAGGGATCGGCGGGCCGGCGCATCTTAAGGTGGACAACCAGAATGGCGTACTTCGACTTGACGACGCTTAGATATATATGGTTTGTAGGAATTCAAAAAACATGAATATAAATGAGACTGGTAGAAATAAGTATATTACACCAGATGGAGTACATGTCTAGATTTGGTCTAGATCTCCACACTCCGAATGCGCCTTCCACAAGTTGATACAGTCATAATTTAAACATATCGTACAATTCATTGGTCATCGCAATATCATGGTGACGTTCAAACACCCGTCATTTCTATGTCATCCTGTCTCCGCTGACCTGATAGGCTCTTGAGCCTGTCGAACAGGGATGGCCTGATTTTCGTCCTCTCAGAGCTCAAAAAGTTGTTGGCCACCGTTTTTTCCTCCTCATCAGCAAAGGTGGGGATTGGTTGCTTTTCCCTGTGTCGTTCCCAGATAGCCCAGACGCACCAGACAACAAGGATGGCGACAGCCACGCAGAGTGAACCAACCAGAATTCGAGTCGCGGTGCTGGAATCTTGGAAGCACATGAAAAAGAATGCGACGAGGAATAAAACAATACTGAATGATAATGATAAATGCAAGTTACTACGAATTTGGAGTGTATAGAAGGCGAACATACCCCCACATTAGGAGAGCGTAGGGAAGACTGTACAAGATCGCGAGTGTTTCCAGACCTAGTCGTGGATGACGGGACACAAGAAACGCTAGCTTGTGCGTGCGTTGGTAATTAAGAAAGGACAGAGGCCAAAATGACTCACTATCTCACCCGTTTGGTTTTCCATTCGATTGTGTCGCATCAAGAGCAGACCCAAGATAATGCCTCCAATATTGGCTGTTACAGACAAATAACTGGAAATTTGGGCAGGAGATCTATATGGATTTGTATTGACATCGACACTCTGGATAGCCAAAAATGCGAGATTGGCGTTCAGCATTACCGTTGCCTGGGATGTGGTTTGGATTTAATCAGGGTGCAAGCACGTGCAAACCGTCACTTACAGCCAACACAAATGCGTCCCATCCCTCACCCAGTTTCTTCATAGTCTCTTGCCACACAGGCCGGTGCATGATACCGTCGACCCAATTATTTTGAAGGGTTTTCAGATGGATATCGGGAGCCGAGAACAAGACAAAGGAAAATATTTTGATAAGCAGAGTTCGAGGATAAATAGGATCGCCGTAGACAGAAAAGTTGCGTTCGAGGCGCGCATTTGCTTCACCATGGAAATGTAAAAACCTTGTGTGACCTACATTAAAAATTCGGCATTTGAAAGGTGAAATAAGAGGGGAAAGGTTGCGCACAGTGCATGAACATGAGTCGGGCTAAGTTCACGAATCAGCAGCAAATCAACAAACATTTATAATACTAGACTCACCGAGGAGAGCCATGGATCCGACGTTGACTATACGGACGTTGTCTTTGCGGACGTTGCCTTGATAAAAAAGAATTGGTGTTCAGTGAATCTTTGAGATGTTATGACAACTGACTTTCAAGCTCTGAGGAAAGCGTCAAAATGTTGTATAAATTCTCAGAAGTATATGGTGCATTGGAATATGATGAAGTCATGAGATCTAGAACATGATCAGTGAAAGTAAACATCGTAAATGAACGAAATAATGACCTCCAATGTAAAACAAGGTGATGTCCCGAAGTTCAGCGATCATCGGCGATGTCAACTCCAAAGCATGAGGGAAGAGTTGGATGAAGTACCAATACTGTGCTTCGAATTCGCAACCTGTCAGTCGGATGCCATAAGAACTTTAACAAGGTACTTGACATAGCAATTCTTACGAAGATGTGTTTCTGAGGTGACATTCTGGATCTCATAGCAGCCATGAAGGTCACTAGCTTCAACGTCATCCAAGAAAAAGATGACGCGTTGTTGGTGGTCTGCGAGATGGTAGATAGTCTGAATGGACTTGTTGTTGGAGGGTCGGCCTGGCTCCTCTCCTTCGGCTTCGGCGTAGAAAACATCCAAAACCAAAACAATGGAATCGGAAAGATGAATGTGGTTGTTGTTGAGGCAATTCTGGATGGTGGTGATATCTTCGCTTGCCTGGCGAAGGATCTTAGGGTCAAAGAGGTCGGCATCAGTGTATACTTTCTGCGTCATAACCTTGAGTAGGAAGAAGGCATGGGCTGAAGAAGCGAACCTCTTCATCATTGTAAAAATAGCGTACACCTTCTGGATGTACGTATTTGACCCAACCCGATGGGGGAACGGGGCTTCGCAATACCTCATCAGCCGAGAGACAAGCAAAAAAAATGTGAATGTTGTTACCTAATGAAGTCTCTCTGCAAAGCTTTGATGGTCATTGAAGTGGATTTCTTCCTTCTAATTTTGAGATTACTTTATTTCAGCCTCAGGATGTGAATCATGGGTCGTATTTCTTACATTCGAGGCCGGTCACCGTACCGGCGATCAGCAAAATCTTCGGGCATTCTGGGTGAAATACGAGACTCGTCCAGCGGCATAAGCACTGGGGTAGCAGATCTTGTCGCCGGGATGCGAAGACTATCCTCTTCACCGTTGCCTGTCGGAGACATGTCTGCTATGGGGGATATGACTTCAAGGTTTGGCGTAGACACTGTGTGTAGACGATGAGGAGTGGGGTCGGTGACTTGCCAACCAGGGGAATCTTGACTTGGTTGGTGTAAATATGGCCCCGCTGTCGTCCGACCACGACTGTAGACCGAGTCTGAGTCATTTGATTTTCTCGAATGGTATGAATGCTCCGATCCGAGGTGTTGCGACGAGCGAGATGCATTGCTGACGGTGGTTGCGAGATTATGGGCGGACCGGTGCGAGCTAGTCAGACTGTGTGAACGAGTAGCCCTGATATTGCCAGGAAATGGGTATGCGGAAAGCGCAACATCGTCCAAGGATATTTTTTTGCCTTGCTCAATGAGAGTGTACGAGGTCGATTCAGGCTGCAACCGCGAAACTTCACCTTGTTTCGCGTGATTGGATTGGGTCGTAGCTTTTCGAGCCTTCGACGTCCTGCGTTCGACGTCCTGAGATGATGATGGGGGTTTTCCTACCCCTCTTCGTAGAACGGACCATATAAAGGCTAATCGCGCAAGGATCCGTCGGAGGGCTCGTGGTATTAAACCTCTGAACGACTTGAGCAGCTGGAGGAGTCGACGGAGGGAAAGGAAAATCTGGGGTAGCCAAGAAGCTATAGCCATGCAGAATGGAGGTCAGTCGACAGGTCAGGGATGAAGGGATGAAGGTGAGGGAGGCCGCATACCACAAGAGGTTAGCCCCAAGCTTTATGTAAATAGGATATTGTGCCCAAATGAGCGTGCGAGTATGAAGGCAGAACACTACAGGAATGTCGGTCCAGAGTGGCCAACCTTTTGGCAAGCTCTGGCACTTGCGATTTGTGACCGTACACGAATCGATCAGGAGTCGACATACCAGGCCGTTCATGTCGAAGGCTCGGAAAGGAATTGAGCATGAACTTTGGAGGACCGGGCCAGTATATCTTGGGCCATTGACTGTGATGTCCTTTGTAGGTCCTAGGACGGACATTCCAAACCTCAACGAGGGGGGTCAGGGCGAGATGGTGTGATGAGTCTCGCTTACATATTACATGGTTTGTAGGAGTTCAAAAAAACATGAATAGTAAACGAAACTGATTAAAATATGTTACAGCGGATGGAATACATGTCCATTCCGGTAAAATGCGCCTTGATACAGTCGTAACATATCGTATAATTCATTGGTCACCGCAATATCGTGGTGATATTCAAACCCTCGTCAATTCTACGTCATAAACCCCTCCCCGGACTTTTAGGATGCTTGGTAGGCTCATGAGCCTTTCGAGCAGAGAGCTCAACAAACTCTTGCGGTCGGAGTCATCGACTACCGCATTTTCTTCTTCGTCGGCAAAGGGTGGGATCGGGGGCTCTTCCTTTCGCTTTTCCCAGCAAGTCCAGACGCACCAACCAACAAGAATGGCAATTGCTACACAAAGTGGGCCAGCCAGACTTCGCGTTGGCGTATTGGAATCCTGGAAGCACAGGAAACAAAATGCGGCGAGGAATGAAATCATACTGATAATAATAATAAAGGTAAACTGTTACGAATTTGAAGCGTATAAAAGGTGAACATACCCCCACATCAGGAGAGCATAGGGAAGGCTGTACAAAATCGCCAGTGTTTCCAAACCTAGTAGCGGATGACGACGGGCCTCAAGAAATTTCCACTTTTGCGTGCGTTGGCAAATAAGAAAAAAAAAAAACGGTAGCTATAAATAACTCACCACTTCTTCAGCAGTCTCCTTACTTTTCGTTCGGTTTTGTCGCATCAAAAGCAGGCCCAAGATGATGCTTCCAATATTGGCTATTACAGACAAATAACTGGAAATTTGGGCAGGGGATCTATACGGGCCCCCATTGACATTATCCACACTCTGGATGGCCAGAAACGCGACATTGGCGTTAAGCATCACCGTTGCCTGTTGTGGGTTGGATTTAATCATGGTGCAAGCATGTAAACCGCTACTTACGAAGAACACAAATTCTTGCCACTCATCACTCATTTTCTTCACGCACTCCGCCCACACTGACTTGTGTATGATACCATCGACCCACATATTTTGGAGGGTTTTCAGATGGAAATCCGGGGCCAAAAACAAGACAAAGGAAAGCGTTTTGATAAGCGGAGTTCGACGATAAAGAGGATCGCCGTAGACCGAAAAATTACGTTCGAGGCGTGCATTCGCTTCACCGTGGAAGTTTAAAAACCTTGAGTGGCCTACAATAAGGGCATTAAAAGAGAAAAACAAGGCGGAAAGAAAGTTGCAGACAGTATATGAACATGAGCCGAGCTAGGTTCATGAGTCAGCAGCGAATAAACAAACATTTATGATACTAGACTCACCGAGCAGGCTAATCGATCCGACGTTGGCTATAGCGACGTCGTCTTTGCGGACATTGTCTTGATAAAAAAGAATTGGGATTTAGAAGGTTCACGTGAATCCTTGAGATATTATGACAACTGACTTTCAATCTCTGAGGAAAGCGTCAAAATTTTGTATAAATCTTCAGCAGTATATGGTGCATTGGAATATGCTGAAGTCATGAGATCTAGAATCATGGTCAGTGAAATTAAATATCGTAAATGAACGAAAAAATGACCTCCAATGTAAAACAGGGTGATGTCCCGAAGTTTAGCGATCATTGGTGATGTCAACTCCAAAGCATGAGGGAAGAGTTGGACGAAGTACCAATACTGTGACTCGATTTCGCAGCCTGTCAATCAGATGCAGTCAGAAAGTTAGAAACAGGTACTTGACATCGCAGTTCTTACGAAGATGTGTTTCTGAGGTGACATTCTGGATTTCATGGCAACCATTGAGGTCACTAGCTTCAACGTGGTCCAAGAAAAACACCACGCGGTTGGCGTGATCCGCAAGGTGATAGATAGTCTGAATGAACTTCTTGTTGGCCTGTTCCTCCTCTCCTTCGGCTTCGGCTTCAGGATAAAAAACATCCAAAACCAAAACAATGGAATCAGAAAGATAAATGTGGTTGTTGCTGAGGCAATTCTGGATGGTAGTGATATCTTCATTTGTCTGGCGAAGGATCTCGGGGTCAAAGAGGTCGGCATCAGTGTATACTTTCTGCGTCATAAATTTGAGTACGGAGAGGGCATGGGGTTAATGAAGCGTACCTCTTTATCATTATAAAAATAACGTACGCCTTCTGGATGTACGTATTTGACCCAACCGGATGGTGGAACAGGGCTTCGCAACACCCATCAGCCAAGAGACAAACAAAAAGAGGACAATGTTGTACTTGATAAAGTCTCTTTGCAAAGCTTCGATGATTATTGAGGTGGGTTTCTTCCTTCTAAATTTGAGATTACTCTATTTCAGCCTCAGGATGTGATGGGTCGTGTTTCTTACATTCGAGGCCGTTCACCGTACCGGCGACCTTGAAAACTTTCCGGCATTCTGGGTAAAATACGAGACACGCCTAGCGGTATAAACACGTGGGTAGCAAATCTTGTCGCCGGGATGCGAAGGCTGTCCACTTCACCATTGCCTGCTGGAGACACGTCTTCTATGGGAGGTATGACTTGAAGATCTGGTTCAGATATTGTGTGTTGACCATGAGGAGTGGGTGTGGCTTGCTGCCAACCGGGGAAATCTCGACTTGGTTGATGTAGATATGGGGCCACTCCCGTCTGGCCATATCTGTTGACTGAGCCTGAGTCATTTGAATTTCTCGAGTGGTATGAATGCTCCGATCCGAGGTGTTGCGAAGAGCGAGATGCATTGTTGACGCTGGTTCCGAGGTTTTGGGAGGATCGGTGAGAGTTAGCCAGACTGTGCGTGGAACGAGTTGCCCTGATATTTCCGGGGAAAGGGTATGCGGAAAACGCAACATCATCCAAGGAAATTATTTCGCCTTGCTCAATGAGAGTGTAAGAGGTCGATCCGGACTCCAACCGCGAAGTTTCTGCTTGCTCTGTGTGTTTGGATCGTGTTCTATCCTTTCGAGCCTTCGTTATCCTGGATTCGTCATCTTGAGATGATGATGGGGGTTTGCCTATCCCCCTTCGTCGGAAGCCGAGCTTAGTCCGCGATATCGACCATATGAAAGCTAATCGCCCAAGGATCCGTCGGAGCACCAGTGGTATTAAACCGCTGAATGGCTCAAGGAGTTGGAGGAGTCGACGGAGGGAAAGGGTGGTCTGTGGTAGCCACGAAGCTATGGCCATGCAGAATAGAGGTCAGTCGACAGGTCGAGGATGGAGGTGAGAGAAATCCGCATACCACAAGAGGTTAGCGCTTTATAATTAGCCCTGAGCTTTAGACAATTTGGACAGCTGCTGATGAAGCTTAGATGTTGTGCCCAAATGAACGGGCAGAAGATTTGTCGGTCCAGAGTGGCCAACCTTCAATTTTTGGCCGGTTCTAACTTCGAAAGTCTTCTGTACATAGTGAATATGTTCAAAGTAATCGGCCGGCCGGCGCATCACATTTCAAACCTTAACAAAGGGAGCTCTCAAGTGCCGGAATGGCGCACTTAGCGACTCTCGCTTGGACATAACATGGTTTGTAGAAATTCAAAAAACATGAATAGTAAATGAAACTGATAGAAATAAGTATATTACACCAGATAGAATACACGTCTAGATCTCCACATTCCAGTGGAATGCGCCTTCCACAAGTTGATACAGTCGTAACATATCGTACAATTCATTGGTTATCGTAATATCGTAGTGATATTCAAACCCCCGTCTTCTCTGTGTCATAAACCTTTCCCCTGGATTTTAAGACACTTGGTAGGTGCATGAGCCTGGCGAGCAGGGATGGCCTGATTTCCTTCTTATCAGAGCTCAACAAACTCTTGCGATCAGAGTTATTGACTACCCCATTGTCTTCTTCGTCGGAAAAGGGTGGGATCGGCGGCTCCTCCTTTCGCTTTTCCCAGGAAGTCCAGACGCACCAACCAACAAGAATGGCGACTGCTGCGCAGAGTGAGCCAGCCAGACTTCGAGTTGGTGTGCTGGAATCTTGGAAGCACATGAAACAAAATGCGGTGAGGAACGAAATCATCCTGATAATAATAATGGAGGTAAGCTACTACGAATTTGAAATGTATAGAAGATGAACGTACCCCCACATCAGAAGAGCATAAGGAAGACTGTACAAGATCGCCAGTGTTTCCAAACCTAGTAGCGGATGATGACGGGCCTGAAGAAATGCCCGCTTTTGCGTGCGTTGGCAAATAGGAAAAAAAAAAGGTAGGTATAAATAACTCACCGCTTCATCAGCTGTCTCTCGACTTTTTGTTCGATTTTGTCGCATCAAGAGCAGGCCCAAGATGATACTTCCAATATTGGCTATTACAGACAAATAACTGGAAACCTGGGCAGGGGATCTACGTGGGTCCGCGTCAACATCCACACTTTGGATGGCCAGAAACGCGACATTGGCGTTGAGCATCACCGTTGCCTGTTGTAGGTTATATTTAATCACGGTGGAAGAATGTAAACTGTACTGACGAAAAACACGAATTCTTGCCACTCTTGACTCATTTTCTTCACGCATTCCTCCCACACCGACTTGTGCATGATACCATCGACCCACATATTTTGGAGGGTTTTCAAGTGGAAATCCGGGGCCGAAAACAAGACAAAGGAAAGCGTTTTAATAAGCAGAGTTCGACGGTAGAGAGGATCGCCATAGACCGAAAAATTACGTTCGAGGCGTGCATTTGCTTCACCATGGAAGTTCAAAAACCTTGTGTGGCCTACAATAACGGTGTTAAAGAGAAAAACAAGACGGAAAAAGAGTTGCAGACAGTATATGAACATGAGTCGAGCTAAATTCACGAGTCAGCAGCGAATCAACAAACCTTTACAGCACTAGACTCACCGAGGAGGTTAATGGATCCGACGTTGACTATACGGACGTCGTCTTTGCGGACGTTGTCTTGATAAAAAAAACGGATTGGGATTTACAAGGTTCACAGTGAATTTATGACAACTGACTTTCAAGCTCTGAGGAAAGCGTCAAAATTTTGTATAAATTCTCAGGAGTATATGGTGCGTTGGAATATGCTGAAGTCATGAGATCTAGAATCATGGTTAGTGAAAGTAAACATCATAAATGAACGAAAGGCTAACCTCCAATGGAAAACAGGGTGATATCCCGAAGTTCAGCGATCATCGGTGATGTCAACTCCAAAGCATGGGGGAAGAGCTGGATGAAGTACCAATATTGTGCCTCGATTTCGCAACCTGTCAGCCGGATGCCATCAGAAATTTAACATGCACTTGATATCGCAGTGCTTACGAAGATGTGTTTCTGAGGTGACATTCTTGATTTCGTGGCAACCATTAAGGTCAGTAGCTTCAACGCTGTCCAAGAAAAACACGACGCGGTTTTCGTGGTCCGCAAGGTGATAGATAGTCTGAATGAACTTTTTGTTGGAGTTGTTGGCCTTGGATTCACCCTGTTCTTCCTCTCCTTCGGCTTCGGCGTAGAAAACATCCAAAACCAAAACAATGGAATCAGAGAGATGGACGCGGTTATTACTGAGGCAATTCTGGATGGTAGTGATATCTTCATTTGTCTGGCGAAGGATCTCGGGGTCAAAGAGGTTGGCATCAGTGTATACTTTCTGCGTCATAAATTTGAGTACAGAGAAAGCATAAGATCGAAGATGCGAACCTCTGTATCGTTATAGAAATAACGTACGCCTTCTGGATGGACGCATTTCACCCAACCAAGTGGTGGAACAGGACTTCGTAAGGCCTCATCAGCCAAGAGACAAACAAAAAAAGACAATATTGTACTTGATAAAGTCTCTGTCCAAAGCTTCGATAATCATTGAGGTGGGTTTCTTCCTTCTAATTGCGAAATTACTCTATTTCAGCCCCAGGATGTGGATCATAGGTCGTTTTTCTTACATTCGAGGCCGGTCATCGTACCGGCGACCTTCAAAATGTTCGGGCATTCTGGGCAAAATACGAGACTCGCCGAGTAGCATCACCACTGGGGTAGTAGATCTTGTCACCGGGATGCGAAGACTATCCACTTCACCATTGCCTGTCGGAGACATGTCGTCTATGGGAGATACGACTTGAAGGTCTGGCGTAGACATTGTGGCTTGACGATGAGGGGTGGGTGTGGTTTGCTGCCAGCCGGGGAAATGTCGACTTGGTTGGTGTAGATATGGGCCCGCTGTAGTCCGACCACGACTGTCGACCGAGCCTGAGTCATTTGAATTTCTCGAGTTGTATGAATGCTCCGATCCAAGATATTGCGATGAGCGAGATGCATTATTGACGGTGGTTGCGAGGTTTTGGGCGGACCGGTGCGAGTTAGTCAAACTGTGCGTGGAACGAGTTGCCCTGATATTTCCGGGGAAAGGGTATGCGGAAAACGCAACATCATCCAAGGAAATTATTTCGCCCTGCTCGATGAGAGTGTACGAGGTCGATCCGGACTCGGACCGCGAAATTTCTGCCAGTTCCGTATGTGTTCGAGCCTTCGTTATCCTGGATTCGTCATCTTGAGATGATGATGGCGGTTTGCCTATTCCTTTTTGTCGGAAGCCGAACTTCGTCCGCAAAGTTGACCATATGAACGCTAATCGCGCAAGGATCCGTCGGAGCGCCCGCGGTATTAGACCTCTCAAAAGCTTGACGAGGTGGACCAGGAGTCGACGGAGGGCGAAAAGAATCTGTGGTAGCCGCGAAGCAATGGCCATGGTGAGTTGAAGACTAGCTCGATCGACAGGTCGAGGGCGAAGGTGAGAGACAGCGGCATTCTAACTTCTGAATGACTTCTAAGAGCTCGCTTTGGTCATCTTCTGATAGTGTTGCCGAAGTTCAGTTCAGTCCGGTTCTCCCCCCATTTTTTGAGGACCGAGAACCGAACCAACAGAATTTTTTCAGAACTGAACAGAACCAGAATAGAACTGGTTAGAACCGGTTCTACTTGTTCAGTTCGGTTCCAGAACCGGTTCGAACAGGTGAACCGGACGAAATTGTAGAGGTAAAAGATAATTTATTCAAAATGTACATACTACATGAGGTATCTAAGTAAGAAGTTAAGCAACTAGTATTTACTACACCGAAGCGGATGGCGCCGACCCGAAAGGTGCGAAGGGGCAAGGCTTTCGCCTCAGCAGCGTGTGCATAGGGTCGTTTGCATGCCTAGCTCCTGTTGTCATCTCTTGTGATCCTGGCGGTACTGAGTGTCAGTTTTCGGGGATGTTTGGTGGTCGTACACAGCGACAGGACAGGTTTGTTTCGCGGGTCGTGCATGGGTGGCGTCGCCGTTCGCGTAGGCGGTTTCGTCGTTTGTGGGTGGTTGGTGTTCGTAAGTGCGCGGCCGTTCATGGCGGCGATGGACAGGGCGCGAGCCTCGAACCCTGGTTGCCGGAAACAGGGGGTGGACGGTGAGTAGCGAGGGATGGGGCGCGTACGGCGCACCTGGTGAGCTGTAGCACCCAGCATTCGTCACAAGGGGAGCGGGTGGGGTTGGGTGTGGTTTCGGCATCGGTAGGCGGCCTCCTGGGTCTGTGTTTGTTGCTGCCTGGGTTGTCATTCAAATGCGGGGGCGTCGTTCAAGCTGGAACTGAACTTTTTCTGTGCAAAAGGGAATGGGGGTGATCAGCGGCATCGTACAGAGAGGCTGGTGCCATACCTGGTGGAGTCGTGTCTCTCTTACGCCCTCTGCCCTCCGTGTGCTGATCGTTCTTGTTCTTCATTGTTGCCTCTGCCGTTTTCGAGGTATCCTGCTGGATTGTTGCTGTGGGCTGGATTGTGCGTTCATAAGGGTGAGGTGGGCGACATCGTGCGTGTTGTTGCTGGAGTCGGTGGGGAGCGAGAAGGGGATGGTGGTGGGAGAAAAGAAAAGAGTCTGACACACTCGTCAAACACTGATCGCTTCCACGCGGAGTTATAAATAACTGCCGCCTTGCCGATCCCACTCTTCGAACTAACAGTAAGCCCATCCCAGTATCAGCAATATATTTGTACTGATCCCACTACTATTCTCGTATATACCCAGTTCCAGTTCGGTTCGAACCAGTTCGAACCCGGTTCTGGATATCTCTCAGATATAAGAACCGAGAACCGAACAGCTCCAAGAATTGCTAGGACCGAACAGGACAGAACCGAACTTTACGGTTCGGTTCTGCCGGTTCTGGTTCTCCGGAGCAGTTCTGAACAGAACTTCGGCAACACTATCTTCTGATGAAAATCGTGCCTCATGTTGTGGTCGCGGAGGCCACGGGCCGCAGCATAGCATATCACATGACCTATTTGCAGTGCAACAAGGCCATTCGCCATGCCATGGCAGTGTTTGCTGCCACTTTACCAGTGCATCTACATAAATAAAATCCCTCGACATTTAGTAATCTCAGTCAATAATGACGACACACCGATAGCCTATCTTCTGGGCCATCACAAGGTTTATCATTGACGCGCACCTCCAACACCTCCGATGCCACTTCAGAATTAAATAAGGCCGTATCTCCATGAGAGGAGTAATCTCACGCCACATCACGCAGGGTGAATTTACCCGCCACGAT
>Ga0307513_10001485_pt1 | contig 33693 bp, 43 predicted proteins | sample 15_EM_MG_FD_202174 | JGI IMG/M metagenome (GOLD analysis project Ga0307513, IMG submission 202174) | Populus trichocarpa ectomycorrhiza microbial communities from riparian zone in the Pacific Northwest, United States - 15_EM | ecosystem: Host-associated > Plants > Roots > Unclassified | place... | reverse complement strand
ACATACTACGGGTTCTTGGACTGCTGATCCCCAGGGGAGTTTTCCAAGTTTTGTTGCTTTCTGCTCGCCAACCTTGCATGACAAGGATTTGATCTTTCCGATTTTTATGGACACCCCCGAGTACAAGCATGGCGAAAAAGCGAGAAGGGCGAAAATCTGCCACATGATTAGGACCCATTCCCACACACAAGCCCCAACCAAAACCCACAAATTCCTAAATTCTGTGGCCTCCAAGACAGGAGTGATTATATCTATGATCGGTGAGTTGTTAGTTTCCTCCGGTCCGAACAGGGGTGACGAGCTCACCCTCTCGCCTTCTAGCACCATCTACGATACCGGTACTGTACCCACACAAAAAAAAACAAATGAAAGCACTCGCTACCCGAAACCAATGACGCAACGCCCATCTCTCCAGTCCACCGGCTCGATTTAGGCCCAGAATGCCACCCACGCACCAAACACCGGCAATGAATGCTGGTCACGACACCGAAAGTACCGCGTCTGCACTCGAAGACAAGATAAAACGTACCGTACCAAGATGTTAAGCTAGAATTCCTCTCCTCAGTTACGCGAGAGGAAAACGCCACAAATTCAGCACACAGCACCCAGCGCTGCCACAGTAGGAGAGCCAGCTCCGGTACCAAGCAACCTCCTCGCACATCGACCTTCTATCCAAGTTCTCACGGTACGATACTTCAAATACTAGAGCAATTGAGAGTGACACTAGGACGTCCAGAGTTCCCCCCCCTCTTGACCAAGAGGAGAAAACTCAAGCGAAAAGATTCTCCTTCAGCCCATTGCTGAGACGAGCAAAAAAAGAAAAATAATATGTTACAACAGACCTGGCCAACTCCAACGTCCTCCCTTAGCGAGATTCTCAGCAGATGTCCACCTACAAACTCGCTTAGCATCCAAACCTCGTGCAAAAAAAACCCCCCCGAGGAACAGAAAAAACACGAGCACTCATACTGGTAGTTACTGTACGGTATTTTTACAGAGCGAAAGAAGCGCACTGACTGATCCACCTGATACTACAAGCAGTACCGCTAACCCCACCTGCCAGTAACATACCACAACATAATCGTACTCACATACACGTACCACACCTGAACCCGGGGATTCAGGATAAGTTAGGCGAACCTCGTACGCCCTGATCGGTTTCTGGGCTTACCAACCAATCAAGCAAGCCGGATATCGCGAGCCCATTGCGGCGAGAAAAGGTTTCGCCTTCAAGGGCGAAAGGGAAAAAGAAAAAAGACGCCTTAGCATGGGGTTGTTACACACCCTAACATATCCTATTACCGTACTGGCGAAGGAGAACTAAAAATGTTGTTCACTTCACTCACTTTACCGTACTCGTACCGCACGTTCACTCACTAAAAACTTGCCTCATGCGGCTCTCTCTCCCTTTCTTTCTTTTAATTTAGGCCAAACTGTGGCAGCGAAGCGATGGAGGGGCAAGTTGGAAGGTACTGTATGTGTATAGTATCCGCACGAATCGGAGTCGCCGCTGAGTCAGGGGAGAGGAGGAGGCGGAGGAGGAGGGGTCAGTTTTCACGGGCTGTCACTCGTATGGGAAGTTCCCCTGTTTTATTGTGTTGGATGCGTCGGTGGCGATCCGGAGGAAGGGAGATGGGTCAATACGAGAATGTCGTGCCCTCCGCTTCTAGTTTTGGGTTGGGCTTGTGTGGGGATAGACCAAAAAACTATATACGAGTAGAATAAAAAAAGCATTAGGATACAAGAGCCCTCTCAGTACCATCCACTCCCCCTATCGCCCTCTCATAATACCCCCCTACATCCAAGTCCCCACAAAACCGAGTGACAAGCGATGCCTCATCATCACTCACAAAGCTGACTCAAACCCGAAGCCCTAGACCAATCCTCGCCAGCCGCCATCACTAAAAACCTAACCCCTGGCGTGTCGGCGAAAATTCACTTGGCGCCAAGTCCTGGAGTTCACTATATAATGCCGCCGTCCCCACGTCCCTCTTTCCTCCTCATACTTACCTAGCGACAGTGTTTTCTGCTCAAAAAGAGTTGAGACTCAGGGATCTCCGACCTCATTGCACAGCGAGGACGCGAGCCTCTGCCAAAGGCCTTCGGGTCTATTGGGTTGCTTAATTTTTGATTTATTCCTTTTCGAAGGCTTTGATTATTTTTTTTCATCAAAGTTTGGGCTTTGTTCGAGGCTTTGAGGGGAAAAAAAATTGAAAGAAAAAAAAAGAGTGATGAAAAATTTTGCCTTTTATTCGCTTTCATGATTAAAATTTACGAGTTGTGTCACGAAGGTTTGGATCGTAATTTGTCGCTTGCTCGAGTCCCATTTGGGCTAGGATCACTGTCGATACACCCCCCTAGATGGTGTCTAATTTGTCAACCTCTCACCCCTCCGCACAGAAATCAATGCTTATTCCGAGGTCTGGTAATTTGAAAGCCGCACATCCCTGTTCAACTTAGATATTAGCCTACGGCAGGCGCCTTCGAGCATTCACGACGATTAAGCGAACTATGTATTCGCCGTGTCTGATTAGATTATTATATATGCTAAAAGCATTGGCAATAGGTCAAGGGCTCGTTGTAGAATCATTTATATCGAGTGATATTTTGTGATTCCACGATTCTTTGATCCCTCGTGGCATTTGGGGGCCAATGAAATCAGCCACGGGACCACGCATGGTCGTAGCGGCCAACGTTTCGACGGAAGGTCGCAAGAGACTGGGGGTCGTTTTAACACCCGGGCCTCGTTCCCCGTCCTCTAAAAAAACGGGGGAATATCTGCGTGACTGAAGGGTGCATATCTGAACGCAGCGTAAGAATATTCAGACGAACCATGAGTGCGGTACCTACAGACACATTAAGGCTCCCAACGTCACGACCGGTGAGGGCCCCTTCTTCATTTTTCTTCTTTTCCATCTCTTCCAAGTTTTTCCTCTTTCATTTTCGCCTCCTCTCCCATGGCTAGACAGCTCCGATAGATTATAATGCAACCCTCTCCCCCGCTTTCCCTGATTGCCACTAACGCCACGTGCAATGTTCTCCGAAATGCGAGTGAGACTACATGAATGCATTCGGCACTTAACCAAGTGTGCAGAAGTGTCCCCCCACCCTCAGCCGCCTTGCAGATCACTTGCTTGTTTTCTTTTTCGAACCGGACTGGCCTGCTCTGCTGTCTGATGTTGCGCTTTTATCCATTTTCCTCTCGCGAAAACGAGAGCTCTCGGGTATCGTGCCAAACATAATTGATCTTGGTGCGGGGGGAGAGGGATTTGAAAAAGAGAAGAGAAAAAAAGTACGCGAGAGAGCTCCTCTGCACGAGTATTAAATGCGGAGGAATTTCGAACTTTGTTTTATTTTCTCTCTCAACATGAAAGGGAAGGGAGGAGAGAAAAAAGAAGAGAATTGGCAGTTAGGAAAAAGTCTTGACCATTAGTACCGGTATCCACGTTCCCCCCCCCTTTCAACTCTTTCTTTATCCTTCTCTTCGGCGTTACGGGGTGCTTGCCAGTTATCTTGATAATCGCCTACCGGTAGTTTCTCTTTGAAAGGGGGGATCTTGGATCGGTTGATTGATGTTAGTTCGAGGTCTCGTAGCGAATGATGTGGGGAGGATAGGATTTTGAGGGCGTTGCACAGCACTATACACAAAGGTAGGCATGTGGGGAAGCCGTTTCGCGTGCTAAAGGATGTGAACAACTCAACGGGGATACTCTTGTCTGCCAAGCGAGACGATTGTTGAGAGAGAGAGAGAGAGAGAAGGAGTGCAGGGAATAAGGGAGAAAAAGAAATACTATAATTAATTTTACTTATTGTACTTGTGCTACAATTTATTAACTCTACCTGTGAGCCCAGGTAAGAAGGGTACAGCTTTTCAGAAATACCATTCATTCCATTGGGGTGAGGACTCCCCACTTGACTCTTTTTTTTTCTTTTTTTCTCTTGTTTTACATCCAATCTGACGGAGGGAAGTTGCAGTCTTTTCGCTCTTGGTCGATTTGGATACAGAGGTCTTCACCACTCATCATCACCATTAACCCCCATCAACCATCACTGCAACGGCCACCGACACCGACACTCACGCCAGCTCTTGGACACAGTCCCCCATCAGACAGCACTCCACCGCCGACGACAACTGACCCTTTGCACCCTCAACCATCCGTTGCAGTTGTCTTGTGTTCGCCACCCACCCGTCTGCTACGCCAACGACGCAACCACCACCTCCATTGCAACCACCGCAACCATCAGCACACAAACCACGAACCAAGAGAAATCTCCATTCACACTTACAACAAGCACCTGCGCTTTCTCGCCATCTAAATTTCAACCGAACTCTTCAACCGCATCCTACTGAAAAATTAAATTGAAAATTAAAATAGGGAATAAAATTAAAAATAATAATCGAGCTCTCCTGCCGCATCGGCTATCAGATAGATAATGACTATCGATGATCCTGCGTATGTGCAATCCGATATCCAGTTCCTTGCTGTTCCTTCTGTGCCACATGCTGCCGCCGCAACATAATTGCTAACTCGTGAACCCGTAGTCAGAACCAGCAGCTCCTCCTCCCTGCTCCCCTCACTTTCTTTCATGCTAAAATACCCTTCAAGTGAGTTCCCCCTCGCAAGCATCTTCCTTGTCTGTTGATAATTGACCGCTTTGGTAGGCATTGGCAACTGCGCTCGCTACTGTGCTCGCCCTCTCCAAATACCCTATACTACCCTACCGATAACAACGTCTACTCTCTGAACCCGGCAACCAGGAAACGCGAGATCGTAGCTACACTGCCATTTAGCCCGAGGTGTATAGGTGCCAAGTATGGTTGGGTATGCGCTGGTGGCGTTGAGAATGGGCAGTTTGCTTCAATACGTGTGAGACAGCAGGACAAGAGCTCGGACCAGCGACGAGGGGACGATGAGGTCGAGGAAGGGGAGGAGGCTAGGGAGTCTACACCTGGAAGCCAAAGGCGGATAAGCCCTGATATCAAAATCAGCCAGCTGGGGGGGTTGATTGTGAATTCGGTTACCCTACATCGACCTCCGTCGTCGAAGAGTGACGACGATGTGTTGGCAGTTCTCACGTAATCCACTTTCTCATTCTGTGCCCTACTGCACCTTGGTGACTAACGCTTTATTTGGATGCATCTAGAAACAACGACAAGACAGTACGGATATTTCATCTCGCCCAAAATAAGGTTCTTACGACGTTACACCTGAGCATCGCTACGAATCATGCTTCGATATCCCCGGATGGGCTGCATTTGGTTGTTGTAGGAGATTCAGAGAAGGTATATTTCTACCACCCGGCCTCTCCTGCCGGGTCGTGTCCGGGGACCCCTAGTACTGGTATCGGAGAGGCCGGTGCCGAGTCTTGGGTTTTGTCATCACATCCTCCATTGACTGCCGGAACAGATGCGTTGATTTCAACGAGTTTTTCTCCGTCCTCAATCCTATGCGCTGTGGCATCACAAGATGGCTCTATAACCATATTCGATACTCGGTACCTATGCCCTAATACCTATCCCGGAGGCCCATCTCCCATTGTCAAGAGAATACCCTCTTCACGACCAAAGACATATGCGGGTGCTGTTAGGAGCGTACAGTTTTCCCCGGCTCCTTGGGATTTGCTGGTTTGGGCCGAACATTCTGGCCGAATATGTGTTGCAGATGCTAGGAGTAACTTCACAAAACGGCAGGTTGTGGACATTCTCGTGGAAAAGGATGACATAGTTGAGGCCGATATTCAATCTGCTGAGGGGGATGATACCCCCCGCTGGCGCGGACGTGAGGGCACCTCCAGCAGGAGGACTACAAGAGACGAGGAAGCTGTTGAGGAGGATTCCGTTACGGCCACGACCGGGGATGATGACGTTCACGCATTCTTTAGTCGTCGATATGATGAACTGTCTGAGCTTGTATCCAGAGTGCGGGGGAATTCTCACGAGTGGTGGGCGACTTCAGCATTAAACGGTGCTCCCAGTTATGCAATTCCCGCGCGTGCTCCAGCTTCTCCTTATACCCCGGCACACTCGCTCACTCGTACAGCGACCGCTCCACAGTCTTCACAACCTCTCACCACAACACAGCCGTCCAATGCTTCTGTAACCCCAACCACGCCTGCACTTCTCCGTGATTATCGTGAGCGCCAACTTGAGCGTGAGCGTGCAATGAGACTAAATTATGACCCGCCTCGACGTCGCAACTCCACTCACCCATCATACACCGACCAGTCTACATCTACCTCGACACCCGCCATGCAGCAGTACCCAATACCCCTCCCAACCCCCTCTTACCCCCCAGCGACAGATATGAGCGGGGCTCCACAAAGACTCACCTGGAGTCCAACTGAAAACCCGAGAACATCACGGCCAGTCGAGGCAAGCCAGGCGGATCACCAACGAAATAGGGAACAGCTCAACCTACTAATCGCCGAGGAACGAAGACAGAGCTACTTGAGGCGACGCGCAGCAAGCAGTAATGCGGCAGCCGGCCTTACGGAAGATGCGGGTGGCGGGTATCGTGACGACGGTGATGGCGTCGATATCACAGGATGCACTCTGAGTCGTGATGGGAGCAAATTGTAAGTGATTGTTTCGTTTTTATCTTCTCTTTCCCTTTCCAAAATTAGTCACAGGAAGATTGCGCGTGTGCCAACATGTTGGGGCAATATCCGGAGCTAACCCATCCGTAGGTATGTGGCCACCGACACCGGGATAGTGGAATATCACGTCGATATTGCTGGACGAAAAGTCTTTCCTAGTTATGCTCCTCGCTGATTCCGGCTCTGCCCGCCCATCCACACACCAACTACCCCTCGGCCTTCCCGTGTGGGTAGCTTGTCGTGTAGCTTTTTCTTTTTTCCCTTTCCCCTCAAGCATTCTCCTTACGAGCCACGACTCTATCAGTTTTCAACTAGCATGTTCATGCATCTGGATTTGATCTTTTTTGCTTTTCCCTTTCTTTTTCTATTCCTTCACACCCCCTTCCCCGGGGTTAGCTTATTTTGGGTTCGGAGAGTTTCATGGCGAAAATGGTGAACGGATCGGGATTTCTTTTTCGGAAAGCGGTTTTTTTAAGTCTTGTTCATGCCTTTGCCCCACCCTCCCATCGGAAGGAGTGTGCGAAGTGGGGGAGATGGTTGTCATTTCGGTGTTCATCATAGCTTGCCTTTTTTTCCTTTTTTTCCTTTTTCTCTTTGCTATTACGGTATTCCTGCTATTCCCCGGGTAGCTGGATGTATAAGATTAATTGATGCGGCGGAGGAATGGAACTGGAACGGGTTGGATTGTGAAACAAATATGTGAGTAAATGGATGGATGGGAAAGCAGTTGATCAGCTAGATATCTTATCACCATATACGGTACGGGCATTTTTAAGGGTTTCATAGGTCTAATCTGTAGTAGTAGTGCTTTATCCATTATATCATAATGAGCTCTCTGGGGTGCTGCGCGGTCTCATGGGTAGATGTTATTGCACAGGTAAAACCTGCGAAGGCGATGATCATTCGTTATGCCCGAAATATGGATCAGAAGACTGATGGTTTTCTTCTCCCAGCCAGCCAACCAACCAAAAAACAACCCGATAACTCCGCCTTTCTGTGAAAGAAGGCGGAGTTGACACGACAAAACAAGAATGTCGACCCGAAACACCAGACACCCCCTTTTCCCCCCCTCTCGCCATTAATCATAGTATCTCACTCGCACCCAAACCAAAAACAAAAAAACGCCCCCAGCGCCAAATAAACCGCAACGAGGATATCATCCTAAACAATCCATCACGGCACTTGCCCCACTTCCCACCTCTCCCAATTCCCCATCCCCGATTCCCACATTTCACCCCCCTTCCTTTCTTCCATCCATCCCACCACGACGAGACAGACAAAAAAAAAAAAACCAACCAGCCAGCCAACCAGCCAGCCAGCCACCAAAAAAAAAGGCGAAACAATGCAAGAAAAGAGAAGGGGGAAAAAAATGGAGAAGAAGAAGAAGAAGAAGCGAGAACGAAAAGCACGCAAATAAGTCATAATACCATTATACATAAATGAGCTGACATGAATCACCTCACATCACCCCACCCCCAAACAAAAACAAAAACAAAAACAAAAACAAAAACATAAGACAAGACAAAACCCGTTGCGGAAATTAACACCCGCGAGCCGGCCGGTTCAGTTCAGTCAGCCACGTTTGAACCCCATGGTGGGCCAGCCCGCCAGCCGGTCTGTTCTGTCGGTCGGTCGGTCGGCCGGACATGTGTCTGTCTGTCTGTTTTTTTTTCGTTTTTTCCCTTTCCTTTTTCCCTTCCTAGACAGACAGACAGACGACCATATGGAATGGGACGAGGATGAGGGTTTTTGCCTTGTCGGTGGGTGGGTATGGGTATTGTTCATGACATGACGGTAGGTAGGGAGGTAGGGAGGGAGGGAGGGAGGGAGGGAGGGAGGCAGGGGCGAGGTGGGGGCGCAAGCAACTTGAGGATCTAGATTGTAGGGCACGTGGAGGGGAGTGGGGGGGGGGGGCGGGTGCTTGCATGCTTTTTCTATCATTACTATTATCTTGAGTACCGTATTTGGTTTGGTTTGGTTGGGGCGAGTGATGGGTCGTGGTTCCCGGCTGTGGTGTTGGTATGAAAATGGTACAAGCACATTGTACCGTGTAAGTTAGGGGTTTTGTTCGGTTTCGGTGGGGTTGTGTTTGGGGTTTTTTGGTTAGTTATGGGTGTGTGTGTGTGTGTGTTGTGGTTTGTTGTTGGGGGGTTGCTGGACGTGCCGTGCTGGCTGTGTTCGTTCGTTTTGGTATGGTTTATGCGAGTGGAAAAGGTAAAGAGGGTTGTTATTGCCGTGGGTTGGGACTTGTGGGAATGTTTTGGGAGGAGTGGAGTTCCGTGAGTGGGTGGTTTGGTTTGGTTTGGTTGGTTTGGGTTCTGGTGAGGTTCCGCATTGGTATTGGCCATGCGTTGTATCATGTCATGCTGGAGATATCTACCCGAGTGAGAGGTAGCACATAGATACGATACCCAACTAACGAGTGAGAAATTGTGAATATTCCTGCTCTTACTATGATACACATATCGGGAATTTATTTTCCCCTCCAGCTTTTTACAAGCACTACCGTAGTCTATCAATCAAACACCACTCATTTTTCTCTTCCCCCTCTCAACAACTCCTTTCCTGACACCTCTCCACATCTACTCATCGTACCATACCACACGCATCACCCAAAACCTAACCACAACCTGCAACCCCACAACCCCTGATAACCCCTACCCCTACCCCTCCCTACCCCTACCCTACCCCCATCTCAGCATCTGGAACCCGAGTTTTGTCATTCATTCATCCATCCACAAACAAAAAAACAACATACCATAGTCCAATGAATAATAATAACAATAATAGCCAGAACAACAATAATAATAATAATAATAAGGCCCCTTCCTCCTCCTTCTCCCCCCCCCCCCCACCCCCTTTCTCCTTTTTTCCTTTTTTCCTTTTTTTCCCTTCCTTCTCTCCCTTTTTTTTCTTTTTTCTCTTTCTCTTTCTCGCTGATGCTGGTGGTGGTGGTGGTGGGAGGTGTGATAGTTGAGTCAACCAAAGCCGAATCAAAATCAACAACCCCACCGCCGCCTACGAGTTACGGTACGCAATCACGAAGCGAGCGGGAGAACAGAAACCCGAGTTTTGCGAGAGAGAGAGAGAGAGAGAGAGAGGTGAAAATAGGAATAAAATAGAATAAAAATGTATGATTGGTTTTTTTATTTATTCTATGTTTTCTTTTTGGACAAGGCGGGAGAGATGGGGGAGGGGATATCGTTGCTGTGCGTAAGGTACGGTGTATTCTATCGTACTTTACTCTGTGTAAAAAGGATAGATACCTATCAGCCGTATAAGTTTTGCTTGTGATGGTGATGATGAGTATGAGCATGACGCGGGATGGGCAACGTCGCTCATCAACGTAGACTAGGGAAAGGATTGGCAGGAAATCTTTTTTCACCTTTCACTTCTTGGAGGGTAGACTGAGTGTTGTCGTTGTTGCAGGGTCTTGTCCGTTTAATCATGTTTCAGTGTCTATCATGGCCCAAATGAAGGTGAAGGAAGCTATGTATCATAATATCATAATGATATCATAACTAGTATCGCCCTAAGGAAAGGCTGGACACGATTTGGCTATGATTATCCCGCGCCGTACCGTATCTACCCTACCTAACCCTACAGTAGCGTACCTGAACTGCACGGCATCATACATACCGTATTACACCAAGCAAGCAGGCAGGCAGGCAGGCAGGCAAGCAATCTAGTTATCCCACTCCGGACGGGTTACCGGACACCGGTTCATGTACTCGTACGCACGAGTAGAGTACCGTACATCGCGGTATCACAGCACAGCACGGCCGCTACTGTATGGCAGATAAGCTACAAGTAGATGGTGCCGTCCGCCTGCAGAGTACGAGGGCTTGCCTTAGGAAAGTGGAGTAGAGTTGGAGTAACTAAACTGGTTTACGATATTGCGAACCAAGTTTATATAATAATATTATCATCGTATTGTGCTCTCTGCGCTTGCTTGCTTGCTGAACACCTACAGGTAAGTCAACCGTGGAGCGGTTGGTGCGGTGAGGTGCGGTATGATAATAACTAACCGGATTAAACCTAGCCTAGCTGGACTTTGACAATTTAGAACCATTCATGTGCCGTACGGTATGGAACTTTTTACTTTGAGAATCGGATCTCGCACGTATTATCATGCTTGAACTGTACTTGTACGGTTAGGTTACGGCAGAGGCTTTCCTCCTTCCCCCTTGCTTCCAAGCCACGGCCGATACCGTACCTAGGATCTAGTGCTAAGATGTGGTGCAATGCAGAAGCCGTGGATGGATGGAGGGGAGGGAGGGGAGGGGAAGTGTGTAACACCCCCCCCACTTTGATATGCAGAAGGCAGTCAGCTAGACTGACTGCCGATACTGTGCTAGTAACTCTACTTGGAAAGTTCAAAACAAAGACGGAACTGAATACTTAAGCCACTCTGTGGCTAGTGTGATATATACCGCAGTGGCTTCCACCCTTCCCTCTCTTCTCTGCCTGTATCATACCGGTATCGGTACCTTCCCATTGAGAAGAAGAAGAAAAGTCAAAATATCTCCCGTGATAATATATAATCATCGCAGTAAAAGTGGAAGAAAAAACAAACAAAAACAAACAAAAACAAAGCAAGACAATCTTCAGCTCCAAATTAGAATTACTCAACAACTTCCAACCCCAACCAACCAACCAACCAATCAATCATTTACCGGTAATATTAATAACAAAGGACGGATACCAGCACACACCCACCGACTCCGGCGGCGGCCGGGGAAATGGAAAATCCGAGTTTTTCTTTCTTTCTTTCTTCTTCTCCCTACCACCATCAATGTTGTGGGGTTATAGGCAGCGTGATAATGTTTGAGATGAGCAAGTGTGTGAGTGTGAGTGGATAAAGAAAATCCCGGAGAGAGGAAGGAAGGAGGGAAGGAGGGAAGTCATTGCTGTAATGGTGTATTCGGCGGAGAAATTGGGGGGGGAGGAGAGGACAGATCTATGAAATGGGGATGGGATGGGGATTTTGGGGGGGGGGGATGGTATTACTTGCAGAATTGGTAAATATTGTATGATAGGTTTGTTTGTTTGCGTATGTTGATAGATTGTGCCCGTGAATATGGGGGGGGGGGGGGGGTAAGTTCAAAGCACAGTGCGGTATTATATGTTGCAGTACAGTTACAGCTGCGATCTAGCTCTATATCTATATCACGCAGCCAGTCAAATAGGAAAGAAACACCTGTAACATAACATGACATAAATTATGAACCACCACCACCAGCATCCTTGACCTGACGTACGAGAATTTACGAGAAGAGAAGGAAAGTTAAACTCACCCTATCTGTCTATCTATCTATCTATCTATCTGTCTGCCCATCCATCCACGATATCTCCGGTATCTATCTATCTCATGCAAGGGAGGGAAATGCAACGCTGTAAACTATAAGTAAGAAAGAAAAAAAGGAAAAACGGAGGAGAAAAAAAAAGTAATCTCCCTTCTCTTTCCCTTCTTTCTTTCCTTCTAGCGCTTCCAGCTTTTATTTTTCTTCTTCTTTCCCTCCCTCCCTCTCCCCTGCTGCTCCTGGACAAACGGAACAAAAAACAATGTCTCACATTACATTTTTCGAATTTCAATCAGTCGAAATACCGGTATGTGTGTTTTTGCCATGAGGGGGGGGGGGTCTGCCGCACCGTAGGTAGGCAGGTACAACAGGTAAGGCCAAGGTAGGTAGAAAAGTGAAACAGAGCAAAACAGAACAACACCTCCCCCCGCCCGCCCGCCCAAGATAAGGGGAGGGAAAAGCATTTCAGATTCCGAAGTTGAGATCAGAAACTGTCTACCGTAGAGAAAGCAAAGCAAGCAAGCGCTACCCTACCGTACGCCATGTTTTGTGTCCTGCCCTACCGGTACCTGCCTACCTTGCCCTACCTACCGTACCCTCCCCTAACCGTACGAAATACCATACCCATAACCATCCATATCACACCATGCAGCTCACGTGGATAGGCGAATTAAATTAGTTTCGCTTGTCTCTTCTAGCCGGACCGTGAGCCAGCCCCCCTTCCCCCCCTTGGCTTACGGTACCGGTACCTTCATGGTATCCGGCCGGCAGCTACGGTAAGTTACTGTATGATAACTAGCTTGATAGCTTAGCCGCCGCCGCACACGAAGGAGAGAGAAGAAAAAAACAATATATATATTATATATATCAGAAAAGAAAAAAAAATCGCTCGACTTCACTTCGCCTATTTTAGCTCAAAGCCTCCTCCTCCTCTGTGAGGAAAATGTCCGTTTACCGGTTATCTTTGTCGCACATACGGTATTTACCCTACCGTATGTATGTGTTCGCGTGGATGAGGATTATTTGTACCACTGTGCCGTAGAGTTGCGGGCGGGGGGCTTGCGACGAGGAGGACGGAGCCACGTTCATGCTCACGTTTGCTCGGGGATCTGTTTGTGGGGGGGAGGAGGAAAAAGAAAGAAGGGAGGGAGGGAGGAAGAAAAAAAAGAAAAAGAAATGTGAGAGAGAGATAGAGAGATAGAGAGGGCGGAAAGGTACGCACCGTACTGCTACTGGCATTGTGCTGTGCCCGCTGCTCGTACTGTGGGTTAATTCAGGTACTGGCAGTTATTTCCATATTTCCATATCTCCATATCTCCCCTTGTAATACTATACCATACCGGTACTGCGGCAGATAGACAAACAGATAGACAGATAAATAGATAAAAAAAACAATAGCGCGCAAGTCAAAAATAAACCCCACGATACGAGATATTAGTGCCTATTATCCCATTGTGCGTTACTGTACCTCAAGCCCACGGAGACATTACCAGTACATCTTTTAAGCAATCGGGCTGTGAAGGAAAAGAGGTAAAAAGAGGAGGAAGAGGAGGGAATGCAATTACAAGTATCAGGACCATGGTGAGCATGCGATGGCGATGCAAAAGCAATTACTCTCCGCCTACCCTATGCACGAAATGCCGTGTTTGACAGCGGCGGCGCGTCGGGGGGGAGGGAGGGAGGGAGGGCGCAAAAATAGATTTTTTTCTTTTTTTTCTTTCTTTCACCCTCCGTTTCTTTTTACTCTTCTTTGATTTGGGGGATGATGGATGGATGGATGGTGGTGAGATTTGGAGTTATTTGGGGGGGTTTTTTTTTATAATAATAATAATTATTATTATTCCTGTTCCTGTTATTATTTTAGATATGAATATTGCAGGAACGAGAGAGAGAAGCCGTGAGAGAGAGTTTGGCGGAAGAGAATACGGCAGTATCGTTCTGTTGATGGCACAGTAAAGTGCTTGGCGATGAGCGGGAGGAGGGTATGTATTGTGATGCTAGAAGTAAGTACGATACGAACTATTCATACATACCATAAACAGCCGAGTTCATCCCCTCTTTTTCTTTCTCTCTTACCCTACATCGGGAATATAGTAGTAGACCACCATACCATACTCGAGCACAAGTATGATAATGTAGGAGATGTCATCATCATATGACCCAAATTCAATAAACCCATTCCAATACTTGTAACCCCAAAAAACAAAGAACCCCACCCACACACACACACACCTCCCAAACAGAATTCATCTACGGTACCCATCTCCCGTATCTCAGCCCCAACCGAGCCGATTTCCCTCCCCCCTCACCTCACCTCGCACTGTAACTCAAGATTTTGTCCACGAGCAAAAGTATTGTAGATCACCTCATGGACCGTGCAGAGTACCGTAAAACCTCCCCCCTCCAATCCAGTAGAGTAGGCAAGTGCGCAAGTCAGTAAGGGGAGCAATCCTTCTTCAGCCCTTCCTTAAGACCTTCCATCGCATCACATTGCATGGCAACCCACATGGCGCGCACAAATCACATCAGTCATAATCACCTCTCTCTTTCCTTTTTTTTTTGTAGAAAAATAATAATCCTACTATTGTTCTTCCAAGGGTATGCAGCAACTGCCGGTATGATACCATTAACAGTGCCATAGCGAGAATGAGCGAAGGAACGATACGAGCGCAGGGTCAAACACACGGTGACTCCGGGGTGGAGATTGCGCGCGGGGAGGGGAGGGGAGGGGGGGGGTGTGTGTGGGGAGGGTCTAGACATCACACTGCCACCCCACAATCAGTAAAAAAAAATTAAAAAAAAGTGCCATATATATTATGACATTTTTTTCTTTTCTTTTCAAGGGAGTTGATAATACGGAATATGGTACCGGTAGGGTAGTAAGGGGGGGGGGTGGGAAAAATAGAAAAATAGAAAAATAATCTAATCTGGATCCGGATCCGGATCACGGAGTTTCGAAAGGGTGTGTGATTTGTGTCATGGAGGGGAAGGGAAGGGGGAAAATATGGGATTGGGATTGGAGATTGGGGATTGGGATATTAAGGTCGGGGTATTGGGAATTTGGGAATTGGGAATTTGGGAAAAAAAACTGTAGGGCACGTAGATTTGGTACTCGAGCAACAATACAATACATACATACAGTGCGTAGCATTGTATATATTCGCACCCTTGCCGTGAAGTGGTACGGCGGGGATGGTAAGGCTAAATAACCCATGTTTATTATAACTTTCTTTCTTCCAAAACTGTGTTATGGCGCCGTATCCCCCCCCCCCCCCTACATAACCTACCTACCTACCTACCTACCTACTTACCCACGGGCTCTACCGTACTCTCTCAGTTGCCGGTACCGGTAACTCTACAGTACCGTACTTTTTTACCCTACTGTATGTAACTGTACCCTGCCCAACTCGCACACCCATCATGCAAGCAGGAATTTGGTCGCCGACGTGAAATACCCTCCTTGCCTGGTTGAATGAATGAATGGGTTGGGTTGGGTGGATGAATAGGGATATATCGGTATTAATTATTTTTATCCACCTCTTCTTCTTCTTCTCCTCCCTTTTTTTTCTCTTCCACTTTGTCCGAAATGTGCATGGCTCATGTAACTCTAGCATTTTGGTACTATGTGTGCCGCCATTATGATAGCCATATTATAACTGTACTCTACTAATAACAATTATTATCGTCTTGTGATTATTTCTTTTTTTTCTTTTCTTTTTCAATTCCTTACTTTTGCTTTACGGTACTTACTCTAGCTCAGCCCCGGTCAGGCCCAGTCCGGCACAGCTCAACCCAGCTCAACCAGAGCATAGTAGATGAGATTAGGGTACGGTAGGCTGGGTTACCGGTACTATACCGAGACTCTATTATACCGTAAGAACCGAGACACCGCAATAATAATGGAGAATATCGCTAGGACGTTGGAGCTGCCTCTCCTGGTAGGGTCTACTGGATTTGATCCTTTTTTCATTTCATCTCATTGGTCTCGATCGAGAGGCTGAAAAAAGAAAAAAAAAAGGAGCTGGTCCTCCTCTTCTGAATCCAAAGGAGGAAAAATTCTGGACGTTCTAGCGGTACTGCATACGCCCATAACCGGTTACCGGTCCTCTTACGATGCCGTAATATGCGAGGCATTGATAGTATTAGATAATCCTCTTGTCGTTACTATTATTATCATTATATAGGCACCGGGGGATATGTTTTCGTACAGTATTAGTACACGACAGGGATAGCTAACCAGCATAATAGCTCCCCCGTCTTGTACGAAAAAGATATTCGTGGGCAACTTGCGCATACCTACATACATACACGCATACACGCATACCGGGACTGTAAAAACTCGCGTAATCCGCCATCTCCATCAGGCCTCTAATCTCCGCATTCGGGGACAAAATAGCTCGAGGGGGAAAGTTGTTTCTTTTTGTTTGCCTGACGTGGGGCGAGCTGAGCTAATTTGTCGGACCTCTCTCGCTTGCTGGTTGCTCCCAATAATCCAGTGGATAAATCGTGCTCGGTTTTAAGCCTATTGCAGGCTAGCTCCGCTCCGCTGCTTACCTGATAGTTGATATCAGGAATGGGTAAATAAATAAGATACAGTAAACACGGCGTCCGAGCAGACTAATTTACCTACGATACGGTACGTCCCCTGCCTGTGCAACTTGTATATAAGTATGCGCCAGTATATACTCGTGCAGTAACTGGAGGATCGACAAGTTAAGGTTTTGGCAGGCATGGCATGGCGAGCTGTGTAATGTAAGGTATAATAACGCCATCACTTGGTCGAAGCTTCCTTCCTTCCTTCCTTGCTTGCTTGCCTGCCTGCCTGCTCGCGGGGGCACAGCAAGTATTCTATGTGGTGTGGTGCGTAAGTGAGTGAGTGAGTGAGTGAGTCGCAGAAATCTCGCAGTTTCCACTCTGCTGTGCAGTTAGGCTCGATGGTGATGATGGTGATGGTGATGATGATGATGATGATGATGATGAGCGCGCGCCTCCTTGAGAGGGGAGGTGACTGAATAGCTATAATTAGATTGGATTCTTTGTTCGTTCTTGGTTAGTCAGTTCGTGAGATTCGGGTTTTTTTTGTTTTATTTTATTTTCTGTTTTCGCGGCTGGGGTTCAGTTAACGGACGGTACTGTAAGGTAAGGTAAGTGAGGTAGGGTGAGGTGAGGTCATGTAGGTAAGACGGGGCAGGTGGATGAATAGAGGAAGGAGGAGGCTGGAGGCTGAAGCTACGATAATATGATACTGAATTGTTCTGTTCCTGCCGCTGCCGTAACGCGAGGTGATCTACTGTATGATACCGTATTTATTTACGGGGCGTGAGTTACAGTAGTGGGGCCTCCCACACCGTCACGGTTCCGTAACATACTGCACGGTAGGAATGCGCACAAGCAGCCTATATTATGGTAGACAGCTCGAACCTGAATTATGTATAATATCATACTTACTTGCCTAGTACGGCCGCTCAGCCACTATCCACCTGCCAATCGTTTTATGACATGCATCATCAACATGCAATAAAACCCCAGCGAAACGCCATTCCAAATACCCAAGCGCGGGGCGGATCCACATATAATAGAAATGCTGTACAGCGCAGTGCAGAAACCACAACCAGGCTATCAGGATGGTTAGCCTAGAAAGAGAAGGGAGTAGTGAAAGAAAAAAAAAGAAGAGCTGATATCATAGATACAAGCACTTTGGACGGATAAATACCGGAAATAACGCTGACACAAGATGCTGATGCCTGCAGCTAGAGGGCGGCATATGCCAATCAATCGATCAGTCAATCAATCAATACGAAAACTTCAAAATTTAATAAAAAAATAATACGAGTTTCACTCTATCCACCTACCAAACCTATGAACAGGCCGCCGGAACCTTTTTAAATTTCCCAACCCTTTCCCCAACTCTTTCTAGCAGAAGGAGAAGGAGAAGGAGAAGGAGAAGAAGATATTAGAGCGCGCGCGTGGAACTGAAAGAAGGAAAGAGGAAAATATTAACGAAATCTATTGTAGGAAGGAATGGAGAAAAGAGGGGCTCAGCCTTGGGCTAATACCCAAGTACCGGTATGATATTCCTCAGCGAGTAGGTCAATTAATTAGTGGTGCAGTACTCCGGGCAATCGGATTGGCATGGATGTTAGAATATCCCCCCATTCATCCCCCCAACACCCACCCACTCGACTCGCCGTTCTGATACATACTGTACAAGTGCTGTGCTGTGCTCTATCCCACGCAGCATTGGCACAGCACTAGGGCCGGATGGCGGGGCACCCCACACACACCCCACCTCACCCGGCCCCCTCCGAGAGGCGAGCACCGCACGGCACTGTACGGTACATTCCAGGTTATCCATCCCCTCATCAAGTGATTAGGCCAGGTAGGATAGAATAGAATAAGTTAAAGCCTCAAGAATCTATAAATCATACTCCCACTAATCTAAGCCCCCTCATAACCGCCCGCAAAGGTAAATAATAATAAAAACCCATCCTTTTGCCTACAATGCCATGCTATGCAACTACCGTACGCTATACTCGTGTAAACCCACTTCGTCGGGTTATCGGCGCATATTAGTATCAGCCCAGGATAGGCTTCGTTCGACAAGTTAACAGATTGCGACTGTGGGTTGATGAGTTCTAAAACTCGTCCAGCCACAGGCATGATCATCGGGTTGTACCGTGTCAGGCAAAATGCCATTTCCTCTCAGGAGGATTTCGTCTCTGGATACGGAGATTAGACGCTGGAGGGAAGTACTGAATTACACGAGTAAATACGGTATAATGATTTAAAAAAGAGCTCGCGTGGCTAGCATAGCGCAAAAGTGGTACTCGAAGAGGGACAGGGAAGCTTTGGGGGGTTCGAGAATACTTCTGTACTGATTTACTTATGTACACATGTACTCGAGTATGTACGTGCATTAAGTGGAACCTTACGTTCGTCTGTTCTTTTTTATTTCTGTTTCTGGAGAAATCTTGTCCTACGAATAGATAGTTAATGCAAGGCCGGTTTCGAAAGATGGGGTGGAGTGCTCGAGTACCGGTGGATGGAGTTGGAGTTGGACGACATTTTTTTTTCCATTTTCCTTTTTGCTGCTCGTGGTGGAAGGATGGGCATTGCAGGGCATTGGCATTGCGACTACGGGACGAGCAGCCGAACGGTTCAGTGCTCCAGTCACATCGCATTACATCAGGAACCAACTATTGTGCCCGAGTACCCACCGCTTACAAAGTGAAAGGTCTGGTCTATTTCGGATTAGCTTTTTATTTGAGGATACCCCCCACTTACAAGTACCCACCGGAAAGTTAATGAAAAGTTAATTTAGGTTGACCCACGAAATAATCCTTGTCCTGCGCGAAGACATCTCACCCCCTGTGCCTTGTACTAAGTAACCTGTCAATGCTTTGACTCTTTTTCTGCGGGCAGGATGCCAACGAAGAAGCACCAGTTCAGGTACGATATACAAGTACTGGGACATTGAATTCCCGAAACAGTAAAATTCGTTGCCAAGGGCCCAAGGTCGGATTTGGTAGTGGTTGGTTGTACCCCACCCAGGAAATATAATTTCCAGATAGATAACTCATCGGCGGGGTTAAATATTCTGAGCAAATCGCAAACCCCAAAATATTCCAAAACAGGCTTAACGTGCCCGGCAAATATCACACTTTCGTCCAAAGGATAGCGATTCGACTCCCAGGCGTCGCGAACGGTGCAGGTGTCTTAGTAAAAGACCAAGGGGGAGAAAAAGAAAACCCATTCTTGCAATAACTGGCAGTGTTGAGTTGATCCCAACATCATCTCAAACCGCGAACACAAGCAAGCACAGTGAATCGGTTCCTTTACGGCCCGCGCCGATTTTGAGTGTTGTCTGCGTGGTTGAGCGCCCCACGTGGGACTGTAACAATGTTCGTGTTTTGTTCCACCGCTTCCCGCATTCGTTGCTACCATCCATCAAGCCAGCCGACGAACAGCCAACTGGAACCTCAGACTGCTACCGCTATCTTAACCGGCATTTTTAGTTTGCTAGCTCGTTGGCTATCATTGTTAGCCATCTCATCAGGATAGCTCCTTCCTCTGCTCAATTCTTCTGTAGCTAAAGTGTACTGGTACGGTAGTCCTGGCCACACCGCCACTATCGTGTTGCAGGATCCCATCTACAAGTAGTGCACCGTTATAACCCTCACTGCTCACGTCGGCGGCAGGAAAGTGGAGAAAAACTTGCCATGCCCGACTTAAACTAGCTTGTGCGAAGCGATCACCATCAAACATCGCACAAAGATCCTTCCGGCCCATTTCGATTTCGTGCCACCGGTGGCTTTTTTTTTTGGACGGGCAGCTGTCTATCTTTGTGTCTCTCTCTCCGCGATCATATCGTCGTGTCTGATGTTTGTGCTGCACGGTACGCTCTCCGATGTTCGAAAAGCAAGTAAATCAAAGCAAAAGGACCGTACCGTACTTGTGCTGTGAAATGTAAGGTACGCACTGGAGGTCTGTACTTCAAACGTGAGGCGTCTGCATATCCATCCGTCCACTCAGCCTTCCCGCGCCCCCCCGCCAGGAAGGCCCATTGATACATCTCTGTGGCTTTGCTTTTTTCGTTTTGCCTTTTTGTGCCCTTACAACTGCAGGAGCGTGTCTCGCTCTCTTCTCACGTGAACCTCATTGCTCCTTCCGTTCTTATGAATATTAACATACCTGCCGTAATCCCTGCCCTGCGATATTTGCTCACTCAAACAATCACGGTACGGTAAAAGCTTCTTATCAATATTCCTTCTCTCTCTCGTACCAGCACGGTACGGCACGTATGTGCGATATGGCATGTAAGCCCAGGGTCTTTTCGTCGTTTAAGCCCCTTCCCTTCTCCCAAGCACTTGTAAAGGGGCAGCCCTGGGGGTATGATCAGCCAACTAACCTAACTAACCATCCCACAGTACCGAATCCCTGTTTAGGATACCGCCCTCGTTGATTCGCTGGGCAGTTGGTCTGGTTTGAAATTTCGTGATTCGGCATTGGATGTCAAGTCAACCCAACCCCTATTGCAGCAGCTGGCAGAGGCGTTGACCCAAAAATCATCGGAAATCATTGCCCCTCCTTCCCCTTCTTTAGGGAGGGTTTTTTTTAAAAATGCCCCGGGCTGGATGGATTGATCGCCGCAATGGTACGTGGGGGCCTAAAACCCGACTTGAATTACGGAGGCTTGAGCTTATGCCTTGCTTGCTTGCTTCCCCTTCATCATCCGGTCACCGGCATAGTCTGATATGTACTGCATACACGTGTACGGGACTGCTTTGTTTTTCTTACGTGGGGAGAGAGTGAGCCCGCCGAAGCCATAGCCAATTCTTCCAGCAGTTAGGTAGACATATATTCCTGGAGTCGAACCGTACTGACCACGTTTTGGTGGAGTACTGTGCAAGTACGAGTACAAGTGCCAGGGGACATGTTTTCGTACAAGGCAGGGATTATTTTGTTGCTTAGCTCTCCCTGTCTGGAGGAAAACATCTCTCCGGGTACTTGTACGATGGCGCATGTATTATGTAGCCTCCACGTTTTTCGTTTCTTTTTGTCGGGGATGGCTGGCATTTTCCCCCTTCACCCCTTAGTCTGGGCGATGCGCACCGCATCTGTAATACGATGTCTAGTTGGTCCCGTAGTAATGTTTCCCCTACGGGGTACTGTGCGAGCCGTATACGGGTAGTACTATATGAGAGTGTTGGGGACGAGTATGGATATGGATCATAGGACGTGATGGAGATGTCAGCTTCTCTCTTTGGGGGTGGTGGTGGACGGACCCTTCGATCAAAGCCTCGAAGCGAAACCCAGAATCGAGTTCAGGGATACGGGGGTTATTGCCGTATGATTGCCGTGCTCGCTTCAGGAAAAACTTGATCAATGTTTAAAGGCTAATTTGGAGAGGAGCGTGCCGTCCTGTAGACAATGGTACGAGTAATATCCAAGACAAAAGAGAGGGTGTGTATCATAGGTGAGAGACATAAAAATCGTCTGAACTTTGGGTCGACATGTTTTCATGATACTGTCACGCTGTCTCTCTGCCTCCTGTAGTAAAACATGCAGCGCGGTTTCGTGATGGTGCCGTAGTAATGATAATAATAACTAATCCAAGCAAACCGTTTTTGTCTTGTCTTTGCCTTGTATTGATTTATTATTTGCTTCTCGACAGCCCTTCCCGAGGCCCCTTCGCCATCCCTTTTCCTCATCCACCACCCCCTAAAGCTAGGTAGAACCTTAGATGGCAGACATGATAGTTGCCTACCGTAGCTCATGTTTCCTCTTGGTGGTGGGGTTGCTAACCTCTCTCGCTGCTTTTTCATGCTTTCATAGACACCAGGTTAGGATGAGAATATAGATTAATAATCGACGCCCACGTCCCAGAAAGGAGGAAGCCAAGCCGCGGATAAATATCATTAGCCCGCAGACATCTCTTTACTGCAGGTTACCCATAACTGACATATGATACACCGGAAAGGCGGGCTTTGCTTTTCTGGCGCTCTCTCTGGATCAAATCCCCCCCCTCGTCTGGGGATTCGGCAACACCGAATTCCATCCTGCAGCCTCTCCTTTTCTGACCATACAGAGCTCAGAGAATCGACAAGAGCACAGGGGCGAAATCCAAGAGAAGGATTCTTTGCAGGGATAATTCGCTTGGGAACGAGTTGATTGGCTAGATTCTCGCTCACCCTTGTCAAGTCTTCCAAGGGAAAATGTTGCGGAATGGCCCAAAACAGAAAACGGGGGAAATTCAAAAAAAAAAAAAAGAGGAGGAGGGCGATGGATGAAGAGGGGATGGATGGAGGAACAGGCTCGTATCAATCTGCCGCAGGGATTTCGTTCTTTCCTGCTCTCCTCGCATCCATCCCTCTCCTCTCCTTTTTTCGTTGCCTCATATTTTTTCCACCCTACACGCACCCCCCCTCCTCTTTACTCCCTCCTCCACATTCTCACCCCAATCCCTATTCGCGCTAGTTCCCAACCTTGTTCTTTTTATAGCTCCCGATAACTCTACTGGGATCTTGACGCTATTTTTTGCTTAGCACCTCAGCTTGACGGAAGAGAGACTTGTCTTCTGGTTCTCTTACCTTCTTTTCCGCCCTCTGATCCCATAGAAAACGCAGGAACATCAGGCGGGACCCCGGCTCCAGTCACCTTCCCCCCCTCTCTTCCCCCCCATCTCTATCCTCCCATCCGCTCTCCAAACTCTAAGCGCACTGACTTGCAGTCCCCATCCTAAATGGGTAAGGAAATGGGAGGTGGTGGGCCAGGAAGGCGCAGGGCATGCAGGAAGGCAGATTTGGGGCAAGATGAATCCGGAGGGGAGGTAGTCTCATAGCAAGAAAAGGATAGAGGTAAGTAGACACAGAAGTTAGGTCGTCTGAGTCGGCTAGGGGCAAGGAGGGGTTCAGGAGGGGGAGTGAATGGGTACAGTACGGTAAGTGGTGGTAGTGGTGGTGGTGGGAGCGGATGGGAAGGGAGGGAGTTGGGAGAACCTGGGGGATAGGAAGGGGGGTGTGAGGAAAGCTTGAGCTCGGACTGTGTAGAGGCCGTTACGGATCTTTTTGAATAGTTCGATGCCCAATAAATTAAGTCTTCTTCCCTAACGCATCAGTCACGACTGGATCTTGCTATTCACAGGCTGGTACGGTGACTTTTTCTCGAAAGTTCATCGACCATCGCAGCAGTTTGTTTCGCAACATTCGATATCTCTTTTTGATATCGTCGAACTGGATCTTCGAACGAACGCCATTTTCGTCCATTCAACCTCCTCCGGACATATCTACTAGTGTCTTGAAAAGCTTTAAAAAAAGCTTCGTCACTGCCACGATCCTTCTGCGGCACGTTCGTTATCCCGCATTGGCTTGAACCGTTAGTTGTTGAAGATTTTATATATATCACGACATCATTTCCCACGTTTTGGGATATTAATTTCTGGTTCAGCTACAGCATCCGCTCTCTCACTGTTTAACCCACAGCTACCTTTGGGCCCACTAGGCATCACTCATTCACTCACTCGATCACCCATCCAAACAACCGATAGAGAGGAAAAGAGAGGCAGAGAAGGAGAAGAGAAAAGGGTCATAAAAAGCAATAACTTTTTTTTTGAGTAAGAACGATCAGCCCGCTCTTCCCGCTCTTCAATTTCCCTCAACAGGGCCAACCAAAGAACCGTCCCTGTCATTTCGCTTGGTAGTTTGCTGGGCCTCCTACCTGCTTGCCTTTTTTATCTAATACTCTTATTGGCTTTTTAAACCCTAAGAGGACTTTCTGGAAACCATAACCTCTGATTCCTGTCCTCCTGTCTCCCAACGGACAAACGTGCATGGTAATCGGGACGCACCGCATTTTATTATTTTATTTTTCAGACCAACCCCCTCAACTCTTTTTTCCCTCTTTTTTCCCTCCTTGCGAGAAGACGCGTTGGGGACCCTTCGTTTTAGGGCGCGAAACATTTGTTTTCTGTCGACTTGGACCTGGATCGCTTTCCCAGATAGGCCGACATATACCGACACCCCGACCCCAGCCTCAGCCGCCCTAAAATACCTCGCCCACCCCCACCACTTGGAAGACCCCGTTCGCTCCAGCGTCAATCCAAAGGGGCCGTAACTACTATTTACTTGCTCACATATCTTTTTTATTTTTATTCTTTTATTCTCTTCCCAACTTTATTTTTCTTTTCTTTCCACTTCTACACATTCTTCGGAATTTACGGGCTTGCATCTGCTTCAACCACGCAATCAATAACTTCGCAACGAAAGCCTTTTTTTCGAATCTCTCCAGTACCGTATCGTCCTCGTATTTGTGGGAACCAGAGGATTTTTTATTTTTCCCCCCGAGCTTGTTCATTTTTGTTGCTGTAAGTACAGTGCGCTTTTCCTCATCTCGTCGATCGGATCCAGACCTGGTCTAGTGGCCGTTGCCTGTTGCCTGTTTTTGAATTTTATTTTACTTTTCTACCATGTCTATCATTCCTATCTACTAGTACTTGCCCTACCTATTAGAGTGGGGTGAGGTTTGGATCGTTTAACAATGGTGTCTTTTTCATCTGGTTGGCTGCGATCAGTTAGCAGTGGGTTCGGGCATTGGATAGTGGTTAGATGGTTAGCAGCTCTGAGGGTGGTAGCGGGGCAATAGGGTATCAGTTTATGTGGGTTGGAATATTGGTGGTGGTGGTGGGGGGGGGGATGGGTTGCATGCAAGTTGGGTTTTGGTGGTGTGTGTGGGGATAGGATTTTTTTTGAGGTTTTTTGGGATTTCTCGGGCGAACGAGACGAGCGATCTTTGGTGAAGGAGGAAAGAGGAAAGGACTCTCAACTGACATGCGATTTACGGGGTTTCTTCCAGGGTTCCGCGCACTTGGGACAGAGCGAGACGAGACGGACGCACGCACGCACGCAACGCAACGCAGCAACGCACGAAACGCATCAAGCAGCCCAGCCAGGCAGCCCAGGCAGTCCAACCCAACCCATTTTTATTTCATTTTTTTGCCCTTCCCCCCAGCTCGTGAGGGAAGCAGAAAGGAGAAGGAGAGAAAAAAAAGGAAAGACGGACAGGAAAAGTTTACGGCAGAGGAAGACTCGACTCCAAAGACAGAATAGACGCACTCAGCCGACCCTCACCTCCCCTCCCTCCCTAAACCTATTTAATCCTTTCCACTGGCTGTCTTGTGGTCGTTGCGCCCAGGCGCTGGAACTGCATTGCAGATGAGCAGCAGTGAGTATTATTCCCCTCCGTGATACGATTTATTTCATTATTTGAATTTATTATTTCCAGTTCCAGTTCCGATTTTTATTTTTATTTTTATTTTTATTTTTATTTTTCATCATTTCATTTGTTCCTGTCACTTCTTTGGAATTCGATTTCCCTGTTCCTTTTTAGCAGCACATCAGCAGCAGCAGCAGCATCACAATGGAAAGAGACATCGAGGCCTGCAGAAGCATAAGCATAAGCAGCTCACATTCTCACCTCCCATTGACTGGTTTTTCCCGCCCGCAGCTCTTCATTTTGTTTTACTCATTCCCCGCTGTTCCTTGACACCCTTCATCCTTCTTTTTCTTCTACCATTGTTCTCCGGCAGCTACAACTCGAATACCGTACAGCCGGGCTGGACCATACAGACAGCCGGTATTGCACCCTTCAATTAGGTGCTGTTTTCCTCTGGCTGGCTGCCTTCCCCCGTCGTCCCCCTATCTCCGATGCAGGCAGCGCGGAAAGAGTGATGCCTAGCGAGAACTGCACGTGCATGGTGGGGTAGGAGTGATTCCGCTTCACCCAGTTTGAGTCGAGCTCGAGTCCGAGATCTGTACTGTATCCTATCTGTACCGTACCGTACTCTATTCTACTGTTCGCCTCGCTCGTTTTGTCACTCAACTCATCCACTCACACATTCGCTCACTCAATACACTACTCGTCACCGCTGTTTTCTTTTATTTTTTTAAATCCTTCTTTACCCATTTGTATCTATTCGCTCTTTTTCCTCTTTCTCCTGTCACTCTCCCCCTTCCTTCTTTGTCTATCTGTGCTGCACTGCACTGCACCGGTTTACACACCCAACACAGAACCTCTGCAACTGCAGCTGCAACCCAACTGCACAGCCATCCGAAGAAGAAGACGAAGAAATAAAAGAGGAAAAAGGGATTCACAATCTTGGGCCTTCTTCATTTTTTTCTTCCAAAAAATTTTGATCTCATTTTTCCTATTATTTCACATTATCTCATTTGCATCTTTGGAGTTACGCTGCACTCTCTTATTTCGTGCTTTTACTGCCTACTGTTGGGCTTTCTGCTTCTACTTTTGATCCATCCTGCTCCCACTACTCTCACTGGGTGTGTGGGGTTGGCGGTGTGTCTGCGCGCTGCATATTATTTCGGCTAGCAGTCTGGCTAACAGCGATCTTCTCTTTCCTTGTGGGCTGCACAGGATTTGGTCCCGTTCAAATGTCACCCAAACCCGAACCTCTCGACACTTCGAGCTCGGCAGTACAACGAGAACATCATCCTATCTCGCACTCGTCGATTCAGTCGCTCCCCATTCCCGCTGCTAGTAATAGTCGGTTTGGTGCATCTCTGCCCGCGCTGCAGGATCCACGGTGTGTGCTCTCTCTATTTCGCTGTTCCCCTCCATACCTTACCTATCTGCCACAATCCACCTATCAACCTTACCCAACCTACCCACGGCCATGCTCTTTATTCTCCTTCCCAATCCTTGATGCCGTCGTTGCTTTTCGCAGTGTCGAGTCCTGTTGGTTTCTCCATCACGCGACTTTCTGTTCCTCCTCAGTCATGTTTATTTCCACCCCTCGACGAAGCTGATGACGATCCTTTTCTCGTAGATACTCAGCTACTAGCAGTTCTGGCTACGACTCTTCCAGCCCCACATCGGCTGCTTCTTCAATCGCCTACTCACCATTCACCAACGTCTTCCAACCCACCTCCTACCCCACAAGTGCCTCATCTACTACTTTTCCATCTTACTCCATGAGTTCCGATTCACGACCAAGAATCCCTTCAATGTACGTAGTTGTGCAATTCCTCCCTGCCCACTTTACTTTTGCCTTGGAAGAATAAGTAGAAGAAGAAGGGCTACTTACACCGTTCGCCTGTAGACAAAGTCCTACTTCTGGTATGGGTCCGCACCACCGCTCCTCCTCGGGCAGCACAAAGTCTGTCTCACCCTCACTTGGTTCGTCCGTCAGGGCAGACTATGCTACATCCACTCCCCATCTCTCGCGCCATCTCCCATCTCGGGGGTCCCAGTCGGAAATTTTGGCATCACCTCATTCTCCACTGACCCCAGCAAGCCGTGCCCTGGACTCTCCTACAATCACCGTTTCCCCCACCGTCGGTAGCACCCTTGCTTCGCCATTACCAGGGCAACATGACCCTACTTCCAATGGTTTAGGGGTTAACTCTGCTGGTCCTCCCCTGGGGGAGACTCAGCTCATTCATTCACTTACTTCGGCTGATGGACACCACGTCCGGCCAGAGATCCATGCTCGTGTGGATAAGGGCTTCTTCTTGTCCGAGCGGGATTGGACATGCTACCGACGAAACTACTTTTCAGTGATTTGCTCTTACAGCCTACAGCCCACCACTTATTCACTTCCGCTGTATCTAAGGAGAACCTCTGGGGGGCCCACAGAGCATGTTCTTGCTTTCGCCATGTGTATCTCCGCAGTGGTTGACGCACCAGGTGGAAAGGTTGTTGATCTTGTTCAGCACACTCCTAAACGTGACAAGGGGCCGCAGCACAAGCCAAACAGGATAAAGCTTAGCCCCCAGCCGACCGGGGGGATGGCATTTGCTGCCTCGAGTTCGAGTCCTGTACTTCAGCAGCAGGTACACTCACCCCAGGCGGGACCTCTGGATCGCGAGTACAGCTTCCCGCAGCAGGCTCAGCAACAACAACACATTGCCGTTTTTGACAGGATCCAATTTAAGTCGGCAACAGCCAACAACGGTAAGCGACGGGCCGCCCAGCAATATTACCATTTAATTGTTGAGCTTTATGCCGATGTCGGTAGCCCATCTTCCTCGGCGACTAGCGTTTCCGGCCATCCTTCAAATCCACAGGGTTCTGATGGAGGTTGGGTCAAGATTGCATACAGGATTTCAGCCCCGATGGTTGTACGCGGGAGAAGCCCAGGGCATTACGCGGATGAGCGAAGAACAAGCGCTTCCAGCCCTGGTGCAGGAGGGGGCTCCGGGAATGGAAATGGTACCCACCCCTCACCCACCTCTGGCGGATCCGGTTTTATGAGTCCGGACGGAGTAACACCCGCTTCTGGTCTTGGAGGCTCAAGTTCCTCTATGGGAATGACTGGCCTGCAGCTGCATACCACCGGCATACCATCCATGCACTCATCCCCTGCAACATCTTCCATACACAACCCTTCCGTATCTAGCGCATCTTCTTCGTCACATCTCGAGCCTCCGATTGATCCAATCCTAGATGCCGAGACAGCCTCGCAACTCGATTCTGGCTTCGTCGGGTATCAATATTTCCCCTCAACGATCTACGAGTCCACTACCCAACCGCCCTCTCAGAACCTTGAGAACAATTACGAAACTCACTCCTACAGTAATGATCGAAAGAGTGAACATCCTTTGGGAACGAACTGTCAACAGTTTGATTCTGACGTATCCTCTTACATTCCTGCGAGCATGTCGAGCAATGATTCTTTGAGAAAGACGGTGAAGGAAGAGTACAGTGCAAACTGGCTAGGGGGTGGTGCCTCGGTTGGGAGGGAGCAGAGGTTCAACACTACCAGCCTTTATCCGAAATGCGGGCGATTCGAGCCAGCGGAAACCTCACGCGGTTACTACCCAAACCTCTCAGCTCTCTGAATGAAGGGAAAAATAATTAGGGTTCCATCATTGGCCATGCACAAGGTGGATCGCGGCCCGAGTTGTTGCGTACGACAGCTAAACTCCTGTAATTTTTAAACTAATCGCCTTTTTACTTCATTCGTCTCCTTCCCCAGGGTCTGCGCGAGCTCTGATTATGGGGGTATTTTCTTCTCTTTTTCCTTTGTCTTTCTTTTGTGGGATGTAACATCACCTTGGGATTTATAGCAGGCATTTCTCGATCTTACGGATGTTGGGGAAGCGGAGATATCCTTTCATTTTTTTGGTTTCATTTCATTTTTCTCCTTTAGGCCCTTTTTTTATTTTTTTATTTCTTCTCTCTTCTGCACTTTCTTCTACCATTCTATTCCTAGTACATTTTTATGTCTTTCTCGAGCCAGGCATTGATGACGTTCACGCCCTTCACTTGGTCCGCTAGGCACCAATGTGGTGTATCAAGAAACGCGTGTAACGATTAATGATGACAGGTAAAAGTCGACAGGGCAGGGCAAAGAAAGAAATTGGGTAGAAAAGCATTAAGGTTTCCTTTTTTCTCGCCACTTTTTTTTCCCCTTCTCCTTTCTCTCTTCCCCTTTCTTTTTCTCAGTGTAAGAGATTTTTTTCGGGTGTTTTGGTCATGGCGAAGAACTGGGAATTTTTCTTGAAGGAAATACCAAAAACTAAAAGATTACAAAAAAAGAGCATGAACTGGAAGCGGTCGGTCGGTCGGTCGGTTGATTGCTCAGAGGGGGGGTGGGGTGAGGTAGCCCCAGTACCGGTAGGGTGCGATGGGAGAAAGGGGTATGGACGAAGGAAACGAGGGAAAGGAGGGGGGGGGGAGGAAAAAATCCCCGAACACAAAATACCAGAAAAACAAACAAAAAATACATGCTTGTTCGGGCTGGACAAATGGAGTCACTGGTTGGATTTGGGATTATCTTTTTATTTATTTATTTTTTTCCCTCTTCTTTTGGAGTATTGTAGTGTCATTTGGTTTCTACGGATGGGACAGGGTAGGATAGGATAGGATAACAAAGTAAGCAAGCAGAGCAAGGCTTGAGAAATTCTATTTAGCATTTTATGTCTTTTTATCGCACCATTTCTCCATTACTTTTTTTATTATTTTTATTTCTTGCTTCCTGGGGACCTTAAGCTTTCTTTCTCGTGGGTGCTTGTGTGCTTTTTTCATTTGCTTTTTCAGGGACTCTTTTGTCCTGAATACTAACAAGGGTTTCATGGGTTTAAACATGGTAAGGGGATATAAAGCTTTTTTTTTGATTTTTTTCCCTTTCCACACCTTTCGCTGGAAAGTTACTACCAATATGGGGCGTTGTCTTTTTTCTTTCCTCACTTATTTTATCTGTTTTCCGGCAGGTAGGGAAGGGGATTATAATGGGCTGGGAGTGGGCTGAGCTTGAAGGGGGGGGGGGGGTGTTATGGATTTGCTAGCTATTCAAAACAAAAAAAGGAAAAAGAAAAGAAAAGAAGAAAGTCTCCACACTTTTTTCCTTTCTTTTTTTTTTCGTTTTTTTTTCGTTTTTCGTTCTTCTTTTTCCTTTCTCTTTTTTGCTGTAAGTGGGTTCTGATAACTTACCGTACCGGTACTGGGTACGATATTTGAAGGGAAGGAAGGAAGGAAGGGTAAGGCATAATCGGGATTTTGTCATTCCGGTACGCGAACAAAGATCTACCATGCGATGCGGGTAATATATATCAACCCACTCCATTGCGAAAAGTGATGGCCTGCCTGCACTCTATATGTGTGTTGCTCTCTGTGCGAGTTATTGTGCGGCGCGATATAATGGATAGATAGATAGATCCAAATTGTCGGGAGTCGACTCATCATGTGTCATATCTCTCTCTCTCTCTCTATTTTCTCTATCTATCTATCTCTATCTCCCTGTCTAATCTATCTGCCGTACCCCGGGCTACCCTACCCCGCGTATGATGTAGAATGGTAGGGCACTTATGTCCCGCACACACAGGTTATCATACCGGCACCAAGTATGGTACTGTAAGGGTTTATATTAATATTTTATTAAAGTCCTCTGCACATGACTGACCATGATACCGTGCCTCCCTCAGCGCCGGGACGAGAGGGGGGGGGGGAGAGGGACTCGGTTTACAAGGGGAGAGAGAGGATTACGCCGTATCAATTAGGCAGGTGGATTATTTTACTATTCGTCAACCTTTACTGTTTGTGGGTGGTGATCGACGTGATAAAGGAGTGAAGAGGATGGGGGGGGGGGATGTTTGGACCCGTGTTAGAGGAATGGGATCTACTTTTGGTGTGTTGTGTGTTGATGGTTTTGCTGACAAGCATGATATGTGGTGGTGCGGCGTCGGCCACGGCGGGGGGGGGGGAAGGGGGGCGCGACTAGGATGGGGGGGGTAAGGTGGAGGGGTAACGGAAGGGAAGGGAAGGGAAGGGAAAAGGCATGGCTATGCCTGCCACGGTACGCCAAGACGCCACTAACTGTACGTGCCCCTGTGCTTAATTGTGCGGGTATGTTAAGCTATTCTTGTACCGATCATAAACTGTGGGGAATTAAAAAAAAAAAAAGACGCTATGACCAGGTGCTTGATTTGATTCCCTGACCTCAACCTGCCCCACCGACGGCACCACACTTAACCGCAGCCCCACAAATGTTCTTGCCATTACACAAACCCCGCGCATTGCTACTCTTGCGGAGAATGGCAGTGGCGGGGGCCAGGGGTGGTACTATTTGCAAACTTCCGGTATCGTCACCACCACCATCACCATCGTTGTCATCATTGTTATTATTACCATCGCTGCCAGGTCCGGCATTGGGCGTTCGGCGAATAGCAACCTCGCAATGGATGTTTGCTCACGCACGTTCTCCAAAGACTCATCCCGAGGAGGATGCACAGAAGGATGTCCCGCTCCCGCTGCAGGAAGACCATGGTAATGGGGGGCGAAACGAGGGAGAGCTAGAAGCGGAATTCGAAAGTTCGGACCCGAACGAACCCGAGCCCGGCCGCCCGGTGATCTTGTTCTTCCTCAGCTTGACACTCCCGGTGTTGATCCTTTCAAACCTCAACCTCCTCGCACCCTTCTTTGTCTCGGCCCGAGACCTGGAATCCGCTTCCATACCCACATCCACTTCTACTTCCTCCCCCACAAAAGAGCAACTGAACGCCTACATCAGAGCCCACCGCCCGGACCTCCTCCGACTACAGCACATCTCGCAGGCGACATGGGAAAACGCAACCCTAACGCCAATCCGCTTCTTCCCTCAATCCGCCGATTCCAAGCCATGGCACACGCTGATCACCTACGCCTTCAACCACCTGGGGGTGGTGCACCTCTTCTTCTGCTTCATGGGCCTCAAAGCCTTCACCCCCAGCCTCTCGTTCGCCTACGGTGACCGCCGGACCGTCGCCGCCTTCCTGCTGGGCTCAGCCATGGCCGGCACGGCGATAGCCGGCTGGCAGCGCTGGACGAACCCCTGGAGCAAAGTATCCGCGCAGGACCTCAGCGCGGCGCTCCACCACCACCGGTTCCCGGCCACGGCTATGACGACGATGGACGAGGGCGGGAGGAAGCGCTTGGAGAGGAAACTCAAGGACGCTCTTGGCGCGAATCTGGGCAGCAGTACGGGTATCATCGCATTGGGGACTATCACTGCCATCATTTGTCCGAGGATGGAATTGAATTTCATATTCATTCCTTACGACTTTAGGATCCGCACGATTATGGCCGCGCTCGCGGCGTTTGATTTCGGCGGCGCATTTGTCTGGGACTATGGGCTGGGGATCGGACATATGGGGCATTTGGGTATGGCTCTTCCTTTCCATCTTTCACGGGCGTCCTCTAATGGTAATCGTGAATAGCGGGCTACGTCTCCGGGATCCTGCTCTACACATTATGGCTCCGCCGCGTCCCCTACGTCTTTACGCTCCGTTCGGAGGAAGTGTTGAGAAAGGCAGCTATGCAGCGGTCTTCCCCTCCTCCTCCCCACTAGTGCCGTACCGACCTGTGGTATGCCGTGCGTAACACATAATTATACCATAACGGCTTAGTTTTTGTATTGTATCTCTATCCATCAACAGTTCATCCATCTCCCATGGCCCTTCATTCCTTAACCTATCATATCATACCATGGTGGATATATGATAACCGTACTAACGTTTGGAAGGGGGGGGGGAGAAAAAAGAACGCCATATTCGTCATTAACGTACATTATACCCCAAAAAACAAAAAAACAACCAAATAAAAATCCAAAAGCACCAGTACGAGTACCGTAAAATCTCGTGAAATCCACCATCTCCGGCAGCCCCTAATCTCTGGGGGTTGAGTCAAAAGTTCTCAAGAAGGATTAGTGCTTTCCTGACACGGTATAGCCTGAGTCATTTGGCTGTGTTAGATCTCGTTAATCCGACAAGCTAAACCTATCTTGGGCTGATGTCGCCATTTGCTG
>Ga0307513_10001484_pt1 | contig 33699 bp, 38 predicted proteins | sample 15_EM_MG_FD_202174 | JGI IMG/M metagenome (GOLD analysis project Ga0307513, IMG submission 202174) | Populus trichocarpa ectomycorrhiza microbial communities from riparian zone in the Pacific Northwest, United States - 15_EM | ecosystem: Host-associated > Plants > Roots > Unclassified | place... | reverse complement strand
GCACTACGGCCACGGCACCGCCGAGCAGGCGATCGTCGGTCTGGGTGGCATGTCGTTCATCGCGCAGCGCTCGCAGGACGCCGTCAAGGCGTTCCGGCCGTACTTCGAGAACTACCCGGTGTTCCGCGGATCGCGGCTGGAGGATCACATGGAGCACACCCCGCTCACCGTCGGCAGCCCGCAGGAGGTGATCGACAAGGTGCTCACCTTCCACGACGGCTTCGGCGACTACCAGCGCCAGCTGTTCGCGGTCGACGGGCTCGCGCTGCCGATCGAGGTCGCGTTGGAGCAGGTCGAGCTGCTGGGCACGGAGGTGGTCCCGGTGCTGCGCAAGGAGTTGGAGTCGCGTCGCGCCCCGGGTGTGCCGGACGCGCCGACGCACGCGTCGCTCGTCGTGGCCAAGTACGGCGACGCCGCCCCGCGGCAGCCGCGGCCCAACCCGAACCGCGGCGACAACCTGTCCGGCGCCTCGCCGTACCAGGACAGCGACCCGACGGTGCCGGCCCACTACCCGGCGGCGTTCTGATGGAGAGCAATGCCCGGCTGGCGAACGTGGCCTGGGAGGCGATGTTCCGCGCGCAGGCCACGCTCGCCCGCGAGTTCGAGTACCAGGGCGCGTGGGGCGAGTTGCTCCCGAGGGAGTACGGCGTCTTGTACGCCCTATCCACGGCGACGCCGGACGGGCTGCGCATCACGGAGCTGATCGACGACGTACTGCTGACCCAGGCCGGCGTCTCGCGTCTGGTGGCCAGGCTGGAGAAGCGCGGCCTGGTGGACCGGGCCGACGACCCGGACGACGCCCGGGCCTGCCGGATCCGGCTCACCGAACGCGGCCGGCAGGTGCAGCGCGAGGCGGGCCGGGCCCATGCCCGGCACGTGACCACGGCGATGACCCGGGCGCTCAGCCGCGATCAGCTGGAGGTCCTGCGCGACCTCAGCGTCGCGCTGGTCGACGCCGCACCCACGACCCGGAACGGAGCACGTTCATGACCACCACAATCGCCGTCGTCAGCGCGGGCGTCAGCGACCCGTCCTCGACCCGGCTCCTGGCCGACCGGACCGCCCAGCGCAGCGTCGACGTCCTGCGTGACGCGGGCGTGCGCGCGACGATCACGGTCGTCGAGCTCGCCCCCATCGCCACGGACATCGCCCGCTCCCTGGTCAGCGGGGTGGCCTCCGACGAGGTCACCGCGGCGATCCAGCGGCTCGCCGCAGCCGACGCGATCATCGTGGCCACGCCCGTCTACAAGGCCGGCATCAGCGGCCTGTTGAAGTCCTTCGCCGACCTCATCGACGACGACCTGCTCATCGCCAAGCCGGTGATCCTGGCCGCCACCGGTGGCACCGCGCGGCACGCGATGGTGGTCGACGAGCAGCTGCGACCGTTGTTCGCGTTCCTGCGCGCGATCCCGGTGCCGACCTCGCTGTACGCCGCCCCCGAGGACTGGGGCTCGCCCGATCTCGGAAAGCGCATCACCCGTGCCGCGACGGAGCTGGCGATGCTGGTGCGCAGCACCGTGCCCCGCGACATCGCCGACCAGAACTGGCAGGGCTACCAGCACCGTTTCAACGGCAACGCCACGCGCACCGAGAAGACGGTCACGGACGTGGACTTCGCGACGGACCTGATGCGCCTGGCCGCCGGCGGCAGCTGACGCACACCCTGAGGTGCTCACGCACACGTTGGACCATGTGCGTGAGCACACGACGGTGTGCGTGAGCGGCCGTGCTCTAAGCGATCAGTGCCGGAAGCGGCACGTGCACGAGCGCGCACGCCGCCCGCAGCAGCTCCGCCTCCTGGATGGCGAGCTTCCCGTCGTCCAGCACGGCGAGCACCATCGCCTCCACGAGCATCCGCTTCTCGAAGCGGGCGAGCCCGTCGAGCACGGGCCAGCACGCGTCGAGCTGCCGCCAGGTGCCACCCGTGGCCATGGCGGGCACCGGGGTGTCGAGCTGCAGGTGCGTGAACGCGGCCGCGAACGCCCGTCCGGCGGCGGCCGGATCGGGGTTGCCCGCCAGTGCGAGCGCGGTGAGCACCGTGGTGATCGGGCCCGTCGCCTGCTGCACCTGAACGCTGCCCGGCCTGCTGCGCGCCGCCGGGTCCGCGGCGTCCGCCAGCGTGGCGCGCACGGTGCGGGTCAGGCAGTACTCGAACAGCGAGACGGCGCCGTCGGCCAGCGCGAGATCGTCGAGCGCAGCCAGGAGTGCCTCCTGCTCGCGGTCCGGACGGCCGGTGAGCTGCGGCGACGCGATCCCCACCACCGGGAGCCGCAGATGCGGCCCGACGCCGGCGGCCTCCGCGACGAGCATGTCGACCTGCCGCGCCATGTCGATGCCGAGGCGCTTGTGCACGGCGGCGAGCTGGGTGGCGCGCAGCGCCGGCTCGGTGGACACGAGCATCGCCAGGACCACCGCCGTCGCCGTGCTCGGCTGGGTGGCGAGCTGGTGGATGTGCGGCGGGACCTGGGAGTGCAGCGCCGCGCCGTGCTCGAGATCGGCCGGCGTGAGGGTGCCCACGTGAGCGCTCACCTGCGCCGGTGTGACCGCCACGGGGGCGGTGACGGTGGGGGCGAAGCCGGCCGCGACCTCCTCGGACAACGCCGGCGGAGCCGCCGGCAGCTCCTCGACGTCGGACGCGCGGAAGGTGGGATCGAGCGCGGCGATCCGCTCCTGCAGTGGCGGGTGGGTGGAGAAGAGCCTGCTGAACCGGCGGCCCTCCCCGAACAACATGTGGCTGACCTCCTTCGCGCTGCGCTCGTCCACCAGCCTCGATCCCGCGGGCAGCCCGGCGATCTTCGTCAGCGCGCCGGCCAGCCCCTCGGGCTGGCGGGTGAACTGCACGGCTGAGGCGTCGGCGAGCCACTCCCGCTGCCGGCTCACCGCGGCCTTGATCCATCCCGCGAAGAACTGGCCGACGAAGCCGACCACGATCAGGGCCAACGCGATGGCGGCGAGCGGCACACCGTTCTTCCGGTTGGAGCTCCGACCGCCGCCGAACGCGAGGAACCGGGACCCGATCAGGCCGAGCAGCATGATCCCGTAGAGCAGGCCGATCAGCCTGATGTTCAGCCGCATGTCCCCGTTCAGGATGTGGCTGAACTCGTGCCCGATCACGCCCTGCAGCTCGTCGCGGCTGAGCTGGGAGAGCGCGCCCTCGGTGATCGTGATCGCGGCGTCGGCCGCCGTGAACCCGGCCGCGAACGCGTTGATCCCCTGCTCGCGCGGCATCAGGAACAGGTGCGGCATCGGCACCCCGGACGCGATCGACATCTCCTCGACGATGTTGACGAACCTGCGCAGCGCCGGATCGGTCGTCGTCGGGTCGACGGGCACGGCACCGACCGACGCCGCGACGGCCGCACCGCCCTTGCGCAGCGCGAACGTCTTGCCGAGCATGCCGCCGCCGATCACCAGCAGGGTGCCGACCGACGCCATGATGAGCACCCCGACGACGTTGCTGCGGCGCAGCGCGAGGACCGCGACCACATCGACGACCGCGACGGACGCCAGCACGGCGACGACGAACAGCACGACGAGCAGGAACGACCTGCTGCGGGCCGTGCGCTGCTGCTCGAAGAAGTTCATCCCCGACACCGGGGTCAGAACTGGACCCTCGGGGCGTCGCGCATCTCGGGGTGCTCCGGCGGGATGCCGAGCTGCGCGGCCGCCGTGAAGCCGAACATGCCGGCGTAGAGGCTGCTGGGGAACGTCTCGCGCCGGTTGTTGTAGCCCATGACGGCGTCGTTGTAGGCCTGGCGGGCGAAGGCGACCTTGTTCTCCGTGGAGGTCAGCTCCTCGGAGAGCTGCATCATGTTCTGGTTCGCCTTGAGGTCCGGGTAGGACTCGGTCACCGCGATCAGCCGGCCGAGCGCCGAGTTGAGCGCACCCTGGCCGGCCTCCAGCTGCTGCATCGCGGCGGGGTCGCCGGGGCTGGCTTGCGCCGCCGACAGGCCGGCGAGCGCGGCGCCGCGGGCCGCGACCACCGCTTCGAGGGTCTCCCGCTCGTGCGCCATGTACGCCTTGGCCGTCTCCACGAGATTGGGCACCAGATCGAACCGGCGTTGCAGCTGCACGTCGATCTGGGCGAAGGCGTTCTTGAACGCGTTGCGCGCTCTGACCAGGCCGTTGTAGCCGCTGATCACGAGGATCAGCAGCACCACGACGATCACGGCGATCACGACGCCGATGACGATTCCCATCCGGTCCCCCCAACTGTGACGTTCGGACGCAGCGTAGGGGGCGGCCGATTTCAACCACGTTCCACGGCCGTGCCCACCTCGCCGGGATGCGCGCAATATGGGGAGAACGCCTCATGTCGGGGGCTCTCCCCGGACCTACCGTCGTCGCCGTCAACGACCCGGTGAGGCATCCCATGACTCTGATCGACACCCCGACCGACGACGACGCCGTCGGTGACGTGCAGCGGCTCTACGGCGTGGAGCGCGCCCGGCTCGGGTACGTGCCCGAGTTCGCGCGGGTCTTCGCGCACGCTCCGCAGGTCTACGCCGACTGGACCGAGCTGGCCGGCAGCATCCGCGAGTCCATGAGCCTGCTGCGGTACGAGCTGGTGACGCTCGCCGCCGCGCAGGCCCTGCACTCCACGTACTGCAGCCTCGCCCACGGCCGGATCCTGCGCGACCTCCTCGGCGGCCCGGACGCCGTGCTCGACGTGCTGGCCGGCCGGGACCGCGACCTGGATCCGGCGGACGTCGCCGCCATGGAGATCGCCACGCGGACGGTGACCGATCCGAACTCGATCACCGCCGCAGACCTGGCGGATGCCCGCGCGGCCGGGCTGACCGACGGCGAGATCGTCGCCGTCGTGCTGGCCGCGTCGGCCCGCTCGTTCTTCAGCACCGTCCTGGGCGCGCTGGGCGCCGCACCGGATCGCGAGCTCGTCGACGCACTCGAGCCCGAACTGCAGGACGTATTGACGGTCGGTCGCCCGACCGCCGGCGCCACCACCGACGTGACCGCGACGCGGTCCTGAACAGCAGGAGAGTCCGATGAGCAACGGATCGAAAGCCGTGATCAACCTGGTCACCGGGTTGGAGGATGCGGAGCGGGTCACCGTCGCGTTCCTGACCGCGGTGGCCGCGGCCGAGAGCGGCCGCCCGACGATGATGTTCCTGACGAAGGAGGCCGTGCGACTCGCCATCCCCGGCGTCGCGACGGCCACGGCGTGCGCCGGCTGTCCGCCGCTGCCGGACCTGCTCGAGCGCTATCGCTGTGCCGGCGGCCGCTACCTGGCCTGCCCGATCTGCGTCACGGCCAAGGGGCTGGACGGGGCCGATCTCGTGGCCGGTGCCACGGTCGGCGGAACCGTTCCGCTGTGGGAGTGGATCGGCGCGGAGGGCGCTACGACATTCAGCTTCTGAGCAGGTGAAACAGCACCACCATCGGTACGGCCGGCGGTATGGTCATCGGTATGGCGATGAGCAAGCTCACGGTCACGATGGACGCGGCCACGCGTCAGCTCGCCGAGGAGTCGGCCCGCCGAGCCGGGCTCTCGCTCTCCGCATGGCTGGCGCGTGCCGCCCGTCGTGAGGCCGTGCGGCTGGGCGTCGGTCCGGGTCTGGGCGTCGGTCCGGGCGCCCCGGCCGAGCCCGAGGCCGACGTGCTCGCCGAGGCGCTCGCCGACGAGTCCGACTACGCACTGGCGGAGGAGCTCCAGCGGCGTGCGGGGTGAGGTCTGGTCGTACTCCCCGCAAGGCACTCCCCGGCACCTGTTCGTCGTGATCGTCTCCAGCGACGGGATCAACCTGTCGCCGCGGCGTTGGCTGCTCGCCGCGCCCGTCCTGCCGCGCAACCCCGACGACATCCTCGCGGTGCCGGTTCCCGGCCGCGGCTGGGTGCACGCGGGGATCCTCACCCGCTGCTACCGCCCCTGGTTGACCGAACGCGTCGACGCCCTGGACACCGACACCCACGAGGCGTTGGACCGCGCACTGCGCGCGGCGCTCGATCTCTAACCCCTCAAAGACGCTCGGACCGAGCCCACGTTGTCACTCGATCGGGTGACATTCGTGGCGACCGATACGGCCATTGGAGTACGCGAATCGGGAGGTCATCGGCGTGACTTGGCATGTATAACACTGATTCATTACCAACGGTCTCCGGTTGCCGCCGAACGGGTGGCGGTCCAGTGTCCCGCACACCGCTGTAGGGCTCGCCGTCGTCGCTCCCCGTGATGGCCGACGTGACCCGTCAGCGGCGCACTGACAGCTCCCCCGAGAGACCAGAGGAATGCGCATGCTGAGGAAGACCCGCGCCCGTCACGCCGCCCAGACGAAGGCGGGCCGCATCGCCGGCCGCGTCGCGGTCGGTGCGATCGGCGCCCCGCTCGCCATGCTCGCCGCCACCGGTCCGGCCGGTGCGGCCGAGCTGCCGGACGACGACGCATCCGCCGACTCGGCCACCGACGCGTCCGGCTTCGACGCACCGTCGTTCGAGGCTCCGTCGTTCCAGCTGCCCGACGTGGCCGGCTTCCTGCCGGCCGCTCCCGCGCTGCCGTCGGTCCCGGGTGTCGCTCAGGTCACCGACCTGCTGGGTCTGCCCGGCCTGCCGGGCCTGCCCGGCGCGTCGACGGCCCCGGCTCCGGCCACCGAGACCGCTCCGGCCGTGGACGACACCGATTACAGCGCGACCGAGGACGTCGAGGCGGACGACACCGACGCTGAGGACGTCGAGGCGGACGACACCGACGCTGAGGACGTCGAGGCCGACGACACCGACGCTGAGGACGTCGAGGCGGACGACACCGACTCGGAGGACGTCGAGGCCGACGACACCGAGGACGTCGACGACACCGCCGACGACACCGACGCTGCGGCGAGCACCGACGACACCGTCTGACACACCGACGGTTCACAAGCGGCGGCCGTCCCCTCGACGAGGAGGGGGCGGCCGTTGCGTGTCTGCCGGGGTCGATTCAGGTCTTGGTCGCCTGCGCCACTGCGGCGTACGGTGATCTCAGCAAGCGGGATGGCTGCGCGTCCGGGGGCAGGGTTGACGCGCTCCTGAGACGCGCTCGGAGTGTCCCGTGCTTGCTGTTCTTCGTGTTCCCGGCGTTCTTGCGCCTGCGTTCGCCGCCGCCCTGGCGGCGCTCCCGATCGGCGTGCTGACGCCGGCGATCCTGGTGCTGGTCAGCACGCGCAGTGGCGGGTTCACCGCCGCCGGCGCCGTCGTCGCCCTGCTGGGCGCCGGCACGGTCGTCGGCATGCTCGTGCAGGGCCGGTTGATCGACCGTTTCGGCGCGCGCCCCGTGGTGCTTGTGGCAGCCGTGCTGCGGATGGGGGCGTCGGTCGGGCTCGTCGCCGTCACCGAGCCCGCGGCGGTCGCGGTGCTGGCGGTGCTCGTCGGGGCCGGCGAGCCGCAGGTGTCGACGGCGTTGCGGGCGCTGTGGCCGCGGCTGGTCGGCCCGGCGCTGCTGCCGTCGGCGGTGGCGCTGTCGACGCTGCTGTTCGAGGTGCCGGTGCTGGCCGGTCCGCTGCTGCTGGTGGGCGTGCTGGCGGTGGGCACGCCGGAGTGGGCGCTGCTCGGGGCCGCGGTGTCGGCAGCGATCGGTGCGGTGATCTTCGCAGCCAGCGCGGCGTCGGGCCACCGGGTGGTGGCCGACCGCTCGCGGGCCCTCGGGGTGGCCGGTGTGCGGTGGGTCGTGCTGGGGGTGGTGGTCCAGGGTCTGGCGATCGGCACGGTCCAGGTCTCCGGCGCAGCCGTGGGCGGGCCGCTTGCCTACGCCCTGCTGACGGCGGCGAGCCTCGCGGGCACGTTGGTGGGCGCCCGCTGGGGGCGGCCGCTGCCGGTGTTGCTGGTCGGGCTCGCGGGCACGCTCGCGCTGGCCGTGGTGCCGTGGCCGTTCGTCATCGGTGTGGTGCTGATCGGGCTGGTCAGCGGTGCGCTGGGGCTCGCCTGCTTCGTCGAGCTGGGCCGGGTGGCGCCTGCGGGAGCGCCGACGGCGGCGGTCACGGTGGTGATCGCGGCGGGCCTGACCGCCACGTCGATCGGCGCCGCATTGGCCGGCTACGCCGTCGACGTGACGGGTCCGGCGCCGCTCCTGCTCGTGCTGGCTGCGGTGGCGATGGTGGCCGGACTGGCACTGGCCAAGTTCTATACAAGCGTGTAGAAGTGGGCTACACCTGTCATGAACGCTTGTCTAGGAGGTCGGCGTGGCGCGAGGTCACAAGGAGGCGCTCCGCGCGGCCGCCCGCACGCTGCTGCGGCGCAAGGGCCTGCAGGCCACCACCGCGCGCGACCTCGTCGAGGAGAGCGACACCAACCTCGCCTCCATCGGCTACCACTTCGGCAGCAAGGACGCGCTGATGGGCGCCGCGCTCACCGACCTGGTCCGGGAGTGGTCCGAACGCCCCGTCGCCGCCGGCCGGCAGGCCTACGGCACCGGGCCGGGTGAGCCGCTGGCGGCCGCCCTCCGCACGATGCTCGACGGGCTCGGCGAGCGACGACCGGAGATCCTGGCCGTGCTCGAGGCGGTCGTGGCGTCAGGGCGAGGCGATCCCGTCGGCGAGGCGCTGCCCGGTGCGCTGCGCGGCACCCTCGCCTCCGTCACGGCCGGCATGCAGGACAGCGCGCCAGGCCTCTCCGCGGAGGAGGCCGCGGCGGCGGCCGCGGTCGTCGTGGCGCTGCACGACGGGCTCGCGCTGCTGTCGACGGTCGCCCCCGACGCCGTGCCCGAACCGGAGGCGGTGCTGGTCGCACTGGCGGGGCTCGGCGCGCTGCTGCTGCCCGTGGTCGGGATGGACGCCAAGCAGGTACCGACGTTGATCGAGGAACGTGGAGGACGGAAATGACCGATCGTGAGCACGATGTCGTGGTCTTCGGAGCGACCGGATTCGTCGGCGAGCTGCTCGCCGCCTACCTGGCCGAGCACGCGCCGGCCGAGGTGCGCATCGCGCTGGCCGGCCGGTCGCAGGCGAAGCTCGCCGCGGTCCGCGATCGCCTGCCCGCTGCGGCACGGGAGTGGCCGCTGCTCGTCGCCGACTCCACCGACGCGGCCTCGCTCGCCGCGCTCGCCGCGAGCACGAAGGTCGTCGCCACGACCGTGGGTCCGTACGCGAAGTACGGGATGCCGCTGGTGGAGGCATGCGCCGCAGCCGGCACCCACTACGCCGACCTGACTGGCGAAGTGTTGTTCGTGCGCGAGGCCGCCGACAAGACCGACGCGGCCGCCCGCGCCACCGGCGCCCGCATCGTGCACTCCTGCGGATACGACTCGATCCCGTCCGACATCGGCACGCTGCTGCTGCACGAGCAGGCCAAGGCCGACGGCGCGGGCGGGCTCACGGACGTCCAGATGGTCGCGACGTTCCGCGGCGGGTTCTCCGGCGGCACGCTCGACTCGGCGCGCAACCAGATCGACACCATCCGGTCCGACAAGGCCGCGCGGAAGATCACCTTCGACGAGTACGGGCTCAGCCCCGACCGCGCCGCAGAGCCGGGCACGCGCCAGCCGGCCGACGCCGGCCCGCCGTCCCGGGGCGCCGACGGCACCTGGAAGGCGCCGTTCGTGATGGCGCCGTACAACACGCGGATCGTGCGCCGCAGCAACGCGCTGCTGGACTGGGCGTACGGCCGCAATTTCAGCTACGGCGAGGTGATGGGCACCGGGAAGGGCATCGGCGGGCTCGCCGTCTCCGCCGGAGTGACCGGCGGGATGGTCGCCTTCCTCGGCGCGATGTCGCTGAAGCCGACCCGGGCACTGCTCGACCGCGTGCTGCCCGCTCCCGGCACCGGGCCGGACGAGGAGACCCGTCGCAAGGGCTGGTTCCGCAGCGTGCTGACTGCGAGCACGGAGAGCGGGAAGCGCTACCGCGCCGTCGCGGCAGGTCCGGGCGATCCCGGGTACGCGGCCACCGCCGTGATGCTCGGCGAGAGCGCGCTGGCGCTGGCGCTCGACACCGAGCGCCTGCCCGACCGCGCAGGCTCGCTCACCCCGGCCACCGGGATCGGCACCGTGCTGGCCGAGCGGCTGCGCGCCGCGGGCCACACGTACACGGTGGAGCAGGTCTGAATCCCCGGTAAGGCAAGTGTCACCTCGCGGTGAGTCCGCCCGCGCGCGGCGTCGAGAACCCTGGTGCTCGACGCCGACGCTGGAGGAGGAGCCATGGACATCCCCGTCGAACTGAACGACGAGGCAGCCGCGAACGACGAGGCCCCGGAGGAGACGAAGGAGTCGTTCTGGGGAGGGCTCGGCGACTTCATCGGCAACCTGCTCGGGGGCATCCCCGGCTGACCCACATCAGGGGCTGCTCCGCGGTTGCGGATCGTGCACGGCCTCCGGGTCGGCGATGAAGATCCGCTCGTAGATGTCGTAGATCAGCGCGGCCTTCGCGTTGTTGTAGTGCATGACGTCGGTGAAGCCGCCGTGCTGCGCGAGCTCCCGCTTGAGCGCGCCGTACGCGGTGCGGTCGTCGGCGTGCGTGATCAGCCAGTCGCGGAAGCGGCGCGTCCGCTGCGACTCGCGCGATCCCGGCGAGAACACGTGCACGTTGACGTCCGGGTCGCTGCCGCGGAAGTAGCGGTGCTGCTCCCACTCCGGCTCGCGGCCGCGCAGTTCGAAACCGGCCGCCTCCAGCGCGGGCACGTACGTCGGCTCGTCGCTCGAGTCGGGCACGATCACGTCCACGTCGATGACCGGTTTGGCCCACAGCCCCGGCACCGACGTCGAGCCGACGTGCTCGATCTCCGGCGCGACGGGACCCAGCGCGGTCGCGATCCGGTCCCGTGCCTGGTCGAAGACCTTCGGCCAGCCCGGATCGGGCGCCACCACCTCGATCGGCACCGGCACGTACGGCTTCACACGGGCCCGCGCGATCTCCTCGTCGTCGGGCAGGTCGAACGGGCGCCAGAGTGGATGGGTGGGCACGTCCCGCGACGGTACCCGCGGTGGTCAGCCGGCCGGGTAGAAGAGGAAGAGCCGGCAGCCGGGACCGCTCGCCGGCACGTGCCACGAGCCGGCCGGCGCATGCAGGAAGGTGCCGGCCGGATGGTCCCGCGCACCGTCGTGGAACACCCCGTCGAGCACGTAGACCTCCTCGGGACCGGGCTCGTGGACGTCGCGGCGCGGCCAGGACGTGCCCGGATCCATCTCCAGCACGTGCGCGGTGGCGCCGTCGGCGTGCTGCCACAGCGAGCGCAGGCGGATCCCGGGGAACAGCTCCCGGACGGGCGCGTCGTCGACGTGCACGGCGGCGTAGCCCGCCTGCTGGGTGATCTCGGGGTGCATGCCCTCCAGCGTGGTGGTGCGGGTCGGCGACGGCAGGTGTCCTGATCGACTTCGAGGGGTACTTTCCTGCCATGCACCAGGTCGTCGCGATCGTCCGGTCTGTGCAGTCGATGCTCGAGCTCGGGTTCGCCGCCGAGGTCTTCGGGACGGCTCGGCACGGGATCCCGCAGCACTACGCGTTCGAGCTCTGCACGGAGGTCCCCGGCCCGGTCATGACCTCGGCCGGCTACCCGATCACCGTGTCGCAGGACCTCGGCGCGCTCGCCACCGCCGACACCGTCATCGTCCCGGGCTGGACGCCGGTGGAGGCGCCGATCTCGGACGCGGTCGGCGCGGCGCTCACGGCGGCGCACGGCCGGGGCGCGCGGTTGGCGACCATCTGCTCCGGTGTGTTCGCGCTGGCGCGCACCGGCCTGCTCGACGGGCGCCCGGCCACCACCCACCGGTCCCGCGTCGAGCAGCTGCAGCGCGAGTTCCCGCAGGTCAGGGTCCAACGCGACGTGCTGTACGTCGACGACGGCGACATCGCGACGAGCGCCGGCGCGGGTGCCGGCATGGACCTGTGCCTGCACCTGGTCCGCCGCGACCACGGTGCCGCGCACGCGGCGCTGATCGCGCAGAACATGGTGCTGGCCCCGCACCGGGAGGGCGGTCTCCCGGATCCGCTCGACGGCCTCCTCGACTGGGCAGGCGCCCGGCTGGCCGAGCCGCTCTCGGTCGATGTGCTCGCCGCGCACGTCGGTGTCTCGGCCCGCACGCTGGCCCGGCGCTTCGCCGACCGGTTGGGTACCAGTCCCGGGGCGTGGCTGCTGGCCCGTCGGGTCGCCGAGGCCCGCACGCTGCTGGAGGAGACCGACCTGACCGTCGAGGCGATCGCCGACCGGGTCGGGCTCTCGTCGGCGGTCAACCTCCGGCGGCGGTTCCGCGACAGGGTGGGTACGACGCCCGGCGGCTACCGCCGGACGTTCCGCCGTGCATGATCTCGATCATGCGGGTACTGGTGATCGCGTTCGGCTCGCGCGGCGACGTCGCGCCGTTCACCGGGGTGGAGGCGCGGCTGCGCGCGGACGGGCACGAGGTCACGATCGCCGCCCACCCCGCCTACGCCGAGCTCGTCACCGCGGCGGGATCGGCGTTCCACGCCCTGCCCGGTGATCTCGGCGTGATGCAGGACCTCCCCGAGAACGCGTCACCGCGGTTCATGGCCGGCCGGGTCGGCGCGCTGACCGAGCTGCTGGGCCAGGCGGTCGACGCGTCGATCGTCGCCGCGCGGGACGCCGAGGTGGTTCTGTGGAACGGCGCCGCGCCCTTCGGCCGCAAGATCGCCGAGGGGCTGCACCGGCCCGGGTTCGGCCTCTACAGCCAGCCGTGGACGCCGACCGGCGATTTCCCGCCGGTCGCCCTGCACTCGGCCCGCTCACTGGGCCGCCTGGGCAACCGGCTGGTCGGGGAGCTCGTGATGCGCACGCTCGTCCCGTATCAGCGGGCGGCGCGGCGGGTGCGCGACCAGCTCGGTTCGCCCCGGCGCGGCACCACGCGCCCGATCCTGCACGGGTTCAGCCCGGCCGTGCTGCCGCGGCCCGCGGACTGGCCGGCCGGGCAGGAGGTCGTCGGCTACTGGTGGCCCGTCACCGATCCGAACTGGACACCGCCGCAGCAGCTCGTCGACTTCCTGGATGCCGGCGAACCACCCGTCCTCGTCGGGTTCGGGAGCATGGCCGGCGGCCACGGTGCCCGGCTGGCCCCGATCGTCCGCGAGGCGCTGCGGGCGGCCGGGGTGCGCGGGCTCGTCCAGTCCGGGTGGGCGGGCATGGACGCGGGCACGTCCGACGACGTGCTGACCATCGGCGACGTGCCGCACGAGTGGCTGCTGCCGAAGGTCGCCGCCGTCGTCCACCACGCAGGCGCCGGGACCACCGCGGCAACACTGCGGGCCGGGGTACCGAGCGTGCCGACCCCGGTGTTCGCCGACCAGCCGCTGTGGGCGCAGCGGCTGGTGGCACTGGGCGCCGCGCCCGCGGTGCTGCCGTTCCGGGGGTTGGCCGCGGCACCGCTGGCGGAGGCGATCAAGGCGGCCACGACGGGCGGGCACCGCGCGGCGGCAGCGGTGCTGGCGGCCCGCATCGCGACGGAGGACGGGGCCGGCGCGGTCGCGGCAGCGGTGGCGGCACTCTGACGGCTCGGCGCAGGCCGGCGGTGAACCTCAGCAGGGGACGGGCTCTGCGGCCGGAGCCTCGGCCGGGGTGCGCAGGGCGACCAGCGCCACCCCGGCCAGGACCAGCGCCAGTACGGCCGCGCCGGCCGCGGTGACCTGCATCCCGGCCACGAACGCGCCGCGGGCGGCGTCGAGCAGGGCGGCCGCAACGGGCGCCGGTAGCTCGCCCGCGACGGTGACGGCGCCGCCGAGGGTGTCGCGGGCGGCGTCGGCGATCGGTGCGGGCAGGCCGTGGACGGCCGGGCCGACACCGGATCGGTACCAGGCGGCGGCGACGCTGCCCAGTGCCGCGATGCCCAGCGCTCCGCCCAGCTCGAACGCGGTCTCCGAGATCCCGGACGCCGCGCCGGCCTTCTCCGCGGGCGCGGAGCCGACGATCAGCTCGGTGGTGAGCCCGAACACCGGTCCCATGCCCAGCGACACCAGCACCGCCGACGTCACCAGCGCACCCAGGCCGGACGCGACCTGCACCTGGGTGAGCACCAGGAGCCCCGAGGCGGTGACGGCGAGCCCGCCCGCCACGACCCGGGCCGGTGCGACGCGGGCGAGTAGCCGCGGCGCGAGCTGCGAGCTCACCACGAACCCGGCGGCTGCGGGGATCGACCACATGCCGGCCTCGAACGGGCTCTGGCCGAGCACCAACATCTGGTACTGGGCGAGGAACAGCATCGACCCGACCATCACCAGCACGGCGAGGAAGTTCACCACCAGCGCGGTGGAGAAGGCGCGGTGGGCGAACAGCGACACGTCGATCATCGGGTCGGCGCTGCGCTGCTGCCGGTGCACCCAGACCACGCCCAGCGCCACACCCGTGGCCACGGAGAGCACGTTCACCGCGTCGACGCCGTCCTGCGCCATCTGCTTGAGCCCGTAGACGATCGCGAGCAGGGCGGCCACCGACATGGCGGCGCTGATCAGGTCGAGCCGGCCGGCGCCCGGGTCGCGGTACTCGGGCAGCAGCCGCGGGCCCAGCACCAGCAGCGCGCCCATGACGGGCAGGGCGAGCAGGAAGACCGAGCCCCACCAGAAGTGCTCCAGCATCATCCCGCCGAGCACGGGCCCGACGGCGCTGCCCGCGGAGAAGGCGCCGATCCAGATTCCGATGGCCACCGAGCGCTGCTTGGGGTCGGCGAACATGTGGAAGATCAGCGAGAGCGTCGACGGGGCGATCGTGGCGCCGGCGATCCCGAGCAGGGCGCGGGAGGCGATCAGCATCTCTGCGGACGTCGAGAACGCCGCGAGCACCGACACGATGCCGAACGCCGCCGCGCCGATCATCAGCAGCCGGCGCCGGCCGATGCGGTCGCCGAGGGTGCCCATCGTGACCAGCGCGCCGGCGACCATGAACCCGTACGAGTCGATGATCCACAGCAGTTGGGTGCTGCTGGGGCGGAGGTCCGCGCTGATGGCGGGGACGGCGATGTTGAGGACGGTCAGGTCCATCACGTAGAGCAGGCAGGCCAGCGCGAGCACAGCCAGGCCCGTCCATTCACGTGCGGTCGCGCGCTGCATCGGAACTCCCTGTTCGGTCGTTGCGTTCGGGAGTTGAGACCAGCGCGCCCGCGCAGACTCATCGCGGCAGCGAGAAACTCGCGCCGGCCTCAGCCGGCGATCGAGTCCCAGAAAGAGCAGTTGTGCTTCGCCGCGATGTCCACCGGGGCCATGCCGGCCGCTGACACCGCCTGCACCCCGCCGGTGCGGACGTCCGGCCATTCCGGGCCCGGGTTGCCGCTGCGGGCGAAGGTCGCCCACATGTCGACCAGGCGCTCGGCGAAGGCCTTCTGCTCGCCCGTGCGCTCGACCTTCGGCCGGCCGGGGAAGTGGCTGCCGAAGAAGTACCCGACGTCGACGCCGTGGTGCGCGCCCAGGGGCACCCCGGCGACCTCACCCGGCTTCGCCTCGGTGAACTCGTAGGCGTACACCGGGCCGCGGGCGGCGTCGAAGAACGAGCGCGTCGCGCAGGAGCCCAGCATCCGGCCCTCGTCCGAGAGCGCGGCGGCCAGCGCGACCCGCGCCGACGGGTAGGCCTGCTCCGGGTAGGCGGTCGTGACGCGGGTGGCCGCGGCCCCGAAGAACCGCGCCACCATCGCCGGGTACGGCTCCGTGGCCACCCGCGCGTCCTGCGCGACGAACACCCGCATCTCGTCGGTCGTGACGCCGTGGATCATCGGCACGTCGTTGGCCGTGCCGGCGCGGAACGCGTCGATCGGATCGACGGGCAGCACAGAGGTGCCGGTGACGGGCACCCACGGCCGCTCGATGCCGGTGCGGATGGTGCGGACCTGCTCCTCCGGCAGCCCGACCAGCTTGTCGACGGGCAGCGCGCGCAGGCAGGCCTCGTCGGTGCAACCCAGCCGGGTCGCGACGGCCGTGGACCGTTCCTGTGCCGCAGCCCGCGGCAGCATCCGGTTGCTGCACGGTCCGCTCTGCAGGATCACCTTGTCGAACAGGTCGCGGGCGGCGGGGGAGCCCAGCTGCGCGCACACCGAGAACGCGCCGGACGACTCGCCCCACAGCGTCACGTTGCGCGGGTCGCCGCCGAACGCGGCCGCGTTCTCCCGCACCCAGCGCAGAGCGGCCTGCTGGTCGGCGATGCCGAAGTTGCCGGCGGCGGGATCGTCGAGGCCGGGGTGGGCCAGGAAGCCGAGTGCGCCCAGCCGGTAGTTGATCGTGACGACGACGACCTTGCCGCGGTCGACGAGCCGGGCCGGGTCGTAGGGCGCGCCCTGCCCGCTGGTGAAGCCGCCCCCGTGCACGAACACCATGACGGGCAGGTCGCGGCCGGCGCCCAGTGGCGCGTCGACGTTGAGGTAGAGGCAGTCCTCGCCGCCCTGCACCGTCCCGTCGTAGCTCTGGGCGCACGCGGGCGGGGCCTGCGTCCCGTCCCGCACACCCGTCCAGCCGGCGGGTGGTTGCGGGGATCTCCAGCGCAGCTCGCCGACCGGCGGCGCCGCGTACGGGATCCCCTGGACGCGCAGGTGGTCGGCGGTGGCGGTACCGCGGATCTCGCCGCCGGCCACGGTGACCAGCGCAGGATCTGGCTGCGGCTCGGGCGCGGCGCAGGCGGTGAGGGCGACCGCGGCAAGAGCGGTGGCGGCGAGGGTGCGCAGGATCGATGACATGCGAGGACGATCGGCGGCTGGGCGTACGCACGTCGTCGCCCCGGCGCGGTAGCCGGTGCTACCGCAGCCGGGGTAGGTGGACGGGAGTCACTACACAGCCGGGGGACGCCAGGCCATCGGGCTCAGCTGCAGCCCGGCGAGCTTCCACGCGCCGTCGCGGCGGACGGCGATGTGGGTGACCCGGAACGACCCGTCGACGGGACTGCCCTCGTGGCTGGCCTTCTGGGTGTGGACGCCGATCGAGACGGCGGTGTCGCCGTAGTCGCGGATCTGCGCGTCGGTCCACTCGAGGGAGTGGGTGACCAGGCGGCCGCCGTCGTAGCGGTGGAGCCACTGCTCACGGGTGAGGACGAAGCCGGCGGGGCCGACCATCGTGAAGTCGTCGACGGTGACCTCGGCCATGGCGGCGGAGTCGCCGGCGATCTCGGCGGCGGCCCATCGGGCGGCCAGTTCGCGGATCTCGGTGTCGGTGCTCATGAGATGAAAGATAGACATCGAATGATTCGATGTCAACGTGTACTAGGGTCCCGACGTGGACGGGATGGCGAAGGACCGGTTCGACCGGATCGAGGACACGCTCGCGGCGCACGTCGCGGAGGGCCGGTTGCCGGGCGCGGTGTACCTGGTGCGCCGTCGCGACGACGTGCACGTCGGCACCGTCGGCACGCTGGCGATCGGCGGGACCGAGCCGATGCGGCACGACACGATCTTCCAGCTGGCCTCGCTCACCAAGGTGGCCACGGCGGTGGCCGCGCTGATCCTCGTCGAGGAGTGCCGGATCCGCCTCGACGAGCCGATCGACCGGCTCGTGCCCGAACTCGCTGCGCCGAAGGTGATCCGTACCCGCGAGTCCGAGCTCGACGACACCGTGCCCGCCCACCGCGCCATCACCGTGCGGGACCTCTTGACCTTCCGCATGGGCACCGGCCTGGACTTCGGCTTCGCCGGCACCCCGATCGGCGAGGCTGTCGCCGACTTCCACAGCTACCCCGATCGCGGCGGCCGCACCGCCAACCAGTTCGTGGGAGACCTCGGAGCGGTGCCGCTGCTCGCCCAACCCGGGGAGCGCTGGCTCTACAACACCGGCTCCGACGTGCTCGGCGTGCTGGTCGAGCGCGCGGCGGGGCAGCCGTTCGCCGAGTTCCTGCACGAGCGGGTCCTCGTGCCGCTCGGCATGCGCGACACGGGCTTCGCCGTGCCCGAGGAGCACCTGCGCCGGGTGGCGCACGGCTACCTGGCCGACCACGTGACCGGTGAGCTCCGCGCCGGAACGGGGCCCACGGCGCTGCGCAGAACGCCCGCCCGCCCGTCGCCGTCCGGCGGGCTCGTCGGCACGGTCGACGACTGGTTCGCGATGACCGAGATGCTGCGCCACGTCGGCCGGTACCCGGGCGGGCGGATGCTGGCCCCGATGACCGTCGACGCCATGCTCACCGATCAGCTCCCCGACGCCGTCAAGGCGCAGTCCGGGTTCATCCCCGGCTGGTTCGACAGCCGGGGCTGGGGGCTCGGCATCGGCGTCGGCACCCGCCGCGACGGGCTGGAGGCGCCCGGCCGCTACGGCTGGGACGGCGGCTCGGGCACCAGCTGGTACACCGACCCCGGCGCCGACCTCACCGCGATCCTGCTGACCCAGCGCGGCCAGTTCCCGCTGATGTCCCCGGTCTACCTGGACTTCTGGGCGTCGGTGCATCAGGCCGTCGAGTGAGAGCGCATACCCTCTCCGGAGTGGACGACTTCGTGCTCCTGTCCGGCTCCGCCAACCCACAGCTCGCCCGCGCCATCTCCGCGTACCTCGGTCACCCGCTGCACGAGGGCGAGACGCTTCGGTTCTCGGACGGCAACCTGTTCGTCCGCGTCCCCACCAACGTGCGCGGCCGCGACGTCTACCTCGTGCAGGGCACCGCGTTCCCCGTCAACGACAACATGATGGAGCTGCTGTTCTGGATCGACGCGCTCAAGCGCGCCAGCGCCGCGTCCGTCACGGTCGTGATCCCGTACTTCTCCTACGCCAAGGGCGACAAGAAGGACGAGCCGCGGGTGTCGATCAGGGCCCGGGTGTGCGCCGACGCGATCGAGGCCGCCGGTGCCGACCGCGTGATCACCATGGACCTGCACGCGCCGCAGGTCGCCGGGTTCTTCCGCATCCCCGTCGACGATCTGTACGCGCTGCCCGTCCTGTGCGAGGCGGTGCAGGCCAAGCACCTGCCGAACCTGGTCGTGGTCTCCCCGGACGCCGGGTTCGCGAAGAAGGCGAAGCTGTACGCGCGCCGGCTCAAGGCGCCGCTGGCCATCGCCGACAAGGAGCGGGCCGATCACTCGGAGACCGCCGCCGTCGTCGACCTCATCGGCGACGTGGCGGGGCGCACAGCGCTGATCGTCGACGACTTCACGGTCTCCGCCGGCACCCTCGCCGACGCCGCCCGGGTGCTCGTCGAGAAGGGTGCCGCGTCCGTCTACGCGCTGGTCACGCACGCGCCGCTCGCCGGGAAGGCCATGGAGCGGCTCGCGGCGAGCCCGATCGAGCGGTTGTTCGTCACCGACACCGTGGAGACCCGGCCGGTGGAGCTCACCGACCGGGTCGAGATCGTGTCCGTGGCCGGCCTGTTCGGCGAGGCGATCCGGCGCATCGCACGACGGGAGAGCGTGAGCGTTCTCTTCCACTGAGGACGCCCACGCTCTCCGCGGTCGGTGCGGTCAGTTCCCCTCGCGGGTCCAGAAGCTCCAGGTGATCGGCATCCGGCTGGTGGCCGGAGCCGACGCCTCGATGGTGGTGGACTTGCCCGGCGCCAGGTCGAGCGGCAGCGTGGCGACCTTCGAGAAGTTCGCCTGCACCTCGATCGTGCCCAGCATCCGACCTGTACCCGAGTTCACCACGCTGATGGTGGCGCAGATGCCCTTGTCGCACGGCCGTTCGCTCACGACCGTCGCATCGACGTCGGCGCGCTCGTTCAGCTTCTGGGACGTCGTCTTCGGCGACTCGCTCGCCCGGATCTTGGCGGCGACCCCGCGGACCCGGCTCGCCGCGGACTCGTCGGCCTTCGACGCGCGCAGCGGCTCCGGCTTCGGGGAACTGAACGTGGAGGCGTCGACGGCGACGAACTCGTGCGACGAGGCATCGACGAACACCCGCCGACCCATCTGGTCGGCCACCAGCACGTCCTTGCCGTCGAGCTGCTGCTTCTCGGCCTTCGTGTTGTCCCACATGAACGGCATGTCGAACTTCATCGACCGCTTCAGATCGGCCGGGTCCAGCGCCCCCAGGTTCTGGAGCATGTACTGCTCCGGCGGGTCGGAGATCCACACGTCCTCGAACCGGCCCGCGTAGCTGGAGTAGGACGATCCGCCCTCCCACCACTTGCGGTTGCCCTTGAGGACGAGACCGCGGTTGTCCCACGCGATGTCGGCCCGGCCGCCGTCTGGACGGGTCAGCGTGCCCCCCAGCTCGCCCTTCACCACGGTCACGTCGACGTCGAAGGCGTCGCGGCCCATGTTGGTCAGCAGGCCGCGGTAGGTCACGGCGGGCCACGACCCGGCCTCGGTGAGTGCGCCCTCCATGAGGTTCTTCGACGAGCCGCTGCCGGAGACGGCCACCACCGTGACGACGATCCCGGCGATCAGCGCGAGCACGACGCCGATGATCGTGATCGGCAGCCACAGCCGGCCGGTGGGCGGCGGCGGGGGCGGCGGGAATCCGGGTGCCGGGAAGCCGGGCGGGGTGTTGCCGAGCGGCGGGTAGCCGGGCTGGGCGTAACCGGGCTGGGTGTAGCCGGTCTGGGGCGCGCCCGTGGCCGGCAGCGAACCGGTGTACTGCATCGTCGGGTGCGGCTCGGGGGCCGGCCAGCTCTGCTGCGGCATGTTCATGGCGTACCTCTGGTTGCTGCGTCGGGGGCGCTACACAGAGGAGGACCAGACGGCGCCCGGAACGGTTGGTCGAACCGTCCCGGTTCACTCGTTCGGCGCAGTTATGCTCCAGTGAGCAGATCGGCGATGCGCTCGATGCCGGTACGGACTGCTCGTTCCGGCAGAGTCCCGAGCCCGAGCACCAGCTGGGCCGGGTCCGGCGCGCCGTCGGCCCGGTAGCTGCTCATCGCCATCACCCCGACCGAGCGGGCGGCGGCCCCCGCCACGACGTCCGCCTCCGACACCCCGGCCGGCAGGTGCGCGACGGCGTGGAAGCCCGCCGCCAGCCCGGTGATCCCCACCGTCGGTGCGTGCGTGAGCAGCGCGTCGACCAGTGCCTCCCGCCGGGCCGCGTAGACCACGCGCATCCGCCGTAGCTGGCGGTCGTAGCGGCCCGACGAGATCAACGCCGCCAACGCGACCTGGTCGATCACCGGCGAACCGCGGTCGGCGATCAGCTTCTCCGCCACGACCGCGTCGGTGAGCGCGGGCGGGCTCAGCAACCAGGCCAGCCGCAGCGCCGGCGCGAGCGCCTTGCTCGTCGTCCCGATCATGAGCACCCGCTGGGGCGCCAGCCCCTGCACCACGCCGACGGGTTCCTTGTCGTAGCGGAACTCGGCGTCGTAGTCGTCCTCGACGACGTATCCGTCCTGGTCGTGGGCCCACGCGACCAGGTCCTGGCGGCGGCGCGGCGAGAGCACCACCCCGGTCGGCCACTGGTGGGCGGGGGTGAGCAGCACCGCCTGCGCGCCGCTCGCGGCGAGCGCCGCCACGTCGATGCCGGCGTGGTCGACGCGCACCGGCACGGTCTCGATGCCTGCCTCGGTCATGGCGTCGAGCACCGTGCGGTCGGAGTACCCGGGGTCCTCGAACGCGATGCGCCGCACGCCCACGCGGTGCAGCACCCGCCTGGCCAGCTCCACACCCTGCGCGAACCCCGAGCAGACCAGCATGTGCGCCGGATCCGTGGCGGCGGCCCGGACCCGGCGCAGGTAGCCGGCGAGGACCCGGCGCAGCTCGGGATGCCCACGCACGTCGAGATAGCCCAGGTCGGCGTTCGGCAACGTGCGGACCGCCTCCCGTACCGCCCAGGCCCAGTCGGCCCGCGGGAAGCTGCCCAGGTCGGGCAGGCCCACCGCGAAGTCGATCTCCATGCGTGGGGTGGCCTGCGCGGCAGGGGCGGTCGGGTGCTCCACGGTTTCCGCGTGGACCTCGGCCACCCGGGTGCCCGAGCCCGACCGGCTCGTCACGTAGCCCTCGGCCAGCAACTGCTCGTACGTCTCCTGCACCAGGCCGCGCGACACGTCCAACTGGCGGGCCAGCTCGCGCGACGACGGCAGCCGCTCACCGGCCCGCAACCGCCCGTCCCGGATCGCGTCGCGCACCCCGCACAGCAGCTGCACGCGCAACGGTTCGGGCAGCGAGCGGTCCAGCTGGAGCAGCAGCTCCGGGCCGATCCCGCTCCAGTCGACGCTCATGCGCACCCCCCTGGCGATGACTACTGCTGCACCCAGACCGTGACGTCCGGGGGTACCTGGCCGTCCACCAGGTCGCCGCTGGCGATCAGCACCTTCCCGTCCGGTACCGGGACGGGGGTGGTGCCGAGGTTGGCCATCACGACGACCGTGCCGCCGGGTGCGGTCGAGGTGAACGCGACGGTGTCGGCGCCGTCGAGCCAGGTCAGCTCACCGTGGCCGAGCTGCAGCTCCTTCCGCAGCCGCAGCGCGCTGCGGTACATCTCCAGCGTGGAGCCCGCGACGCCGGTCTCCACGTCGACGGCGTAGCGGCGGAACGACTCCGGCTGCGGCAGCCACGCCTCGCCCGTCGTGTTGAAGCCGTACGCGGGCGCGTCGGCGATCCACGGGATCGGCACCCGGCAGCCGTCGCGGCCGCCCACCTCGCCGTTGTGGCGGAACCAGGTGGGGTCCTGACGGACGTCGTCGGGCAGGGTGGTGTGCTCGGGGAGGCCGAGCTCCTCGCCCTGGTAGACGTACGCGGAGCCGGGCAGCGCCAGCATCATCAGGGTGGCTGCGCGGCCACGCCGCAGGCCCAGCGCCTCGTCGGGCTGCGGGTCGACGGACCGGATGCCGTTGGGCCGCTTCCCGACCTGCGGCAGCGCCAGCCGGCTGGGGTGGCGCACCACGTCGTGGTTGGACAGCACCCACGTGGTCGGCGCGCCGACGGCGCCGGTGGCGGCCAGCGAGCGGGTGATCGAGGTGCGCAGGTCCGGCGCGAGGAAGTGGGTCTCGAGGAAGTCGAAGTTGAACGCGGTGTGCATCTCGTCGGACCGGATGTAGTTCGCCAGGCGTTCCGGCGTCGGCGCCCACGACTCGGCGACGAGCACCCGGTCGCCCGCGTACCCCTCGAGCACCTGGCGCCAGGCGCGGTAGATCTCGTGCACCGGGTCCTGGTCCCACATGGGGGCGACGGAGCCGTCCAGCAGGCCGTGCTCGCCGTCCCAGTCGGGCAGGCCCGGCGCCTTGACCAGCCCGTGTGCGACGTCGACACGGAAGCCGGCGACACCGCGGTCGAGCCAGAACCGCAGCACGTCGAGGAACTCGGCGTGCACCTCGGAGTTGGTCCAGTCGAGGTCGGGCTGCTTCACGTCGAACAGGTGCAGGTACCACTGGCCGGGGGTGCCGTCGGGCTCGGTGATCCGGCTCCAGCCGGGGCCGCCGAACACGCTCTTCCAGTTGTTGGGCGGCTCGGCGCCGTCGGGGCCGCGGCCGTCCCGGAACAGGTAACGGGCCCGCTCCGGGCTGCCGGGGCCGGCCGCCAGGGCTGCGCGGAACCACACGTGCTCGTCGGAGGTGTGGTTGGGCACCAGGTCGACGATCACCTTGAGGCCGAGTCGTTCGGCCTCGGCGATCAGCGCGTCGGCGTCGGCGAGGCTGCCGAACAGGGGGTCGATGTTGCGGTAGTCCGCGACGTCGTATCCGGCATCCGCCATCGGCGAGGTGTAGAACGGCGACAGCCACACGGCATCCACGCCCAGATCGGCGACATGGCGCAGGTGGGCCGTGATGCCGGGCAGGTCGCCGATGCCGTCGCCGTTCGAGTCGGCGAACGAGCGCGGATAGATCTGGTAGATCACCGCGTCACGCCACCAGGCGTCGGTCGTGTCGTGCCGCACGGGAGCCGCGGCCGGGGCAGGAGTATCGAGCTGCGTCACACCGCCCATGCTGGGGCATGGGGCGGCGTCCGGTCGACGCCGCCCACCCCTACGGTGCTCAGCTGGCGCGGCGCGCCTGCTCCTCGATCTCCTCGTCGGGCTCGGTCGTGGCGCCGAACCACTCGACCGACGTGCCGCCGACGGGCAGTTCCAGCACGGTGCCGCTGACCTCGTCCTCGGTCAGCGGCTCTTCGGCCACCACGGGCTCCGGAGCGACGCGTGGACGCGGCGACGGGCGGCGGACCGGCTCGTCGGCTGTCGGCCACTCGTAGACCCGCTCGGGAGCGAGCACGACGTGCGTGGACTCGGCCGGCTCGTCCAGCTCGAGTGGCGCGACGATCTCGATGAGCTCGGTGGGCGCGGTGGCTTCGGAAACCTCGACCGGCGCGGCCAGGAAGGCCTCGGGCTCCAGTCGCTGGAAGAACTCACTGGCCAGGGCATGCCCGATCGGCGTGTCACCTGGGTCGAACTCCGGTACCGCCGTGACGATCGCGGCGGTGAAGCGTCCGAGTGGATCGTTGCCGAAGACCGCGTCGAACGTTGACGTCTGAACGGACATGACCAACCCCCTTGGCCTAGTACTCGACACGCGGTTGATGACCAACTGTGACGAGAGTGTTGCACACCGTACCGCCACTAGGCCATTTAGGCGAATTGAGGCGTGTCGTGCCTGGCTACGTGAGGGCCACCACGAGGCCGTCAACCCGCCGTACGGCGTAACGTTGAGACGTGATCGCGATGGTTCGGGTGCGCTTGCTGCGCTGGTGTCTGCGGCTGCTCTTCGGTCTTCCGCGGTGGACGAAACGCCTGGTCGCAGGCCCGGTGATCCGGCGGGAGGGGCAGGTCCTCGACCTCGACCTGCAGCTGCTCGGCCGGCTCACCGCGCTCGTCTCGGGCCGCGGTCCCGACGGCATCAAGACCGCCGTCATGGACGGGTCGCTCACTGCTGACCACGACGCGGAGGGGCTGCGGCTGGCCGCGCTCGCCGAGCAGCGCCGACAGGCCGATCTGGCCGCCGAGGTGGCCGCCGAGCCGGGCCTTGACGACGTGCGCACCCGCGACCTCCGGGTGCCCGGAGCCGACGGACCCATCGGCGCCCGCCTCTACGTGCCGCCCGGCGCGCGCGTCGGCTCGGCGCTCGTCGTGTTCTTCCACGGCGGCGGCTTCGTGCTGGGCAGCCTCGTCACGGCCGATCCGCTGTGCCGGCTGCTCGCCGCGCAGTCGGGCGTGCGCGTGCTCTCCGTCGACTACCGGCTCGCGCCGGAGTACCCGTACCCGGCCGCTCTCGACGATGCCATCGCGAGTTTCCGCTGGGCGGTCGCCGAGGCCACCTCGCTGGGCGCCGATCCCGGCCTCATCGCCGTCGGCGGCGACAGTGCCGGCGCCAACCTCGCCCTCGTCGTCGCCCACCAGGCAGTCGTGCACGGCGAGCCGCGCCCGGCGTCGGTGATGGCGATGTACCCCGTCGTCCAGCCGGAGCGCAACGGCGGCTCCCGCGAGACCTACGGCACCGGCTTCGGTCTCACCGCCGAGATCATCACCGACCTCGAACGGCTCTACCTGCCCGACGGCGTGCCCACCGACGACATCCGCGGCGACCTCCTGCGCGCCGACGATCTCGCCGGCATGCCGCCGGTCTACCTGTCCACGGCCGGTTTCGATCCGCTCCGCGACGAGGGTGAGGAACTGGTCCGTCGGCTGCGCGCGGACCACGTGCCGGTCGTCGCGCGGCGCTTCGCCGGGCTCGTCCACGGCTACGGGAGCTTCACCGCCATCAGCGCCGCCGCCCGCGACGCCACCCTGGATGCCGCGAGCGCACTGCGCGCCGCCCTGTCGCTGGTCGCGAGCACCCGCCGCACGCCGGCCGTCTGAGGCGAGCGCGACTCGGCCCCCGGTCAGTAAGGACGAGCGGGACTCTCGTCTGCTAGGTGCGTACGAGAGTCCCGCTCGTCGCGCTGGGCGGTGGGCCCGCCCAGGGTGCGGTCGGCCAGCCAGGCCAGCTGGTCGGCGATCTGCTCGGGCGTCAGCCCCAGGTCGCGGCGCTGGCGCAGGTAGAGCTCTGCCGCCAGCGGAGCGAGCAGGACGTCGGCGAGCTGTGCCGGCGCCCCGGCTGCCGTGGCGAGGGCGCGGACGTGCGCGTGCCAGAACCCGTACGCGCCCGTCGCGTAGCGGGCGGCGCCGGTCTCGGCGCCGAGGACGAGATGTCCGAAGCGCTCCAGCAGCTCCACCATCGCCCGGTAGAACGCCGCGAGCCGGGCGGCCGGCGGTGCGCCCGGGCCGAGTGGTGGGTCGCCGCGCAGGAGGCGTTCCTGCAGGTCCCGCTCGTGCTCGTCGAGCAGGGCGGCCGCGATGGACCGGACGTCGGGATAGCGCCGGTAGAGCGTCGCGCGGCCGACGCCCGCGGCGCGGGCGACGTCCTCCATCGTGACGGCCGTCGGGTCGCCGGACCGGAACAGCTCCGCTGCCGCGGCGAGGACCTGCGCGCGGTTGCGGGCGGCGTCCGCGCGTTCGGGCACATCCACACGCTACCGGAATATGTGGACATGACGTCCGGTTCCCTCAAGTGGACATCGCGTCCACATATCTGACGGGAGCCCGATCCATGACCGCAACACTCTTGCTGGCCGCCGCGCTCATCGGCTGCCTGCTGGCCGTGCAGGCCTCGGCGAACCTGCAGCTCACCGCGGCCGTCGGTACGCCCTACGGCGGCGCCACCGTCCAGCTCTGGTTCGCCGTCGCCCTGCTGGCCGTGCTGGCCACCGTCGCCGGCGCGACGGGTGCGCTGGCCGGCGTCGCCGCCGTCCCCGGTTGGTATCTGCTCGCCGGTCTGGCCAGCCCGCTCTACATCACCAGCGGGATCCTCCTGTTCCCGCGGCTCGGCGCGCTCGCGGCCGGCGGGCTGTTCGTCACGGGTCAGGTGTTCGGCTCCGTCCTGATCGACGTGTTCGGCCTCTTCGGGAACCCCGTGCGGTCGCTGGGCTGGGGGATCGTGATCGGGGCGCTCGCCGTGCTCGTCGGTATCACCGCAGTCGTGCGCGGTCCCCGGCTGCCACAGCGCACGGCACCTGGCTGGCTCGCGCTCGGGGTGCTGGCCGGTGCGGCCCTGCCCGTGCAGGGCGCGGTGAACGCGCTGCTGCGGACGGCGCTGGTCGAGCCCCTCGCCGTGGCGCTGGTGAGCTTCGCCGTGGCCGCGGTGGCGATCACGGTGGTGCTGGCGGTACTCCTCCTGACCCGACGGATCCCGCGCCCGCGGCTCGCGGGCATGCGCACGATGCCGTGGTGGGGGTGGCTCGGTGGGGCCTGCGCCGTCGCCTACGTGACGGGCACGTTCCTGCTGATCCCGGCGATCGGGGCAGCGGTGACGGTGGCGCTGACCGTCACCGGCCAGCAGCTGGCCGCCGCGGCGATCGACGCACGGGGCTGGTTCCGGCTGCCGCAGCGCGCGATCACCGTGCCGCGGATCGCGGGTCTTGTGCTGCTCGTCACGGGGTCGGTCCTGGTGCAGCTGTCCTGATCGGGAGCGGCCGGGACAGAATGGCGGCATGGACCGGGGCGACATCGGCGTGACGCTGCCGTGGATGGGCGCCGGCACGGAGTTCGTGTGCAGGGTCGTCGACGCACTCCCTGACGACGTCCTGCGCGGGCCGAGTGCCCTGCCGGGCTGGTCACGCGCACACGTCGTCGGGCATCTGGCGCGCAACGCGGAGGCGCTGGGCAGGCTCGCGCACTGGGCCCGCACCGGCGAGGAGACGCCGATGTACACGAGCCCGGAGGCGCGCAGCTCCGACATCGAGGTGTCCGCGACCTATCCGATCGATCAGCTCCGAGCGGAGCTGATCAGCTCCGCCGACGAGCTGGACGCGACGTTCGCCGGCCTCGATCTGCTGGCGTGGCGGGCGACGGTGCGCAGCGCCCAGGGGCGCGACATCGCCGCCACCGAGCTGCCGTGGATGCGGGTGCGCGAGGTGTGGCTGCACGCCGTGGACCTCGATGCGGGCGCCCGCATGGAGGACGTGCCCGGCGCGGTCGTGGACGCCCTGCTCGACGACGTGACCCGGGCGCTGTCGGCGAAGGACGACTGCCCGGCGGCCGAGCTGGCCCCCACCGATCGCGACACCACCTGGCCACTGGGTCTGGGTGGCGGCACCACGATCCACGGCACGGCGGCGGGGCTGCTGGGCTGGCTCACCGGCCGGGCGAACGGGGCCGGCCTGCTGACGATGCAGGGCGAACTCCCGAAGGTCCCGCCCTGGCTCTAGGGCCGCCGGCTCACCACCCGTTGCGGTGCAGAACCTGGTCGCGGTCGACGCGCCCGGCGGGGCGGAAGTCGGCGCCGACTGTGTAGGCGAGCGGGATGAGGGCGGCGAGCATGACGTCGTCGTACGGGACGCCGAGCAGGGCGGCGAGCTCGCGCTCCAGCGGAGCCTGCGCCGTGGTCCAGACCGTGCCGAGGCCGCGCTCGCGCGCCGCCAGCATGAAGCTCCAGACCGCCGGCAGGATGGAGCCCCAGGTGCCGGACTGTTCCGCCACGGAGGCGTGATCGGTGCGGCCCTCGACCGCGGGGATGACGATGGCCGGCACCTCGTGGATGTGGTCGTGCAGGTGCCGCGCCCCATCGGCGATCCGTGGCCACGAACCGTGGGCGTGCATGCGGCGCAGGTCGTGCGCGGTCAGCGGCGCGCTCTGTGCAGCCACGACGGCCCTGCGGAAGATGTCGGCGACGGCGGCGCGCCGGGCCGCGTCCGTGACGACGATGAAGTGCCAGCGTTGCCGGTTGCGGCCGCTGGGCGCCTGGACGGCGAGGTCGACGCATTCCTCGATGAGCTGCCACGGCACTGGCCTGGTCAGGTCGAGTCGCCTGCGCACCGCGCGGGTGGTCGACAGGACCTCGTCGGCGCTCAGGTTCAGCGGCATGGCGGCATCCTCTCCGTACGGACGAATCCGTCTCAGCAAAAATCATCTGCATCAAGATGATTCGGACCGTACGGCGGAATCGATCTGTGGTCAAACGATTGAGCGACAGACGATCGTGGTACCGTCGCCGACGTGCCGGCCAGGACGACGGGTGCTCGCGCGCGGACGACCTACTTCCCGCAGCTCGCCGCCGAGCGTCCCGATATCGCGCTGTGTCGCGCGTCGACCGTTGTCGCCCGCGCGGCAGAGGCCGCGGCCGCGCAGCAGGGCCTCGGGGTCGGCCAGCACCTGGTGCTGAAGATGCTCGCGGCCGTCGGGCCGCGATCGCAGCAGGTGCTCAGCGAGGAGCTGCGGATCGACCGCAGCGTCATGGTCGGCATCGCCGACGACCTGGAGCGACCCGGGTACGTGCGCCGCGAACGCGATCCCGACGATCGACGCGCCTACGCGGTCACCATCACCGCGGCCGGCCGGCAAGCGCTCGCCGAGGCGGAGAGCGCCGTCCCCGAGTTCCTCGACCGCACATTCGCCGCGCTCGACCCGAGGGAGCGTGCGCAGCTCACCGAACTGCTGGGCAAGCTGCTGTCTCCTTAGCGTCCCCCGAGGCGTGGCCACCTTGCGGCCGCCTGTGCGGCTACCTCGAACAATCCCTGCCGCGCCTCCGCCGCCGTCGTCCAGCCCCGGTGCTCCCAGGCTTCGCCGGCCAGCGAGTCGGCCGCCAGCAGCAGCTGGGCGTACCCGACGCCGCGGTAGCGAGCCACCGCGATCAGGGCCGACGCCTCCATCTCCACGACCGCGCAGCCCTCGGCCCGCCGTCGATCGACCCTGGTCCGGGTCTCGCGGTAGATCGCGTCGGTGGTCCAGGTGCGGGCGCGCAGGTACGGCACCTCGGCGGCGTCGAGCGTCGCGCACAGGGCGGCCACGCCGTCCGGGTCGGCGTCGACCACCTTGCCCGGCGCGAGGTAGTGGTACGACGTGCCCTCGTCGCGCACCGCGCTGTCGACGACCACGGCGTGCCCGAGCACCAGCTCCGGCAGCAGTGCTCCGGCGCCCCCGACGGCGACGAACCGGCGCACGCCGAGCGCGATCAGGTCCTCCATGAAGACCGTGGCGAGCGGGGCACCGACGCCGGGCTGCATCACGGCCAGTCGACGCCCGTCGATCTCGATCTCGTGGACGGACTTGTTCCCGCTCTCCAGCTTGAACGTGCAGATCCGCCGGGCGCCTCCCGTGGCGAGGCGGTCGACGACCTCGGGGAAGAAGCAGAGCACCGCGGTGTCGGGCATCCCGTCGACGGGTACGGGATGGAGATCGGAAGCGTCGATCACCCCCGGTTCGGAGAGGTCGTCCTCGAGCAGCGGTAGATCCATACTCAGATCCTGCCCGGCCCGGGAATGTTGCACATGCAACTACCGTTGGACGGGGCACCACCGACCGAGAGGACCGATCCGATGCCGCAGCCAGAGGGAGCCCAGCTCGAGGCCGTGCGCGCCCGCCGCGCGCAGCTCAAGGAGAAGTACCTGCACCCCAAGGCGGAGCGTCCGGCCAGCACCGTGGGTGGGGTGCACCATCTCGCTCTCGTCGCCCGCGACGTCGAGGAGACCATCGCCTTCTACCAGGACCTGCTCGGATTCCCGCTGGTCGAGCTCGTGGAGAACCGCGACTACCGCGGCTCCAGCCACTTCTTCTTCGACATCGGCAACCGCAACCTGCTCGGCTTCTTCGACTTCCCCGGCCACGACCACCCCGACTACATCGAGACGATCGGCGCGGTGCAGCACCTGGCGCTGTCCGCCACGCAGGAGAACTTCGACGCCACCAAGAAGCGCCTCGACGACGCCGGCATCTCCTACCTCGGCCCGGACCGCGGCATCGAGAACTCGATCTACATCCGCGACCCCAACGGCGTCGGCATCGAGTTCTACGTGCAGGAGCTGGGGGTCTTCGAAGGTGAGGAACTCGTCTGATGGGAACCTGACGTCCGGTTCGTACGTCTTCTGACGAGATACTCGAACGGACGGGGTGGGGTATGCAGGGCGGCGGGGGACAGGGTTACGGCGGGCAACCACCGCGCCGTCCCCCCATGTCGGGGCGCGGCCCCGGCTGGGGACAGCAGGGCCCGCCGGCCCGTCCGCTGCCGGACACCGAGGTCCTGCCGCGCGGCCCCCAGGGGCGCCCGCAGCAGGCCCGTCCGCAGCAGTACCGGCCCAACGAGGCCCGGCCGCCACAGCGCCGCCAGGGTCCACCGCCGGGAGGGCGCCCGCGCCGGCCGCGCTGGGGTCGCCGCATCGGGCTCGTGCTGGTGGCGCTGCTGGTGCTGGCCATCGCCGGCGGTGTGTGGGTGGAGATCTCGCTCAGCCGCACCGCGGCGCTGCCGTCCGACAGCGCGCAGTCGTCGAGCGGCACGAACTGGCTGATCGTCGGCTCCGACAGCCGTCAGAAGCTGACGGAGGAGGAGAAGCAGCGCTACGCCACCGGCGACGAGGTCTCCCAGCTCACCGACACGATCATGTTGCTGCACACCGGCAGCGGCCCGACCACGCTGGTGAGCATCCCGCGCGATTCGCTGCTGAACATCCCCGGCCACGGCGTCGGGAAGGTCAACTCCGCGTACGGCAAGGGCGGCGGACCCGATGGCGGCGGTCCGGAGCTGCTCGTGCGCACCATCGAGGGCGCCACCGGCCTGCACATCGACCACTACGCCGAGATCGGGTTCCTGGGCATCGTCAAGGTCGTCGACTCGGTCGGCGGGGTCGAGCTGGACGTCCCCGAGTCGATCAAGGACCCGAAGGCCGCGCTCGACATCAAGAAGGGCGTGCAGGTGCTCGACGGGCCCACCGCCCTGGGCTACGTGCGCACCCGCGCCACCGCGTCCTCCGACTTCGGTCGGGTGGAGCGCCAGCGGGCGCTGCTCTCGGCGCTGCTGGACAAGGTGACGAGCCCGGGCACCCTGCTCAACCCGTTCCGCATCGTGCCGCTGGCGAGCCAGCTCACCACCGCGATCACCGTCGACTCCGGCGACCACACCTGGAACCTGGCCCAGCTCGGGCTCGCCATGCGCGGCATCGGCAGCGGGATTTCCACCACCGTGCCCGTCTCCGACGGCGAGGTGCACTGGGACAAGAAGCGGGCGAGCGTGCTCTTCGACGCGCTGGCCAACGACCAGGAGCCGCCGAAGACCGCGCTGGGCCCCTAAGCCGTGCGCGCGGCCCGCCACCGCCGGACGTGCGGCAGCGCCAGCAGGTACAGCCCGGTGATCATCAGCAGGGCGAGCGGGAACAGTGGCACGTACGACATCCACATGATCGGCTCAGCCTGCGCCAGCGCGACGGTCGTGGCGATGACGGACAGCGTGAACAGGGTCGCCAGGAAGCGGTGCGCCCTGCGGAACCAGGCGGGCCGGGTGTTGGTGTTCATGCAGGTCACGGTAGGGACGACGGGCTGCTAGCTGCTTCTCGATTCCTGACCGGTCCGCGCGGACAATTCTTGACCTCAAGGTTCAAAATAGGCTAGGTTCGTCGCTATGGGCAGGCCGCGCACCTTCGACGACGACGTGGTGGTCGAACGTGCCATGCAGGCGTTCTGGACCCACGGGTACGCCGAGACGTCGCCCGCCCTGCTGGCCGAGGCGACGGGGATCGCGAAGGGGAGCCTCTACAACGCCTTCGGCAGCAAGCGTGCGCTGTTCGAGCGTGCGCTGAAGATGTACGACGAGGACGGTGCCGAGTTCACCGCGAACTTCCTCGACGGTCCCGGGAGTACCCGGGACGCTCTGCACGCGTTCCTGCGGTTCGTCGTCCAGGTCGATGTCGAGGGTGACGTGCGGCGCGGTTGCCTCGCTGTCAACACGGCGATCGAGCTGGCCGGACGCGATCCGGAGATCGCCCGCGTGGTCCGGACCGCCCAGGATCACACCATCGATGCGCTCGTCGCCCGGATCGACCGCGGCCGTCGCGACGGTGACGTCGCGGCCGGTGTCGATCCGCGGACGGTCGCCGAGTTCTTCATGGGTACCGTCGTCGGCCTGCGCGTCATGGCCAGGGTGTACGACGCCGCCACGCTCGATCGCATCATCGACACCGCGTTGACCGTCCTCTGACAACGGACGCCGGCACGCGGTGCTCGTCGTGACCTAGTTTTTGACCTCAAGTTCTAGAAAGGGAACCTCGTGGACCTCGGACTCAACGGCCGTACCGCTGTCGTCACCGGAGCCAGCCGCGGCATCGGCCTCGCCATCGCCCGCACCCTCGCCGCGGAGGGCGTCCGGGTCGTCGGCGGCGCCCGCACGGTCACCCCTGAGCTGAAGGAGGTCGCCACCGCGGTGCCTGCCGACCTCGGCACCCCCGAGGGCGTGGCGACCCTCGTCGAGTCCGCGCTCTCCGAGCTGGGCGGCGTCGACATCCTGGTCAACAACGTCGGCGCGGGCGACGTACCCCACATGCAGCTCGGCGGGATCCTGGACATCGACGAGGACCAGTGGCGGACGCTGTTCGACCTCAACCTCTTCAGCGCCGTCCGCGCGACCCGCGCCCTGCTGCCGAGCCTGATCGAGCGGCGCGGCGCGATCGTCACAGTGTCCTCGATCAACGCGCACCTGCCGTCCACGGGCCCGGTCGGCTACAGCGAGGCCAAGGCAGCGCTCACGGCGTTCAGCAAGCGGGTCAGCGATGAGTTCGGGCCGCGCGGGGTTCGGGCCACCACCGTCTCGCCCGGGGTGGTCGGCAGCCCGCTGTGGCGCGGCGCGGACGGCTTCGGTGCCTCCATGGCGGCGTCGATGGGCATCGGCCACGACGAACTGCTCGCCGGCATCGCCACCCGTGCCGGCGCGGCGTCGGGGCGCATCACCGAGCCCGAGGAGGTGGCCGGTCTGGTTGCGTTCCTCGTCTCCGACGTCGCCGCCAACATCAACGGCGCCGATCTCGTCATCGACGGTGGCATCCTCAAGACCACCTGAGGGGTAGGGGTGCCGGTCAGGCGCCCTTGCGGGCCTTCGCCGGCTCCTCGTCCTCGTCCGCGGCCTTCTTCGCCTTCGACCGCGACTTCTTCGGCTTCTCCTCGGCGGCCTCCTCCTCGGGGGCCTTGCCGGACTTCGCCCGCGCCGCCTCGACGCTGGCCTGCAACGCCGAGAGCA
>Ga0307513_10001483_pt1 | contig 33706 bp, 36 predicted proteins | sample 15_EM_MG_FD_202174 | JGI IMG/M metagenome (GOLD analysis project Ga0307513, IMG submission 202174) | Populus trichocarpa ectomycorrhiza microbial communities from riparian zone in the Pacific Northwest, United States - 15_EM | ecosystem: Host-associated > Plants > Roots > Unclassified | place... | reverse complement strand
CAGCTGCAGGACGAGATGCTTCGCCGTGGTAGCCCCAACACGCCGGTCGGCAAGTACGAGATGACGAAAGACACCCTGAACCAATTCCGAGGCGCGCTGAAGTTGTCGGGGTCAGAGAAGTTCACACCGGAGCTGCAGGATCGCCTGGCGCGGGAAATCCTTTTCGAACGGGGCTATGATGATTTTCTGCAGGGGAAAATCACCGCGCTGCAGTTCCAGGCGCGCCTGGCGAAGAGATGGGATGGTCTTTCGGACCTGGACGGGCACCCGTACAGCGATCGAAATAAGAGCATCAAGCGCCAGCCCAACGTCTCAAACCAGGACGTTCAGACGGGAATCAAAGCCGCCAACGATGAGTTCAACCAAATGTTCGATGATGGTCGTTTGCCGGAGGGTCCAGGCGGCTGGCGCTAACTCGGTCGGCCCCAAGATGAGCGCCTAGAGATATCAGCGGGTCGGCCCGCCCTTTCTCCCATAGCCAGCAGGTGGCTTGATCCAACAGGGTATGGCTCCGCCGTTGTCGCGACAGAGAGGTGTCGTGTCCGCCTCCGGCGGGTGAGCATATTGAAACCTGAACGCTCGACCGCTCGACCGCAAGATCTCGACGCCGTCGAGATAGTGCGCGGTCGCAGGACGATAGCCGCAGCACCTTAGCCGGCGGAAGTCGACATCGGGCGCCACGCCCTCCTCGCCTATGGTGGAGATGATCCAATACCTGCCGGTTGCCCGCTGCCGATAGAGAAATGCGCAGTGCTGCACACCCCCCGCCGTACACTGCAGGAGTTCAGGAAAGGCGCTGCAAGTTGCCCCGGTCCCACCGCAGGCTTCGCTCCCATAGTCCTGCGACAGAACCTTCACGGGGATAAATCCCTGTTTGATCAAGGCCCGCCGCGCCGTGCGGTAGGCGACCCCGCTTTGGGAACGCTCGCCCGCGATCCGAGGGCTGCCCGGCGGCGGGCGAAGGCCTGCTTCCCGCAGGAACTCCGGCACAGGGTAGAAGCCATACTCATTGGTTCTGGCGCGCTCGAACTCCCAGGGATCCGGAGCGGCGTGCGGGGCCTTCGATGCCGCATGCGCGCCAAGCGCGGTCGAAAGTGAGACAAGAATCGAGATGAATAACAGGCGCATGCGGCACCCTTTTGAAAGGGCCAGGCTAGCGCAAGCCATGACGTTCGGCGAGCAAAAAGTTCCTACTTTGTTCTTGAGGCCACTGCGCGTTTTTGCTAGAGTTTTGTCAGCGTTGATTGGTGCGCCTGCCGCTGTGCGGTGAGGTTCCGGTTCGCTCTTCCGATTGATCGTCGCGGCCTGATGTGAGGGCCGCCTTTCCACCCGCCGGGCTCGCTCGCGCGGGCGGCCGACGCCGAGGCCGAGAACCGGCGCGACGCGCTGGACGACCTGAAGTTCATGGAACTGCCCGAGCAACTACGCAGCCAGCGCGGCGGGAGCGAGATCTCGACGGGTGGCCCTGGCTGACCGGTAACCGGCCGACACTCTTCATCCGCTCGGCGGTCAACGATGGGCGGCGGAAGGGCTGTCGATCATGGGCATCTGGCTCCGAACTCCGAGCACCTGCAACCCATTCCCTGGAGAATTCTCGTGAGACAGAGACGCGCGACCCTTACGGACGACCTGCCGATGGAAGACTGGCAGCGCACGCGCGCCCTCCAGCTTAGCCGGACTGCTCCGAGCAACGCGCAACGCCTCCGCGTCGCGGACGACCTTCCCATCGATGAATGGCAAACCCTTCGCAACCTGCAGGCACAAGGCAGTGACCTGATCGGCGGCGGAGATGGCGACGAGGTGATCGCTGGGAGCAACGGCGACGATCGCCTGTCCGATGGAAGCAGTTCCCAACTGCCATCAACGGCCTGGGGTGGTTCCCCAGCGATGCGGGAGGCGCAGGACGCAAGGAGCGCGACGCCCTTAGATCCGGAGGGGCTGCGCCATCTACCCGTCACGGGCCCGATAATCGACGCCTATGAGGCGGCCAAGCGAGGAGACATCTTGGCGGCTCTCGGTGACGGGGTCTCTGCTGTGGCCGACGTTGCTTTAATCGACACGGGTGTGGGAGTCGCTGGGGCCGTTTCCCGGCGGACGGCATGGAATACCGGAAAGATGACGGGAAATGCTGTGCGCGCGCAGATGAAACGTCGTGGTGTCACGCCGGCAGGTCACGATCTTCATCACACCTTCGAATTGAACGGCATTCCCCGCAAAGCCGAAAACTGGAGAAACCATCCTGCCTTCATGAAGGTCCTGCCGCACCCGGACCACATGAGGCTCCATGGACCCTATCTCGGCCTGCCAGAATACGACGATCTCCAGAAACTATGGGTCGGCACGCCGCGGTGGATGAAGACGGTGGCTATAGGACTTGGCCCACGGCTCGTCCAAGGCGTCGAGAGTCTTTCGAAGGCGCTTCCAGCATCGCCCTTCCAGGGACCAACCCACCCAGCGCCTTACGGCGAGCGGCCCTTGCGCTAAGCGTAGTTCCTGGTATGTTCCAGGTCGTGAAGGTGGGGCCTGCGGTGAAATCGACAGACGTGGAATTCATCTACCCGGTCTTTGGCTTCACCACGGACGCCGACATGTGGAGCTTTCGGGACAAGAGCGAATTGACCACGTGCGGACGTGATACGCTTAAGGACCGGATGCAAGATGACATGCAGTTGGTCGACTCCGCAGGCCGGTCCTGGCGGGTCGTATCGGTCAAGCGGATTGGCGGGGTGGGTCTGTCTCTGGGCTTGTCATGCTTCATGGCCGGTGTGTCGCGCATCGAGCACGAACTCGAAGCCCAGCCTTCCGTATCGCTCGAGTGGTTCAAGTCGCGGGTGGCGGACGGCATCAGGGCCCATGCCGACGTCTACGTCTGGGAGGACGAGACCTTGGAGCAGAAGCTGGACCAGGTGTCGAACCTCCGGAGCTTCGCAGATCTCGAAACGGAGCTGGGGTGGCTGGATCACTTCCGGGCCTATTGATGTTCTCTCTTTGTTCTTGACTTCCGCGCGCGCTTTTGCTAGAGTTTTGTCAGCGTTGATTGGTGCGCCCGCCGCCCTGCGGTGAGGCTCCGCTACGCTCCTTCCGATCGATCGTCGCGGCTCCATTCGAGCCGCCTTTCCACCCGCCGGGCTCGCTCGCGCGGGCGTTTTCATGTGAGGCTGCGCCTTGTCCGACGACGACATCCTGAAAGAGGCCCGCGAGGCGTTCGAGCGGGCGGCGGACGCCGAGGCCGAGAACCGGCGCGACGCGCTGGACGACTTGAAGTTCGCCAGGCTCGGCGAGCAGTGGCCGGAGGCGATCCGGCGCGAGCGGGACCTCGATGGGAGACCGTGCCTCACGATCAACCGGCTGCCGGCCTTCATCCGCCAGGTGGTCAATGACGCGCGGCAGAACAAGCCGGCGATCGTGGTGCATCCGGTGGACGATGCGGCCGACCCTGAGACCGCCGAGGTGTTCAACGGGCTGATCCGGCACATCGAGCAGTCGTCGGACGCCGAGGTGGCCTATGACACGGCGCTCGACTTCGCGGTGACCGGCGGGTTCGGCTATTTCCGGATCAACACCCGCTATGCGTCGGACGACGGGTTCGACCAGGACCTGGTGGTGGAGCGGGTGGCCAACCCGTTCTCGATCTATGGCGACCCGGACGGGACGGCGGCGGACTCCTCGGACTGGAACTCGGCCTTCGTGGTCGACACCCTGCCGAAGGCGGCCTTCGAGGCGCGCTGGAAGGGGGCCGATCCGGTGGACTGGTCGGCGGACAGCTACGCCTCGCTGACCGGCCCCTGGCTCGACGGCGACCGGGTAATGGTGGCCGAGCAGTGGATCCGCGAGGCGGTGAAGCGGACCATCGTGGCGCTGTCGGACGGCCAGGTGGTGGAGCTGGCGGTCTACGAGAAGCAGAAGGCGATGTTCGATGCGCTGGGGGTGAAGGTCGTCGGCCGGCCGCGGAGCGTGGCCAGCCACAAGGTCACGCAGCGTATCCTGACCGGCGCCGAGGTGCTGGAGACGGTCGAGTGGGCCGGGAAGTTCATCCCGATCGTGCCGGTCTATGGCGAGGAGCTGCACGTGGACGGGCGGCGGCGGCTGCGCAGCCTGGTGCGCGACGCCAAGGACCCGCAGCGGATGTTCAACTACTGGCGCACCACGTCCACCGAGCTGGTGGCGCTGGCGCCCAAGACGCCGTTTATCGGGCGCAAGGGGGCGTTCGAGACGGACTCGGCCAAGTGGGCCACGGCCAACACCCAGACCCACGCCTATATCGAATATGACGGCCCCGAGCCGCCCATGCGGCAGCCGTTCGCCGGCGCGCCGGCCGGCGCGCTGCAGGAGGCGATGAACGCGTCGGACGACATGAAGGCGATCATGGGCCTCTATGACGCGAGCCTCGGCGCACGGTCGAACGAGATCTCGGGGCGCGCGATCATGGCGCGCCAGCGGCAGGGCGACACCTCGACCTTCCACTACATCGACAACCTGAATCGCGCGATGCGGCATGCGGGCCGGATCCTGCTGGACCTGATCCCCAAGGTCTATGCGACGCCCCGGGTGGTGCGGATCCTTGGACCCGACGGGGAGGCCAAGGCCGTGCCGGTGAACCAGCCGCAGGCGCCGGGGCAGGGCGCCCCTGCCGCGCCGGGCGATCCGACCGGGCAGGTGCGCAAGATCGAGAAGATCTTCGACCTGACGGTGGGCAAGTACGACCTGATTGTGCGCGCCGGGCCCAGCTTCACCAGCCGCCGGGAGGAGGCGGCCAACCAGATGATCGAGCTGATCCGGGCCTATCCGGCCGCGGCGCCGGCGATCGGAGACCTGCTGGCCAAGAACCTGGACTGGCCGGGCGCCGACGAGGTGGCGAGCCGGTTGCAGGCGCTGCTGCCGCCGAAGCTGGCCGGAGGGGCTTCGCCCGAGGCCCAGGCGGCGCAGGCGCAGATGGCCAAGCTGGCCCAGGCGCTGAACGCGGCCAAGGCGCAGATCGCGGCCCTGCAGGCCGACCGCAGCCACGAGGCCCGCAAGCTTGAGATCGATGCCTTCGAGGCCGAGACCAATCGGCTGAAGGCGATGCAGAGGTGATCAGTGCAGCGGGTGCGAGGCCTTGATGAGGAAAATCAAACCCACAATCAGCAGTGCAAAAATCCAGAGGCCGCCGGAAATCACCGCGAAAAGGCTGAATCGGAGGTCCGCGCCCGGCGCCCTGCTGACGGTTCCCAAAGCCCTGGCGGGCGAGGCGGGAGCCGAGTGGCTTTACGACCATCATGACGAGATAGCCCGCCAAGTCGCCGAGACGGGCCGGTGGATCAGGGACCGCACCGCCCACGTGGCCGCCAAGGCCGCCCATGGCTTCGACCGGGGCATGCCGCCCTACAGCACCCCCCTGCGCTGAGCGCGAAAGGACATCATGGAAAACGAAGACGCCAACATCGTGGGCGAGGACGACCTCGCGCCTGCGCAACTGCTGGCCGGCGAGGACGCGGGCGAACCTGATGATCAGGACGACGCGGACGATGCCTTCGAGGTGGAACTCGACGGGCAGGTGCACACCTTGCCGGGCGCGCTGAAGGGCGCGTTCCTGCGGCAGGCGGACTACACCCGCAAGACCCAGGAGCTGGCCGAGCATCGGCGTGCGGCCGAGGCGGAACGGCGGGCGCTGGCCGAGCAGGCCCAGGCCATCGGCCGGGTGAGTCAGGACCGGGTGACGCTGGCCGCGCTCGACCACCAGATCGACGGCTTCCGGGACGTCGACTGGCAGGCTTACGCCGCGCAGGACCCGCACGCGGCGCAGGCGCTATGGGGCCGGTTCCAGCATCTGTCCCAGGCGCGCGAACGTCTGGCCTATGCGGTCAGCCACCATGAGTCGCGGCGAGACCTCCAGGCCGCCCGCGAAGCCGCCGAACAGATGGCCGAGACCGGCCGGACGCTGCAACGCGAGATCGAGGGCTGGTCGCCGGAGGTTGCGAACAAGCTGGTGGAATACGCCCAGGCCTTCGGCGTCACGCTGGAGGAACTGTCGCAGATGGCCGATCCCAGGCTCTGGAAGCTGCTGCACAAAGGCTACCAGGCCGACCAAGCGAACCGGCAGGACGGGCAGGCCCGGTCGCTCGCCCAGGCCCAGAGCGTCCGTCCCGCGGTACAGGTGGGCGCCGCCGGAGCTGGCGGCGGCGGGGTTCGCGACGAACTGGCCACCAAGGATTGGATGGCGCGGCGCAACGCCCAGATGGCGAAGGGACGATGATGGCTGGTGCGAGCATGGCTCACGCCTCCACTTCATTTGTGGAGCGCCAGAACCTGATGATGCGGATGCACATGCGCCGGTTCACGCGCCTCACGAATGACTTCTCCAAGAAGCTGGAGAACCACGCCATCGCCCTGCGCTTCGCCTACTACAACTTCGTCCGCATCCACCAGACCCTGCGGATGACCCCGGCGATGGCGGCGGGCGTCACCGACAGGCTCTGGGAAATGGCCGATCTGGTCGCGATCGTAGAAGCGGCAGACAAGCCTGCGGCACGGGGGCCGTACAAGAAGCGGGTAAAAGCAGCCTGACATAGGTCAATGCGTCGCGGCGCTGGACACCTTAGGGAGGGGTCACCATATTGGACACGAAGGCTTAAGCGCGGTGTGGCCAGAATGTTGCAGTAGACCGGTAGGCAACCCTTGGTTAGGTTGACGTGTTGGTCGTTCTGATATCATTGACGCCGCCTTGTTTCGGCCCGACGATCCCTCAATCCGCGTCGGGCACCAGGAGATTCACATGAACGACGAACCTCGAAAGCCGCGCGTTGTACGCTCGGTCCCCGGGGCTCCGTTGGCGCCGGAACCCCACCCCGCCACCTATTGGGACGAAGTCCCGCAAGAGATGCACGACTTCATCGCCGAGAAGAACCCGCAGGACGAGCTTGCCTGTGGCCGCGTCATCGAAGCGATCACCTGGTAGGCATTGCCGCTTACCCTCCCCACACCCGGCCTAAGCCGTTTGATGTGGTGTGGTCGAAGTTCCCATACGATCAGAAGCCAGGGCTGCCTGCGGTGGAACCGCATCCAGCCCTGGTCTTCGCCGCTTCGGAATATAAGCCGGGCCTTTGGGCTATCCAGGTCGCCTACGGAACCTCCAACCTGAAGACGGAAGCGCGCCCAAATGATTTTCGGGTGACGAACTTTCGCGCCATGCAGTACGCGGGCCTCAATCAGGCGACCCGGTTCGATATGGATCTGATCAAGTGGCTGATGTGGGACGACGACTGGTTCGCCTCCCCGAACGATAAGGTCTACGAGACGCCGATCATTGGCTCGCTCCTTGAGGATCAGCAGAACCGGCTTCGCAGACTCTTGAAGCGGCGCGAGGCCAAGGGCCTGCCAACTCCCTTCAAGGTCGTCGCAGGCGAATAGCCACGCGGTCAGATTTCAAACTGACCCACTACCCTTAACCCGGCCAAACTGGGCCGTGACAAGAGTCCAAGTCCCGACCGCTCTGTTCTAGTAGAGCCCGGCTTCCACGCCACGCCTTCCGCCCATTCCGGCCGCGCGGCCTGACCGCAAACGGCCAAGAGCCCGGGCGCGAGGCGTCTCCAAATCCGCCGCCGGCCGATATGGCCGCCGCCGAGCAAGCGCGCTTGCGCGCCTCGGAGGCTTTCGCGCGGCTTCAAACCCAACCCAATCTGAAAGGACCGACAGATGGCCAACGCCTTCCTGACGCCGACCGCGGTGACGCGCGAGGCGCTGCGCGTGCTGCACCAGAAGCTCAACTTCGTGGGCTCGATCACGCGCGAATACGACGACAGCTTCGCCCGCCAGGGCGCCAAGATCGGCGACACCCTGAAGGTGCGCCTGCCCAACCAGTATGTGGTCCGAAGCGGCCCGACGCTGAACCTGGGCGTCACCGACACCACCGAAGCCGCCGTGGACCTGAAGGTGCAGACGCAGAAGGGCGTCGACCTGAATTTCACCTCGGTCGACCTGACCATGAACCTGGACGACTTCTCCGACCGGGTGCTGGAACCCGCCATGAGCGTACTGGCCGCCAACATCGAGGCGGACGCCATGAGCATGTACAAGGACGTCTACAACCAAGTGCTGGGCGCGGGCGCGGCGACCTTCACCCGGGTGCTGCAGGGCCGCAAGATCCTGGTCGACAACCTGGCGCCGCTGAGCGGGCGGACCTGCAACCTGAACACCCAGGACAACGTGGACCTGGTGGATGCGCTGAAGGGCCTGTTCAACGACCAGACGTCGATCGCCAAGCAGAACCGCGAGGGATTCATGGGCCGGACCGCCGGGTTCGACTTCATGGAGAACACCCTGTGGCCGTCGCACGCCCGCGGCGCGGCGACCGGCGCCTACACCACCAGCACCCTGGTCGGCGTGTTGCCGATCTCGGCGACCCCGGTGGCGGCCATCACGGTGGCGACGGGGACGGGCGCGGCGGTCAAGGGCGATATCTTTACGATCGCCGGCGTTTTCCGGGTGCATCCGGAAACCAAGCAATCGACGGGGATTCTGCAGCAGTTCGCGGTGGCGGTGGACTATGCCGGCGGCGCGGGCTCGGTGCAGATCACGCCCTCGATCGTGCTGGCCGGAGCCTATCAGAACGTGGTCATCCCGAGCCCCAACGCCACGGCGGGCCTGGTCTTCGCCGGCAGTATCTCCACCGCGCACGGGATTTCGATGGCCTATCAGAAGGGGGCGTTCGCGTTTGCCTCCGCGGACATGGTGATGCCGCGCGGCGTCGACTTCGCCGCGCGCGAGGTCTTCGACGGGGTGTCGATGCGGATCGTGCGCCAGTACGACATCAACAACGACAAGTTCCCCTGCCGGCTGGACGTGCTCTACGGCTACAAGACCATCCGGCCGCAGCTCGCCTGCCGGTTGGCCAACAACTAGCCGGAGTTCCGGCTAGGGCTGGGCTGCCGGCGTTCCCGCGGGCGCGCCGGCAGTCTTCGGCCCTGTCGACGACGGCTCGGCCGGAGGGGCCAACGGTCCAACCTTTATGTATCGGGTTGTGGCGTCGTAGGTGAAGCTCAGGTGGCTGGCCGCGGCCATGGTCAACAGATCGGTGGCGTATTTGGATGCGCTGGCCACTTCGCCGTAGGCGCCATTGAGCCCCGCAACCGCGTCGTCGAGCTTGCCGACCGCGGCGGAGGCCGTCTTGGCGTCGGGATCCTTCGGCTCCTTCTTCGTGCCGGCCTCGCGAACAACGGTGGGCTCCAGACGGCCGTAGACCGCCGGCGCCAAGGCGATGTAGGCCGCGGTGGCCTTGGGCACGCCAGGAATACTGATCGGCGACAGATCAAGATCGAGGTTGGCAAAGGCCGCCTGGGTCTTGAGGCCGTCAATGGCCTTCTTGCCGTTGTCGCCGGTGAGCAGCGTGCTGGCCGCGTCGAAGGGCGCGGCCGCCAGACCGGTCAGGGTTTCGAACGGCGTGTAGCGAAGGTCCTGGTCTCGCAAGACCACGTTGGCGTCGAGGGCAAGGATGTCGGTCGCATACTTCGCGCTCAGAGCGGCATCCTGGATGCTCGGCGCCTCCACGAGAATCTTCAGGGCGGAAAAGTTGGACTCAAAGTCCCGACAGGCCGCCAGCACCCGACGGGCTTCCGGCAGGATCGCAACTTTGTCGCCCCGGTTCGGTGTCCAGGATTCCATGGCCGGAATTTCCCGTCGAAGATCGATGCAAGTCGCCTTGGCCGCCTTCAGCGCGTCGTCTCGCGCTGACCCGGCCGGGGGCTTCACGATCGCCGCCAAGTTGTTGCGGTTGTCGCGGATCACCTTGTAACGGCCGGCGATCTCGTAGACCCCCAGTGAGCCGCCGAAGAAGAGATCGCGGGTTGGTTCGTAGGCGTTGAACTGGGCGACCAGCACGAACGCCAGCGCGCCGTAGCCCCAATAGGCCTGCGTCGTGGCGCCTGCGCCGCCGCTGAGCAGATAGCCGGCGGCGCCCAGGGCGACACCCTTGGAGGCGGTGTCCATCCACCACTGCTGGCGACCTGAGCGCGAGTGATAGAGGCGCGCAATCTCGGCCGCGCGCCGGTTGACCTCCCAGTATGCAACCGCCTCCGGATTGTCGGTTGGGTCCATCGCGCCGCTGGCGAGACTTTGCCTCAAGGCCTCGATCTGACATCCCCGCGCACCGAGGCGGCCCTCGTTGAAGTCCGCCTTGGATTGGCTCCTCTGAACGCCCTTGGGCGGCCGGAACTTGGTCGACCAGGTCGGCTTGGGCGCTTCCGGCAAGCAAGACGGCGTCGTCGCCTCGGCCGCAGCCGCGGGTTGCGCCAGACACAAGGCGATGACGGCGCCAGCGACAACGCCGGCCACTTTGATGTGCATTGAGATTTCCCCGTTCCCCGAACGAAGACATGCACAACCAGAGAATGTCTTCAAGATAAAACGCAACCAGCGTGAAGGAAATTGCATGGCGATCACGACCTATGCCGAGATGCAGGCGGCGGCGGCCAACTGGCTGGTGCGCGCGGACCTGACCGCGCGGATACCCGAGTTCATCACCCTGGCCGAGGCCCGGCTGAACCGCGTGTTGCGGGCCAGGCTGGCCGAGGTGGAGACCGCGCTGACCGGCGTGGTCGGTGCGCGGACGCTGCCGCTGCCGGCGGGGTTCGCCGAGCCATTGGCGCTGTGGATCACCCGGGCGGCGGGGCGCGAGGCGCTGGCCTTCATCGAGCCCAGGCTGGTGGGGGCGTCGAGCCTGCGCGGAGAGCCGGCGGCGTGGACCGTGGACGGGGCGACGCTGGCCTTCGACCGGCCGTGCGACCAGGCCTATGGCTTCACGCTGCGGATGCTGGCGAAGTTCGCGCTCTCGGACGCGGCGCCGACCAACGCGCTGCTGAGCGACTATCCCGACGCCTACCTGTTCGCGACGCTCAGCGAGGCCGCGCCGTTCCTGCGCGATGCGGAGCTGTCGGCCGCCTACGAAGCGCGGCTGGGCCGCGCGGTCGAAGAGATCAATTCCAAGGATGCGCGGTCGCGGGCGGCGCGGACGCTGACCACCGAACTGGCCTCGCCCTTCGTGGGCGCGGGCGCGGGGCTGTGACGCTGCTGCCGATCGGGCCGGGAATACCCGAACCCCTGCGCGCGGTGCTGAAGTCGCTGTCCGACGCGGTGCTCGACCTGCAGCAGCCGGCGGAGCCGAAGCCGGTCTTCACTGTGGCTCAAGCCGGATTGCCGCCGGCGGCGACCTATCCGAGCTGCGTCGCGCTGGTGACCGACCTGAACATCCTCGCCCATTCCGACGGGGTCCACTGGATCCGCCAAGACACGGGAGCCGTGATCGTCTGATGCCTTCATCCTGGTCCTCATCCCTGCGCTTCGAGCTGCAGTTCACCGGCGAAAACATCAATCTGTGGGGCGACAAGCTGAACGCCGTCCTGGCCCACGCCGACTATGCGGTGGCCGGCTGGCTGACCAAGCCGCTGAGCGGCAACACCGCACTCACCACCGCCAACGCCGCCGACGACGAGGCGCGCGCGGCGATGGTGAAGTTCACCGGGGCCGGGCCGTTCACTCTGACCATTCCATCCGTCAGTAAGGCCTATCTGGTGTGGAACGCCTGCTCCGGGGCGGTGACGCTGACCACGGGCGCGGGCGCCACGGTGGTCGTCGACCCGGGCGACATCGTGCAGGTCTTCTGCGACGGGTCGAACGTGAAGACGCCGGGCTACGGCGGATCCTCGATCAAGGACTACGTGGCCGCGACCGCCTGGTCCTACAACGCCGGCAACCTGCCCGCCCAGGCCGGCAACACCGGCAAGTTCGTCAAGACCGACGGCACGAACGCGGGCTGGGCGTCGCTCTCGAGCGCCGACCTCACCGATTCCAACGCCCTTCTCGGCCGAGCCATCGCGCTCGCCGTGGCCCTTTAGGAGGTACTCATGGCCGTAACCGCCAACTCGATCATCACGCCGCAGACGCCGTTGGCCCGCCAAGCCGTGGCGACCACGGCAGATGTCGCCTTTAACGCGCCCGTGACGACAGTCACGTTGTTGGATCGCGCGGACAACCTGAACGGCGCTCGGATCGCTCGGCTGTATGCGATGCCGCGTGCCGCTATTGCCGCGGCCTTGAATTGCCTTGTCTATGCCTACGATGGCACCACCAAAACGCTGATTGATTCGGCGCTGATGGCCGTCGTCGCGCCCAGCGCTACGGTCGCGAATCCCAAGACAGACTTTGGCTATACCGATGTCTCTCCCTTCTATCTCCGGGCCGGCTTCGGGTTAGAAATCGCCATCGGAACCACCATCGCGAACGGCGTGGTGTTCAAGGCCGAAGGCGGTCTCTACTGATGCTCGGCGTCAAGGGTCTTGTTGCTCAGACCATGGACGGGCGGAAGTCCAACCCAGACCCCGGCCAACCGCCCCATATATTCCCGGCGGGATCTTGGATATTCACGCCGCCCCGGGCTGGCCAGTGGAAGTTCGTGGCTTGGGGTCCGGGCGGCCACGGGGGCAACGGTGCTTCAGGTGCCTACTTTGAGAAAACAGTCAGCCTCTCGATTGTCAGCACCGTTCAGATTGTCGTTGGTACTCCCACGCTCAGCGATACTACGGTCACGTTCCCTAACGGCATCGTCGCGACTGCGGGAAGGGCAGCCGGTTCGGCGGTGGGCGTGGCGACTGGAGGGGACGTGAACCTCGCAGGCTCGACCAGCGCGAGCGTCGGCCTGGGTACAGGCGGCGGCCGCGCGGGAACGGGCGGTGCTGGTGCTGGCTCCGGAGCACCAGCCAATCTGCCCTACCGGGGCGGTCCTGGTGCGGATATCGCGGCCTTTTCGCAGGCGAACAACTCACCGGGGGGCGGTGGAACAAACGACGGCATCGTGCCGACACCCGGTGGAGCTGGCCTTGTGTTGGCCGTCTTCGTCAGAGACTAGATTCGACCTCGTGGAATACGCTTTCCCAATCCCCTGGTGCCGGCTGGCGGAAGAGACGAGCGGTAGGGTACCATGGGCTGTCGGCTCTTCCGCTTAGCCACCGCCAATCCGTTTCGTGGGCGGGCAATAGTATCCAGACCGGCTTGTGCATGGCGCCCGCAAGATGGGCGACCGCGCTGTCTACAGTGACGACTAGATCGAGGCTCGCGATGAGGCGGGCGGTGTCCAGGAGGTTCCTGGAGCCCGTCACCTCGGGTTCCAGGCTTCGGCCTAGACGTAGCAGCCGCTCGGCGTAATCGAGAGGGAGCGAGCGATGGGCATCGTTGGAGTGCTTGGGGTTACCCTTCGTGATGATCCCCACTCCGCCGACGCGGGGGGCCTCAATGTGGACATAGCGGCGCGTCGGGATTGTATCCAGCGTGATACCGAGTCGGTGGGGCAACGACCCCACGGCGACACGATAATCCCCTTGCACAGTGAAGCGCGAACCTTCGCCGACGCCCACCGAGCCAGGGAATAACGGTGCCACCGGAGGACTGACGAGATATCCGAGTGCGGCACCCATCGCCGTGAGGTCTCGGATGAACCGGGCGAACATAATCTGATCGCCTAGCCCCTGCTCGCCGAACACCACAAGCCGCTTCCCGATCAGGTCCTCGCCCTGCCAGATCGGCAAAGCGATGGGCAGTGGCGGGCTGTGCAGCTCGGGTATTTCAAGTCGCGCCTCGTAGAGCGGCCACCCCTCGGCGTACCGGCCCTCGGAAAGCAACTTTAGGCCCTCGGCGAGACGCTCCCTTGCCCGCGGCTTCGCCTCAATAAGCATTCATCCAACCCAATCTGAGAGTGGCCTAAGCCGGTGCCGCTCCGACGAACAGCGATTGCATTCCAAATCCTACCTTCTCTGACCAGAATATCACCTCGCGCGCGGTGAACTTACCCCGGGGCCTAAAGCTCGCCATCTCGCCTGAAACGCAGCTAGGTCCGTGAGATAGCGTCCTGTCTCCGCATCGACCATCGGATCGAAGACGAAGGTCGCTTCGCCGACCGCCAGGCCGGTCATGTCGCCGAGTTTGGCGAGGAATTCGGCTGTCGCGAGCGCAGCGTCGGCAGAGCTTCAAGCCGCGGGAAATTCGCGGAAGCTGGGGTCGATGCTGCGGCGCCAGTGGGGGTCGACGTTGGCGGCGTCTGCGAAGCGGGGCCACTGGGCGACGGCGGCCTGAACTTCGTCGAGGATCGCGCGTGTGCGACGCCGGTTGAGCGAAAGAGTGTCGGCGCAGTCGTCGAAGTCGCTGCGGTCGAATCCGTCGCGCTTGCCGTTCATGGACATCTGGTGGTGGGCGGTCCAGTCGCCCGAGGGATTGTAACTCCAGGTGATATCGAAGGCCGGCGACAGTCGCCACGTGCCGGTGCGATCCATCAGGAAGGCGATGTTCTTGACGTGATCGTCCTGGTTCCGAGCGACGATATTGAACGCCATCCGGCGGAACTGCTCTTCGAGCATGCCGATCGGAAGGCCCATCCGGCGCATGGTCAGAAACGCTTGTTCGTAGGACGCGGCGTTGGCGTCGTTGAAGTCGAGGTGAGCCAGGGCGGCGAGCGACTGCATGTGCAGCTTGCCGCCGCCGTCGAGCCGATCGAACCGCTTGGCCATGAAGTGACGGCGACCGCCCTCCACCAAAAGCCGGCAGGGAGAAATCTCGATACCGGCGGCGCGGGCCATCTCGGAGTAGGCGTATTCGACGGCGCAGTAGCCGGCCGGGTCGGCGAGTTCGCGGTCCTTGTTGCCCTGTACGCCATCGAACTTCAGGAGCCAGTATTCAAAGCCGGGACCGGCATCGACTTGGCCCGAGCGGACCTCGTCGGTCAGGGGGTTCCAGGCCACCACCGCCTTTGCGCGGGCGCCGCCCGCCGAGGTGCCGACCCGCAGGATGTCGCGCATGGCCCCGGCCTTGTGTTCGTCCGCGAAGGAGGCCTTCAGGTCGTTGCGGTGGGTCAGCACCTCCGAGGCCAATTCGACGAGGGCATCGATATGGATTCGATTGGCGTTGCGCGGGCGAGGCCCCGTCGCCGGCGCGAACTCAAGCGCGCCCATGCCGCGGGCTCCCGTGTAGCTGAGACGCTCGATGGCGTTGAAGCTCTCGGGTGTACGGCCCTGGGTCGCCAGCCATGCGTCAATCAGGGCGTTGCCGTATCGATCCGGGAGCGCGTCGGCCAGTAGGCCCGGGAGACCGTGGAAGCTTTTTGGGTTGAGCGCCGGAAACGTGAAGATCGCGCGGCCGAGCGGCATCATCAGCGGCGCGACCTCTATGCCGCTGCCGATGAACGCCGGGTCGTACTGGAACGCGGCGGCAGGGTCATCATCCTGAATGGCCACGGCGCCGATGCGGCGGCCCCATAGCTGCACCTCCGCGACGGTGGTCATTTTTCATCGCCCCAGGCCCACGGCTTGCTGGGCTCCGGCGGGACGGCGGTCGGCCGGGCGCGCTGGCGGATTTTGCCGTGTCGCTTGAGCAAATCTATTGGGCCGGGGATCGCCGCGGGCAGCAGGCGTTCCAAGCCGTCCAGGTGATCAAGCGCCCTAAGGCATCTCAGAAGGTTTGTGAGTTGGGTGGAAGCGCCGGCCTCGAGGCGCTCGACCGTACTTTTCGAGACCCCCGCAGAGGCCGCGAGTTCAGCCTGAGTCCAGCCGCGACCCAGGCGAATCTGGGCTAGGCGACCGCCCAATTCGGTCTGTGCCGCCTCATCGGAAAGAAGGTTTGTGAACTTCATAAGTCTCCACTTTCGGTGACTTAAATACGCAAGTCGATGATAATCGTCAAGAGTGAAGAATTGTGGAAATTCATTCAATATCCAATAAGTCTTCTATTATGATGAATAATATCACAAAAGTTGATTAAATCGTCAAGTTTGGCGACTAATTTTCTGGTATTTTGGTGATCCTCTGCCACCGTGCCCGGAACGCGTCCAAGTCGGTGAGGTAGCGACCGGTATCCGCCTCAACCACCGGGTCGAAGACGAAGGTGGCCTCCGATACGGCGAGGCCTGTCATGTCGCCGAGCTTGGCGCGCAGCTCGGGGTGGGCGTCCGTCATGCGCTGGGCGGCGCGGCGGCGGATCATCAGGAGGCCATCTTCGGGACCGCCTCCGGAGACGCCCTGATCGGCGTCCAGCAGGGCGAAGGCGGCCGCCGGGCTGAACCCCCGATCGCTCTCTGCGAACAGCAGGTGTGTGGCGTCGGAGATCAGGAACTTGGCCATCAGGGTGGCGCGGCCGCGGCCGACCAGGGCTTCGCCACCGGCCAGGTCGATGTGCAGGCCAACGCCCCTGGCGGCGCAGGCGGGTCGGAAGGCCAGGAGCGCGGCCATGTACTCGGCGTGCGCCATGCCGCCGTAGCAGATGGTCGCCAGATAGATCGAAGGACTTGCAGCCGGCACTGAGCGATTGCCTAAAGTTCGGCCGTGGCCTGGCGCAGGGTCTCTTCCGTCCACTTGGCCAGGCTCTTGCCGGCGAGCTCGGCGGCGAGGGCGGCCTTGGCGTGAACCTCGGGCGCTACGCGAACCATGAGCTGGCCAGAGTAGGGTTTCTCCGCCGTCTTGCCGATACGTGCGCAGACATCGAGATACCCATCGACTGACTCTCGGAATGCGGCGCGCAGCTCATCCACCGTCTGGCCGTGGAAGTTTATCCCATCGCGCAATCCGGCCACCCGCCCGAAGAAGATGCCGTCGGCATCGTCATACTCGACGCGCGCCGCGTAGCCCTTGTAGGTCATCGTACTCATGGGGCGACTCCGATCCTGGCCAGGAACGCCCGGGCGGCGCGCACCTGATATTGCTTCGCTTCCTTGGCGGGATGCGGCCGATGGAAGAACTCGACCAGCTGCCCGTATCTGAACGAGACCGCTGAGCCGGGTCCTTCAATCGTCTCGCAGCCGACGCTTTTGAACAGCGCTTCGATGTCGGTCCACGAGATCGTGGCCGAAACAGGCTGCCGATAGATCGCCCGTAAGGTCCGAGCATGCTTGCTGTTCACGCAATCATATTGGCGCCGCTTCGCGTCTTTGCAATCACAAAATGCTAGCACGGATGAGCCGATGCGTATTCCTCTCGATCCTCCGCCGGGTCTGAACGGCGACGACACCAGTTTTGTCGGGAGCGGGCGCTGGGCCGACGGGTCCAATGTGCGGTTCCGGCTGGGACGGGCGCAGGTGATCGGCGGCTGGGAGGGCCTGACCGGCCAGGCGCTGACCGGCGTCTGCCGCACGGTGTTTCCGTGGACGGACAATGCTGCGGTGCTGAACATCGCCTTCGGGACCCACTCGAAGCTGCAGCTCTGGCAGGGCGGGGCGCTGTTCGACATCACGCCGGCCTCGGGGTTCATGCCGGGCGCGATCGACGGGGCGGGGAGCGCGGGCTACGGCACGGGCGCCTATGGCATGGGCGGCTATGGCCTGCCGTCGGCGACGGACTATTTCCCGCTGACCTGGTCGTTCGGGGCGTGGGGACAGCAGCTGCTGGCCAGCCCGCGCAACCAGACGATCTTCGCCTGGACCAACACGACGGCCAGCAAGGCGGCGGCCCTGGCGAATGCACCCGCCAACGTGACCCACATGCTGGTGGCGCCGCTGAACGGCGGCTACCAGGTCTTCGCGCTGGGCTGCAACGAAGAGGTCTCGGGCGTCTTCAATCCGCTCTGCATCCGCCACTCCTCGATCCGCAACAACACCCAGTGGAGCACTTCGGCGTCGGGTTCGACGGCGCGGGAGTATGTGCTGACCGGCGGCGGGCGGATCGTGGCGGGGCGGATGTGCGGGCCGTACATGTTGGTCTGGACCAGCGATGCGATGTTCCTGGGGACCTATGTCGGGTCGCTGAACCAGCCGTGGCGCTTCGATCGGGTGGGGCGCAACTGCGGGCTGATCGGGCCGAACGCCGCGGTGGTGGTGGGCCAGACGGCGTTCTGGGCCAGCCCCGACCGGCAGTTCTATCGCTATGCCGTCGGCGGTCAGGCCGAGCCGATCCCATGCCCGATCCGGCAGGCGTTCGCCGACAAGCTGGCGGCCAGCCAGGGCGACAAGGTAGTCGCCTCGTCCAACGCCGAGTTCTCCGAGGTCCGCTTCGACTATCCGGACAGCCGCGAGGGCTATGAGAACAGCCGCTACGTCGCGCTTTGCCTGAGCGGCCCCGACGCCGGGGCGTGGCACCGCGGGATGATGGCCAGGACGGCCTTCGTCGATGCCGGGCCATCGGCCTATCCGGTGGGCGCCACCTATGATGGGCAGGTCTATCACCACGAGAAGGGCGATTCGGCGGACGGCCAGCCGTTCGCCTGGTTCATCGAGACCGCCGACGGCTACCTGGACCCGGAGACCTGCCTCCTGGTCCGGGAGGTCTGGCCCGACTTCAAGGACCAGGCGGGACCGGTGAGCGTGAGCGTCACGGCCCGGCGCCATCCGCAGGACGCGGAGCAGGTTGTGACCGCGCCCGCCATGGCGCCGGGGGACGCCAAGGCGGACATCCTGGTTTCAGGCCGCCTGTTCAAGGTGCGGTTCGCGGGCGCCAGCGCGCCTACGGCCTGCCGGATCGGGCGGCCGGTTTTCGATGTTGCGCCAGCGGGGCAGCGGTGAGTTTCGCGGAGGATTGGGCGCGATGCACGCCCTGGCTCGCCGCGGCGCTCGATCATGCCGGCCGGACACATACGCTGGACGACGTCCGGGAAGCAGTCATCGCCGGCGACGCCCAGTTCTGGGCAGGCCGCGCCGCCGCGCTGGTGGCGGCCATCGAAAATGATCCGCGCGAACGTCGCCTGGTGCTCTGGCTCGCCGGCGGAGCGCGTGAGGAGCTGGAAGGCGAATTGCTGCCGAGGGCCGAGGGCTGGGGCCGCGCACGGGGATGCCGCCGCGCCCTGATCATCGGCCGCGCGGGCTGGGAGCGCACATTGAAGAGCAAGGGCTACGCGCCGTTGGCGCGATTGATCGCAAAGGACCTGTAGATGAGCTTTAAATTTGGCGGCTCGGCCTCAAAAACGAAGAGCACCTCCAACACCAACACCAGTTCCACCACGACCCCGATCGTGCCGGAGTGGGCGTCGACCCTGACCCAAGGCGTGGCAGGTCGGGTGGGCGACCTTACCCATCTGGACCCGCAGAGCCTGATCGCACCGGCCAATGCTCTGCAGACCATGGCCGGCGCGAGAGCCGGCGATCTGAGCGGCTCGCCGTGGAACTACGATGCCGCGGCCGACCTGACGCGGGGCGCGGCGAACACGTCATGGCTCGACGGCTACATGGGCATGGACACGCCGTTCGCCTCGGGGGGCAAGGCGTCGGACTATGTCGGCGGATACCTGAACCCCTACCTGCACGAGGTTGTGGATTCCACGGCCGCCGACCTCGACGTCAGCGATGGACGCGTACGCGCGCAACAGGCGCTGGACCTGGCGGGCTCCGGCGCCTTCGGAGGCTCGGGCGCCGCGCTCACCCAGAGCATGACCGAGGGTGAGCTCTCGCGGGCGCGGGCCGCGGCCTTGGGCGGGCTCCGATCCCAGGGCTACACCACGGCCTTGGGCGTTGCGGCCGGGGATGCCGACCGGGCGACCCAGGCCCGGATCGCCAACGCCCAGACGGCGCTGCAGGATCGCGCGCAGAAGGTGGGGTGGGGGTTCCAGGGTCAGCAGCAGCAGCTTTCGGCCGGCGACCAGCTTGCCGGCCTTTCGAGCGCCTATGACGCGAACCAGCGCGCCAATATCGCGACACAGGCAAACGTCGGGGTGGCGCTGCGCGGGATCGACCAGGAGCAGCGCCAGGCGCCGGTGACGAGCACCCAGCAGATCGTGGCGATGCTGCAGGGGCTGCCGATCAATCTGTTCACGGGCGAGCAGAAGACCGGGACGGAGACTAACGTCACCAAGCGGACGACCGCTGAGGTGCATGCCGACCGCACCCCATGAAGATGCCCCAATCCGAACGCCTCGCCTCTGTCGAGCAGCGCCTCACTGATCATGAGGCGCGCTGTGAAGAGCGCCTTGGCGAGATCAAGGCTTCGGTCTCCAACACCTTGAAGGCCGTGGAAGGGCTGAAGAACCGCTTCTGGGCGATCGCGCTGTCTTTGCTCGCCTGGGCCCTGGCGCAGGTGTGGTCGACGAACCAGGTGCGGCTGTCGCACCTGGAGACCCGGCCACCTGTCGCCATCCAGGAGGTCGCCGATGTCGCCGCCCGTTGAGGTGCGCCGGCTATGGCCTCGGCCTGCCGCCAGCACACAGAAAATCCTCTAACCGGAGAGCATCACCATGAAACGCATACTCATTGCCGCGGCCTGCGTCGCGGCTACGGCGGGCCTTTCCGGCTGTGCAGGGTTCACGACCCTGCTGTCCGCGCCGACCGGTAAGGATGCGACGCTGGGGCAGGCGTTGCTACAACACCTCGAACTCTGCCGTCGCAGTTATCGGGGAGCCCTTGGCGCGGGCGCCACCGGTTCGTTCGAGATCGATTGTCCGGCTCAGCCCGGCCGGGCCCCTTCGGACGAGTCATCAGCGAAACTTCCGACCCAGGATCGCACTTGATTTGTTCTTCCATAAGGTGAGGGCATGTGAGCCTGACGCGGCGCATGCCTCCACCGCCATGGATCTGAGAAATGGATAAGAGGGGGACGGCATGACTGGACGTCAGCCGGCGCGGCGCGCTGGCGCACTGGACAACATCGAAGACTGGATGGCGCAGCGGAACGCAGACGTCCGAACAACCCCTTCCAAGGTATCGCGTCGATCACGTCCTGCCTGAGGATGTTGGAGTCGTTGTCGGGGTCCCGATGGCGCAGTACGGATACCGAACATCCACGCCGGATGATGGTTGGTAAGGCCCAAGGCCCAGTTGTTCTTGATATGTTCTTGACGGGGGTGGGCAGTTATATACGTGGGGATCGCCTGGCGCCGGGGAGGGCAAGAGAGCTGGCCTCATGGCGCGATTGCTGGCTCCGTTTCGGGGCCGCGGAATCACCGACGGGTGAGCATGATCTCGTTGCGGGACCCGTCGGAATTGCGTCACGCGGGCTGAGGTCACGCCTGCGGACCCATAAGGACCACTCCTGAGGGGGTGCAGACGGCCTCGCCTCGAGCTGTCCGACGCATGGGACCGCGCAGGCGCCCTTTCCAGTCGTGGATCGATCAGCCATACCCTCACCGCCCTCGAGACCGCGCGCGGCCACGAACTGACGGTCGCGGGCCTGGCGATCGGCCAGAGCCGCGACCCGGACGTGTCGGCGTTCCCGGAAACGCTTTCGGAGGTGCAGGCCTTCGCGAAGGAGACGATTGTGTCGGGTGCGCCCCTTGACGAGCTCAGGGACTGGCTGCGGCGCCTGTACGATGCGCTGTAGCGACCTGGCCGCGCCGTTTGTCCTGCTGGAGGACCGGTCTGGACCGGGAGCCGGGGGCAGACTTTACCGCAATCCCGCGGAGATCGTCTGTTGCAAGGCGCCCGAAGGCGTCGAGGCCGCGTTCCAGCGTATCGAGGCCGGCACGGGCAGGGGGCTGCACGCCGCGGGGATGCTCGCCTACGAACTCGGCTATGTGCTCGAGCCGCGGCTCGCGCCGCTGATTCCCGCCGAGCGCGACGTCCCGCTGCTGTGGTTTGGCCTGTTCGAGCAGGCCGAATGGGTTGACGCTGAGACTCTGGACGCGGCCTTTGCCGACCTTCGGCCGCCGCCGCCAATCACCGGCGTCAGCGAGGCGCATGACCGGGCCGCCCATGGGGGCAAGGTCCGCCGCGTCCTGGAGTTGATCCGCGCCGGCGATCTCTACCAGGCGAACCTGACCTTCCCCGTGCGCTTCCACTACGGCGGCGAACCGCTCGCCCTCTATGCGGCGCTGCGGTGCCGCCAGCCGGTGGCGCACGGCGGCGTGGTGGCCCTGGGCGGCGAAACCATCCTGTCGGTCTCGCCGGAGCTCTTCGTGCAGGTCTGCGGCGACCGGGCGACGACCCGGCCCATGAAGGGCACGGCCGCGCGCGGGTTGGACCGGGACGCCGATGAGGCGGCTCGCCAGGTTCTGGCCGCGGACCCAAAGCAGCGGGCCGAGAACCTGATGATCGTCGATCTGCTGCGCAACGATCTGGCGCGGATCAGCGTGCCAGGTTCCGTGCGCGCGTCGGAGCTGTTTACCGTGGAGACCTATCCGACCTTCCATGCCCTGACCTCGACGGTCACTGCTCGACTGCGCCCCGACCTCGGTCTGCGAGACCGGATCGCCGCGCTGTTTCCCTGCGGGTCGATTGTCGGCGCTCCAAAGATCCGGGCAGGGGAGGTGATCCGCGAGCTCGAGGCCGAGCCCCGCGGCGTCTACACCGGTGCGATCGGCGCGATCGATCCCGGCGGCGACATGGCCTTCAACGTCGCCATCCGCACCACGGTCATCGCCGCGGACGGAACGGGACGCTACGGCGTGGGCGGCGGGATCGTCGCGGACTCCGATCCCGACGCCGAATATGAGGAAGCCCTGCTCAAGGCGCGTGTCCTTCAGGACCTGAAGACGGACTATGGTCTGATCGAGACTCTGCGCTGGTCGCCAGGTGACGGGTTCATCCGGCTGGATCGGCATCTCGAGCGGCTCGCTGCGTCCGCGGCCCAGCTCGGCTTCAGCTTCGCCCGCGCGGATGCGGAAGACCGTCTCGCGGCGGAGGCGCGTGACTGGTCCGACCGGGGTGGCGCTCAGCGGGTGCGCGTGTTGCTGGCGCGCAGCGGCGCCCTGACGATCGCCTACGAGACCCTGGCCGGGCCGCCCTCGCGGACCTTGGAACTCCACGTGGCGCACGATCGCCTCGATGCGGGCGACCCCTTCCTGCGCCACAAGACGACGCGCCGCGAAGCTCATGAGCGCGCCTTCGCCCAGGCGGCGGCGCTGGGCCTGGACGAAGCCGTGCTGCTCAATCGCCGCGGCGCGGTGGCCGACGCCTCGCGCAACAGCATCTTCGTGGAGGCGGACGGACGGCTGATCACGCCACGGCTGGTGGCCGGCGCCCTGCCCGGCGTCCTGCGCGCGGCCCTGATCGCCAAAGGCCGCGCCGTCGAGGGCGAACTTGGCCTGGCGGACCTTCAACGCGCCGAGCGGTGGTTCATTGGCAACAGCCTCCATGGCCTGCGCCGCGCCCGTCTGGCGCAGGAGCTTGTTGCCTCATAAGGGCATGTCGAACTAAACGATCGACCCATGATGCGTTGGCTGTCGCGAGGATGAGATGAAGATTACCGCGGCCGTCGCCCGCCAGGGCAATCCCGGCTTTTCTCTGGAATCCCTCGAACTTGATGAACCGCATGGCGACGAGATCCTGGTCTGCATCGCGGGGGTCGGTCTGTGCCATACAGATCTGGTGTTCAAGGCGGGCGCCGGCGGCTACCCCCTGCCGGCCGTGCTCGGGCACGAAGGGTCGGGCATCGTGGAGAGGGTGGGGGAGGGCGTCACGAAGGTGCGCCAGGGCGACCGCGTCCTGATCACCTTCCGCTCCTGCGGCAAGTGCGACCGCTGCGTGGAGGGCCACGCGGCCTACTGCCGGACGATGCCCATGCTCAACTACGCCGGCGTGCGCACCGACGGATCCAAGAGCCTTTCGGGCTCGGGGGAAGCTATCGCGGGCAACTTCTTCGGCCAGTCGTCCATGGCCACCTACGCGCTCACCTACGAGCGCAATGTGGTCAAGGCGCCGGACGATCTGCCGCTGGAGCTGATGGGGCCGCTCTGCTGCGGTGTCCAGACCGGCGCCGGCGCCGTCATGCGCGCCCTGGCCTGCAAGCCCGGCTCATCCATCCTGATCCTCGGCGGAGGCTCGGTGGGACTGAGCGCGGTGATGGGCGCAAAGATCCAAGGCTGCGGCGCCATCCTGCTCCTCGAGCCTCATGCGGCCCGCAGGGCGCTGGCCCTCGACCTGGGCGCGACCCACGTCATCGACCCCGCGACGACTCCTGACCTCAAGGCGGCGGTGCGTGCAGTGCTGCCGCAGGGCGTGGACTACGCCTTCGACACCACGGGCATCCCGTCCCTGCTGCAGACCGCTGTCGCCTGTCTGGGCTCGATGGGCGTCCTCGCCATGGTGGGGGTTCCCCCGCCCGGTACGCCCATGCCTGGCGAGCTCATCGCGGCCATCGCCTTGGGCCTCACGGTGAAGGGCGTGGTCGAAGGCGACAGCGATCCCGACGTCTTCATCCCCGAACTCATTGAGCACTATCGAGCGGGGAGATTGCCGTTCGACCGTTTCGTGAAGACCTTTCCGCTCAGTGCCGTGAACGAGGCCATCGAGGCGCAGCACCGCGGCGACTGCGTCAAGGTGGTCCTGATCCCGGGGTCATGAATGCGAAAGGAGGGGGCGGTCTCGTGATCGTCCCCCGAGTTGCGTTCTGAAGAGGCAGAACGATCCATGCGTGAGCTCAGAGGATCCCGCCCACCATTGCTGCGCGCGCCAAGCCCAGCCGCGCGCCCGATGTGGCCCCGGCCCTAGGCGACTTCGCCCAGCAAGGCCAGGTGAGTACGTCGGCTGACCCCGAAGCGCTCGCCTTGGAGGTCGGAGAGCAAGGCGCGAGTCCGCTCAGCCTCGGACTGCAGGCGTGCGAGGCGTGCAGCGACCGCCTCCACAATCCGTCCGCGCTGCGTGTCCGCCTGCGGCGCGCCCGGCTGCAAGAGGGCACGGATCTCCTCGATACCGAGACCGATCACGCGCAACCGCGCGATCATCTGCAAACGGTCGCGGGCCTCGCGTGAGTAGCGACGCCGGTTGAGGCCGTCGCGATCGACCGAGATGAGACCGCGCTCCTCGTAGAGCCGGATAGCCCGGGGGGTGAGACCGAAGCTCCGGCTGATGTGGGCAATGGTGCAGGGAACGTCGATCTTCGGGTCGAGATTCATCTGGGAACCGCGCTGTGTGGCTTGCAACCTTCAGATTCCGCGTCAGGGACGATGAAATCAAATAGGATCATGCGTAAAATCCGCTCCAGCGAGCTGGAGTTTGTAAAATTGCAAAGCCGTGAGAAAGCCTTCGTCGGCCCGCGCGTCCGCCGCTTGCGCGAGGGCCGGATGTGGACGCTGGAGACCTGCGCCGCCGACCTTGGGGTGTCGGTGAGCTACCTGTCGCAGATCGAATCGAACCAGCGTCCGGTGACAGCCCGTGTGCTCCTGGCGCTCATGCGGACATTCGAACTGCCCGCTGCGTATTTCGATATCAACGAGGATCGCCGCCTGACCGCGGACCTGCGCGACGCCCTGGCGCAAGCGCCCCAGACGACCGCGACGCCGGCCGCAGTGCCGGCGGCGGAACTGCACCGGGCGGCGCTGCAGACGCCCACGCTGGCGCGCTGCTACCTCGACCTCCTTCGGGCCTATCAGCGGCTCGACGAACGGTTGCGCCTCACGGAAGAGGCTGTCTCCCTGGACGAAGCCTCGGCGGCCAGCTCGCTCCTCCCTTACGAGGAGGTGCGCGACTTCTTTCACCACAAAGACAACTATGTGGAGCGTCTCGACCGGATGGCCGAAGCGCTCGCAGCGCGGATCGGGCTGCCCTCGGCGGATGCCGCCGAGTTGCGTCTTGTGGAACACCTTGGGACGCAATGGGGCGTCTCCGTCGGGGTGCATGACGAGAGCGACCTACTCCGCCGTTTCGATCCGCTGCGGCGCGAACTTTCGTTGGCGCGCGGCGAGACCGCGGCGACCGGCCGGTTCCAGCTAGCTTACCAGATCGCCGCCATGGCTTTCGCCGAAGCGATTGAGCTGGAGCTGGAATCGGCGCGCCTGCGCACCTCTGCCGCGCGTGCGGTCTGCCGCATCGGGCTCACCAACTACGCAGCCGGCGCGCTGCTGATGCCATACGGCGCCTTCCGGGCGGAGGCGGCCGCCGTGCGGCACGACCTGGAGCGACTGGTGGTGACGTTTCAGGCGAGCCTCGAACAGGTCGCGCACCGGCTCAGCACGCTGCAGAGGCCGGGCGAGCGCGGGCTGCCGTTCTTCTTTGTTCGGCTGGACGCGGCCGGCAACATAACCAAGCGGCACAGCGCGACGCGGCTGCGGTTTGCGCGGTTCGGCGGGGCCTGCCCACTATGGAACGTCCACGACGCCTTGGGCGCTCCGGATCGCTTTCTCGTGCAGCTGGCCGAAATGCCCGATGGCGCCCGCTATCTGAGCGTGGCCCGCAGCGTCACCAAGCCGTCGAGATCCTATGCCGCCCCCGACCGGCGCTACATCATCGGCTTTGGCTGCGAATTGGACCGCGCCGAAGCGGTCGTCTACGGCGATGGCCTGCAAACTCGCGGGCCGGCCACGCCGATCGGCGTCAGTTGCCGCATCTGCGAACGCGAAAGGTGCGCTCAGCGCGCGTTTCCGCCGCTTGATCGCGGCCTGCGGGTGCCGCCGAACGAACGGCGGGTGACCCCTTTCGATCTGGTGTGATCAGCGCCAGCTCTTCCCGATGAGGTTGCGAAGGGCCTCGCGGGTGACGGCCCCTTGCCTTGGTTCCTCCCCGGGAGCGTGAAGATGGGGGTTGATGGCGCCTGCCGGAGCTGGCCAATCCGCGGCGGCGCGGCAGGGATTCGGACCCCGGACCTCCGTTTCACCCACAATTTTTTCGCGGCGGCACGCTGGCAAAGTGCTGCACATGCGCTGCCCAGCGCATCTTTCGCGGATTTTTGGAAGATTGGTGGTTCCTCCAACGCCTTGAAAACGTTGGAGGAACCGTGGTGCCACGACAGGGATTCGAACCCTGGACCTCAGCCTTACCAAGGATGCGCTCTACCACTGAGCTATCGCGGCGAAAGGCGAGGCGGGGCTATAGCCAACGCCGAGGCCCGCGTGAAGCCCCAATCCGCTGCGTCGGCTCTTGACGGGCGGGACGCCTCGCCGCACCCCAGGGGCATGCCGCCTGCGGACAAACCCCCGAAGATGCTTCCCTCCGAGCGCGAAACGAAGCTTGCTCAGGCGCTCAGGGCGAATCTGCGGCGGCGCAAGGCGGCGTCTCCCGATCAGCTCCGCAAGGTCGACGCCAAAAAGAGCGACGAGGACTGAGCGCCCTTTGCGTGGCGTTCGGGCGCACGTTAGATAGCGGACTGGGCTGACCGCCGCGACCTGATGTCAAAGCGCGGCCGTTTCGAAGGATCTGGATTGGACCGCATCGCCATCACCGGCGGCGCGCGGCTGCAGGGGGAAATCCCGATCAGCGGCGCCAAGAACTCGGCCATCAAGCTGATGGCGGCGAGCCTGCTCACCGAAGAGCCGTTGCGGCTCACCAACATGCCGCGCCTGGCCGACACGCGGTTCCTCGGCAAGCTGCTGCAGCGGCTGGGGACCGAGATCGTAGAGGCGGACGGCGAGGACGGCCCCGAGACCCTGCTGCGCACCAGGGAGATCGTCAGCGGCTTTGCGCCTTACGACCTGGTCCGGCAGATGCGGGCCTCGTTCAACGTCCTGGGCCCACTGCTGGCGCGGACTGGCCAGGCCAAGGTCTCGCTGCCCGGCGGCTGCACCATCGGCGCGCGACCGGTGGACCTGCACCTGAAGGCGCTGGAGGCGCTGGGTGCGCGCATCGACCTGCATGAAGGCTATGTCTACGCCCAGGCCCCTGGCGGGCTGAAGGGCGGGCGGATCGATTTCCCGTTCAATTCGGTGGGCGCCACCGAGCACGCCATGCTGGCCGCGGTCCTGGCTCAGGGCGAGACGGTGATGACCAACTGCGCCTGCGAACCGGAAATGGTCGACCTCGCCGACTGCCTGAACAAGATGGGCGCGAAGGTTAGCGGGGCGGGGACCTCGACGATCACCATCGAGGGCGTGACCAGTCTGCACGGCGCGACCCATGCGGTGATGGCCGACCGGATCGAAACCGGGACCTACGCCGTCGCCGCGGCTATGGCGGGGGGAGAGGTGCGCCTCACGCGCACGCGCAGCGACTTCATCCAGGCGCTGATCGACAAGATGGTCGAGGCTGGCGTGGAGGTGATCCCGCACAACGACGGCCTGACGGTGAAACGCAACGGAGCGCTGCTGAAGCCCGTTGAGGTCGAAACTGGCGTCTATCCAGGCTTCGCGACCGATCTGCAGGCCCAGTTCATGGCGCTAATGACCCTGGCCGATGGTGAAAGCGTCATCAAGGAAACCATTTTCGAGAACCGCTTCATGCACGTTCCGGAGCTTGGACGCCTGGGCGCTGACATCTCCGTACAGGGGGGAGAGGCGCGGGTTCGCGGCGTCTCGTCGCTGGAGGGCGCCCAGGTCATGGCGACCGACCTGCGGGCTTCGGTCAGCCTGGTGATCGCCGGCCTCGCGGCGCGGGGCGAGACGGTGGTGAACCGCGTCTACCACCTGGATCGCGGCTTCGAGCGGCTGGAAGAGAAACTCAGCGCCTGTGGCGCCCAGATCCGCCGCCTGAAGGGCGACGGAGAGGGTGAAGACGACGGATGACCAAGGTCGCGCCCCTTCGTCTGCTGGCGCAGGACGCCGAGGACCTGGCGGTCATCTCGGCGGCCATGCAGGACGCCGTCGCCAAGATCGGCGAGATCTCCTACGAGGCCAAGGCGCACCGGCTGACCGTGGGCTTCAACCGCTATCGCTGGGAGACCGGCGAGAGCGAGCGGGTGCGATCGGGGCTGCAACTCGGCGGCGTGCTGAAGGTGCAGACGCGGAAGATCCGCCGCAATGCGCGCGACGCCGTGCTCGAGGTCTTGGCGGTGACGTTCGAACCCGGCGAAGCGCCCGGCGGCACCGTCACCATCAGCTGCGCAGGCGGCGGCGACCTGCGTGCGGTGGTCGAATGCGTCGACGCCGTGCTGGCTGACGTGTCCGAGCCCTGGCCGACGCCGCGGACGCCCAAGCACGCCGAATAGGACCGCGGCCATAGCGCTTGCGCGCCCGCGCCGCTAAAGAAGCCGCGCCATGCGCCGCTTCAACTCCTCAGACCCCGGCTTCGAGGCCACGTTCGCCGCCTTCGTCGAAGAGCGCCGCGAGACGCCGGTAGATGTCGACGACATCGTCCGCGACGTGCTGGCCGCCGTGCGCGCCGAGGGGCTGGCGGCCCTCTTGCGGTTCGCGCGCGAATTCGACGGCGTGACGCTGGACGAGACCTCCATCCGCGTCAGCGCGGCCGAGATCGCGGCCGGCGCCGAGGCCTGTCCGCAGACCGTGCGCGACGCCATCGCTTTCGCCGCCGAACGCATCCGCAGCTATCACGCCCGCCAGCGGCCCGCGGACCTGCGGTTCACCGACGAGGCTGGCGTCGAGCTCGGCTGGCGCTGGGGGCCGCTGGACTCCGTGGGGATCTACGTCCCCGGCGGCCGCGCGGCCTATCCTTCCACCGTCCTGATGAACGCCGTGCCCGCCGCCGTCGCCGGCGTCGGGCGTATTGCCATGGTCACCCCCCCCGGGCGCCTGCAACCGGCTGTGCTGGCCGCCGCCAAGGCTGCAGGCGTGACCGAGATCTGGCGGGTTGGCGGCGCTCAGGCGGTGGCGGCGCTCGCCTATGGCGCCGGGCCGATCCGGCCGGTGGACAAGATCGTAGGGCCCGGCAACGCCTTCGTGACCGCCGCGAAGCGCAGGGTCTATGGCGTGGTCGGCATCGACAACCTCGCCGGCCCTTCGGAGATCGTGGTGGTGGCGGATGGGGCCAACAGGCCCGAATGGATCGCGGCCGACCTGCTCTCCCAGGCCGAGCACGACCCGGCCGCCCAGGCCATTCTGATCACCGACGACGAGGCCTTCGCCGCCAGGGTCGAAGCTTGCGTGCAGGACCAGCTCGGCGCGCTCGCAACCGGTGAGGACGCCGCCGCGTCGTGGCGAGATCACGGAGCGGTGGTCATCGCGCCCCTCGAAGACGCCCCTGGCCTCGTCGACAGAATCGCGCCCGAGCACGTGGAATTCGCGGTCGAATCGCCGGAGCGTCTCGCCGACCGGGTGCGGCACGCTGGCGCAATCTTCCTTGGCCGTCATGCGCCTGAAGCGATCGGGGACTATGTTGCAGGCTCCAACCACGTCCTGCCAACCAGTCGAGCGGCGCGATTCTCCTCAGGCCTTTCGCTCTATGACTTCCTCAAACGGACCTCGATCGTGAAGTGCGACGAAGCGGCGTTCCGCCGGCTGGCGCCGGCGACGATCGCGTTGGCCGAGGCCGAAGGGCTGCCCGCTCACGCCCGCTCCGCCGCTATCCGCATGGGGCAAAGTTAACTTATGAGGCCGCAATCAGACCTTCTTTCCGGAGTATCCGTGATCGCAGCTCCCTCCATCGAAAGTCTGAACGTGGCCGCTGACGTGCAGTCCGTCGGAGCCTGGTCCAAGAAACTCGCGCCCTATCGCGAGGCCAGGACCGGACGTTCCATCCTCGAGATCGTCATCACGCTCGCGCCGCTGCTGGGGATCTGGGCGATCGCCTGGGGTCTGCACGCCATTGGCCTCTGGTGGGCCGCGTTGCTGCTGACCATTCCGGCGGCGTTGTTCCTGGTGCGCCTCTTCATGATCCAGCACGATTGCGGGCATGGCTCATTCTTCGGCCAGAAGCAGGCCAATGAGTGGGTCGGTCGGATCATCGGGGTCTTCACGCTGACGCCCTACGACTACTGGCGCCAGACCCACGCCATCCACCATGCGACCTCCGGCAACCTCGACCGCCGTGGCCTGGGCGCGATCGAGATGCTGACCCTGGAAGAGTATCGCGCGCTGACGCCGGTGAAGCGGCTGGGCTACCGGCTCTATCGCCATCCGCTGGTGATGTTCGGCCTGGGCCCCGCCTTCGTGTTCTTCATCATGCAGCGCCTGCCGTTCGGCATGATGCGTCAAGGCTGGCGGCCCTGGGCCAGCGTGATGGGCAACGCGGTCGCGGCCGCTGTCGGCCTGGCCGCACTGATCTGGCTGTTCGGTGCAGCGCCGGTGCTGATCGTCAATGTCGTGACCATGCTGCTGGCGGCCACGATCGGCGTGTGGCTGTTCTACATCCAGCATCAGTTCGAGGGCGCGACCTGGTCGCGGACCGGCGAATGGAAGCGCGATCATGCCGCGTTGGCCGGGAGCTCGCACTACGACCTGCCGCCGGTGCTGCGCTGGTTCACCGCCAATATCGGCATCCACCACGTCCACCACCTCTCGAGCCGCATTCCCTTCTATCGGCTGGGCAAGGTGCTGCGGGACCATCCCGAGCTGAAGCCGATGAGCCGGGTCGGCCTGTGGGAAAGCTTCCGGTGCGCGCGACTGGCGCTATGGGACGAGGCCAATGGTCGGTTGCTCTCCTTCCGGGAAGCGCGCGCCCAGGGCTGAGGGCCGGAACTCCACCATCGCCGGGGCGTTGGCTCAGCGGGCGGGGGCCCAGCGTGAGCGATAGTGCATGCCCGTACCTCCGACCGCCCAGGTGGCGGCCCAGGCGTCCGCAGCCGCGGCCGCGGTTCAGCCAACCCTTGCCGAACAGCTGACCAGCTTCGGGCGCACCGCCTGGAGCCACCTGTTGCAGTTGGACGCCCGCGAGGCGGGCATCAACCTCCTGCTCACAGCCGCGGTCGCACTGATCGCCTTCGGGCTGGTCTGGGGGCTGCGGCGGCTGTTCGACCGCTGGTTCGCGCGCTTCGAGGCCTCGTCCGTCGGCCAGGCCGCGCAAAGCCCCAGCGGCCCGCACAAGGCCGCCGGCGTCACCTGGGGTCTCCTCAGGCTGCTGATCCTCGCCGGCGCCGTGCTCATCGTCACGAGCGTTTGGGGCATCGACCCCTGGGCCTGGCTAGCGGACGGCGCAGGCGCGCGGTTGCTGCGGCTGGCGCTGATCGTCGTGCTGGTGACCGCGCTGGTGGAAGCCACGGGCTTCCTGATCCGTCGCCTGATCGAGGGCATCGCGGTGCGCAGCGGCAGCCGTCGCCGCGCCGCCCAGCTGCGCACGCTTGGGCCGCTGCTTATCGGATCGGCGCAGGGCGTGCTGGTGGTGATCGGCCTTTTGACTTTCCTCTCGGAGCTGGGCCTGAAGGTCGGGCCACTGCTGGCGAGCGCCGGGGTCGTCGGCATCGCCGTGGGCTTTGGGGCACAGACCATCGTGAAGGACTTCCTCACCGGGCTCTTCCTGATCGTCGAGGACGTGGTCTCGGTCGGCGACAACGTGCGGATCGGAGAGGCGGCCGGCGTCGTGGAGACCATGACCGTGCGCACCATCCGACTACGTAGCGCCAACGGCACCCTGCACATCTTCCCCTATTCCGAAGCCCAGGTGATCCACAACCGGACCAAGGTCTTCTCCTCCTACCTGTTCGAGATCGTCGTGAACTACGAGTGCGACCTCGATCGTGCGCTGGAGGTTATGCGGCAGGTCGGCGAGGAGCTGGCGGTCGATGCCGCGTTCAAGGGCCAGATCACCAGACCGTTCGAGGTGATGGGCGTCGACAAGCTTGCCCCGGCCGGGGCCACCCTGAAGGCCCGTGTCACGACCGAGCCTCAGGCGCAGTGGAGGGTGGGACGCGAGTATAACCGCCGGCTCAAGGCGGCCTTTGACGCCGCAGGCCTGGGCGCGGCCTTGCAGACGCTGGGCGCGCGCCCGCCTCGCGAGAATGAGGTGAAGCCGCCGCCCGAGCCGCGCAGCTTCGCCGAGTACGATCGACCCCGAGCAAGCTGAACCGGGACGCCCGGCGCGCCCGCGCCGGGCGTCTTTCTTTATGCGCCTTTGCCGTTGTCCGCAGGCGCGGGATGACGCGGGGGGGCGGAATGCCATAAAGCGTCACTAACGCCTCATCCGCGGACGCCATGGCCGAAGACAGCAAGACGCACCGCCTGCAGACCGTAGAGCTCGACGAAGAGTCGCTCGCGGCGGTGTCGCGCGACCAGGAGCAGGAACGCCAGATCGCGATCTTCGACCTCCTGGAGGAGAATTCCTTCCATCCGGAGGGCGCGGCCGGGGGACCCTATGACCTGAAGATGGGGTTGATCGAGAACCGGCTGGTGCTGGACGTGCGCGGGCCGGAGTACGAACGCCGCCACATCCTGTCGCTCTCGCCGTTCCGCAGCCTGATCAAAGACTACTTCATGATCTGCGAGAGCTACTACCAGGCCATCCGCAACTCGACGCCCGCGCAGATCGAGGCCCTGGATATGGGCCGGCGCGGCCTGCACAACGAGGCCTCGGAGCTGCTGCAGAGCCGTCTCGCCGGCAAGATCGACACCGACATGGATACGGCCCGGCGGCTCTTCACGCTGATCTGCGCTCTGCATTGGCGGGGCTGACGGCGCATGCCCGCTGACGCCCCGCGAGAGCCGCTGCCCGGCGCGGTGCTCTTCGCCTGCAACTTCAACCAGGTGCGCTCGCCGATGGCCGAGGCGCTCCTGAAGCTCCTGGTGGGCAAGGCGATCTTCGTGGACAGCTGCGGCCTGAAGCGTGCGCCGCCGCTAGACGAGGACGACGAGGCAGCGCCCGGCACGGCCGATCCTTTCGCGCAGGCAGTGATGGCCGAGCTCGGCTACGATCTCTCCTGGCACCGCCCCAAGACCTTCGCGGAGCTGGACGACCATTCCTTCGACCTGGTGATCTCGCTCACCCCCGAGGCGCAGCACCGCTCCGTCGAACTGGCGCGCGGCAGGGCCGCCGATATCGAGTACTGGCCGACCCACGATCCGACCCTCACCGAGGGGTCCCGCGAGGTCCGGCTGGCCGCTTATCGCCAGGTCCGCGACGCTCTCGCGAAGCGGATCGCCGAGCGGTTCGGAGGCGGCGCTTAGGCCCCATCGACCTTGCCCCGCGCGGTGCGCTATAATTCAAGCGCTATCCACGGCTCGCGTCCTGACGTAAAGGCGCGGGCCGTCGCTTTATTTCGATTTGGAGCCTCAATGGCGAAAGAAGAACTTTTGGAGTTTCCGGGCACGGTCAGCG
>Ga0307513_10001482_pt1 | contig 33719 bp, 38 predicted proteins | sample 15_EM_MG_FD_202174 | JGI IMG/M metagenome (GOLD analysis project Ga0307513, IMG submission 202174) | Populus trichocarpa ectomycorrhiza microbial communities from riparian zone in the Pacific Northwest, United States - 15_EM | ecosystem: Host-associated > Plants > Roots > Unclassified | place... | reverse complement strand
CGGCGAAGCACTCGGGCCGCAACGCCGTCGCCTACCGGGACGAGCAGACGGGGCTCGTCCGGCTCGCCGGTGCGGCTGCCGCACGCCGATCGATCGTCCAGCCCGCCTGACCCTGATCGTTCCCGCATCGTTCTCGATCCGTAAGCTGGCCGGAGGCCGCGGGGGCGGACCGGGCACTGCGCGGCGACCCAGGTCCGCCCGGATGAGGTTCCGATCCGGGAGGTGACGTGGGGGACGGCACGGACCGGACTCGACGTGACTCCACCGGCGGTTCCGGCGGACGACGTTCTGCTGTCCGCGACGGCGAGGTCGACGACGTACTCGCGCGCCACGGCCTGGTCGGCGGTGGCGCTGGTACCGAGTCCGGTGGCCGACGTCGCCGACCCGAACCCGACGAGCCGAACGCCTCGGGCACCAACGGCACCCGGCGACGACGAGCGGAGCCGGACGAGCCGTCGCGGCCGGCCGATGACGCCGGGCCGCAACGGCGCAGACGAGCAACGCCCGAGGAGCCCCCGCCGGCGGTGACAGGCCACCGCAGGCCCCCCGGAAGCGACCACTCCTGGCCACCCACGGACGACGGCACCACCGGTCGGCGCAGGCGACCGGAGCCCGATGAGGCCCCGCCGGCGACCGGATCCACCGGAGGGCGCCGTCGCCGACCGGAGCCCGAGGAACCCGGGTCGTCCAACGGCGAACGCCCCGCCGGGCGGATCCGCCCGGTCGAGACCACCGGCGGACGCCGCAGGCGGGCCGAACCCGACGAGCCCGAGCCTCGACCGGTGATCGAGTCCACGGGCGGGCGCCGCAGGCGACTCGACACCAACGGCCGGCCGCCGACGGACGAGCCGCGGTCGACCGTCGACGGCACCGGCGGACGGCGCCGGCGGCCCGAACCGGACGAGGACTCCCCTCCGCCAGGTGGACGGCGCCGGCGTACAGACGACGTGGCAGGGGACCCGGGCCGTACCGAGGGCCGACGGCGGGCGCCCGACGAGAGCGGCGGGCAGCGCAGCGCCGATCGGGCGGCACGGCACGCACCGCCCGGCCCGCACGTGGACGATCTCGGCGCTCGCAGCGCGGGCGGCACCGGCAACTTCCTCGACGGATCGACGGCCCGCGGTCGGGCTGCGCTGGAGAGCAGTGGTGCGTTGCAGCGCACCTCGGCGGTGGCGCCTGGTTGGGTGCGGGCGAACGACCGGCAGACGGGCCCTGAGACGCCCGGACGGACGGATCGCGACACCGCCCCCACGGCGAAGGTGCCCGCGGCCGGCGTGCGCGCCAACGGGCGCCGGGCTGCGTTGACCGACCAGGCCACCACCGCACTCCCGGCCCGCCGCCGGGATCGACCGGGCAACCCCGAGCGGCCGCTGGACGGGCCGACCCGGAACGGCGCAGCCCCCGGCAGAAGCCGCGTGCTACCGCCCGAGCCGCCCGACGAGGAGCCCGAAGGAAACCTCTCACTCGCCGACGCGGCCGCCGAGGCGCGGGCCCGTGAGACCGGTGCACAGCGGGTCGCGCGGATCGACGAGACGCTGACCCGGCTCACCGCGGCGCACGCGGGGTTGGAGCTGGCCAGCGATCGCGTCGACGACGAGGACGACGACCCGCCGCCGCCCCGCCCGCGGCTGACCCCCCTGCGGTTGATCTGCCTGTTGCTCGCCGTGGTGGTGCTCGGCGCTGCCGGCTGCGGCTACGCGACCCGTTTCTGGCTGGGGAGAGCAGTGCCGACGGTGGCGGCGCTGGACACCAAGTCCAACGCGGTCACCGATGCCGCCGCCCAGAACGGCGCCACGAACGTCCTGGTCGTCGCGGGCGAACGGGAGACCATCCCGGGCACCGGCTCCCGGGACGCGACGACGTTCGCGATCGCCCACGTGCCGGCCGGCGGCGGCGACGTGACGGTGCTGTCGTTGCCGGCCGAGCTGGAGATCAACCGACCGCCGTGCGAACGGTTCGATCCGATCTCCCGCGACTACGCGACCCAGCCGGTGCCGGCCGAGGCCCGCACCCAGCTCGCGTCGGCGCTGGCGGTGGGTGGCCCGCGCTGCGTGACTCGGGTGGTCCAGCAGCTCACCGGCCTGTCGGTGACCTCCTACGTCGGAGTCGATCTGGACGAACTGGCCAGGCTGGTGGACGCCGTGGGCGGGATCGGGGTGTGCCTGACCCGCCCGGTCGTCGACGGCGCGCTGGGCCCGATCGCCCCGCAGACCGGCAACCAGCAGCTGGGTGGCGAGCACACGCTGGACTACCTGCGGGCCGCCGAGGTCGTCGGAGATCCGGTGTCCGGCGCCGGGCGCGTGGAGCGCCAGCAGGGGGTCCTCGCCGCGGCGCTCGCACCGCTGCTGTCCACCACCGGGCTGCTCGACATCGGTCGGCTCGTCGCGGCCCGCTCGGTGCTGGGCCGCACGCTGACCGTCGACGGGCTCGCTCTCGACCAGGTGCATGCCACCGCCCGCTCCCTGCACAAGCTCGACGCCGACGGCGTCCGGTTCGTGGCTGCGCCCACCATGACCGGACCGTCCGGTGGCGCGTCGGTCGTGCTGCGCGACGCGGAGGCGGCCGAGCTGTTCTCCGCCGTGCGCACCGACAAGCCGCTCCCCGCGGAATCCGGTGCAGCCACCGCCGCCGGTCCGCAGCCGGGCGACGTGCCCGTCCAGGTGCTCAACGCATCGGACAGGTCGGGGCTGGCCAACCAGATCGCCGAGACCCTCAAGCAGCTCGGGTTCGGCGTCGGCGAGACCGGCAATGCGACGCAGCGCACCGCACAGACGATCATCCGCTACTCCCCCGACCGTGAGGCCGCGGCGAAGCTGCTGGCCGGCAGCGTGCCGTCCGCGACGACCGTGCCCGACCCGGGCAGCGCCGGGGTGCTCCAGCTCGTGCTCGGCCGCTCGTTCGACGACGTCGTCCGGCCGCCGACCAGCGCGGTACCCGCCGCGGACGCGCCGCAGGCCGCGACCGGCAGCTCGCAGTGCAGCTGATCCGAACAGGTCCTGAGCAGGGCGGGAGCACCCGCGGGTCGAGCAGGGTTCACCCGTGGTTCACCCGCAACAGCGCGAATCGCCCGTCCGCCCCATTAGGCTCGCGACATGCGTGATGCCTACCTGGAACAGCTCGACGGCCTGGCCGAGATCCTCTCGGTGATGTGCGGTCAGGTCGCCGACGCCCTCGAGAAGGCCACGAAAGCACTGCTCGAGTCCGATCTTCAGCTCGCCGAGGAAGTCATCACCGGCGACACGCTCGTCGACGAGACGCGCTCCACCGCCGAGGAGCGGGCGTTCGCCCTCCTCGCCCTGCAGGCCCCCGTCGCCACCGATCTTCGGATCGTGGTGTCGGCGATCCACGGCGCCGGCGACATCGAGCGGATGGGCGACCTCGCGCTGCACGTCGCGCAGGCTGCGCGCCGCCGCCACCCGCAGCCCGTGCTGCCGCCCGAGGTGGCGCCGTACTTCGCCGAGATGGGCCGGATCGGTGTCGACCTGGCGCGCAAGGCCGGCGAGATGGTGCGCACCCGTGATCTCGCGGCGGCCACCGCGATGGAGGCCGAGGACGACGCGATGGACGACCTGCACCGGCACCTGTTCACGGTGCTGATGGACCACAGCTGGCCCCACGGCGTGGGCCCGGCCGTCGACATCACGTTGCTCGGCCGGTTCTACGAGCGCTACGCCGACCACGCCGTCGCCGTGGCCCGGCGCATCGTGTTCATCGTCACCGGGCAGATGCCCGGCCCGCTCATGGTCTGACCGGCATGGCCACGGTGCCGCTGGAGCAGCGGCGCGCCGAGATCGCCGAACTGCTCGAGCAGATGTGCACGGCAGCCGGCGCAGCTCTGCGCACAGCAACTGTCGCGCTGCGCGAGGAACGACCCCGCCTCGCCGAGCGCGTGCTCGCCGGCGACGCCGCGATCGACGAGCTGCGCGCCGAGGTCGAGCGCCAGGCCGTCACGGCGATGGCGCTGAACGCGCCGGTCGCGGGCGACCTGCGCACGCTCGTCGCCGCGATCCGCTGCGCAGGCGACATCGAGCGGATGGGCGATCTCGCCACCCACATCGCCCGCTCGGTGCAGCGCGGCCGCCCCGTGCCCGACGAGGCCCGAGCCGTCTTCGTGCAGATGGGCGAGATGGGCGCCGAGATGGCCGACCATGCCGCCGAGGTGGCCCGCACCCGCAACGTCGTGCTGGCGCTGGAGCTCGACCGCACCGACGACATCGTCGACGGCTACCTGCGCGACGTCTTCGAGCTCACCCTCGACCCGGCATGGGGTCACGGCGTCGAAGCGGCCGTCGACGTCACCTTGCTTGCGCGCTACTACGAGCGCTTCGCCGACCACGCCGTCGCGGTGGCGAAGCAGGTCGTCTACATGGTCACCGGGCAGCCCGTGGAGCAGGTGGCGGCGGAGCTGGACGGCGGCGCAGCCGAGGCCTGACACGGCCGTCCCGAGACGGCAGGAAAGCCACGTTCCCGCCAATCGGTGGCGGGAACGTGGCTCCCCTGCAACTGCTGGTGTGCGACGAGGCCGACTGCTCAGCCGAAGCGGCCGCTGATGTAGTCCTCGGTCGCCTTCTCGTTGGGCGTGGAGAAGATCTTCTCGGTCTCACCGATCTCCACCAGCCGGCCCGGTTCGCCCGTGGCGCGGAGGTTGAAGAACGCCGTCTGGTCGCTCACCCGCGCAGCCTGCTGCATGTTGTGGGTGACGATGACGATGGTGAAGTCCTCCTTGAGCTGCGCGATCAGGTCCTCGATCGCGAGCGTGGAGATCGGGTCGAGCGCGGAGCACGGCTCGTCCATCAGCAGCACCTGGGGCTGCACCGCGATGGCGCGGGCGATGCAGAGGCGCTGCTGCTGGCCGCCGGAGAGGCCGCCGCCCGGCTTGCTGAGTCGGTCCTTGACCTCGGTCCAGAGGTTGGCACCGCGCAGCGAACGCTCCGCGACCTCGTCGAGCTCTTTCTTGTTCTTGACGCCCTGCAGCTTCAGGCCCGCCACCACGTTGTCGCGGATCGACATGGTGGGGAACGGGTTGGGCCGCTGGAACACCATGCCGATGGTGCGGCGCACGCTCACCGGGTCGACGGTCGAGCCGTAGATGTCCTCCCCGTCGAGGAGCACCTCACCGTCGACGCGTGCACCCGGGATGACCTCGTGCATGCGGTTGAGGGTGCGCAGCACCGTGGATTTCCCGCAGCCCGAGGGGCCGATGAACGCGGTGACGCTGTTCGGCGGCACCGCGAGGCTCACACCGTCCACGGCGTGGAAGGCCCCGTAGAAGATGTCGACGTCCTTGAGGTCCAGACGCTTGGCCACGATGTCTACCTACTTGGTCTTGGGTGCCGTGACGCGCGACAGAACGGCCGCGATCAGCTGGAACACAGTGATGATCAGGATCAGGGTGATGGCCGCGCCCCAGATGCGATCCGCGCCGGCCTGGGTCGGGTTGGATCGCTCCACCGCCATCATCAGCGGCAGCGACGCCATGTTGCCGTCGAAGATGTTGAAGTTGATGAACGGCGCGTAGGCCACGAGGATCAGCACCGGCGCGGTCTCGCCCATGATCCGGGCGAGGGCGAGCGCGACCCCCGTGAGCATGCCGGAGAGCGCCGTGGGAATGACGACCCTCATGATCGTCTTCCACTTGGGCACACCCAGCGCGTACGACGCCTCCCGCAGATCGTCCGGGACGATCCGCAGCATCTCCTCCGACGATCGCACCACGACGGGCACCATCAGCAGGACCAGTGCGAGCGACACCGCGAAGGCGCTGCGGTCGAGCCCGAAGATGGCGATCCACACGGCGTAGATGAACAGCGCCGCCACGATCGACGGCACACCCGTGAGGATGTCGACCATGAACGTGGTGGCCCTGGCCAGCCGGGTCTTCGCGCCGTACTCGACGAGGTAGATCGCGACCATGATGCCGAGCGGGGTGGCGATGATGCCCGCGATCAGTCCCTGCGCCAGGGTGCCGTAGATCGCGTGGTAGGCACCGCCGCCGATCTGGCGGCCCAGCAGACCGTTGAGCGACTGCGTCCACCACCCGGGCCGGAGGACGACGATGAGCCCCTGCGAGATCACCGTGTACAGCACCCACACCAGTGGGATGACGGCGATGAGGAACGCCAGCGTGACCAGCACGGTGGCCAGCCCGTTCTTGGCTTTGCGGGTGCCGCTGATCCCGGTGAACGTCGGTCCGACGGCCGGCTCGTGCAGGTCGATCGACGCGCTCATGCCTTCGCTCCCGAGCGTGCGACGAGGGCCCGCGCGAACGCGTTCACCGCGAAGGTGAGCACGAACAACACGAGACCGGCAGCGATGTAGGCACCGGCGGAGAGGTTGTTGTTGAGCTCCGCGAAGGCCAGCGCGATCTTCGACGCGAACGTCGCGCCGCCGTCGAACAGGCTGCCGGAGAACGCCGACTGCACGCCGGCGAGGATCACAGTGAGGGCAATCGTCTCGCCGAGCGCACGCCCGAGGCCGAGCATCGAGGCGCTGACGTAGCCGGAGCGCCCGAACGGCAGGACGGTCGTCTGCACGACCTCCCACTTGGTGGCGCCCAGCGCCAGCGCCGCCTCGATCAGCGTGCGGGGAGTGCGCTCGAACACCTCCCGGGTGATGGAGGTGATGATCGGCAGGATCATCACTGCCAGCACGATCCCGGCGGTGAACACCGTGGCGCCCGCGATGCCGGAGTTGCCCGGCGCGAACACCGGGATCCAGCCGAGATGCGCCTGCAGCCATTGGGCGAACGGCTCGATCACCGGGGCGAGCACGAGGATGCCCCAGAGCCCGAAGATGATCGACGGGACGGCAGCGAGCAGGTCGACCAGGTAGCCGAACGGCTTCGCCAGGCGCCGCGGCGCGTACTGGGTCAGGAAGAGCGCGATGCCCAGTCCGATCGGCATGGCGATGATCAGCGCGAACACCGAGACCTCGACCGTGACGAGCAGCAGGTCGAGAATGCCGAACCGCAGGTTGGCGGGATCGCCGGTGTCGAAGTTCCTGCCGAGCAGGAAGTTGTCCTTGTCCGCCAGCACCGACGGGATGGCCTGGATCAGCAGGAACACACCGACGGCGCCGATCAGGGCGACGATGAAGACGCCGGATCCGGTGGCGAGACCGCGGAAGATGCGGTCGCCGCGCTGGGTGAATGTTGCGCCGGCCGTCTCCGGTGGTGCCGGATCTGGCTCCGTGCCCGGGTCCGGCATGAGAACGTCACCCTCCGGAACGGTCGCAGTCGCGGGAAAGCCCCGCTCGACACCGGGTTCGGTATCGGCGGGGCCTCCCGTCACGGGTCGGTCGGTCAAGCGAACCTCCGTGCGAGATCTGGCGTGGAGAGTACGTCAGGCGATCGCGTTGATGGCAGTGATCAGCTTCGACTGGAACGACGCGGGCAGCGGCGCGTAGCCGGCGTCGGCGAGGCTGGCCTGACCGGTCGTCGCGGCCGTCGCGAGGAACGCCTTGACGGCCTTCGCGGTGTCGGCGTCGTAGCCCTTCGAGCAGACGATCTCGTAGGTCGCCAGGATCAGCGGGTACGAGCCGGCGGCCGGAGTGCCGTATACGCCCTTGAGGTCGATGACCAGGTCGTTGCCGGTGCCGGTGACCTTCGCGCCCTCGATGGCCTTGCCCACGTTCTCGGTGGTCAGCTCGACCGCACCGCTACCGCTGTCGATCTTCGCGATGGACAGCTTCGCGTCCTGCGCGAACGAGAGCTCGACGTAGGAGATGGCGCCCTCGGTGGCGGCGGTGGCCTGGGCGACACCCGCCGACTTCTCCGCACCCGAGCCGACGCCGCCCACGAACTTCTTGCCGGCGCCCTGGGTCCACGCGCCCTTGGAGGCGGCGGTCAGGTACTGCTGGACGTTGTCGGTGGTGCCCGACTCGTCCGAGCGGTAGACGACCTTGACCGGCACGGCCGGCAGGGTCTTGCCCGGGTTGAGCGCGGCGATGGCCGGGTCGTTCCAGGTGGTGATGCCGCCGTTGAACAGCTTGGCCGCGACCTCACCGTTCAGCGTCAGGTCGGTGACACCGCTGACCTTGTAGGTGAGCGCGACCGGGCCGAACACCAGCGGGAGGTTCCACGCCGGGTTGCCCTTGCAGCGCGTCGCGGCCGCGTCGACCTCGCCCTTGTCCTTCGACAGGGCCGAGTCCGAGCCGCCGAAGTCGACGAGACCGGCGTTGAACTGCTTCACGCCCGCGCCCGACCCGGTGGGGTTGTAGGCGACGTTGCTGCCCGCGCAGGCGGCCTGGTAGGCCTGGATGAACGCGTCGATGGCGTTCTTCTGCGCCGAGGAGCCCTCGGCCGTCAGGTTCTTCTTGCCGGTGCAGTCGACTGCCGAGGTACCGCCGGCGGCGGGTGCCCCCGCGCCGCCGCCGGCGGGAGTCGGGTCACTGCCGCAGCCGGCGACGAGAAGCGCGCCCGCGGCCAGGAAAGCGACGACAGCGCCGTGCCGCTGGAGTTTCACTGAAAGGTCCTCCGACAAGTGGTGATTGCGGCTCGGGGTGGCCGCCCGCCGCAGACGGTAGGTAAGCACGGTGGACGGACCCCGCCTCTCAGATGAACGCAGCATGAACAGGTTCACGTGCAGCGTGCGTCGCACCACTCGCGCAGCGCACTGTGACCTCGCCGTGACCTGCGGCTATGAGGAACGTCCCATCCCGTTCGTGGTTGCTAACGGGTGAACGAGGTGGCTCATCTGGAGTACGAAACGTCCGTTTCACTGTGGTGGAAGCCCAGGTCGGCGTACACACGGATCGCAGCCGAGTTGTCCGATTCGACGTACAGCAGCACCTCGCCGAGACCTCGGTCACGCAGGTACGCGAGGCCCGCGAGGGTGAGCGCCGAGCCCAGTCGCATGCCGCGTGCCGACGGGTCGACGCCGAGCACGTAGACCTCGCCGATCGGCGGGGTCTCGTCGTGGTGCACCTTCGTCCAGTGGTAGCCGAGCAGCGTCCCCTCGGCGTTGACGGCGAGCAGGAACCCGGCCGCGTCGAACCACGGCTCCGCCTCCCGCAGCAGCACCTGCTCGACCTCCCAGCCGCCCTGCTCGGGGTGCCAGTCGAACGCCGCGTTGTTGACCCGGAGGAACTCCGACTCGTCCCGGCCGACCACGAACGCGCGCAGAGTGACCCCGTCAGGCAGCACCGGCTCGAACACATCGGTCGGCGCGAGCGGGCGGCGCATCCGCCACAGCTCGCGGGTGCGGGCGAAGCCGTGGCGCGCGGCCAGTGCGGCCGCCGCGGGGTGGTCGCCGTGCGCCCAGGCACGCAGTACGCCGTCCGCGCGTTCCAGCAGCGCCGTGACGATCAGGTCGCCGATGCCCCGCCGGCGCGCGTCGGGGTGCACGGTGAACTCGGCGCTGCGGCTGCCGTCGGCAGCGACGGGATCGAGGTGCGCGAACCCGACCAGGTCGCCGTCCTCGACGACGAGCAGGTTGTCGCCTTCGGTGAGGTGCAGCAGCACGTTCTCGCCGACGGGCGCATCGCCATCGGCCTTGGTGGCAGCGGCGATCAGGGCATGGACGGCAGCAGGATCCGCGGGCGGTCCCCAGGAGAGATCGGGCACCACCCGAGATTAAGCCTCATCAGAACGCGCGAGCCACCGCTCGATCGGACTCCTCGTCCGCGTCGTCCTCGTCGAGGACGCCGGTGGCCGCCATGCCGAGCTGGCCACGGGCCGGACGAACGAACTTGTAGCCGACGTTGCGCACGGTGCCGATCATCTGCTCGTGCTCGGTGCCGAGCTTGGCGCGCAACCGCCGCACGTGGACGTCGACGGTGCGGGTGCCACCGAAGAAGTCGTAGCCCCAGACCTCCTGCAGCAGCTGCGCGCGGGTGAACACCCGGCCGGCGTGCTGAGCGAGGTACTTGAGGAGCTCGAACTCCTTGTAGGTGAGCTCCAGCAGGCGACCGCGCAGCCGTGCCGCGTAGGTGGCCTCGTCGATGACGAGCTCACCGAGCACCAGCGCGCCGCCATCGGTACCGCTGTCGGCGCCGGCGCGGGACTTCAGCAGGCGCAGCCGCGCATCCACCTCCGCCGGACCGGTGCCGGGCAGGAGGATCTCGTCCACCACCCACTCACCGGACACCGCAACGAGCCCGCCCTCGGTGAGCACCGCGATCACGGGCACATCGGTGCCGGTGCTGCCGAGCAGCCGGCAGAGGCTCCGAGCGGCCACCAGATCGGTGCGCGCGTCGACGAGCACCGCATCATGCGGGCCCGCGTCGAGCAACGCAGCGACTTCGGGCGCAGCAGTGCGTACACCGTGCGGCAGCAACGCGAGCGCGGGGAGCACAGACCCAGGATCAGGATCCGCGGTCAGCAGCAGGAGCTCCACGACGTGCCTCCTCTCACCGGTCTTCCGGGCGGCGGGCGACGTTGACTCACCGTTTACACCGCGTGATCCGGTTTTCACACCACCACACGGATCGGAGAAGGATAACCGGGTTCACCCCTTTCAGCGAAGCGCCCTTGACCACACATTTGATGATCGGGTGACCCGGACGATCGCGCGCCCCGCGCCCACCTCTACGGTCGAGGGGCATTTAGAGGGCAATCGGAGGTCCGTGTGAGGCGCCTGATCATCGTGCTGGTGGTGCTGGTCGGGGTGTTCGTGGCCGCCGACTTCGGTGCCGCAGCGCTCGCCGAATCGGCGGTGTCGCGCCAGATGCGGGAGCAGGTCGGCCTCGTCGACGACCCGAATGTGCGGATCAACGGCTTCCCGTTCCTCACCCAGGCGATCTCCGGCCGCTACGGCAGCGTCGACGTGGTGGCGCAGCACATCAAGGTGTCGGAGCTGCAGGACCTCTCGGTGCAGGCGCAGCTGCGCGACGTCGATGCACCGCTGTCGATGGTGCTGGGTTCCGGCCCGAAGACACTGAAGGTCGGACAGGCAGAGGGTTCGGTACGGATCTCGGCGAAGGACGTCGAGCGGATCCTCAACCGCAACAGCTCGATGGCGATCGACGACCTGCGCATCGACACCCTCGACCTCCCGGGGCTGAAGGCCGCGGCAAAGGAGAGCGGCGACACCTCGCTGACCTCGATCGACCCGGACCGCGCCGCCCGGCTCACCGGCTCGACCACGCTGCCGTTGCTCGGCAAGAACGACGTGTCGGTGATCGCGCAGCTCGCCCTGGAGGACGGCAAGGCCCGGCTGGTGGTGCGCGACGTCCGGTTCGGCGGCAAGGCGCTGCCGGCCGCGGTGCAGCGCAGCGTCTCCCAGATGTTCACCGTCACCGTCGATCCGGGTTCGCTGCCGCTGAAGGTCACACCCACCGAGCTGACCGCGGTCGACGGCACGCTGCAGATCAGTGGCACCGCGAGCGACCTCACGCTCGGCGGCAGCAGCACCACGGCAGGCTGAGCCACCCGGCGGAATGCGCCGGGCTCCACCCGGGTTGGTTGTCGTTGTGAGCCTCTGGGGCGCTGCGGCGCTGGGCGCTGCTCTTCTCGTCACGCTGGCCGTGGCGCTGTTGCTGCGCGCGCAGGACGGCCGGGTGCGTGCGGGTGCCGGTGGCTCCGGCGGCTGGGCGATCGCCGAGCACGCGCCCAGCGGACCCGATCGGGTGCTTCTGCTGCAATTGTCCTCGCCCGTCTGCACGCCGTGCCGGCAGACGGCGGCGGTGCTGACCGAGCTGACCGACCGCACGCCCGGGCTCGTGCACGTCGAGCTGGACCTCGCCGACCGACCCGACGCGGCCAGGGAACTCGGCGTCATGCGCACCCCGACGGTGGTGGCGTTCGACCGCGACGGTGCCGAGCTGCTGCGGGTGTCCGGTGTGCCGCGGACGGCCGACCTGCTGGCCGGCGTCGGTCCGGCATTGTCCGCCTGAACGCCTCTGTGTTCCGTCACATGGACGATTCCTCCCGCAAACCGGGATCGTCGGTTACCCTGGCCGACGTGTTCTGGCCGCTGACCCGTCGTCGCGCAGTTGATCTGTGCCGCGTCGGCAGCTGCCTGTGTCGACACTCCTGAGCCTCCCGCCCGCGCCACCTGTCAGGTCCGCGCATGCTTCGGTTCCTCTCTCAGGAGCACATTCATGTCCACTCCCACGGCGGCTGACCCGCCGGTCGATCCCCGCGGTGTCCGCTTCGCGGCCGCCCTCACCACGGTCGTGCTGGCGCTGGTGCTGCTGTCCGGCAGCGGCTGGCTGCTGGCGGCACAGGGCGTCGTGTTCGCACTCGGCGCCTTCGTCGGGCTGCAGTTCGCGCCCTACTCGGTGCTGTACCGCGTGCTCGTCGCGCCGCGGCTGAGCCCGCCGACCGAGAAGGAAGACGCCGCCCCGGTGCGGTTCTCCCAGCTCGTCGGTTTCGCCTTCGCCCTCGTCGGCACGGTCGGCTACCTGACCGGCCTGACCGCTCTCGGCATCGTGGCCACCGCGTTCGCGCTGGTCGCAGCCCTGCTCAACGCAGCCATCGGCTTCTGCCTCGGCTGCGAGATGTACGCACTGATCCAACGACTCCGTTCACCGAAGCCTGGCAACAACAACGAGGGAGCCACCGCATGAGCCGCCCGGACGTCCTGGTCACAGCAGACTGGGCCGAGAAGAACCTCGGCTCCGAGGGCATCGTGTTCCTCGAGGTAGACGAGGACACCACCGCGTACGACGGCGGCCACCTGCCCGGCGCCGTCAAGATCAACTGGACGACCGAGCTGCAGGACCAGGTCCGCCGCGACATCGCCGACAAGGCGCAGTTCGAGGCGCTGCTCTCGGCGAAGGGCGTGTCGGCCGACGACACCGTCGTGCTCTACGGCGGCAACAACAACTGGTTCGCCGCCTACGCCTACTGGCAGTTCAAGCTCTACGGCCACGCCGACGTCAAGCTGCTCGACGGCGGGCGCAAGAAGTGGGAGCTCGACGGCCGCACGCTGACCACGGACGTGGCCGAGCGCACCGCCACCACCTACACCGCCAAGGAGGCCGACAACTCGATCCGCGCGTTCCGCGACGAGGTCGTCGAGGCCATCGGCAACAAGAACCTCGTCGACGTCCGCTCGCCCGACGAGTTCTCCGGCAAGATCCTCGCGCCGGCGCACCTGCCGCAGGAGCAGTCGCAGCGGCCCGGCCACATCCCCTCCGCGATCAACATCCCGTGGAGCAAGGCGGCCAACGAGGACGGCACGTTCAAGTCCGACGAGGAGCTCAAGGAGCTCTACGGCGAGCAGGGCTACGACGACTCGAAGTCGACCATCGCCTACTGCCGCATCGGCGAGCGCTCCAGCCACACCTGGGTGGTGCTGCACGAGCTGATCGGCTACGGCGACGTGAAGAACTACGACGGCAGCTGGACCGAGTACGGCTCGCTCATCGGCGTGCCGATCGAGACCGGGAGTGGTTCCTGATGTGCGCTGCACCTGACCAGGGCGTCGCCCTGCCGCCGAACACCGACCTGACCAAGGAGACCGTCCTCGCCGGACGTGTCGTGGCCGGTGGCGAGCCCGTCGCGGGCGCGTTCGTGCGCCTGCTCGACGGCACCGGCGAGTTCACCGCCGAGGTCGTCTCGTCGGCGTCGGGCAGCTACCGGTTCTTCGCCGCGCCCGGCACGTGGACGGTGCGGGCACTGTCGCGGTCGGGCAATGGCCAGGCCGAGCTCACGCCGACCGGACCGGGCCTGTACCAGGCGGAGGTCGCCGTCGCCTGATCGTCAGCCTGCGCCGTAGGGCAGCACCAGGGTGTCCTGGTGGGTCCCCCAACGCAGGTCGAACGTCCAGCATCCGGGGCCGGGCACGTCGATCGTCGACGGGCCCGGCCCCCGCTGCATCGTCGTGGTGACGGTGGCCGTCCCGAGCCGGGCCGTGACCGTGAACGGCTCGGTGGTGTGCTCCCGGACCACCCAGCGGATCTTGTTGTTGCGCCCCTCCGGCGCGGGTGCCACGAGATCCGGCCACAGGATCGCGACGACCTCGCTGCGCTCGCCCAGCACGTACGGCATCGTCATCCCGGCCTCGGAGAACCCGGCACGGGCCCATTCCGGCAGCGCCGCCGCCGGGACGACCGCCGGGCAGGTCGGCGCCGCGGCGAACAGCGACGGACCGGACTGCGGATGCACGCCCCACCAGATATCGGCCGCCACCGCGGCGACGGCCGCGACCGTGCCGGTGACCTGCGCGAACCGCACGCGACGGGCCCGGCGCCGGCCCGCGCCGACGATCTGCTCGACGGGTGCCGGCCCGGGTTCGGGGCCGGCGGCGGTCGCGAGCAGGTGCCGTACGTCGTCCTCGATCATCGTCGGTCCTCCTCCGGCCAGGAGAGCATGTCGGCGAGCGCGGGATCGGCTGCCAGCCGGGCCAGCGCCCTGGCGGTGCGGCTCTTCACGGTGCCCTCGACCAGCCCGAGCACGGCGGCCGTGCGGCGCTCGGAGAGATCGGCGAAGAACCGCAGCACCACGACCTGCCGATGGTCCGTGCCGAGCCGATCGAGCGCCGCCGCGACGGCCGTACGGACGACGACCGCGTCCTCCGGCCCGGCGCCGGGAGGGGTCTCCGGCGGGCTCGCCCACGGCACCTCACCGCGCCAGCGCCGGCGGCCGCGCCGGGCGAGGCCGTTGATCAGCACCCGGTAGGCGTAGGCCTCGGGATCGTCGGCGGCCGCGACCCGCGACCACGTCGCCAGGCACCGGATCAGGGCGTCCTGCGCGGCGTCCTCGGCGTCGGCCGGTGGGCAGCCCTGCAGCCGGGCGGCCCGGACCAGCGGGCCGAACCGCGCTGCGACGAACTGCCCCTGCTGCACACCTGACATGAGTACCGAGGGGGCCGGTTCGGTTCCCTCAGCGCCCGGCGAGCGCGGCGATCGGTGTGCCCGGCCGCAGCCCCTCACCCAGTGCCGCCCACGGCACCAGCACGCCCTTGTCCGCCAGCGCCTGCGACACGTGCGGGACCTCGTTGCGGGGCTGTGCGACCAGCCCGTCCCGCGAGACGGTGTACGGAGCGTCCGGCCCGGCCGTGTCGTAGGCGTAGCCGCAGTAGTCGCCGAAGCCGGCCAGGCCCGGATCGAGACCCTTGCGGCACGCGTCCACGAACGTGGTGCGGCCCTGCGGGGTGAGGACGTCGTCGAGCGGGATCTCCTGGCCGGTCGCCAGGTCGATCACGTACGTCTGCAGGATCAGGTTCGGGTACGCCGCGCCCGCGGCGAACTTGAAGACCATGTAGGTGGCCGACAGCACGCCGCGCTCGTTCAGCGTCGTGTCGCGGTAGCCGCCGCTGACGGAGACGCTGTCCTCGCAGTCGGCCGGTTGCGGAGTCATGTCGAGGGCCGCGTTCGCGGTAGCGGTCGCGTCGGCGGTGAGACCGGAGACGGTGAGCCAGGTGACGTCGTAGTCGCAGGTCGCGGCGCCGTTCGTCAGTTGTTGCTTGGCCGCGGCCGGGGCGAGCGTGGCTGTCTGCGCCGGGGGAGGTGCAGCAGCGACGGCCGCGGGCGCAGGCGCAGTGCACCCGGCGAGCGCGGCCAGCACCGCGAGGAGCAGGACGTAGCGGCCGTTCATGGTTCCCCCACGGTTCTCGACGTTCCCCATTGTCAGGGTGATGCCGGCAGCGGTCCGCTGGTTGGGGCACCCGTCCGCATCGACTCGATAACAACGAGTGCATGGCCGAGGTCGACCTGATGACCGACCGAGCCCGCCCGGGATCGTGCCGGCGCCGCAGTGGCGCGCGGACCCACCCCGTTCGACGGCGAGCCGGACCGCACGCTGTGGGCGGCGGTGACCCGCACGGGCTAAGGGGCCACCGGGCGGGCGCGCAGCTCGCCGACCGCCACGACGTCGGAGTGCCGCAGTTGGGCGCCGCGCCGGGTCTCCACCCGACCGTTGACCTGCACCGCACCGTCCTCGACGAGCTGACGGGCGTGCCCGCCGTCCTCGGCCAGCCCGGCCAGCTTGAGGAACTGGCCCAGCCGGATCGGCTCCGCCGCCAGCGGCACGTCCAGGATCGGTGGTCTCGACACGCCCCCATCATCGTCGAATACTCCCCGGATGCTGCACGGGCGCGACGCCGAGCTGCGGGAGCTGACCGGGGCGGCGGCTGCCGCACTGTCCGGCGGCCGCGGGCTCGTCGCGCTGATCACCGGAGATGCCGGCATCGGCAAGACGCGGCTGGCCGGCGAGGTGGCGATCCGGCTGCGCGCCGACGGTGTGGCGGTGGCGTGGGCCGTGTGCCGGGCCGACGGGAGCGCCCCGCCGTACTGGCCGTGGGCCCAGCTGCTCACCGCGCTCGGGCGCGCCGATGCGCTCGACGTGCCGGTGGGTGATCCCGAGCTGGCCCGCTTCCGGCTGTACGAGGCCGTCGGGGCGGCGGTCGCCGCGGCCGCCCCGGTGCTGCTGGTCCTGGACGACCTGCAATGGGCGGACCGCCCGTCGCTGCGGTTGCTGGAGTCGCTCGCCGCGCACACGGGCGCGGCACCGGTCGTCGTGCTGGGTACCTACCGCGACACGGAGCCGGGTGCGGCTGCCGGCCTGGCCGCCGACCGGCGGATCGTGCTCCGCGGACTGGGTGCCGCGGACCTCGGTCCGGCGCTGGCCGATGCCACCGGCGAGGACGTGCCGGCCGATGTGCTCGCGGCCGTGCACCGGCGCACCGGCGGCAACCCGTTCTTCGCCGCGGAGATCGTGCGCATGCTCCGCGGTCGGACGGCCGACACGGACGCGGAGCTGCCGGCCGGCGTGCGGGCGGTGCTCGACCGGCGGCTGGACGGGTTGCCGGACGACGCGGAGGGGCCGCTGCGGGCGATGGCGGCGCTGGATCCCGGCGGCACCGCCGGGATCGATGCCGCCCTGCTCGCATCGGTGACCGAGCGGTCGCCCGCGGAGCTGGCCGACCGGCTGGCCGGCGCGGTTGCCGCCGGCCTGATCAGCGGGAGTGCCGGCGCGCACAGGTTCGTGCACGCGCTCGTCGCCGAGACCCTCTCGGCGCGCACCCCGCCCGTCGAACGGCTGGACCTGCATCGACGGGCGGGGGCGGCGTTGGCGCAGCTCTGGGCGACCGGTGCGGGTGCCGCGGCACCGGCGGCGGCGCACCTCATGACAGCCGCGCAGCTGTCCGGGGACCCCGCCGACGCCGTGGTGGCGGTGCGCCTGGCCGAGGCGGCTGCGACGGTGGCGATGGCTGCGGCCGCGCACGAGGACGCCGTGCGCCTGCTCGATCGCGCAGTCGCCCTCGTCGGCGACGCCCCGGACCGGGCCGGCCTGCTGTGCCAGCTCGGTGAGGCCGCGCTGGCGGCCGGCGATCCCGGGCGCGCCCGGTCGGCGTTCACCGCAGCCGGTGCGCACGCCCGCCGGTACGACCTCCACGAGCAGCTCGCCGCGGCCGCGCTCGGCCTGACCGGTGGCGCCGCCGGGTTCGAGATCGACCTGGGCGACCCCGACCGGGTCGCGTTGCTCGACGAGGCCGTCGCAGCGCTGCCGGACACGGACTCTCCCCTGCGCTGCGCCGTCACCTCACGGTTGTCGGTGGCGCTCACGTTCACCGACGGCGAGCCGCGCCGGCGACCGCTCGCCGAACAGGCCGTCGCCGCCGCCCGCCGCCTCGACGATCCGGCCGCGCTCGCCGGTGCCCTCGCCGCACTGTGCGACGCGATCGCCGGCCCCGCACACGTCGAGGAGCGGCGCGCGGTGGCCGCCGAGATCGTCGCTGCCGCGCGACGGGCCGGCGACGTGCCGCGGGAGCTGCTCGGTCGGCGGCTGCGCGTGGTGGCGCTGGCGGAAGCGGGTCGGTGGGCGGAGGTCGACCAGGAGATCTACGCGTACGCCACAGCCGTCGCACCGCTGCGCCGCCCGGGCCTGTCCTGGTACGTGCCGCTGTGGCGGGCGACGCGAGCGGTCATGCAGGGTCGCGACCCGTCTGCGCACGTCACCGAGCTGGAGGAGCTGGTCGCACGGTCGGGCAGCGTAAACGCCGAGATGCTGATGCTCACCCAGCGGTTCGTCGTCTCCATGCTCGCCGGTGAGCCGGTGAGCGACGGCCTCGACCGGTTCGTGGTCCTCTCCCCCGAGGACGACGCATCGCTGTGCACGTGGTCGTTGCTGTGGGCGCACCAGGGCCGGCCGGGGGCGGCCGAGTTGCTGGCGGAGTTCCTGGCGAAGCGGCTGACCCGACCCCCCGACAGCGAGTGGCTGCCCGAGATGGTGCAGTGCGCGCAGACCGCGGTGCTGCTCGGGCACCGCGAGGCGGCGGCCCGGATCTATCCGGTGTTGCTGCCGTACGCGGACCAGTTCGCGATCGAAGGCATCCTGGCCGGGACGTGGGGCTGCGTGGCCGGCTACCTCGCGCAGCTCGCCGACCTGGTGGGAGATCCGGCCGCCGCCCAGGAGCACCAGGCCCGCGCCGCGGTCGCGGATGCTGCGGCCGGCGGCGGGGTGGGGGCACGGACCCTTCCTGCGACATCCACCTTCCGCCGCGAAGGGGACGTGTGGCGGCTCATGTTCGGCGGCCGGGAGGCCGTGCTGCGCGACGCGAAGGGCCTGCACGACCTGGCCGTGCTGCTGGCCAGACCCGGTGTCGAGATCCCGGCCGACGAGCTGGCCGGCACGGCACCCGTCGTGGCCGCCCGGCTGGAGCTGGCCGACCGCACCGCGATCGACGCGTACCGCCGTCGGCTCACCGAGCTGGCCGACGCGGCCGCCGACGGGGATCCGGCCGCCGTCACCGAGCGGGACGCGCTGGTCAGGGAGCTGTCGGCGGTGACGGGTCTGGGCGGGCGAACCCGTGCCGGTGGATCGGACGCCGAGCGCGTCCGCAAGGCGGTGGGCAATCGCATCAAGCTCGCGATCACCCGTATCGAGCGGGTGCATCCCGAGCTCGGCCGGCACCTGCACGTCGCGGTGCGGACGGGCAGCCACTGCCGCTACGCGCCCGAGCACCCCGTCGGTTGGGACGTGTAGCACCGCTAGAGCGGATGTGGCGCCTCTCCTGGTGAGCCCCAGGGAGAGGAACCCCATGACCACGACCGCATCCGTGACCGAGCAACTCGCCGGCCGCCTCTTCGAGGCCGGCATCGGCGCCTTCGAGCTGACGACCGTTCTGCTGGGTGAGCGTCTCGGCCTCTACCGCGCGCTCGTCGACGGCCCGCGCACCGCGGCCGAGCTGGCCACTGCCACCGGCACGGACGAGCGCTACGTGCGCGAGTGGTGCGAGCAGCAGGCCGTGGCCGGCCTGCTCGCCGTCGACGACAGGCGCCACTTCGCGCTGTTGGCGGGCAGCGAGGCGGTCCTGATCGACGAGCTCAGCCCCGTGTACCTGGTCCAGATCGGAGCGTTCGTCGAGTCGCTCGGAAAGGTGCTGCCGGCCTTGCAGGAGGCGTTCCGCACCGGCGCCGGGGTCCCGTTCGGCGACTACGACGTCCAGCACGCGCAGGGCGCGCTCAACCGGCCCGTTTTCCACCACCAGCTCGTGCAGGAGTGGCTGCCGCAGGTCCCCGACCTGGACGCGCGGTTGCGTGCCGGCGCCGCCGTGGCCGAGTTCGGCTGCGGGGAGGGCTGGGCCGCGATCGCGCTCGCCGTCGGCTACCCGGACGTGCGCGTGGACGGGTTCGACGTCGATCCGCCGTCGATCGCGACAGCGCGGCGGCACGCGGAGGCGGCCGGGGTGGCCGACCGGGTGCAGTTCACCGTCGCCGACGTCACCGAGGTCGAGGGCAGCTACGACGCCGTGTTCGCCTTCGAGATGCTGCACGATCTCGCGCACCCCGTCGCGGCGCTGCAGGCCGCCCGCCGGATCACCGACGGCCCCGTCGTCGTGATGGACGAGCGGGTGGCCGAGAAGTTCGCCGCGCCCGGCGACCCGATGGAGCGGTTCTTCTACGCCGTGAGCGTGCTGCACTGCCTGCCCGCCGGCCGCTGCGAACACGGATCGGCCGCCACCGGCACCGTGATGCGCACCGACACCATGCGCCGCTACGCCACCGAGGCCGGGTTCGCCGGGGTGACCGTGCTGCCGATCGAGCACGACATGTTCCGCTTCTACCGGCTGGAGCGGTGATGCGGACCGGCTGGGAGGACGAGACCCCGTCCGACGACACGATCGCACTGGCCGCGGTGCGGGCCATGGCCGACCGCGCGGCCACGCACGCGGAAGCCGCGGGCGGCAAGGTGTGCCGCGAGCCCGGGCTGGTGCTCGCCGACGCCGGCTCGCCGTGCCTCTTCCACAACACGGCCACCGTGACCGGGCCCGTCGATCCCGCGCGGGTGACCTCGTTCTTCGGCGGCCCGTTCCTGCTGATCAGCCCGATGCCGACCCCGGAACTGCCGGGACTGCAGCTGATGGGCCATCCGCCGCTGATGGTCCGACCGGCCGGCGGACGGGCCCCGGAAACCGCGCCCGGAGTGGAGGTCACCGAGGTCCGCGACGCCGCCGGACTCGCAGTCTTCGATCGGGTGCTGGCGGCCGGGTTCCCTGCACCTGCGGTGCCGACACCACCGGCGCTGCTCGGCGGCGACGCCCGGTACTGGCTCGCGACCGTCGACGGCGAACCGGCAGCGACCGCGATGTCCTACCGCGGCCACGGCGTCGTCGACGTCGAGGCGGTCGCGACCCTGCCTCACCTGCGTCGCCGCGGCGCGGGCGAGGCGGCGACCTGGGCCGCGACGCTCGCCGAGCCGGATCTCTCGGCCGTCCTCATCGCGAGCGACGCCGGCGTCGGCATCTACCGGCGCATGGGCTACCTGGCGCTGGTGCGCGTCACGCTGTGGTGGCGGGATCAGTAGGGTGCCGGTGTGCAGTGGTTGTACACCGGCCTCTTGATCCTCGCCGGCGCCGGCACGGTGGCCTACATCGGCTTCCTGCTGCGTCGGCTGTTCACGCTCGAACCTGCCGGTCCGCCGGCAGGTGAGGAGCCGCAGTCATGACGGAGCCGGATAACTCGTCGACCGCCCCGCCGTCGAACGCCGCGGCGGACGCGCCCCAGCGCAACCGGCCCCGCTGGGAGGACCTCCCCGTGCCGGACGACACGGCCAACCTGCGCGAGGGCCCGAGCCTGCACGACGCCTGCTTGGGCCTGTTGCCGCTGGTCGGGGTGTGGCGGGGCGCAGGTGAGGCCGTCTACCCGACGATCGAGGGGCCGTACACGTTCGGCCAGCAGATCGTGTTCGCGCACGACGGCCGCCCGTTCCTGTCGTACGAGTCGCGGTCGTGGCTCATCGGCCCGGACGGGGAGATCGTGCGGGCCGCGGCCCGGGAGACCGGTTTCTGGCGGCCGCAGGCGAACGGCGAGCTGGAGGTGCTGATCCTGCACGCCACCGGCATCACCGAGATCTACTACGGCAAGGCCCGCAACCTGACCTCGTGGGAGATCCACACCGACGCGGTGGCGCGCACTGCCACGGCGAAGGACGTCACGGCGTCGCAGCGGCTGTACGGCATCGTCGAGGGCGGCGATCTCGCGTACGTCGACGAGCGGGCCATGGAGGGTCAGGAGCTGCAGCCGCACCTGTCCGCGCGGCTGAGTCGGATCGCCGGATAAGGCTCATCCCCGACCGGCGATCCCGCCGTGCAGGATCGTCGTGAGCAGCTCGATGGCCTCCTCGTCGGACGGCGGGGGCCCGCTGCCGTCGCCGCCTGCGGCGAGCCAGGTCCAGGCGAACTGTTCGATCAGGCCGGTGAAGGCCGAGACCACGAACCGGGGCGAGCCGGGCAGTTGCCGCACGGTCTCCAGATGCGCCTCGAGGTGCAGGTTGTCCTCGCGCCGGAGCTCCTGCAGCCGAACCCGCATCGCCGGATCGATCAGGGCTGCCTCGCGCAGCGCCACCATCACCGGCAGGTGCTCGCGATAGAACCGCCAGAACACGGCGATGTGCCAGCGCACCGCCGCGCGGTCGGTGAAGTCCTGGCTGTGCTCGGGGTCTTCGTCGACGGCCGCGTCGCCGCCGGCTTCCAGGTCAGCGAGCAAGGCCAGTAGCAGCGCTTCCTTGCTCGGGAAGTGGTTGTAGAACGAGCCGGCGGCCCGACCTGCCTCCGCGGTGATGTCGGTGATCTTCGTGTTGGCCCAGCCGCGGTCGGCGAAGACCCGCTTGGCCGCGGCCTTGAGCGCGGCCTCGGTCTCGGCGGCGCGCTCCTTGCGGCTGGTGGTCACCCCACACCCCCTCTTGACGCCAGACCGTACCGGCTCCATGATGAACTTAGTTTCACTGAATTTCAATTCACTGAATGGAGCGTCATCATGAACGTCCTCGTCGTCGGAGCCGGCCCCACCGGCCTCACCCTCGCCATCGAGCTCGCCCGCCGCGGCGTCGCCGTCCGCGTCGTCGATCAGGCCGAGCACGCCTTCATCGGATCCCGTGGCGACGGCCTACAACCGCGCACCCTGGAGGTCTTCGAGGACCTCGGTGTGCTCGACGCAGTGCTCGACGCCGGCGAGCTCGCCCGGCCGATCCGCGGCTACGCCGGCCACGACGTCGTCTTCGAAGGGCGCATGGCGCCGATCGAGGAGCCACGACCGGACGTGCCGTACCCGAACATCTGGGTGCTCGGCCAGTCCCGCACCGAGGCGATCCTGCGGGCGCGGTTGGCCGAGCTGGGCGGCACGGTCGAGTTCGGCACCGCCCTCGCCGGCTTCACCCAGGACACCGACGGCGTGTCGGCCACCCTCACCTCGGCAACCGGCACCGAGACCGTGCGCGCGGACCACCTCGTGGGCGCCGACGGTGGCCGCAGCACCGTGCGCAAGACGCTCGGCATCCCGTTCGAGGGCGTCACCGACGAGTCCCTGCGGATGCTCCTCGGCGACGTCTCCGCCGACGCGCTGGACCGCGAGCACATCCACTTCTTCGGCTCGCCGGCCGATCCGCAGGCCGGCATCATGCTGAGCCCACTGCCCGGCACCGACCAGTTCCAGTTCGGCGCCGCGCTCGACGGGGAGGCGACCCTGGAGGGTCTGCAGGCGCTGGTCGACCGGGTCTCCGGGCGTACCGACATCCGGCTGCGCAACCTCACCTGGAGCACCGTGTGGCGGCCCAACGTGCGCCTGGCCGCCCGCTTCCGGGAGGGCCGGGTGTTCCTCGCGGGCGACGCCGCGCACGTCCATCCGCCGACAGGCGGGCAGGGCCTCAACACCGGCGTGCAGGACGCCTACAACCTCGGCTGGAAGCTCGTCGACGGCGATCCCGCACTGCTCGACACGTACGAGACGGAGCGCCGGCGGGTCGCCCAGGAGGTGCTGGAGCTCTCCACCCGGATCATGCGCAAGCACACCGAGGGGGCGGCGGACGCGCACGAGCGCGGCGCCGAGGTCCGCCAGCTCGGGCTCACCTATCGCACCGCGCCGGCGTCCGCCGGGATCGTGGCAGCGGGCGATCGCGCGCCGGACGCACCGCTGCAGACCGCCGACGGGCAGCCGGTGCGGCTGTTCGAGCTGTTCCGCGGCCCGCACCCGACCACCCTGGCGTTCGGCGGGCCGGCCCCGGCCGGGCCGCACTCCTGGACGATCGTGCCGGCCGGGGAGGCAACACCCGGCGCCCTGGTCGATGTCGACGGGCACGCCCACCGGGCGTACGGGGCCACGGCAGGCACGGTCGTGCAGATCCGGCCGGACAGCTACATCGGAGCGTTCGACCGGGCGCTCGCGGCCCACCGCTGAGAGCGGACGGCTCAGCGGGCGAGCAGGTCGCGGATCTCGGCAGCGGGCAGCCCGGCCAGCGCGGCCAGCTGCTCGGGCTTCAGTCCCGCGGCGGCGAGCCGCGTGAGGTGCACACCGAGCACGTCGCGCTCGTGGGTCACGGCTGCAGTGAGGCGCGACAGCTGGGCGGAGCTGGCCTCCAGCGCGGCCGCCGCCCCGACGGTCCGCACGGGATCGTCGAGCAGCACCGCGAGCAGCCGGTCCCTGGCATCACCGCGCGGCGCCGGACGGTTGGTCAGGGCACGGTTGAGCGCGGCGGCGAGCGGCGCGCCGGACCCGGCGGTGTCGGGCGTGGGCGGACCGGCCGGAGCAGCCGGCTGAGGATCGCCGTCGAGCGCAGGCTTCGGCGCCCCGGTCTCGGCGTCGGGCGTGGCTGACGCGGCCGGCTGGTCCGGGGCGGAACCGCTGCCCGCTTCCGCTGCGTCCGCCGGCCCGGGGTCCGCGTCAGCAGGCGTGCGGGGCAGCCGGCTGGTGGCGACGGCGTCCGCGACGGTGCGTCGGGCCGCGGCCCGGCGCCGGGCGCGTCGGCGGACGACGTCGACGATCGTGAGGGCGATCAGGATGATCAGGACGGCGGCGCCGACACCGGACGCGACCAGCACGTCCGTCGACGGAGGCCAGGGCATGATCAGGCAGCGTAGTCAGCCGCGATGACTCAGTGCTACCGGGTTCACCCGGAGCGTGACGAGCGGGCCTCGGCCTCGACGGTCTGCTGCTCCTTCTCGCCCCGCTCGTTGTCGGGACGGACGGCGGCGACCCTGACCGTGGCATCCACGGCCGGCCGCTCCTCCCGCCCATTGACGGGGGCGGGCTTCTCCTCGCGCCGGGCGGGCGCCGCCTTGCCGCGCGAATCGTTCGTGACCTGCACCATCATGGTGGGCGCGGCGTCGGCATCCGCCTTCGCCTGCTCGACCTTGCCGTTGCCGTTGCGGGCCGATCCGTTCGCGGCCGGCTTGGGCGCGGCGGGCGGCTCCTCGGGCACCGTCGGCGCTGCGGCGGTCACACTGGGATCGGGCTGCGGTGGCGCCGGCGGCACCTGCTGCGGGCCGGTGACGGCCTGGCGCGCCACCGGTGACGGCGCTCCCGGCCGCGGCTTCGGCGACGGGCGGGGCTTGCCTTCGCGGCGGGCCGGTGCCGGCGACGACTTGCCGCTCTCGCGCACGACGGGGGCCATCTTCGCGGTGGGGGCGCTGAGCATGGTCTCCAGCTGACCCCGCAGCCGGTTCAGCTCGGTGACCATGATGTCGCGCTGGCGAGCCAGATCGGCCACCTCGGCGCGCGCTGCCTGCAGCTCCGAACGCGCGCTGGTGTGCGCCTTCTTGCGGATCTCCGCGGCTTCTTCCTCGGCGGACTGGAGGATGCTCTGCATGCGGTCGGTGAACGACCCGACGACGTCGGGCGACTCGCCGGGGCGCGGGCGGGGCCGCGCCGCGGACCGGCCGGTCTGGTCGGAGGCCGGGATGCCTGCCGCCGCCGGTGCCACGATGGGCAACGGCTGGCTGCGGGCGAGCTCGAGATCGGCCCGCATCCGACCGATGATGCGCTGCATGCGCGCGACGTGTTCGTCGACCTGCCGGCGGTCGTAACCGCGGAGGACGACGTCGAACCGCGGCGCGCCGGAGCCGCCACCGTCGTTCGTCATCGACTGCCCTCCATGATCGCGGAAACCGGCCGCTCGCTGAGCATACCGATCGTCGTCTTGTTCGCGCGGTTCCGGTGCGGGCCTACCATCTGATTGTGGACACCTCGCTGCGCTCGACCCTCAGGGAACGCGGGCTGCGGATGACCCCGCAACGCCAGCTCGTCCTGGCCGCCGTACGCGATCTGGGGCACTCCACACCCGAGCAGATCTGCGCCCGGGTGCAGGAGGCCGCGCCGGTCAACATCACCACCATCTACCGCACCCTCGATCTGCTGGAGAGGCTCGGCCTCGTCCGCCACACCCATCTGGGGCACGGCGCACCCACGTACTCCGAACAGGAACATCAGCACGTCCACCTCGTCTGCCACGAGTGCGGCGAGGTTTCGGAGGTCCCCGCCGAGCTCCTGGACGGGCTGGCGGAACAACTCCGCGCCGCCTCTGGTTTCGATCTCGACGCGACACACGTCGCGCTGTCCGGCACCTGCCGTGACTGCCGACCGGGGAAGCAGCCGACCACATGACGTTGCCCGACCACCACCTCGACGACACCGTGCCGGCGCACCGCGGCGACCCGCTCGCCGAACAGCGGGCGATGGCCCGCTCGGCGGCCGTCGTCGACCGCAGCCACCGAGGTGTGATCCTCGTCTCCGGCCCTGAACGGCTGTCCTGGCTGCACCTGCTGCTCACCCAGCACGTCGCGGAGTTGCCCGCCGACACCGGCACGGAGGCGCTGGTCCTCGACATCAACGGTCGGGTGCTGCACCACATGGTGGTGGCGCACGTGGCCGACACCGTCGCGCTCGTCACCGAGGCTGCCGACCTGCCGGAGCTGCTCGACTACCTGCAGAAGATGGTGTTCTGGGCGAAGATCGAGCTGCGCGACGCCACGGCCGAGCTGGCCGTGCTGGACGTGGTCGGGCCCAACACGGCGGCCGTGCTGGCCGCGGCCGGCCTGCCCGTACCGCAGCGCCCGCTCGACGCGGCCGCGCTCCCCGGAGCCGGGTTCGTGCTCCGCATGCCGTGGCCGCGACCGGACGCGGCGGAGATCGTGGTGCCCCGCGCCGAGCTGCAGGAGTGGCTCACCCGGCTGTCCGACGCGGGCGCCCGCCCGGCCGGCGCGGTGGCGTTCGAGGCGATGCGGGTGGAGTCCGGACAGTCCCGGCTGCACCTCGACACCGACGACCGCACCATCCCGCACGAGGTGGGCTGGATCGGCTCCGCGGTGCACCTGACCAAGGGCTGCTACCGCGGCCAGGAGACGGTGGCCCGGGTGGCCAACCTCGGCCGGCCGCCGCGGATGCGGGTACTGCTGCTGCTCGACGCCGGCGACGAGCAACTGCCCGTGCCCGGCGACCCGGTGCTGCGCGACGGCCGCCCGGTCGGCCGGGTGGGCACCGTGGTGATCCATCACGAGCTGGGTCCCGTCGCATCGGCGCTGGTCAAGCGCAACACCCCGGTCGACGCCGATCTCGTTGCCGGCGAGGGCGAACGAGCCGCGCCGGCCCGGATCGATCCCGACTCACTCCCCGTCGACACCGGCGAAGTCCCTCCCGGCCGAGCCGCCCAGATCCGCGGCGGGCTGCGCTGACGGCTCCGCGCAGCAGACGGGCGCTGTCATCGGACCGGGTCCAGCAGACGAGAGATGGCCCGGCCGGCGCCGAAGAAGATCCCGGCGAACGCGAGCACCGCGGCGACGCCGATCAGGGTGCCGCGGTTCAGGACCGGTACGGCGAGTACGCAGATCAGCGAGCCGGCGGCAGATGCGCAGCGGCTGAGCGTGCGATGTGCGTCGGGGTTGCCCCGCAGCACCCGCACGAAGGCCCCGATCGCGGTGACCGCGATCGGGGCGAGCAGCAAGACGGAGATGCCGGCGAGCAGCCACGCCATCGCGTGATCCGCGGCGCTGCCCGGCCCGGTGGCCCAGCGGAGGCTCGAGGCGGCCAGCGCCCCGGTGCCCAGTGCGACGACCACGACGAACGCCGCCGCGATCAGGTGCCCCGCTGCGGCGCGGGCGCTGGTGGGGTGTGCGGTGCTGGTCATGTCAGTCCTCCTGGTCCGTGTCACCGGGGAGGAGCCACGGCCGCACCGATCGGTTGGGGGTTCCCAGTGAATGAGATAGGAATCCCGAATCACGGGATCGCGGCGTAGCGTCCGGGGGCATGGCCGCACCGGATCGCTACCGCTGGGTCGTGCTCGCCGTCGGCGCCGCGGCGCAGGGGACGACGGCCGCGTACTTCATGGGACTGGCCGCGGTGACCCCCGCGCTGCGCGCCCACTACGACCTGGACCTCGCCGGGGTCGGGGCACTGCTGGGCGCGGTCTCGGTGGGGCTGGTCGCGACGATGATCGCGTGGGGCAGTGCCGCCGACCGGTTCGGCGAGCGCATCGTCATGACCATCGGACTGCTCGGCTCCGCCGCTGCCCTCGGTGCCGCTGCGGCCGTCCCCGGCCCGGTGGCCGCGGGGCTGCTGCTGGCAGGCGCCGGCGCGAGCGGGGCCAGCGTCAACGCGGCGAGCGGACGAGCCGTGCTCACGTGGTTTCCCGCCGAACGTCGGGGGTTCGCGATGGCCGTGCGCCAGACCGCGGTGCCCGTCGGGGCCGCGGTCGCCGCCGTCGCGCTACCGGGCCTCTCCACGACCGTCGGCATCCCCGGGGTCTTCCTGGCGTTGAGCGCGGCCTGCGTGGTCATGGCGGTCGCCGTCGCGATCTGGGTCACCGAGCCACCCGACCGCCCGGCCCGGTCCGCCACTCCCCGCACCGGCTTCCGCACCGTGCTGGCCGACCGGCGGTTGCAGCGCCTGTCCCTGGCCGGGTTCGCGCTGGTCGTGCCGCAGTACCTGGGCGTGACGTTCCTCGTGGAGGTGCTGCACGACGGCGCCGGGCTACCGCTCGCAGTCGCCGGCACGCTGCTCGCCGGCACGCAGGTGCTGAGCGCTGCCGGCCGGATCGGTGCCGGGGCGTGGTCGGACCGGGTCGGCAGCCGGTTGGGCCCGCTGCGGATCGTCGCCGTGGCCGTCACGATCGGGTTCGGGGTGGCCGCAGCTCTCGAACCGGGTCCGGCGCCACTGCTCGCGGCCGTGCTGGTGCCCGCCGTGGCGCTGGCGGCGTGCTGGAACGGGCTGGTGTTCACCGCCGCGGGCGAGCTGGCACCGCCGGGCCGCGCGGCCACCGCCATGGCGGTCTCGAACTCCGCCAACTTCCTGGCCGCCGCCATCACCCCGGCGATCGGCGGCGCCGTCGCACAGGTTGCGGGCTGGCCGGCGATGCTCGCGATGGGCGCTGTGGCGGCGCTGCTCGCCCGGGTCGCGTTGCGCGGGCTGGACCCTCAGGACGACCGCTCGCGCGCGATGACGCCGGCCCAGAACTCCTGAAGCGCCTGGTAGGCCTCCGCCGCCGGCTCGGCCTCGCCGTCGGCCAGCGCGTCCAGGGCAGCCGCCACCTGCTCGGCCGAGCGGTCCTCGGCCAGCTCCTCCTCGGTCAGGATGGTGGCGACCCCGCCGTAGTCCAGCTCGACCACGGCGTCGTCGTCGAACCGTTCGAGCCAGTTGCCCGTCTCCGCCAGCACCTCGGCCGGCCCGTCACCGGACAGCGACTCGCCGATCGTCTCCCGCACCACGGTCTCGGCCAGGCCGACGCGCTCGCGGGCGTCGGCCATCGGCACCTGCCACCACACCCGTCGCGGATCGTCCTGCACCTGCCGAGCCTCCTGCTCGACGAGCGCGAACCACGGCAGCGGCACCGACCAGCCGGCCGACACGACGTGCGCCGCCCCGTCGCCCAGCTCGGCGATCGCCGACTCCGCGAGCCGACGGGCCGTCCGGACCGGCAGTGGCAGGGCAGCCGTCGCCAGCAGCGGCATCGACGATTCGAGGAACGCCACGAGTGCGGCACCGGCCCGCGGCCGCACGTCCAGCGGGCAGACCCGCTGCACACCGTCGGTACCGGCGATGACGAGCACGTCGAGCCGGGTCTCGGGCAGCACCCGCTCCCGCAGCACGGCCCGCATCCCGAGCTCCCGTTCCAGCAGGCCGGCCGAGGTCGGCGGGACGGGGCCGCGTTCGAGCGCCTCGCGCACCGCGGCACCCGTCGGACCCTGGAAAACCCGCAGGGGCTCGTAGACCCGCAGGTAGGACAGGATCGGCACCGGCACGGTCGCCGATCGTGCCAGCAACCACCCGTCACCCGATCGGCGCGTGTGCGAATCCACGTCCAGCAGTGGGCGATGCCGCGTCGCACATCCGGGCATCAGCAAGGTACGGTGGTGACAGGACACTGATGAGATGAATGGGGCCGCCGACCAGTTCCGGCCGCCCCTTCCCTGTGTAAGGGGGACCAGCCATGGGGCGCGGACGAGCCAAGGCCAAGCAGACGAAGGTGGCCCGCGAGCTCAAGTACAGCTCCCCCACCATGGACCTTGACGCGCTAGCGCGCGAGCTCGGCGGTGGGACGGTGCTCCACCAGGAGGACGACGGGGACGAGATCAACGACCCGTACGCCCCTGACGACTACGACGAGGACGACCGCCGCCGCTAACTGCGGTCGGTCTTCTCTCTGCACCATTCCGCGACGGCTGCGGTGTGCCACCGATGACGCATGCGCTCATGCGCCTTTCGATGAACCCGGAAGTGATCCAAATCTCACCCACTGGTGACACGCTCGGGCTCGTTGATTCGATTACCCGCATGTGAACGGGACGTCAACACTGACGTCTCGTCAATCGTCCGGGAGGTGGCAGATGATCAATATCGCCGTGTCGTCGCGGTCTCTGGCCGCCGCTCGTGCGGTCGACCCGAACGTCAACGCCGCAGCGGTGCACGCCGCGGTCCAGGCGGCCCTCGCCGAGCACCTCCGGCAGGCAGGCGCGCGGCCCGAGCCGCGACCCCGCCCGTCGAGCTGAGCCGTTCCCCGGCGTTCCCTCCATGAAACGCCGGTGAGGGGTTCGTGATCCGGCCGTGCGCGGATCGTCGGTCGCATGAAGACGACCACACGACTGCTCACAGCGGGCGCCGCGGCCGTGGCCGCCCTCCTCGCCACCGTGGGGACCGCGTTCGCAGTCGACCCGAACGGCACGTACGAGGTGCACCGCGCCAACACCAGCGGGCCCTGCCTCGCCGAGTACTTCAAACGCTCGGGCGGGGCACCGCTGCCGGGCTTCAACCCGCCGCCGCGGGTGAAGGCCGACAGCTGCGTCGCCGGTTCACCGAAGGAGCGCTGGCGGATCACACCGACCACCGCCGGGTTCTTCCTGTTCGTGAACGTGGGCTCGGGGCGGTGCCTGGACTGGAGCAATGGCTCCGCCGGCAGGCCCGGGATCGCGGAGACGCAGCCGTGCAACGCCGGCCGGACCGAGCAGAACTGGACCTTCGACCAAGTCGCTGCCGACAACGGCCGGGCCGTCGTCGTCCGCAACGGGCGCGGCGCCCGAGCCCTGCAGGCGTTCGGCGGCGACGCCGGCGTGAGCACCGGCACGGGTGATGCGGATGGCTGGAGGCTGGTCCGCGTCGGGTGACGCGCTCAGGCAGTCACCAGCCGCAGACGCTGAGGCCCCAGGCCGATCGTCACGTGACTGCCGCGCACGGCGGTGAGCCGGTCGGCCTCGCCGCCGTCGGAGAACACCACCAGCGCATCGGAGCCGACCACCAGCTCCAGCTGCTCAGCGGCGGCGAGCCGGCCGGCCACCAGGTCCGCCCCGGTGGACGGCGACGGCCAGGCCTCGCGGACGAACCAGGCCAGCGCCGGCTCGTCCGGCTCCGGCAGCCGGGGCGCGCCGCGGGTGCGGGCGAGCGAGGCGCACCAGCCGGTCGCCCCGGTGCCGGTGCCGACGACGATCCCGCTGCTGCTCTGCACCTCCCCACGCCCGTCGGGCAGGCGCAGGCGGTAGCGGGCGGACTGGTGCCCGCGGTCGCCGACGAACACCTCGTTGAGGCCACGCAGGGTCTGGCCGTCGTCGAGCTGCGCCATGACCGTGCAGCGCTCCTGCACCGTGGCGGTACCGGAAGCCACCGCGGCCAGCGCCGCCGGCAGCTGCGCCGCGGTCAGCCGGCACAGCACGGCAGGGCCGGCCGGGTCGATGCCGAGCACCGGCTGCCCGGCGAGGTACTTGGCGACGTTGGCCACCAGCCCGTCCGGTCCGACGGCCACCACCACGTCACCGTCGGCGAACGGGAAGGCGGCCAGCTCGGAACGATCGGCCCGGCCCGTCCGCCAGCCGGACGGCACGGCGGCGGCGACCGCCTCCACCGTGCGTGTCCATGCCACGTCCTGCGCTCGCAGCCGGCGCAGCTCGTCCGGGTCGCGGTCGCGGAGGAAGAACTCCACCGCACCCGGCGTGCCGTGCCGGTCGAGCAGCTCGCGGTAGGGACTGGGCCGGGTGACGACCACCAGCCGTGGATCGAGCGTCATACCCGCAGTCGTTCCAGCAGCCCGGTCACCACGTCCGGGGTGATGGTGAGCTGGCCGATCTCGGGCAGCTTGCCGGCCAACTCGCGCGCGGCGAGCAGCGCCAGCGTGGCCGACGGCAGATCGCGCAAGGCCTCCAACCGCGCCGCCTCGGCGGCGGCCTGGGCCCGGCCGAGCTCCTCCACACCGGCCGCGCGGGCCGTGCTGAGCGTGCGGTCGCGCTCGGCGTTGGATCGGGCCTCCAGCTCCCCGCGCTGGGCCTCGGCCTCGGCGGCGACCAGCGCCGCGGCAGCTTCGGTCTCGGCGCGCCGGCGGGCGTTGGCACCACGCTGCTCGATCAACTGCTGCTCGCGGCGGGCCAGCTCGATCTTGCTCTGCAGCTCGTTCTCGGCGATCGCGCGTTCCCGCTCGACGGCGTCCGCGCGGCGTTGATAGGTGGCGCGGTCGGCGTCGGCCTGCGCCGCCTCCCGGGTCGGCGTGGCCAGCGCCCGCTCCATCTCCGGCGTCGGCCGCACGTCGAGCACGCGCACGCCGGCGACCTGCACACCGAGCTCGGCGAGCCGGTTGTCATCGGCCAACCGCGCAGTGACGGCGCGCTCGATCGGGTCCGGGCCGGCGGCCAGCGCCCCGTTCAGGGTCTGGCGGGCCAGCCCGGCCAGCGCAGGCTGCTGAGCCAGCTCGCCGAGGAGGGTGGCCAGCGCGTCGAGGGGCGCGCCGCGCCACCGTCCCGTCCGCGGATCGATGCCGAAGTCGAGCCGGGTGGCGGCCAGCTCCGGCTCGGCGATGCGGTAGGTGATGCCGAGCGGCACGGACAGCTCGGCGTGGTCGGCGCTGCGGGCGTGGCAGACCAGCGACAGGTCGCGGTCGTCGACGGGCACCTCGGAGACGACGGCCGTGCGCGCGCGGAACCAGAAGGAGATGCCGACGCCCGCGTGCCGAACGCCGCCGCCGGACGCGTGGCGGATCCAGCTGGTCGGGGCGCCACGCAGGTGCAGCAGGAACAGGGTGCGGGTGATGTCGGCCATCAAGATCTCCCCGGAAATCGCCACGGTATATCGTCATCTCGACGATAACACACTTTAACGTCAGGATGACGATAATGCGGGGCAACCTGTTCGCCGTGGCTGTCGATCTCGTGGTGCTCACCGTCCGCGCAGGTCGGCTGGCCACCCTGCTCGTCAGCCGCGGCATCGCGCCGTTCCAGGGGCAGCTCGCGTTGCCCGGCGGCTTCGTCCTCCCGCACGAGGACCTGCTCGACGCCGCCACCCGCGAACTCGTCGAGGAGACCGGGCTGGCGCTGACCGGGCACCATCTCGAACAGCTCGCCAGCTACGCCGCACCCGATCGCGATCCCCGCGGGCGCGTGCTCTCGGTGGGGCATCTCGCGTTGGTGCCCGACCTGCCGGAGCCACAGGCCGGGTCCGACGCGGCGGCGAGCGCCTGGCACCCCGTCGACGAGGTGACCGACCTGGCGTTCGACCACGACACGATCCTCGCGGCGGGCGTCGAGCGCGCCCGCGCGAAGCTGGAGTACACGACGCTGGCCGCGGCGTTCTGCCCGCCCGAGTTCACCGTCGCGCAGCTGCGCGGGATCTACGAGGCCGTGTGGGGCGTGGAGATCGACCCGCGCAACTTCCAGCGCAAGGTCACCAGTACCCCCGGCTTCCTGATCCCGACCGAGCAGCGGGTCAGCAGCGGCCGCGGCCGCCCCGCCCAGCTGTTCCGGCGCGGGCCCGCGACCGCGCTCCACCCGCCGATGCTGCGCGGCGACAGCCTTTCCGCATGATCACAGCCGTCTCCATCGCCAGGGTGTTCGTGAAGGACGTCGACGCCGCCAAGGCCTTCTACATCGACGTGCTCGGGTTCCAGGAACACACCGACATCACCCTCGGCGAGGGCTACCGCTGGTGCACCGTGAAGTCCGCGACCCAGCCGGACCTGCAGATCCACCTCACCGAGCCCGGCCCGCCGATCCCCGACGACATGGTGGCCGCGATCAAGCGCGCCCAGGCCGCCGGCAACATGTTCGGCATCGGCGTGAACGTCGACGACTGCCGCAAGACCTACGACGACTTCCGGG